>SDBV01000390.1_pt1 | contig 62372 bp, 45 predicted proteins | sample 2277081 | NCBI WGS metagenome assembly SDBV01 (sample SAMN10402039, study PRJNA504765) | marine sediment metagenome | isolation source: marine sediment core GS10_PC15, 223 cmbsf | place: Arctic Ocean: Southern Knipovich Ridge | collected 2010
GGAAAGTGGGAGCAATTTGAAAAGCATCTCTGGCAACGCTCATACTACGAACATGTGATACGAAAGTTGGAAAATGTATCAGAGGTAAGAGAGTATATTTTGAATAATCCGTTGCGGTGGGAAATGAAAAGAGAGTCAAATAGCGTTAATTATTAAAGGCGGGCGGACCCATGGGTCCGCCCCTACAGATAAACAAAAAGAGCTGCGACAATCCGCAGCTCTTATTTTATACACGTATTTTCTACAAAAAACTCAATCGTAAACCAGCGCCTCCAGCGGGTCCTGGCGCGAGGCCCACAGCGCCGGATACAACGCGCCGACACTGCCCACGGTTAGTCCCAGGGCCAGGCTGCGCAGAGCCAGGTTGGTTGTCAGTTCCACAGTGAGCAATTGGAATTTCCACTCGATAATCGCGCTGCTGCACATTGCCAGGGTGATTCCCAGTATCGCTCCAAACAGGCTGAGTACAAACGCCTCAGCCATGATAGCCGTAAGGATATAGGCGCGCGAGGCTCCCAGGCTTTTGAGGATGCCGATCTCGCGGGTGCGTTCTACCACGGTGGTGTACATCGAGAGCAGGATTACCAGCGCGCTGATAATCAGCGTTGTGTAATTGATCGCGCCGATAAACTGGTTGAGCGATTTGAGGTACTTACCCATCGAGGCGGCGATATTGCTCATGAACTGTGTGTCCACACCTTCAAATTGCCCCAGGATCGAATCGCTCACCTTGTCAACCTCATCCGGCGAATCGGCACGCACGAAAAACAGGCTGACCCGTCCGACCTGGCTGGTAAGCTGGGCCATCTTATCGAGGTGCATAAAAACGCGCGTACCCACTCCGGGGCGCACGATTCCTACAATCTTGAATGCAAACCCCAGTACTACCAGCGAATCGCCAACACTCAGGCCTTCCTCGGACGCGATCCGGCTGTCGATAAACAGCTCCTCAAGGGCCTCCAGCGACCGCCCATCGATAAAGATCAGCTCGCCTCCCAAATCCTGGAAATTATCCGGCTCAATCCCGAACACGTTGTAGGGTGCGCCGCCGATCTGAGTTTTCCAGATCAGTACCGGGCTCACAGTCTGAACCCCGTCGACCAGGCGTAGATCCACGGCCATTTTGTAAGGCAGCACACCAGAGCCGAACAACAGGGGATTGCTGTCGGTGCGCACCACTGTAATGTCCGCGCCTATTCCCCTGATCCGCTCGGTGAACTCGTTGAGCACACCGTCTACCAGGCCCCAGAGCACCATGAACAGGCAGATACCCACGGAGAGGGCAATAATACTGATAGCGCTGCGCATTTTGCGCTGGCTTAAATTGGAAAGCGCAAGTCTGATCATAGGGGGAATCAACCTGTTTTGGGAAACGGAAACCAATGTATAGAACAGTACGGAGCTCTCCATTGCGGGAGACAACAAATGTACCGGCGCAACTGCTCCAAGTCAAGGGAGTTGCCGCAAATGGCCGAGTATTGTTGACTTATAAATCCCGAAGGGTTAGCTTGAATCGTTATTTTGATTTCACCTTGTGAGACTGATACTTAGGGCCGCAAAGCGGGAGCAAAGTTGAACCCCGAAACCGGTGTAACCCAGAAGTGGATTGAGTCGCTGGCGCAGATTCAGCTTGCCCACGGCGAGGATCTGGAACAAGTTGGTGCGCGGATCGAGATGCTGCTGGAAAGCGATTTCGAGCCGATCAACGACGTGCTGGGTCACCTCTTCAGTAAGAGCGGCAAGATGATCCGTCCGATGCTGCTGATGATGGCCGCGGATCGCTCGCTGGCCCGAAGCGAGGAGCTTGTCTCACTGGGAGCATCGGTGGAGTTGATCCACACGGCCTCGCTGGTCCACGACGACACGATTGACAGCTCCAACTACCGCAGGGGCGTAGAGACGCTCAACTCCAAGTGGAACCACAAGACCAGCGTGATTATCGGCGACTACCTGCTGGCGCGCGCGTTTGGCGAGATTGCCTCGGTGGGCAACCTGGAAGTGGTGCGAAAACTGACAGGAGCGTGCCGGGCGCTGGCCAGCGGAGAGATGCGACAGATGGCGCTCGAGGGTAACCTGGAGGCTTGCGAGGAAGATTATTTCGTGTTCGTGCGTGAGAAAACCGGCAGCCTGTTCGGAGCCACCTGCTCGGTGGCGTCCATTGTTTCCGGCGGCGCCTGCCGCGAGGAGCTTGAAAGTTTCGGAGTGCTGTTCGGCAGTATTTTCCAGATTACGGACGACCTGCTGGACTACCCCTGGTTCTCTCTTAAGAGCGGTAAACCCACGGGTCTGGATATGCGTGAGCGCAAGATGACCCTTCCCCTGATACATTCTCTTTCCCGCATGAGTTCCGGCGCACGCGCCGAGTTCGAGAAGGCGTTTTCCGCTGCCGGTGGTCTCAGTGATGAGACCGCCTCCGCGCTGCAGGAGATCGTCATCGAGTACGGCGGTCTGGACTATGCCTGGAGCCGTGCGGTGGAACTCGCCGGCGAGGCAACCGTTCTTATCGAGCGGCTGGACAGCGAGCGTGCGGCCCGTCTTAAAGTTCTGGTGGATCTGATAGTTGAACGCGACAGGTAGATGGATATTGCGACTGGGCCTGCTGCTGGCTGTTGTGCTGGTGGCTGTGGGGATCAGATTTCTGGGCGGGCTGGGTACTGACTCCCAGGCGGGTTCTTTCGTGCATGACAGTTTCGTGATGGGTACCGTGCTGAATATCAAGGTTCGGGGCGCATCGCGTGAGCAGGCGGCCCAGGCGGCGGCGGCGGTGATTGATGAAGCACGCCGCCTGCATCTGGTTTTTGACCCGCATGATGAAGACAGTGCGATCAGCCGTCTCAACCGTATCGCCGCCAGTGGAGGCGGCACCGTACCAGTGGGCCGGGATGTGGCCCGTGTGCTGGCAGCGGCAATCACTGTGCGCGACTGTTCCGGCCGCGGATTTGATCCCGCGCTGGGGCCTGTAATAGATCTTTGGGGTTTCAGCGACGAGAATGGCGAGCGTGAGATTCCCGATACGCTGCAACTGGCAAGCCTGAGCGCGGAACTGGCCCGGGCAGGACGGATCGGGTTGAGCGATGACAGCTCGGCGGTAATTATCCCGCCGGGGGCGGGCGCACTTGATGTTGGCGGGATAGCCAAGGGTTACGCGGTTGACAGGGCGATCGAGATTCTGGACAGCCTGGGGATAGAAAACGCGCTGATTAACCTGGGAGGGGAAATCGGCGTGCTGGGAGTGGGTTCCAACGGCAGGAACTGGCGAGTGGGTGTGCAGCATCCGCGCCTGGCCGCCAGCCATCTTGGAGTTGTCAGCCAGAGCGCCGGCTGGTACGTGGCCACCAGTGGGGACTACGAGCGATTCTTTATTCTGGACGGCCACCGTTACCACCACATTCTGGACCCCGCCAGCGGCTTCCCTTCGATGGATAACGCCGTGATGAGCACCACCGTTATCGCCCGTAGCTGTCTGATGGCGGATGCGATGGCCACGGCGGCGTTCGTGCTGGGCCCGTCCGAGGGCATTCGTTTCCTGGAGAGCCAGGGAGCGCAGGGTTTGATCGTTTATGCCAGGGACGGCGACCGCGAGAGTGGCGAGATAACCTATACTGCTACCAGCGGGCTGAACGCTATCCTGCAGCCCGACCTGGGCGGCAGGCCAATCTACTGATCCGGACAGGTAACGATGGAGCGAGCCGAATTCAAGCTTCCACCCCTGGCCACGGCAACCGATTGGATGTTGCTGGGCGCGGTGCTGCTTTGCTCTCTATCGTTCTACGGGTTCCGTATGCTGGGCAGCGCCGGAGAAGGGCAGCTCACTACTGTTGTGCAGGTGGGTGATCAGCGGGTGGCCGTGCTGACGGCGGACAAGGACACAGTGCTGCTGGTCATGGGAAAGCTGGGCCAGTTGCGGGTTGTGCAGCGTGATGGCGCACTCTGGTTCGAGGACGCTCCCTGCCGGTTGAAGATCTGTGAGCGCATGGGCCATATCCAGCGCCACGGCGAGGCGATTGTCTGCGCACCGAACAAGGTGATGGTCCGCCGGGAGAGAACCGGTGGGGGGGGAGAGGAGGGGCTGGATGCAATCTCCCGCTGAAGAGAGGGCCGATGTGGTCCGCGACCCCCGCGAGGTGCGCGAGCGGATAGAGCGCTTGAGTCTGGTGGCGGCGGCCACCGCTTTCGAGTTGGTGCTGTTCGTGCTGGACTCGGCACTTCCCCGGCCGATCCCGTGGATCAAGATCGGTCTGGCGAATATAGTTACCCTGGCGCTGCTTGTAGGTGCGGGTTGGCGGGTGGCGGCCGCCGTGCATTTTCTGCGGATTACAATCGGTGCGGTATTGCGCGGGGGACTGTTTACGCCGTTTTTCCTATTGAGTTTTGGCGGCGGCGCCGTATCTTTTATCGTGATGGCGCTGGCCGTGCGCTGGGCTATTCCCGTGCTGGGTTTTCTGGGTGTGAGTTTTCTGGGAGCGCTGGCGCACAACACGGTTCAGTTGCTGATGGTGGCCGCCGCGCTTAGCGACAGTTCAGTGCTGGTGCTGCTCTGGCCCGCGGTGCTGTTGTTCAGTCTGTTCTACGGCGGTTTTTCGGGCTGGTGCAGTTTTCATTTCTGCCGCAGGATACCTCAATTGGCCGAGGGTCGGCTTACGCAGAGTGCCCGGGCGGGTTGATCTGATAAATATATTATCTTTAATTTTTATGTATCATCAGTGGAGGCAAGCTTGAACAGGAGACGGTTTCCGGTTTATCTGACCGTGCTGGTTATCGGTATGCTGGTTGGTGGTTATCTGGGGAAGATTCTGGCTACGACGATGCCTGACGGGGTGGCGAAAGATTTTTTCCTGACCTCGATCACGGGCCATTTCGGACCGGTCACGATCGACCTGGCGATCATCGCGCTTACTCTGGGTCCATTGGAAGTCACGTTGAATCTGGTGGGAATCCTGGGTTTCTTTATCGCCTACTACCTGTTCCGTTCGTTTATCTAAGGGGCGGTACAGCGCGGGCATCAGCCAAAAGTGACGCGGTTGCGGCCCTCATTTTTGCTGGTGTATAGCAGTTCGTCGGCTTTTTTGAGGATACTGCTCTTGTCCAGTTTATCTTCCGGGATGGCAAGTGTGGCGCCCAGGGAGATTGTAACGTTAACGTTAGTGCCGTTAACTGGTATTTGCAGTTCTTCTACTGTTTTACGCATTTTCTCCGCCACCATTACCAATTCTTCCCGCCCCAGGTTCAGCACCACCGCCACAAATTCCTCTCCCCCCCAACGTCCAATAATATCCGAGGAGCGGACCACGGTCGAAAGATTCTGGGCAACGCCCCAGAGCACCTTGTCACCCACATCGTGCCCGTAGAGGTCGTTGACATTCTTAAAATGGTCTATATCGATAAACAACAGGCCGAAACTGAAGTCGTAGCGCTTCATCTCGTCGGTTTTCGTTTCAAGCACATTTTCAAGGTAGCGGCGGTTGGCAAGGCCGGTCAAAGGATCGATCAGGGCCAGCTTGCGCAGTTTTTCGATCACATTGCGGGCGGCTATCCGGGAACTGTTGTCATGGAATATCTGCACGGCGCCATTGATATCGCCTCGCGAGTCGTGGATGGGCTCGATCCGGCAGGTGACAGGCACGTTGTGCCCATCCCTGTGTTTCAGGAACAGCTCGCCCTCACGCGTGTTACCGTCGGCAAGTGTAAGGTCCACAGGGCATTTTGGGCCGCAACCGGACTCATTATCCGTGGGACAATGGGTCAAGAGTTTCTCGCACACAGAGTGGCCGACGGCCTCGTTGAGCGAAAAGCCGCTGATTTTCTCCGCGCTTCTGTTCCAGAACGTGACATTCTTCTTTCTGTCCACGCAAACGATGCCGTCGAACAGCTTATCGAGAAGATTCTTGTAGTAATCTTCTGTTGGTGACACGGAAAGCCCCCTGTAACCGGATACTCAGATTTATTTTTCTTCAGCCAACGCCTGGTTGGCTGTGGTGTCGGACTTGGGAGTAATGTTGCGGAAATCCTTGACGTCCATGCTCTCCATCAACTCGGAACTGAACAGCGAGAAAAATGCCTGCATCCTGCTGGAGATCAACTGGTTGACAAGCTGTTCACGGTTTTCCTCAAGCTGGCTCAGGTCGGCCTCTTCGCGCTGAAGAGGTTCGAGCAGATAATATAGGTATTCGGTCTCAATCAGCGAACTCTTTACCCCAATCGGCAGGCCGAACGCGGTACCGACAAACTCGTTGTTACGGCCCAGGCCGGTTAAGCCACTGGCACGGCTGAACATACCGCTTGTGTCAACTGCCAGGCCCTTGTCAGTTGCGAACGCGGTCAGGTTGTCGAAACTTGCGTAACTGTCAAGCAGCGGTTCAATCCGGCCCCGGGCCATTTCCTTCTTGGCCTCCAGTGTCAGCAGTTGGCGGATTGAGATGCTTGCCTCATCAAGCTGAATCTGGCCTTTGTCCTTGCGAGAGGTAACCCTGGCCAACATTATCATTTCCTGATCATCCGCGGCATACCTCTTTATTATTAGCGGATAACTCAATTGGCCTTCCTTAGCGCCATTGAGAAAATTGAGCAACTCAATGGTGACTTCCAATCCAGGAATCTGGTTACCCACAGCAAACTCTACGGTCTGACTGACAACGAATCCGCTGTCGGTGGCTACTTTGGTGAACGTGTCTGTCTGCTGGCTCATCAGCTTGCGAAGGCTGCGCGCCCTGGCGCGCAAACTGCGAAGAGTCTTGCGGCCGGGCTTGATATTGATCAGAATCCGCTTCGCCTTCACCTGCCGGGCGCCGTCTATTGTACGCACACTGTCGGTCCGTACCAACTGGCCGCCGGAAGCGGTCAGGGTGGGAGCGCTGATCTCGCCCGGTTTCTGCGAGAAAGCCAGCCTGGTCATCTCATCGTCAGTATAATCGCCGCGTTCGAACCAGCCCAGGTCGCCACCGCTGAAGGCAAGTTGATCCTGCGAGTAACGCAGTGCCAGGCTGTCCCACTGCTCGCCACCGGCAAGCATGGCGGCCACGACTTTCAGCGTATCGAGCGTGGCGGCGCTGTCCAGGGCTCCAGGCGTTATCGGCATCAGGATGTATTCCATCTGAGCTGTCTCGGGCCGCTGGTACTCGTCCTTGTGCTGCTCGAAGTAGGCGGCCACTTCCTCGTCGCTCACCGATACCTCGCTATCGCCAATAATCGAATCCGGATTGAACTCAATATAGACAACACTGGCTTTGTCCTGCACGGCGCGGAATGCTCGTTCCAGTTCAGCATCTGTCAGCTTGCTGACCGAGCCGACCTCGAGGAACAGCTTGAGGCTGGGTATTTTCTGCCGGGCTTCACGCTCCAGTTCCAACACCAGATTCGCGGCCGCTGGATTGGACAGCAGAGCGAGGTACTTGTCGAAATCGAACTGGCCATCTGTCTGCAACTGCGGTGACTCGCGCAGTTCCTGAATCGGGTTGCCGCGGATATATTCGATTATCTCGCTGTTGTTAACGCCTATCGAGCGGCGATCGTAGGCCTCGCCCAGCACGATGTCGTTAACCATTTCGTTCCATACCTGGTCGGCTATCTGGTCGATCTCCCAGGCTGAGAGACTGCCGCTGGCGCGCTGGCTGCTGGCCATGTTGACCGTATTCTGCACGCGCATCTCGAAACTGTTGCGTTCAATCTTTTCTCCAGACACCTCACCGGCGTATTTCATGCCCTGCATTTCTTCCCGGCTTTGCTGGGTCAGTAAATCGTCAAGGCCGGTAAGCGTGAAAGCCATCCAGCCGACAAAGAAGAAGATGAGGATGTAGAAGATGATTTTCATGTTATTTCTGAATGTCTGCATCATGGCTGAAAAACACCTCTCTGAAATATATTTATAGGGAATACCGCAGATTTTGTTGCGCGATGTGTGCTGGGCCAAAGTGCAACCCATAACTCAATATCCAGTAAAACTATAATCACCTTAAACAAAGGTCAATCAAATTATACGATTTGTCACTTATATCTTTCCGGGCCGGGCTGCAAGCTCAGCTGCGGGCCGATGAGTTCCAAGCACCTTTTGCGGCGGGCGGACGGGATGTTTTGAGTTGACTTTGTATTTTGCGGCAACTATCTTAAGCCACAACGATTCCCGGCGTGTGAGCTAGGCCGGGGCGCAACTTACGGACGGATTGAGCATAAACGATGAGGCTGCAAGAAGAAATCAGGGAACTGGAGCAGCGGTTCGCCGGAGCTCCGGACTCACGGCTGTTCCTGCCTCTGGCCGATGCTTTGCGACGAGCCGGAGAACTGGAACGGGCGGTAAAACTGTGCCGGGAAGGCCTGCGGCGCTATCCGGATTTTAACAGTGCCAGAATTCTGCTGGGCGAGACCCTGGCGGAACTGGGCGAGTTGAATGAGGCCGGCCAGGTGCTGGAGAAGGCGGCGAGCCTGGACGAAGGCAACCGCCGGATCAAGGTGGAACTTGCCGATATCGCCGGAAAGAAAGGCGATGAGCCGTCTGCGGAGCAGGCGAAAACGGAACCGTCCGCCAATGAGTCTGCTGAACAGGAGCGCCGCGAGGCACCCGCCGAATTCAATAGCGAGGCCGGAGAAATGTTTATCACTCATACTCTGGGCGATATTTACAGGATGCAGGGACACGACCTCAAGGCGCTGGAAGTCTACCGCAAGCTGATCGGTGAGGGGCACGACGATCCGGAATTGAAGCGGAAAGCGGAGGAACTGGCCCGCAAGCTTGCCGAGAATAAAACCGCTGCCGGGCCGGATAAGGTTCCGGCCGCCCCTCCGCGGGAGGAGATGTCTGCCGCGGCCGGGCTTGAAGAGCCTCCGGCTGTGGGCGAGGGCCGTTTTGAGGAGCGAATCGACGCTATCTTCCACTTTCTGCTGGGCGATTCTCCCGAATACGCCGAAACAGGCGGACCGGTTGAAGCACAGGCAGTTGCAGCCGGGAAGGGTGGAGCCGGGCACGGGAGTGGCAGCGATAATTTCGTGGACATACTGGAAGATTGGATCGTCGATCTGAAGCAGGGGATGTGAAATGAACCGCATCGCCGTGATCAACGGGCCGAACCTCAATATGCTGGGCCGCAGGGAGCCGGGAATATATGGCTCCGGCAGCCTGGAAGATATTCAGAAAGCATTGCAAGGGCGCTTTCATGACCGGGCGGAACTGAGTTTCCACCAGTCGAACTCCGAGGGAGAACTGGTGAGCCTGATCCAGGCCCTGGCTGGCGTGGCCGAGGGGATATTGATCAACGCCGGCGCCTACACTCACACCAGCGTGGCTATCCGCGATGCCCTGCTGGCGGTGGATATCCCGTTCGTGGAGGTCCACCTTTCAAATGTGCACAGCCGCGAACAGTTCCGTCATAGCAGCCTGATAGCCGATGTGGCGGTTGGCGTGGTGGCCGGTTTCGGAGCCGCCAGTTATGAACTGGGACTCGAGGGCCTGCTCGGTTATCTGGGGCAGCATAAATCTTAATAGAAATAAATGCAGGAGGAAAGCAAGTTGGCAAGTACCGGTGATTTCAGGAATGGAATGGTTATCGAGCTCGACGGAGTGCTGATGCAGATTGTGGAGTTCCAGCATGTCAAGCCGGGCAAGGGCCCCGCGTTTGTGCGCACCAAGATAAAAAAGGTGATGACGGGCGCCGTGTTGGACAAGACTTTCCGCGCCGGGCAAAAGGTGAACGAGGTTCGCCTGGAAACCAGGGCCCTGCAGTACCTTTACCCTGATGGTGATTTGTACTATTTCATGGACAACGAAACCTTTGAGCAGTTTCCGGTAAGCAAAGATGTAATCGGCGACCAGGTGCTCTATCTCAAGGAAAATATTGGCGCCACCGGTTTGTTTCGTGAGGAAAGTCTGCTGATAGTGGATTTGCCCAATTTCATAAATCTGGAAGTTGTTGATACCGACCCCGGCATCAAGGGCGATACGGTGAGCGGCGGGAGTAAACCGGCCAAGCTCGAAAGCGGAGCGACAGTCAACGTGCCGCTGTTTGTCGAGGTGGGCGACAAGATCAAGGTAGACCGCCGCACCAACGAGTACCTCGAAAGGGCCAACTAGCCAGCTGGCCCGGACCGTCATACCCAAAGCGAAAGAGAGTCAACGTGACTAAAGAGCAAACTTCGGAACCGAAAAAAGAGGATTTTATGGACGTAAGGTACCTGAAGAAGCTGATCAAAGTGGTCGAGGACAGCCAGATCAGTGAGCTCGAGATTGAGGATCAGGGCAGCAGGATCAAGATCGTCAAGAATCCGCCGTACAGTGCCCAGCCCGTGGTCCATTTGCCGCCCCCCTCAGCCCAGCCCGCGGCATCAGCCGAGAAAGCAGTTGATTCGAACCTGAACGAGGTCACCTCGCCGATGGTGGGCACGTTCTACCGCTCCCCCAGCCCGGGTTCTCCACCGTTCGTGCAGGTAGGCGACAGGGTGAAACTGGGGCAGACCCTGTGCATCCTGGAGGCAATGAAGCTGATGAACGAGCTGGAGTGCGAGGTATCAGGCATCGTGCGTGAAATCTGCGTGGAAAATACCGAGCCAGTGGAGTTCGGCACCCGGCTGTTCCTGATTGAGTCGGAGGGTTAATTGGCCTCTTTCAACAAAGTGCTGATCGCCAACAGAGGCGAGATTGCCCTGCGTGTGATCCGTGCCTGCAAGGAAATGGGTATCGGCACTGTGGCTGTATACAGTGAAGCCGACCAGGAGTCATTGCATGTGCGGTTTGCCGATGAAGAGGTCTGTATCGGACCCGGACCGGCGGCAGCGAGCTATCTCAATATCCAGCGCATTCTTGCCGCGGCGGAGATCACCAATGCCGAGGCCATCCATCCCGGCTACGGGTTTCTGGCCGAGAACGCCGAGTTCAGCGATATCTGCTCCCAGAGCGGCTATACGTTTATCGGGCCCACGCCGGAGAATATCCGCAACATGGGCGACAAGGCTACTGCTCGCAAGATGATGATAGCGAGTAAGGTGCCGGTGGTACCCGGTAGCCAGGAGACTGTGGCCACGGAGCAGAAGGCTGTGAAAATCGCGGCCGGGATCGGATACCCGGTGATTCTTAAAGCTACCGCGGGTGGCGGGGGCAAGGGGATGCGGGTGGCGCGTGACGAGAGCGAGCTCAAGGGTGCGTTCGATATTGCCCGCGCCGAGGCCCACAGCGCGTTCGGCAACCCCGAGTTGTATATCGAAAAGTACCTGATCGGGCCCCGTCATGTGGAGGTGCAGTTGATGGCCGACAGCCACGGAAACGTGGTTCATCTGGGCGAGCGTGACTGCTCTATCCAGCGCCGTCACCAGAAACTGATCGAGGAATCTCCCTGCCCGGTTCTTACCCCGGAACTTCGCCAGAGGATGGGTGAGGCTGCTGTGCGGGCCGCGGAATCAATAGATTACGTGGGTGCCGGCACGGTGGAGTTTCTGCTGGACAAAAAGCAGGATTTCTTCTTTATGGAAATGAACACCAGGATTCAGGTTGAGCACCCTGTTACCGAGATGGTAACAGGATTTGACCTGGTCAAGGAACAGATTTCGGTGGCGGCCGGTAACAAGCTTTCGTTCTGCCAGGATGATGTCCGGCTCCAGGGCCATGCTATCGAGTGCCGGATCAACGCAGAGGACCCCAAGCGTGACTTTATGCCCTCGCCGGGCCAGATCACGACCTTTCATCCGCCGGGAGGCCCCGGTGTGCGGGTGGACACTCATATTTACCAGGGGTACAAAGTACCGCCCTATTACGATTCCCTGCTGGCCAAGCTGATCGTCCATGGCCGCAACCGTCAGGAAGCCCTGGCCAGGTTGGAGCGTTCGCTCGAGGAATTCATTATTCTGGGTGTGTCCACCACTATTGATTTTCATCGCGAGATTATCCACGACAAACGGTTCGTGGCCGGCGATGTAAACGTGCAGTTTCTGGATAAACATTAAATCAGGCTATTCCGCTTTTTCCCCCGTTCCCCGCCCGGGGTTACCGTCAGGCCGGACACTATCCGGCCTGACGGTATGGCAGGTTGCTCTTAGAGGCAAACCTGACCCGGACGGACCGTTCACTCCAAAAAGGGGATATCACCATAGCTTTCCGAAATCCGATATTTTAGTTCTTCAATCGCGCTTGCCGTGCGCAGTGCATTCTGCATTTATTCGTGCACTCTGTGGCCTTCGATCCGGTTGCTTCCCGGCGAACAATGGCTTGTAGTTGTTGCCCTGCCTGGAGATTACGGGATTGAGGCTGCTGGCATTTATCGTGCAGTAGAGTTGGTACCGAACCGGTAATTTATGAATTGAATTTATAAACATTGCTGTACGATAACTTTTCAGGAATGGGGGAACGGTTATGAATGTTTTTAAAGGGTTGCCTGGATTGTTGCTGGCGGTGATTGTTTTTGCCGGCGTGGCGACAGCGGCCGAGCAGGACTACACCTGGACTATCAGCGGAGAACTGGAGGGTGATGCCGATACCAACCTGGTCTATGTTGGTGTTACCAGCGATTCACTGCTCAAAGCCGCCACGGTGGAAGTGCATTACGACACCACATTACTGGAATTTGTGCCCTACGACAATGCGGCGGACTATTTGACAGGCCGGACGACAGTGTTCGCCCAGGCGCCGACGGTTGGCCAGAGCGGGGATTTCGTCCGGGTTCTTCTAGTTGATTTCGACATGGACATCCCTGCCGGCAGCGGCAACGTGCTCAAGTTTAAGTTCCGGGTCAAAGCCGGAGTTGCCGGCGGAACAATGGCGGCATTCAGGCTGACACGAAAGAAAGGGAACACAACGGGCGCACAGCTTGCCACGCACCAAATTGAGATCGAGGGCAGTATCTGGGATAATCCCGGTGATCCAAAAGATTTCAGTTGGAAAGTGAAAGGTCTGGCTGTGGTTGATTCATCCACGGTGGAGGCCAATCTTGTGCTGGCCAACACGATCTGGGTTGCGGATATGGTTCTGGATCTGATTTTCGACCCAGCGGTGTTAGAGCTGGCCGACCCGTCAACCGATGTTACACTGCTTGGGCGGGCCGCGGATATTAATCTGGATGTAGTCAGTGCCAGCGGGTCGGGAATGGCCACGCTCACATTTTCCAGCACTTCGAGCATACCTCCGTTCCCGGTGATCGATCCTGGTAACGGTAAAATTGTCAATATAAAGTTCACTACAGTCAATGCTTTGGCGGACGGGGAAACGACTGAAATAACCCTGAAACACTCCGATGGGACCGAGCTGGTGGCCTATCAACTCCCGGCCCGTGCATATAGCGGGCCCTCGACCGACACGGACGGTAATGGTTCGACTAATATTTTCGATGTTCTTACATTTCTGACACTCTGGCAGAACTCGCCAGCGAACCCCTTTACGGATGTCAACGGCGACGGGAAGACTGATATTTTCGACCTGCTGGAGATACTCAAAGCGATGAGATAAAAGCTATTATAAACAATTGGATAACAAACCTGTTCGCCGAAAGTGCGGACAGGTTTTTTATTGATGCTTCAACGGAAAATTTTGCGAGCTAATTTGCAAATCTTTTAATTTGCAAGGACTAGTGCAACATGCGGCGCGGTTTTGCCGTGCGGGCCACGGGTTGAAATTGATAATGCGATACCTTATAATAGTTTAGACAGTAGAGTGGTTCTGGCACCGGACATGCATGTGTTGCGGCTTCCGGTACTTTCCGGCCAACCAGTAATCATCCCCCGGGGCAGGTACTGATTGATAGTCCCGCAGCGAGTGTTTTCCAGCACAGCCGACGCTCCTTCTTGCAAGGGGCAACCACACCTTTTTCCGGCATGGTTAATGTCAACCCAACAACTGTATTCGAATCACAATTTCCTGTTGACAATTGCGCTTGCGGGCTTGTCTTTGGGGTCCATGACAAGGCGTCTTTTTGTGGCCAAAATGAAACCCGTACGGTGTTAGTGTTACTGTGGGGGTAACAATATACAAGGCAAGTTCAAAATGCCTTAAAATGTAAATTGTTGCGGTTTAAGAGAATATGATTTTGCCTCAATGCTGTGCATGCTGGCACAGTTATTGACTATATCTTTATATAGGCTAATATCCCAAACAGGGGGGAGTATGTCTTTTTTCAGGATTTCGAGATTTGTAACGCTGATGATTCTTGCCGCCGCGGCCACGCTGTTCGGTGCCGCAGAGGATCATATCTGGACGCTCAGCGGCTCGCTGTACGCGGACAGGGATACCAGCGTTATTTACATATCCGTGAATAATGCGGTTGATGAGGCTGGATTTACTGTTGAGTTGCATTATGACACTACTCAGGTAGAGCAATTGCCTTATCCAATCCCAGCGCAGCATTTATTGGGGAGGGCTTCTGATTTAACGAATACTTCAACTCCATCAACCGGCTATCTCAGGATGTTGCTCGTGGATTTGACTGGTTCTGGTAATGTTATAGAAGCAGGGTCGGGTAGTATTTTGCAAGTAGCGTTTAGGGTAAAGGAAGGGGTAGCAATAGGTGCTCCGGTTACCCTTTCGCTGACCCGTAGGAGAGGCTCCCCTGTGCTGGTTTCCGACACCACGTTCGTGGTAACCGGCGCACCCAATTACCCGCCTGAATTCACAAACCCCGGCGCGCAGACGGCTAAGATGGGTACCCGTTTCAGCCTTCAGCTACAGGCCACCGACGAGGAAGGCGACACCCTGGTTTACCGTCTGCTGGAGGCCCCGGCCGATGGCGCAACGCTGGACTCGCTTACAGGGCTGTTCGGCTGGACTCCCCGCGCGAGCGGAAGTTTCACGGCGATGTTCGAGGTCTCCGACGGTACAAGCACGGATACGCTGAGCGTTGAAATCGACGTGGCCCAGGGTAATGTGGCCCCAAGCTGGCCCACCCTGGCCACCGACACGCTTTTCCTTCTCGAAGGCAGCGTCTTTACTCATACGTTTGATTCCCCTTCCGATGACAACCCTGGCGACATAGTTACGGTCAGCACGGGCACCCTGCCCGGCTCGGCCACGTTCGACCAGTTCAGCCTCACTTTGAGCTGGACTCCCGCATTTGACCAGGCCGGTGTCTACGAGCTGCTGCTCTCGGCTGCGGATGAGGCCGGATTGAAGACGTACCAGAGCGTTTATCTCTCGGTTGCCAATGTTAACAGGGCGCCATCTGTCAGCTTGACCAGCGAGTCGATTGAAGTTGATGAAGGCGATCCTGTAGTCTTTTCGGTTTCCGCAACCGATCCTGACCGTGAGGCTGTGACGCTCACCTGGAGTACCACACCCGAGGCCGCGGGCGCCACCCTGTCCAACAACGTATTCAACTGGCCCTCGGCCGTGGCGGGCGTCTTTACCGTGCAGGTAACGGCTACCGACCAGGCTGGCCTGGAGGCCAGCGCCTCGGTAGTAATCACGGTCAGTGCGGTTAACGAAGCCCCGGTGTTTGCAGCGGTGGCTGATACAAGTGTTGAGGTGGGTGCGGCCGTGCAGGTTCAGTTGACGGCCACCGATCCTGATGGCGATGCGCTGACCTACTCGATGATTCTGGCCAATTCAACTGAAAATATTATTACCCGTGGCGCGCAGCTTGCCGCCGGAGTGTTCTCCTGGACTCCGGTGATTACCGATGCCGGGCCCAACCTGATTTCTGTCCGGGTAGTGGACCCTGAGGGTCTTTCCGACGAGGTGCATTTTACGGTTACGGTTATTGCCGAAAACGTGGATGTTCCGGTGTCGTTCGAGGTGTTTGAATCCCTGAGTGTTGTGGAAGGTGACGAGCTGGTATTTGTACTGCCGCTTGCCGATTCTACCGCATTCGTCCGTGATTCGCTGGCGTTCCGGGTTAATGATTTGCCCGATGGTGCACAGTGGGACGAGATTTCGGGGACTGTAACCTGGACTCCGACATTGCTCCAATCAGGCACTTACACCCTGGACTGCGGTGTGAGCGACGGGAGTTTCGAGGACGTTCAGCAACTGGTTATCGAAGTGCTGGAGAATGACGTGGACCCGGTGCTCGATCCCGTGGGTAATATCGGAGTGGACGAGGGCGAGTTGCTCTCGGTCAGTCTGATCGCGGTTGATCCATCGAGCGGTGGACGGGTGCTGTTTTCCGAGGTGGGCCTTCCTGTTGGCGCTGAGTTGTTCGAGGGTGGGTTGCTTTACTACGAGCCGGGCTATGATGCTTCCGGTAGCTATGACGTGACAGTAACCGCCACCGACGGCACGGGCAATACCGATACTGAAACATTTACTTTGACAGTTAATGATATCAACCGGCCGGTGGAAATCGTGTTGTCTGATTTCGGCGGTGCTGAAGTGGGCCAGTTGGTTGTAGTGGAAGTTACAGCAACCGACCCGGACGGCGATGACGTTACCCTGAGTGCCGGGAACATGCCGGTGGGCGCGGTTTTCTCCGCCGCTGATGGGATTATGAGATGGACACCCACACAAAGTGGTCTCTGGACCGTGTTGTTCGTGGGCGATGACGGCAATGTGGGTGGAGCAGACAGCGCTGAGATCATTATCTATATAGGTGATGTCAACCGTCCTCCGGTGCTTGATCCCGTGGGTGCGGTCATTGTGCGCGAGGGTGAGCAGGTTGCTATTACTATCACGGCCAGCGACCCGGACGACGGCGACAAGGTGACGATTGCGGTTCCCAATCTTCCCGCAGGCTCATCGTTGAGCCAGAGCGGCGACAACCCGGTGACTGCTACGATTTCTTATCTTCCCGGCTACAATCGTCAGGGTGTATTCAATATTAAGGTGGAGGCATCGGATGACGATGCCGAGCCGTTGACTGTCAGCCAGCGGTTCAAGCTCAGGGTTGAGGATGTTGATGTGGCTCCGCGGTTTACCGGCGATCTGGCCGGCTCCGGAGTGTTGGAAATAGAGGTCAACGAGGGTGATACTCTTAACTTGCGGCTTACAGCCTCGGATGCAGGCGGGGACGCCCTGACCTATGGCGTGCTTAATCTTCCGCTTGGAGCCCGTGTGGTGCCCGGATCAACCGATGAACTGGTTTATACGCCGGGTTATGACGTGGTGGGCCACGGCGGTGCTACCACGCAGAAAAGGATCAAGATCGAGGTGACGGTCAGTGACGGCAGCCAGGTTGTGGGCCGTGGTGTTACGCTGGTGGTAAACGATACCAACAGGCCGCCCAGGATTCCCACACTGGAAGACCAGTTGGTTGATGAGGGCAAGTTGATCACTTTCCAGGTGAATGCTATTGATCCGGATGGCGATGTGGTCAATGTGTCTACCGCGGGTAGAGTTCCGTACCTGACCGCTGGTAATCCTCCACCGGCCAGAATCCGTGATGGTAACGTGTTCATTTTCGATACAGGTCTTCTGCCCCAGGACTCGATTATCCGCTCGGCGGTGTTTCAGTTCTGGGCCACGGACGACCGCAACCTGGGTAGTGACACTGTCCAGATTGAAATTGCGATCAGGCGCGACACAACTTTCTTGGTTCCGGATATCGGAGCCGGTGGTTCTTTCTCGTTCGGCCCGCGGGACAGCAGCTTTAATTTCAATATCGGTAACAGCGGTTCAGGAAGCCTGGGCTCTGGCAACGGCCAGGGAGGAAGCATTTCCGGTTTCGCTAACCTTCAGACTGGCGGCGGCCAAAGCCTGCTGGCATCATCTTATGGTGGACAGGAAAAACAGAAGGGCGTGGTGGCATTCACGTTCCTGGCCGGTGACCTGGAGAGCCAGTTCTACGGTATCCGTCGCGGCTGGCAGCTTGACCTGACCGCGTTTGCGGCAGCCCAGGGCGCTGACTCGCTGACAGCGGGAGCGGGCGTACAGGTCAGTCTTCAATACAATGATGAGGATTTGCCCACAGAGATTCCTAATTTCACCGAGGACCGGGTGAAGGTATTCGGTTATGATGGAATCCAGGGTGTCTGGGTGCTGGCTGACAGCCAGTCGGTTGATACCACGGCCAACGTGGCCACGTTCAAGCTTACCAACCCGCAGTTGATCGATTATACAATCGGCGCGGTGCTGGATGTGGTGGCTCCGCTGATTACCAATCTTCAGGTTACGGGTGGCAACTGGACAATTGACGTTGAGGATGTGGATACGCTCTACAGCCTTGACGGCAGCTATGTTTTCCGGGCCAACGTTACCGATGACGAGATTATTGCCGGTTCCGGCACGGGCGTGACGCTTTATTACGCGGTGGGCGCTGAGGCTTACAGCTCGATGCAGATGGAGCGCACAGGGGTGAACCTGTTTACGGCTTCGGTGACCGAAGGTGTGCTGGAGGACGGGACAGTGATCAGCTATTATATCGAAGCGCGCGATGAGATGAACACGGTGCTTTCTCCGGCAGGTGCTCCGGCAAGCTTCTACCAGTTGGTGCTGGCGGAATATACGGGCACTCCGGGGGACCTGGACGGTAACATGACGATCAATATTTTCGATCTGTTGGCCTTGCTCAAAGTACTGGGCGGCAGTGAACCCTCGAGCATCCTTTCTGATGTTGATACGAACGGCACTACGAACATTTTTGATTTACTGGCATTGTTGAAAATACTGGCGAAATAACAGCCGAGTTTAACGAATGGAATGGTAGGCGAGAATGTGTTAACCCGAGCTAAAGGAGGAGTATTGAAACCTTGTCTGTAACTGGTTCTGGCGGCATTGTGCTAACTGTTAATTTGACAGAATATTCTTGACATGAGACAGATGAGAAAGTATAATTTAGAATATTTGGGGTTCAACAGGCGAATTGTATTCGAATGCCTGCCGGGCAAAAGCATTAATGAGCATAGAGTTACAGGCGAGTAGGCGTTGAGCGCATATCCTTTGGGGGAGTGCGAATAGCGTTTACTATTGTAGTATTTAATAAAGATTTAATGATATTCTACGGATGTTTTGCAAAGGTACAAACTGATGAAACTTCACAAAACGAACAATGGAGGAATGTGTATGAAGCAAAATGGACTGACTTTGCAGGAAGATATTACTTCTTTCTCTACCCTCATAAGGAGGACAACTCTTATGAAGTCACGCCTTCTGTCCACGGCAGCAGCTATGTTTCTGCTGCTTGGTCTTATTGCAGGGAATGCGTTCGCGCAGTTGACGGATCCCTCGGCAGTTTCATTTACAATCAGAAAAACCAGCTCCGATGGTTGGAGAGGTGCCTCAGCTGACATCGATACTGTAGGCCGGCCATTTCAGTTACAGGTCGACTTTGCAGTGGGTGTGCAGACCAAGGACATCTCGAGGTACGTCGTCACATTGCCCGTGGGTACAGCCACGGATTCGGCTATGCTCGAAAACGGCAATATCACCCTGAATTATAACACGGGTGGTGGTGGTCTCGTTACCGACATTCTGACAGCGGGTCAGATCGCTATCGTAGATGTCAATGAGCCGGATGCGGGCGTTTACAGCGCTACCAAGCAGCCGTCTCTTATCCTGACAGCCCCCCGTGATGTGAGTAGCGCGGCGATTACAATCAAAATCGTCGGTGGCTTAACCTTCGGTTCCACATTGGCCGCCAGTAACTCGCATGGCCTGGCAACCGCCGATGAACAGCCAAATCTGTATTTCGGATTGGTGGTTACTGATACGCCAACTGATACAGTGGCTGAGACCTCAAACTTCTTCCTCAAAAACGATAAGGCCAACGGCGTTGTTTATAACACCGCTGTCGCCGCTATCCTTACCGGCGCGGTCCTGTCCAACTCCGATTCCATCGGTGTGGTCGACAGATTCGGCAACTACGTGCCTGATTTCTTCGGCACAGCGGATGATTCCCTGCTGATTCACGTTGCAGCGGCACAGGGTGGTTTTACTTTGTCGGGTGACGGCGGTGTGCTTATGAGCAAAACCGCAGACAACAGGGAACTCTGGGGTCCAGTAGGCTTGGTGGCGGGTGACACCATTATCGCGATCACACGCAAGGCTGGTGGGCAAAATACAGTAACAGGTGCGACATGGGCTGCTGCTCTTGGTAACTCGGTTAATGATTTTGATATAATCAACGTTACCGACGGTGCAGCCAATAACGCCAATGAGAACAACGATCTGATTCACCTGCCCTTGTGGCTCGGTAATTCCAATGCCACGCCTGCTGGAAATAGTGCCCTTGGCATTACGTTTACCAAAGATGCGGACATGGCAATCGGCGATAACGTTGTCTTTACCTTTACGGTTGCTTCGACTGCTGGTGATACGGCAATCGGCACATACCTGAATGTCGCTGCTAGCAACAGGACGACAATGACAAGAGTGCTGCAGGCGAGCGGCGATTCCAAGCTCATCGGCGGCCTGGTCCTCACCGATAACGGCGGTGGTGATTACTACGTTGGTGAGCCAATCACTGTTGGTCTTACGCTGACCAATATCTTTGGTGATGTTTTCAGTGGTGCTACAATCGGTACTGCTGCTCTTGATTCAATCTTGATCAGCTTTGAGTATTCCGACAGCATGACTGTTTCCACCAGCAAGACAACTGACTTGCAGGGTGGTGTGCAAGTTACCAGCACCAAGAGCACACCGGCAGCAATTGCAATCAGCGCCGCTATCACTGGTAACGCGATTCACAGTGGCACTACTAATGGTTCCGGTGTTACTACCGTGACATTCCAGTATCTTGGTATGTCGACACATAATGTCAATGACTCGCTGATTGTTATCCTTGCCGCCAAGAACAATGGCAAGGCCGATACGATCAAGATCAATATCGAGCCGGGCGCGCCGGTCTTTTTCGATACCGACACGCTTGTGGCCAACCTGGCCGCAGTGACGCCGATCGAGGGACTTGCGATCGACACGATCCTGCCGATCTTCGCGTTGGATACAGCGTACAACAGGGTGTCCAATCTTTCTCTTGCCCAACAGACAACCTACCTGGACGGTGTCACCCTTCTGAGTTCAGCAAGTGTTGTCAGTGCGATCAACTTCCTGATCGATGGCCGCGATCCAGTGGGTTACACAAGTGTGGATTCGATCTCCTTGACTTACACCAATATAGGAGCATACGGCGCCGCCTCGATGAACGCCGATCCTTCGTTCCTGGGTAACGTCCTGCATGCCGCCGTTTCGCTTGACAGCTCCAGGATCAACCTGGGTGGCTTGGGTGATGACGCGTTGTCCCTGAAGCTCAATTATTCGGGCAACAACCGTCGCTTGAGCATCACTTTTGATCCGGCTGAAATGGGTGTTGGCGGTTTTGATCAGGGCGTACGTACGCAGGATCTGACACTGATCTCGCTGCAGTCGCCGACACTGGTCGATTCGCTGAATACACCGACGGTGACATTGACAGGTACGGCCGGCAAGACGGATACGATGACGATCACCGTAGTCCTGCCGGTTTCGATTGACAGCACGGCCAACGTTCTGGATCAGAACAGCGCCGACAGCCTCTACTTCCTGAGGCTTGTGAATTTCGGTGACGCAGCCGGCCTGCCTGCTTCCGGTCTGGGCATCGGTGTTTCGGCTGATAACATTACGTACTACGCTGCCGGTGGTATTTATCAGGGCATGGGTGACTCGGTTGCTTTCTCCACGCCGATCACCTTCAATGCCACATCGACTGCACAGACTATCTACATTAAGCTTTATGGCATAATCAACCCGACCGTCGTCGGCCCGGATAGCACTTACCGGGTTGAGTTGGCCAGTTCGGTTACGCCCATCTACAGCGCTACAGCAGCAATAACTATTACTCCTGATACCTTGGCTCAGTATCTGCTTGTCAGCCCCTCGGCTGATCAGGATACTGTCCGGGCCGGCGTAACATGGCTCAGCCAGATTGACGCAGGAGACGCTGTTGATACATTGACTGTCGGCGATACAGCCTGGTTCCAGATCGTGGTTGCCGATCAGTACGGCAACATGCTTACTGGCAGCGCGGGCGACGACATCAGCGCCAGTCAGCTGGTACTGACGAGTGTGGATTCCACCTCTACCGGCAACAGTCTGAAGATCTTCCAGAAATATGCCGGTTTGAATGGTACTGTCGGTGGTGGTGCTACCTCGACCGATACTGTGGAGATTGGCGATATTGTTAAGGACGGCGGATACTACGCGGATAGCGTTGGTATTATCGCTGCTTCAACTAACGGCGGTGCTGATTACGCCCTCGTCCTGAACGATACAACCGGTGCCGCTGGCAGTAGCTCGGTGACTGTCTATGTCAAGGGTGGTGCAGCTTCATCTATCACCCTCGCCCCGGATTCACTGGTCACGGGTAACCGTGGTGCCAATTTGCCCACGATCACCGCGACGCTTAAGGATGCTTTTGGTAACGCCATCGTTGGCGGAAGCGTTGGCCTCAAGCTGACGGTTGGTGACGCTGACGGCGCATTTGCCGACACCAATGGTGTCGACCTTGCAGTCGGCGTTGACAGCGTTGTGATTTCCACGGATGCAGCCGGACAGGCCATGGCCACGTGGCAGGCAGGCGGCGCCGGCGACTCGGTTAACATCTCTGTCTGGGCCACTGGTGTGAGTGCGGTTACTTTCCGCGCCCTGACCCAGTTTACCGATACAGAAGGTGTTATCAGCATTGTCAGCCCGTCAGACTCGCTTGTTCCCAATCTGGCAACAGCCGGAACAATCGTCGTTAGCGTGGCGGATGCTGATAAAGTGGTATTGGTTTACGCCAATGTCTGGCGCAGCGTGCTGACATTGAATGCGCAGAATACGTTTGACATGTCCGATGCGGTAGCATTCGACTCGGTCGTTAGCGTAGTTGTTGCCAGCCTTGATTCAACTCAGGTGAGCCTGGTGCTGCCTGCCACGGTTGTTGTTGATACCGCGGTTGTGATCAAGTACCAGGTGGTTATGGTAGACGCAGCTGATAGCGTCACCTACGGTGACACCATGATGTATGTTGTCGCTCCGAAGCGTGGTAAGAGAGACATGACCGATACAGCGGTGAACGTTGCCGATGTGATGCGTCTTGTCTACCTGATCGCGATTGACGAGATTGTTCCGAAGGTTGTTGATTACCTGGGTCTGGATCTGGATCAGGACGGCACCTTCGATACACCAGATATTCTTGCAGAACTGGAAATCTGGAAGGGTACCGGTACATTGCTGGCCGGAGCCGGTTCGCTCGAGAACGCAACTGCTAAGACATCTCTGAGCTACAAGGCTACGGACAAGGCAACTGCTAACCTGGCTCTTAACCTGGAAAGCAGCCACAACATGAACGTGGCCGTCTTCCGTATCAAGTACGACACAGAGAAGTTTGTCTTCGGTGAAGCCAAGGCTACCGATCGCCTCAGAAACCTTTCGGTTGTCAGTGGCAATAACGAGAATGACGGAGTCTTCACGATCGTCATGATCAACGCCGGGAGTGGACAGATTCTGCAGGGTAGCGGCGCTGTCGTGAACATCCAGGTCAGCGCAGTCGGCGAGAAGTTCGACGGAGTTGGTGATATCTCGTTGCTGAACGCTAGCTTTGATGAAGCCGTTTCAGCCGAGCTTAGCCGCGAAGTCCTGTCGCCGAAGGCTTTGTTGCCGAAGGCTTTTGCTCTGGGTCAGAACTATCCTAACCCGTTCAACCCGTCGACGACGATCGCCTACGATATTCCTGAAGGTGATAACGTCCAGGTTCAGCTGAAAGTCTACAACATGCGCGGACAGCTGGTGCGGACACTGGTGAATGATGCCAAGAGCGAAGGCTCTTATCAAATCCAGTGGGACGGTTCGGACAACTACGGACGCAGAGTCTCCTCCGGTGTCTTCTTCTACCGGATCAAGGCTGGCGAGTTCAGCCTGACTCGCAAGATGGTGATCCTCAAGTAACTTACGAGGTAGCTTGTAGGGTGCCGGATTCCTCAGGAATCCGGCACCCATATGAGCGAAGTATTATCACTATTGTCCGTATTGTTTCGAATGACCTTATGGGAATTAGACAATGGGATAAGGCAGATGATTGATTCTGAAATTGTATCTGCTCGTCACAGGACGGGGAGGTTAAGATATGAAACTTAAGAGGCTATCAAGCCTTGTGGGGTTGCTTGCAGCACTGCTCATCTTCACTGGTGGCAGGGCTCTGGCGGTGGATGCTATCGCCGTGGCTGATGCACAGGCGTTTCCAGGTGGAAGTGATACGGTTGACGTTATAGTAACAACGGACGCCGCCTACCCTGGAGCCGAGATAACGCTCAGTTACGATAAGACGAAGCTTTCCACGTCGGAAGCCAATGTCATCATGAATGAGGCTGCATGGAATTCTAGTTGGGGCGTGCCGCAGGTAACTGTGGATACCGCCGCCGGAACCATATTTGTGGGTCTGACTTCTTTGAGTGTCGACTTAACAAAGGCAGTGCCACAAAGCAGTTCGGCCTTGAAGCTGTTCTCGGTAGTATTTGAGGTCGACTCAACGGTTGCGGTTGGTAGTTACATGATTACACCAAGCGGTAAATTTTTGACTGTAGACGTTAGTGACCCGTTAGATCCGCAGTTTACTTTAAGCACGGTCACTAGTTTGACTCCAGGTTTCTTTGTCGTGCAGAGCCTGTATAATATGTCCATTGATTCGGTCGATGCCGGTCCGGGTGTGTTGACTCCTGTCAACATCAACCTGTCCAATGGCCGGGAAGCTGTGAGTGTTGAGTTTACTATCACTTACGATAGCTCCCAGGTTATTTATGGCGGTTCGGTTGAAATCAACGACCTGTATGTTGGTGGAGTTGCATCGGCGCCAATAGTGAACGATTTTGGTGATTCGTTAAGAGTGGCGATTTTAACCAGCGGCACCGCCACGATTCCGGTCTCCAATACGTCACGCTGGATTGCCAAGGTGAATTTTATCTCGGCAGGCAGTGCGACAGTTTCGGCGTCGAACCCGCTGACACTGAGCACAAGCTCGGTAGTTACAACCACCTCCGGGCCTCCGGATTATGATTTTATCAATAACGCGCCGAACCTGGCGCCTGGTAATCTCAACATCCAGAGTAAGTACAGCCTGCGTGTCGGCAATGCTGTCGCGCCGCAGGGTGGCTCGGCTGTTGTTAACGTGTACCTCAGGTCTGCCGAAACGGTTAACGCGGTTGAGGCAGAGTTGCAGTTCAACGCGAGCAAATTCACAGTGTCAGCTGCTGATGTCACATTAAACGGCAGTATTTTCGCCGGTGGCACCGCATCTGTATCGGTTACGACTACCGATTCCACTGTGAAGATTATCGCAATCCCAAGCGCGACAGACAGTATTGCCGCCAGCAACACCGAGCGGCTGCTGTTCAGCGTTATTCTGAATGTGGATACCTTGGCTGCGGCGGGTTATGACAGTATTAACGCTACTGGTACACTAACAGCAGGATTTGATCCGATTGCAATTCCGATAACAACGGTAACCAAGGGCGCCTTCCGTGTGGTGTCTTCCTACGAGATCGAAGTTAAGAGCCGTGGTGCATCGCCTGGGGCCCAGGGTGTCCCGGTCAGCATTCTGTTGACCAATGAACAGGACATTTCTTCGGCACAGGTCGTTGTTAAATACGATACGACAAAATTGTCGTACGTAACCGGATCGGTTGCTGTCAATGATGATGCCTGGAGCGGGACTGCCCCGACTCCGGAAGTTCTCGTGGCCGGTGATAGCATCTGGATCGGAATGATCGATCTGGCTGATATAACCAACAAGATCATTGGTGGTACGGCCGGACTGTCACTGCTGGATATCAGCTTCGATATCAAGGCCGCTTTGGTCAACGGTGATTCGACGATGTTGACACCTACCGGGCTGCTAATCAGTGTTGATAACACTGATCCTACAGATCCGATATTTGTGGAAAATGCAGCTACAGGTATCGCCGGTTATCTCAAGGTCACAAACGACATCCTTCCTCCGGATCCAGTGTTAAACGCTACCGCGGTTGGTGGTGAGACTGCAAGCGCGATTACACTGAGCTGGAAGAACCCGGTTGCGGCTGACCTTGATTATGTCAAGGTCGTGCGTAACAGCACCGATGAGGATTCGACTGTTGTCGTCATGCGTGACACTCCGGTTTCAGGAGCCACGGACTCGTTTGAGGATGCAACCGTGGCTACTGGTGTCGTTTACTACTATACGATCATGGTCGCCGACAATAACGGCAACATGAGCAGCAATGTAGTACTCGGCCCGGTCAACATTGGTGTACTGACACAGAATTTAGTCAGTGTCACTTCCGCAACAGCTCTGGCTGGCGGCGTGGCAATTTCGAAAATCCAGCTTAAAAATCCGGAAAATATTGTTGCCGGGTTGATGCTCAAGCTGACTTTCGACGCCACCAAGTTGCAGTTGACCGATATCCTTCCCGGAGCGGACGCCGCTGGTGTGGCTCCTGTCTCTCCGATTGATATCATCAGCGTCAACAGCACCGGAATACTGATGCTCGACGCGGCTGATATCGCGGGTGACAACCCGGTGTTGACTGGTTCAACGGTCAAGACCGTGGCCGTGTTGGAATTCCTGGTCGATGCGGATGTTGCTACGAGCGATGTAATTGCTCTGACGCTGAGTGACGTGTCGTTGAGCGATCCTGCTGGAACCGATGTTGAACTGGCCACTAATAGCGGCACAGTCAGCATAGTCGGCTCGATCGTGATTGACGCGAATAACGATGGTGAAATCAACATCGGCGATATCTGGTTCTATTTTGACCAGGAAGAGCTGGTAGTATTCGAAGTGCTTGCCGAGCTGGTAGCGACTTTACTGGCCCAGCCTTTGCCGTCCAGCATGCTGGCCGCCGTGCAGGATGCGGTTGCCACAAGCTCACGGGCGGTAGATGGCGCGGCGTTGATCAACCTCAATACCAATTTCGAGATTGTTGCTGCCAGGTTCACTTTCAGCTATGACAACATGCATGAGCTGAACGAAGTGTTCCTTAGCCAGACATTGGCTGGCCAGGTGATGATCAAGAAGGTGGTTGCCGATGGACGGCTTTATGTCGACATCGTCAGCCTGAACGGTTTCGTTCCGGCTGAGGTTGGTGAGCTGTTCAGTGTCGCTTTCCGTGACGTGGATCACGAGACCGCTGGCCTGACCCTCGACAAGATCGAGGTGTCAGACCGCGCCGGTAACGTGTTCATCGAGTCAGCCCAGGCCGTTCGTGTTGTATTGCCTAAGGCCTTCTCGTTGTCCCAGAACAGCCCGAACCCGTTTAACCCCTCTACCACCATTAAGTATCAGGTGCCCGAGGGACAAGCGGCCAAGGTGCAGATCGTTGTCTTCAATGTTCGCGGACAGAAGGTCATTACCCTGGTGAATGAGCTCAAGGAGTCCGGAGACTTCACGGTCAACTGGAATGGTAGCAATACCAGCGGACAACGTGTTTCTTCCGGTGTGTACTTCTACAGAATGAGCGCCGGTGAGTTCTCGGCGGTTAGAAAGATGGTAATTGTGAAGTAGACGAGGAAAGGCGGGTCCCGCGCCGAAAGGTGCGGGACCCCAACCCTTCCCCGTTTCCTAACATAGCTCATCAGGGGGAAAGTGATATGAAAATAATGAAGATACTATTCCTCGGAATAGTATGTGTAATGCTACAAGTGGTGTACCTCCAGGCGCAGGCTACGGATGCGGATACTCTTTTTGTGAGAACCTCGATTGCCGAACCGGGTGAGCAGGTTCAGATAACCTTTGAGTTACGTATTCACAGTTCGGCTGTGAATGGTACTGTTTGTGTTATCGGGGGAGTACCGTCTTTCCTGACTATGCCAGCAACGGGAGGTTTCGCTTGGGGAGCCAATTTCGGGCAGATACTTGTCGATAACATAGGCTTTCTTCCCGAGATTGCATCGTATGAGGACGGAATCCTTACTGCCACAATAATGCTGGTGGATATTGATGAATTGGTGTCTGACGGTGATTTAGCATCAGCGGGCGGTGATCTGGTTACCTTTACGCTTGATGTTCCGGCAGATGCCCCGTTGGGTGAATATCCTCTGACTCTGGCGCTCGATGCTAGTGGCGATCCAGCAGTTCTGCTGCTCGATGCCGCGCTGACAAGTACGATTTCGTATCCGGTTGTGATTGCTGATCCGATTATCGTCGCCGAAATCCCTGACAACACCTGGCTTGATATGGTTGCGACTCAGGGTGCGGCCAGTGGTGGAAGCACGGAGCTAAGTGTAACGCTGGCTAATAAGGACACGGTAGCTGCGGGTAGCTTTGATTTAACCTTCGACGACGCCATCATGACGTTGGATTCGGTTGTCGCGGGTTCCCGCGCTACGGGTGCTGCCTTCAGTTTCAGCGCTCCGCAGGCTTCGGAAGGGACCGCGTTGGCGGCTGATGTCGCAACAACGGTTTCTTTCAGCGGTGTAAACATCGCTCCTGGCTCCGGTGACCTCTGCAAGCTGTATTTCGATGTTGCCCCGGTTGGCGCTGGTGTGTCTGCTACGGTTGCGTTGAGTTCGGTGGATCTTGATGATCCCTCCGGCGCTGACGTGATTGATCAGCTTGCACCCGTGGTGCCGGCCACCGAACTCTCGTTCTCCTTCGGCGACACGCTGTCGCTGGCGGACATGATGGGTGAGGGCACGGCTACAATCATCGAGGGACAGTTGTATGTGCCGATCATGCTGAAGAACGCTTCGGCTGTGTATGGTGTCGAGTTTGTCATCATGGAGCCTGTTGGAAATGACAGCATCCTTTCGCTGTCTGCCGAGAGAGTGGCTAATGAAGATCGCGCTGATGGTTGGATGATCAGTGCGGTTGACAGCATCAGAGCTGTGCGTGTGATCGCTTTCTCGACTGTTGCGGGTAATTCGATCGCAGCGGGCAGCGGCAAGTTGTTTGATGTGGTGTTCGACATCAACACGAACGCTTTTACGGTGCCCGCCGCTGGTGAGGCAACTGTGGACCTGCTTCTTGGACTCGTCCAGGTGAAGCTTACTAGTTCCACTGGTTCGTCGCTTGGTGTTGAGGCCGTAGGTGCAACAGCAAGCCTGGATTACCGTGTGCCCAACGAGGGTGAAGGTACGGGTCCCGGAGCAACTCTGCCCAGGGCTTTCAGCCTTCAGCAGAACCATCCGAACCCGTTCAACCCGTCGACCACGATAAACTACCAGATTCCCGATGATGTTGGCAGCGTTCGCTTCTCGCTGAACGTTTACGACATTCGTGGGAGACAGGTACGGACTCTGGACGAGGGCATGAAGGGTGCCGGTACCTATTCCGTTTTCTGGGATGGCACCGACAGCCGTGGCCGCCAGGTCAGCAGTGGCGTTTACTTCTACCGCTTCGTCTCTTCCGAGTATAATGCTACTCGTAAGATGATTATGCTGAAGTAAGCGTGGTTGTTAAATCAGTAGAAAATAGAAAGCCGCCGGAGCCATTGGTTCCGGCGGCTTTTTTATTGCTGGCAGAACTATATTAGACAAGTGGTTAGCTGGTGGGCAGAAAATAGCACATGAGTGCAGAGGCGGACCAGGGTGTCCGCCCGCTTTTAAACGAAAAGAATTCACTGGACCCTGTTCCGGGGTAAACGGAACAGATAAATTGAAAACTGAAATGCGGGTTAAGCCTTTAAATCCCCTCAAATAATAGGGGTGGCCCGGTTTACCGGGCCGGGATGTGTAAATAATAAAAAGGGGCGCCGCGCCGCGCCGCCCCTACGGTATGATACCTTTACAGGAAAATGCCTCTGTCAACTCTTCTTGCCGCGCGAGCCGGAGGATTTTTTCTTGCCGACCAGTTCTTTTTCCAATGCGGCCATTTCTTCCTTGACCGTCTTCTTCATCGTGTCCTTGCTCTCCTCGACAAACTTGGAGATTTCCTCGCGGATACTCTCCATTGATTTCTTACCCTCATCGACCACCTTGCCCATCTCACCCTTGAGCGAGTCCACGGCTTTCTTACCCTCATCAAGTATGCCGTGACTTTTCTTTACAACCTGATCACCGTGGTCCTTTACGGTCTTTAAGGTATCATCACCCTTCTCCGATATCCTCTTACGGGCTTCCTCACCGGTAAGCGGAGCGAAAAGCAGGGCCACGCCCGCGCCGGCGACCGCTCCCAGGAAAAAGGCCTTGAAAACTGAAAATGGTCCATAATCGTTGGCAGACATCGGGTACCTCCTAGTTGATTGAAAGCTGCTGAACGCTGGAAGTTACTTCCAGCGGTGCATCTTATCCGAAAATACCTTGACCGCGGAGACAATATTCAAGAGTGGATTTCTAAGCTTTTCCTGCACGAGATCGAGCAGGTCTATCAGTTCCTGCATCTTATCGCGTAGCTCAGGAAGAATCCCGGTAAGGTTCTCCACCTTATCAGCCGTGTCGTCCGCTACTTGCTCAACGCGCTCGCTGATGTTCTTCAGGTGGTCCAGACTGGTTTCCAGCTTGTCGCGGACCATATCGCGAACGTAGCTCTGCAGGGCACGAAACTTGAGATAAGCTGTTACGGCAAGAGCCGTAAGCACTAGATAGTAGATTGCGATGATCGATACGGCCACTGCGATGATGACTTGTACTGTCGTGGACATGAAACCCTCACCCCCTGGCCTGGTGGCTATGGACTCAGATACCCCAGTCTCTGGGGAATCTAAAATCCCGATTGATGGTCCTGTTGCTGAGTTTGGCGATCAGCGGGAGGTGACGTTTATACTGTGTCTGTCGCACCATCCGCATGATCCGATTTATAAAATCCTCGTTAAAGCCGCGGGCAATAACCTGCTCTGGTTTCATCCGGCAGTCGATAAGCAACTCCAACGCCTCGTCGGCTTGCTCATAGGTAAATCCCAACTCTTCCTCATCAGTCTGGCCCGCCCAGAGGTCGGCGCTGGGTTTTTTACTTACAATCCGCTCTGGAAGTTCCATGAAACGCGCCAGGCTCCACACCTGGGTTTTGTACAGGTCGCCCAGGGGGTTGAGCGCGCAGGCGCTGTCTCCCCAGAGTGTGCTGTAGCCCAGCAGGTATTCGGTTTTATTGCTGGTACCCAGCACGAGTGCGTCAATTTCCGCGGAAATATCGTAGAGCACAACCATCCGCTGGCGCGCCATTACATTACCCTGGCGCATGTTGCTTATCTCCGGGCAGATCTCGAAATAAGGATCGGTCATCGGCGTAATTTCCACCGTCCTGCTGCCGATACCCAGCTTGTCTGCCAGTAAATTGGCATCGCCCAGGCTGTCCGGGTTGGAACTGCGATAGGGCATCATCACACCATGCACGTTCTCCCCGCCCAGAGCTTCTACTGCCAGAGCCGCCGAAAGACTGGAGTCGATTCCGCCCGAAAGGCCCAGTACCACCTTGGCGTAGCCGGTTTTGCGTACCTCTGTGCGGATAAACGCGCTCAGCACCTTAAGCACTTCGGGGCAGTTAATCGCCATACGATATTTTTTTGATTCGTTTAAGTTCATTCAGGCTCGTCAGGAATTTCTCATCGCGCAGAATCGGCGATCCGATCCTGGCCCGTGAAAGTTCCTCCAGGTCGATTTTAACGGTTGCTTCGGCCGCCTCAAGAAACGGCAACTCGGCAATCAACTCACCATGCGGGTCAAGCACATGGGAGCTTCCGCTGAAACTGATTCCGTCCTCGCAGCCGACACGGTTAATGTAGAATACAAAGTTTGAATAGAGCAGAGAGTAGCTGCTTGTGATGCGCTGCCAGTTCTCGACGCTTTGGAACTTACCCGATTCACGCATGCCCCGCACGGGACTGTTGGAGATAATAAACAACAACTCCGCACCGTCCTGGCTGAGAATGTATGGATTTATCGGGTGCCAGGCATCCTCGCAGATCAGTATGCCGGCACGGCCAAACCTGGTGTCGAACGCACGCACACGGTTACCGGCGGCAAAATACCGCCCCTCGTCGAACATGCCGTACGTGGGCAGGTGCCCCTTGCGATGCTGTCCGGCCAGCTTGCCGTTCTCCAGGTAAAGCGCACTGTTGTAGTGAAAATGGTCGTGGCCATGCTCTACCAGGCCGATCAGAATCGAAATATCACGGCTAAGCGAGATCAGCTCGGTTAGCTTCGGATCGTCATCGCGCAGAGCGGTGAGCGGCACCATGTCCTTGAGCAGGTAGCCGTTCAGCGCCAGTTCCGGGAATATGATCAGGTCCGCACCGTCACCCGCAGCCTCGCGGATAGACTTCCGGCATTGCTCAAAGTTATAGTCTATATCCCCCAGCCGGGGGGATGTCTGTGCCAGTCTTACAATCATGATTGTGTACACGTGCTAAAGTTTGTATATCGAGTGGCCCCTCGTCCCTTACACCCGTATTTATATCATAACAGCCGCGCAATCTCTTTGTCAATGACAGTATTGCCGCAAGTTCTTAAACGGGGCTGGTTAGGATTGCGTTTGCGGGATTGGTTTATTATAATAAAACCTTGATTTGAGTGTATTATTTTGTACGGTTATGCCAGCGCGTTAGGCTTGCGACGGTTAATGCGCGCATAATGCAATCGAAAGGTGGTGGGTTATGGCGGAGAATAAACCTCAGCCTGTTGGTGATGATGTTTTCGAGGAGAAAGTGACTAACAGCCAGGGGATTACGGTTGTGGATTTCTGGGCGCCCTGGTGCGGGCCGTGCCTGCATATGGCGCCGGCGCTTGATTCGTTCGCGGAATCTAATACAGGTAAAGTGGCTGTTTATAAGGTGGATGTGGACGAGAGCCCTAAAACGGCGCAGAAGTTTGATATCCGCAGCATCCCCACTGTGATTTTTTTCAAGGACGGAGAGCCGGCCGACGTTTCGATCGGGGCTGTGAGCGAATCCGCCCTGCAAGGTAAACTTGACGCGCTGCTCGAAGGCTGATACGGACTATGAACTTCGTTCCCAAGCTGATTAAGCACTGGTACATTGATCTGATCAGTCCGCTTATCCGGTTCTGCATCCGCCGCCGCGTTTCGCCGAACATGGTAACCACCATCGGTTTTTTCTTTACCGGTGGCGCCGCGCTGGCATTCGCTGTTGATCAGGTGCAGTGGGCGGGAGCGATCATGCTTTTCAGTGGTACTTTCGACATTATTGACGGTAAGGTGGCGCGGGCCACGGGTTCCAGCAGTAAATTCGGCTCGTTTTTCGATTCCACCATGGACCGCCTGTCGGACATGGTTGTGTTCATGGGCTTGCTGTACCTGTACCTGAGCACGAACCGGACAGAGATGATCTGGGTGATTTTTGCGGCGATAATCGGCTCGCTGATGGTCAGCTACTGCCGCTCGAAAGCTGAAGCCCTGGGCCTGGAGTGCAGTGTGGGGATGTTTCAACGTCCCGAGCGGGTGGTATATCTGGGGTTCGGGGCCATCCTTGGCCATCTGATACTTTATATCGTGATCTGGTTCCTGGCAGCAGCTACAATCATGACCATGATCCAGCGCATTGTCCATGTCTACAGAAATTCCCACGATGTCCCGCTGGACGATCAAGATTAGAAGTTCTAACAATGTTTTGTTGAGGCATTATGAATAGAGGTGTTTTTATTACTGTTGAGGGTGGTGAAGGTGTAGGTAAGAGTACGCAAATTGAGCGTTTGGTCAAAACCCTGCAAAACAAGCAATATGATGTTGTAGAAACACATGATCCGGGTGGAACAAACATTGGGGCGCGGATCAGGGGTATTGTGCTGGAAAAAGACCACAAGGAGCTATCTGCAAAAACAGAGTTACTTCTATTTCTTGCTGCCAGAGCACAACTTGTTAGTGAAGTAGTTATCCCCAGTCTTGAAGCGGGAAAAATCGTAATATCTGACAGGTATTATCACTCCACTTATGCCTATCAAGGCGGCGCAAGGGGTATCGGACTGGAGCAGGTAAAGCGGCTAAATGAATTTACAATTGATAAAATATACCCTGATATAACTTTTTTACTGGACCTACCGGTGCAAGCCGGATTCAAGAGGATGAGGCCTAAAACTAAGAATGGTGAAGCAATAGAAGATGAACAGGTTGCATTGTCACTGCATTTGCCAAGTAACCATAAAAGAATAAATATAGACCGTATTGAACGTGAAGGTGATATTTTTCACGATGAAGTCAGAAATGCTTTTCGTGCATTGGCAGCAGAAGAACCAGATCGAATTGTAGTGGTTGATGCGTCTTTGTCAATCTCTGAAGTAGCCTCTCAAATAGAAAGCCGCGTATTCCAACTGCTGGACCAACGGTCCGGGCACTAGGATTACGCGGCTGTTTTCCGCCAAATATGTTTATCTCTCAGGTAGCCCGCACGGCCCGCAGAACTTCATCCACGGATGTAATTCCCTTGGAGGCTTTCTCCAGGCTGTCCCTGAATACCGGAATCATTCCGTTTTCTATTGCCGCCTCGCGGATTTCCTCGCTGGATGCACTCCTGAGCACAAGTTCCTTAATTGCATTGTTCATTACCAGGATTTCGTGCGTGCCGATCCGGCCCTTGTAGCCTGTGCCGTTGCAGGCGTCGCAGCCCTTGGCCTTGAACAGTGTGGCCCCCTCGGCCAGTTCTTCCAGCAACTTCAATTCCTCGTCCGGAACCGAGTACTCCTGCCTGCACTTGGGGCACAGCCGACGCAGCAGGCGCTGGGCGCAGACCAGCAGCAGGGAGCTGGAGACCAGGAACGGCTGGATGCCCATGTCCAGGAAACGGGTCACTGTGCCGGGCGCGTCATTGGTGTGCAGGGTGCTGAACAGCAGATGGCCTGTCAGGGAGGCCTCGATGGCGATTTCGGCGGTTTCCAGGTCGCGGATTTCACCCACCAGGATCACATCGGGGTCCTGGCGAAGGTAGCAGCGCAGGGCTGCTTGAAAGGTGAGTCCGATCTCCCTTCGCATCTGCATCTGGTTGATCCCGAACAGCTCGTACTCCACCGGGTCCTCGGCAGTCTGGATGTTAATAGCCGGGTCGTTGATTTTGTTAAGCGCGGCGTACAGGGTCGTGGTTTTTCCGCTTCCGGTGGGGCCCACGTGAAGGATCATGCCGTAGGGGTTTTTGATCAGCTTATCGTAGATTTTAAGGTTGTATTCGGAGAACCCCATCTTGTCCAGCGAGACCGATGTGCTGGTTTTATCCAGCAAACGCATCACCACTTTTTCCCCGTATACCATCGGTCCGATAGCCACGCGAAGGTCAACATCTATCCCGGTGCGGGTAAATTCCTTGAACTTGATCCGGCCATCCTGTGGCAGGCGTCTCTCGGCGATATTCAGCCCGGACATGATTTTCAGCCTGCTTATCAAGGCCTTGAGCGAGTTGGGAGGCAGCTTGAGCGCTATCCGACAGATACCGTCCACCCGGTAACGCACCAGCACTTCCTTCTCGAACGGCTCGATATGGATGTCGCTGGCTCCACGCGTATAGGCGTCCTCGATAATCCGGTTGGCCAATTGAACGATTGGTGTGCTTTCCTCGTCCACGTCATCTTCCAACTCCAGGGATTCCACATTGTCGGCTCCGAACTCACTGCCCACCAGCGCCGCCACCTCGTCGATCCCCGAAGTGTCGTGCTGGAAGAAACCCTCGATTATTCTTTTGATCAGGGACTCGGCGCTGACCACGATTCTGGCGACTTCAAGCTTGGTGGCCCAGCGGAAATTGTCTATCCGCTCGAAATCGACCGGGTTGCTGATAGCAATCTCGATCGACTGGCTGCCGGCCTTTTTAATTGGCAGCATCAGGAATTTTTTCAAGTTTTTTTCGCCGACCAGGTTCATCAGCTTATCGTCGGGAACGAAATCGTCCTCGATCTTGAAATACTCGTGATCGGTGAGCCGGCTCAGGTAATAGGCCAACTCGGTGTCGCTCATCTTAATTTCCGGCTTGTGCACCTTCTGGATTATTTTGGCCGAGTAATCAGCCACTTCTTCCAATATCTGACGGTCCTGTTCGGTGAACAGCTCCGGCCCATCGGGCGGGTTCTTGTTGATTATCTGCACCGCGCCGATCATCGAGTCGGTTATCAGCGGAACGGTAATCATGCTCTTGGTCTGGAAGCTGGTTTCCTTATCCACGCCGCTGAAGAAATTGGGGTCGTTCTGGGTGTCAAGTGAGATGTAAGTCTCGGCGGTTTCGATAACCTTGCCGACAATTCCCTGGCCGCGCTTGAGAGTGAGCTTGCGAAGGTGGTCGGATTTTTTCTGGAATGCCTCTTTCAGCTTCTTGTCGCCACGGTAGAGCATCTCGCTGAAATAGACGTTGGTGAAATGGATCAGGTTGTCCTCACCCACGGTATAGATCGTGATGGCCTGGGCCAGGACCAGCTCAACCAGTTTCCGAATCGTTATTTCGAGGACGGTTTCGAGGTCTTTTTCGGTGATTTCCCGCTTGGAGACCAGGATCTTGAGCAGGTTGTTGAGCACCTGCTTCTCGTCCACCGCGCTTTTCTGATGGTTGCCGGTTACTTTGGCGGGGGAGTCGCTCATTGAGTCCCTCTTGTTCAACGGTTTGGGCAATAAAATTAACTCTAACGGCTAATAATAAACCCGGTGGGCGGCAGTTACAAGAAGATAAAGACCTGGCCCTCGGATGCCCAACTTCATTCGCAAGAGCGATGCCACTGTGGCAGATGGCATGAAGATTGCAATTATCTGCAGCCGAACCTTATATCAGGAGTGCGAAATGTCTTCGAGTCCGGAAGTTTTACTATCGTGCGTACATCTCTATTCCCTGCTGGGAGAGCGTACAAGGTCACGTGAATGCGACCGTCAGTTTGTGGAGCGGATGCGCAATTCTCTGGAAACCAGCCAGCTTGACAACAACAGCCCCTCTGAGATAGAATAGAGACTGTAGCGGCACTAACTGTTTGTAATTGTTTGCGTTATCTGTAGCCACACCATAATGACAACTGTATCCTGGTGGAACAATGCTGCCGGAGTATCTTAAATATTGGGGCCTTAACCGGCCTCCGTTTTCACTGACTCCCGACCCGGAGATGCTCTACATGAGCCGTCAGCACCAGGAGGGGCTGATCAGGCTCAAGTACGCTGTGGTTTCCAACAAGGGTGGGGCATTACTGATCAGTGAGAGCGCCGGGGACGGCAAAACAAGCCTGTTGGCAAAGCTTCGCAAGGAACTGGATGAGTATTACCAGGGCAATTGCCGTGTGGTGTTTATCGACCATCCCACTGTTACCGCCAACCAGATGGTCGGGGAAATTGCCCGCCAGTTGGGGGTGGGCGCCCATACAACTGATAAGCTGGTGGTGCTCAATGAGTTGCGAGCATTTCTGCTCCAACGTCATGAGCAGGGTGAAAAGTGCGTGGTAATGCTGGATGAGGGTCAGATGCTCTGCCATCGCCCTGATTTGCTCCAGGAATTGCGAATCCTGCTGAATTTCTGTGTTTCCGATGCGTTCCTGCTCACATTCATCCTTTCCGGGCAGAAGCCGTTGGATGGGGCGATTCGCGCCATGCCTGAGTTTTATCAGCGCCTGCCGGTACGTTTTTTCCTTCGTAACCTGGACATGGACGACTCCCGCGAGTTGATCCGTTTCCGTCTGCAAGTGGCCGGCTGCGAACAGGGGCGGGAAATTTTCAGCGAGGATGGATATGCGGGAATCTTCAATCACTCCAAAGGGTGCCCGCGCGTAATCTGCTCGGTGGCCGACCTGTCACTGGTTATCGCCCACAGCCGTTTTGCGGACAAGGTCGATTTCGTTTCGGTATCCCAGGCCACCAGCGACATGAACCGCACCGATGGGGCTTACCACTACTTCCATTTTCTCAATTCGTTCAAAAATATGGAATCCTCGGGCGTTCAGAATCCGCAACTTTCCGGGCAACCGGCTCTTACCTGTCCGGCCTGCAACAGTCAGATTCAGCCGGATGCCAGTTTCTGTATCCATTGCGGCTATGCACTCAAGGTCGCCCGGGACTTGGAGTCAGAAGCGCGGGAAACTGCGATCAGGCCGCAAGCCCAAGCCGAACCTGCCGCAACAGGGCATGCAGAGCAGGTCCTGCCTCCAGAGGCAGGAACCGAGGCGCCGGCCAGTCAGGAACTTCCCGCCCCAAAGGCAAAAAAGAAGCCAGAGGTGTCCAGCCCGGCCATGTTCTCGTTCGATGAGGATCGGCACGAAGACCCTGGAGCGAACCTTCAGCGCGCTATCCGCTTTATACTCGAGGGCGAGAGTGATAAACCGGCCCCGGCGGAGGCCCGGCCGCAACAGCTAGCTGAACAAATAACCGATGAAAACCCGAAGGAAGAAAATGGCGAAGTAGCAGAGGCCGCGCCGGAAACGAATATCCAGGAAATATCTCCGGAAACGTCAGTTGCGCAAAGCGAGCAAAGCGTCTCTGCCGCCGAAGAGAAGCCAACAACAATAAATGTGGATTCAGCTGACGAGCAGGAACAGGAACAGCCGGCAGTGGAACAGGAACCGGAAATTATTAAATGCGGCTTCTGCGGACTGGAACTTACTCCGGAAACAGCCGAATGCCCTAACTGCGGCGAGTCGTTAAAGCCGGAATCTGACCAGTGCGAGGAAGATGACACCCTGGAGCACGCAGAAGAGGAACCGGACCCGGAGAGCAAATTGCAGGAACCGGCGCCGGAAGATGAGTTGCTCGACGGGTTGCGGGAGCTGAAGCTGGATAAATTTATTTCCGCGGACAAAGAGAGACTGGACAACGGCACCAGTGAACTGCTCCGTCTGCCCTGCCCCCGCTTTTGGGGCCGTTCTCCGGTGGTGCAGTTTATCGCCCGCGATACAGGCGAATTTTTTACCTCGCGCTGTGGAGTACGGATCGGCTGCGATAGGCTTTTGCTCGAAACGGGCGGAGATACCGACAGCCTGGCCTACGAGATGATAGAACAGATCGGCACCGATGCAGTATCGAATGACGGTACCGTTTTACTGGGGCAACTGGTGATAACCGCCACGGAAGGTACATATCGCCTGACACTGCCGTTTAATGCCGATATCGGAGGAAGGCTGGCCGGACTGCTTGAGAGTTATATCGGTGGCAGGATACCATCGGCGGCCCATAGCGAAGAGAGTCAAAGTAACCAGCAGGGCTCGGAGGACGGTAATGGTAACGGACACAATTGAGCTTTGGAGCCTCGTTGCACTGATTTTAGTTTTACTGGCGGGATACTTCGGGCTGCGTCACCACCAGCATCGCAGACGGCTGGAGCGGGAGCGCAAGCTGAAGTGCAAGGAACTGGTTCTGGATAACCGCCTTCCGTTGGCCCGCAGGAAAGTCGATTTCGACCTGCTGGTAGACCTGGTCAAGATGGGGATTGATGTCAACCAGTTGGAAAAAGTGGTCGAATTGCTCACAGCCGTACCTGTGGAGTATCAGCTTGACGAGGACGGGCAGGGCGGCGGCTTGCATATCGAGTTCGATTTAGGGGATGAGCTGGCGGATTCGGCGGACCAGGGAACGAATAATAAGAACGGGCAGGGCGAGTCAGTCGCTACCGGGAACAAGGATACTGTCGAAGTTGTGGTAGGCATGCCCGCTGAAAAGGAAAAGGCCTGGTTTCGCATGGCCCATAACCGTTACCGTCACGCCCTGGCGGATAAGGAAATATCCGAGCGCCAGCCGCGGTTCAGGATGCTGGTAAAGATGGTGGAGTTGGGCAAGAGAGCTGTGCAGGATGACGGCGCCAAGCCGGTGAACCGTAAGGAATATGAGCTTGAACTCTGGGACAGGTTCTACGAAAACGAATACCTGGAACTGAATCAGGAATAACGGGTTGCGATGAAAAGGCTCTATCCAGAAATCAGATATCCGCTGGCCGTGCTGCTGCTGTTGCTGTTGCTGACTATTCCGGATGAAACAGCACACGCTGGCAGCCGTCTGGGCAAAGTCACCGGTGTGATGGGCACGGTTGTGTCGCTTAACCTGGGCAGCCTGCACGGCGTACGTCAGGGACTTCGTGGGCGTGTGTTTAAGTTCGACGAGGAGAAGCAGACCGTAAAAGTGGCCGATGTTCAGGTGATCGGGGTGGAGAACGAGAGCTGCCTGGCCAGAATTACTGATTTACTGACAGACAGTGTCCAGGTAGGGCATTTTGTGGATATCGAGGGTACGGTCAGCCCGCGTACGCTGCAACGCGTTGATGTGGTAACTGAGTTGGAGGAAGCCGCGCGAAATTATTTCGCCGCCAGGCAGTACACGGAGCCCGACAGCGCTAACTGCCTCAGTGTCTGCAACGAGCTGCTCCGTCGCAATCCGAACAACCGCCTGGCCCAGGAAATGAAGCGTCAGATGGTGCGCAACTACTTCGCCTGGGCTGAGCGGGAGACCAACAACGGTTATTTTACCTATGCACTTATTTATTACGGCAGAATTCGGAAAATCGATCTCACTCAGGAGCGTATTTATCCTTTACTGTGGGATTTGATCGACTTGATGGACGTGGAGAGCGAAGTCCAGTTGAGAGATATAATCCCGGGCCGCCCTCCCGATTACTATTATAGCATCGGCCAGCAATATTACCAGAACGGCCAGTTCGATAAGGCGATCCGCTATTACCAATGGATAATGGATCGTCACATGCGCAGCGACCTGGCTGCCGGCCAGGGGGTTGATAACTGTAACCAGATGAAAACCCTGCTGGCCGGCATGCGTAAAATCAGGCTCAGCAGGGTGGCGCTTGAGCTTGAGCAGCAGCGGCAGCAGGAACAGGAACTGATGCAGTCCCGCAAGAAGCTGGAGAAGGCGCGCTACTATATTACCGTGGCCGAGGAGAAATTTGAAAAACGGGACTGGACCGGGGCGCTGGTTTACTACCTCAAGCTGCTCGATGTTTTCCCTGATGACTCGATCTCAAACAGCCACCGGGAGTTTATCAGCGGGGTGGATATGGTGAAGATACCCGCGGGAGAATTCAGCCGCGGCAGCAGCGAACGGGAGATTGGCGAAGTGCGTTTCGATTTCGCTGGAAGCGAGAGGCTCAACCGCGAACTGCCCAAAAACTGGGTTTACCTCGATTCCTTTTATCTGGATCGCTACGAGGTCACCAACCGCCAGTATAAAGACTTTGTCGCCAGTACAGGGCACAGCTCTCCGCTGTTGTGGCAGAATGGCAACTACCCTGCGGGAAAGGGCGACCATCCGGTGGTCTTCGTCTCCTGGCTCGATGCGGATGTTTACTCGCGCTGGATCGGCAAGCGCCTTCCCACAGAAATGGAATGGGAAAAAGCAGCACGTGGAGCCAACGGCTACCAGTGGCCCTGGGGCGACCAGTTCCATACGCACCGAACCAATGTCAGGGAAAGCGGTAAACGCGGTACAATGCCGGTGGGCAGCTACCTGAACGGTGCAAACGAGTATGGTGTGCTGGACCTGGCCGGTAATGTGTGGGAATGGGTTCAGGACCGGCTTGTGCCCTACGAGGACTACGGTGGAGAGCTGTTCTATTTCCCCAGGGGTTATTACAAAAGTATGCGAGGCGGATCGTTTAAAACAACCGGTGAATATGCCCGTGGAGCGTACCGTGGAGCCGGCGAAGTGGACCGGATTTACTCCGATGTGGGATTCCGCTGCGCCCGTGATATTGTGGTCAGGCAGGAAATCTCCCAGGAAACGGAATAACCCACCAACCGCCTCCCGGCGGAACTCCGGCCTCCCACCGGTGTAGTATAAACAAGGAATACAGCCGGAACACCGGCGGATACGCCCAGTCCGCAAGCCGCTTTTCCTCTGTTGATTCGACAGAAATTTAAACTCTCTGTTGTGTTTTTCGCTCCGGTGCTTATTTTGGTCATTGGGTACAGTCCGTGCGGTTACCGGGGTGACCTGCCAGCAGTCAGTGGAAACAAGGAATTCATTCAGCGTAAACCATCTGGAGACAACATGCCCCCCAGCAACTGGCCACGCTCTGCAACGGCCGTGGCGCCAAGGTGCCCCGGATTCCGCGGGCGATTGGTATGGTCAGTTATCCTGGGCGTTGCCATCCTGTTTGTTGCCACCACAGGCAAAATCCAGGCCGGGCCTTTCCTCGATGAGCAGATCAGAGAACTTGTCTGGCTCAATTGCAATGGACGCGCCGTGGCAAGTTTCGAGCGGGTCGGAGCACTGATCTCCAGGCAGCCTGACAACTACGCCGCCTACCTTCTGCGTGCCAACTGCTATGGTTGGTTTATTTCCCGCAATCCAGATAACAGAATGTACGACAACCCGTTGATCGAGTCGCTTGATGCCTGTATAGAGCGGGCGGAGCGGGTGGATGATGACTCAGCGGAATATGGCCAGGCGTTGTATTTCAAGGCGCTGGGCAGGGTGCTGCTTGCCAGGTTTAAGGCCGTCAGAGGCTACCAGTTCAGCTCAAGATGGAGTACGCGCGGGGCCGCCGATGCCGCTGATGAGTTGATCAAGCGTTTTCCGGAAAGCCTGGACGCGCGTCTGCCCCGGGCCATATTCGATGCAACCTGGGGTGGAAGTTCTATCTGGCAGCGGATGGCCCTCTTTACGCTCACAATCCCCCGCGGCAACCGCGAGCGCGGTATCCGGACTCTCGAGGAGATTGCCGAATCCGATTGCGACTCGAGGTTCTGGGCCTTGCTGGTGCTGCTGGATATCTACATGGCCGAAAACTCCACGGCGCAGCAATACCTGGAGACCGCTGAGAAACTGCATACCCTCTTTCCAGATAATTCAGTGATCCAGTTGGAAATGGCCGACAGCTACCGCGTCTTGGAGCGCTGGGTGCTGGCCGAGGCGGTCTATCAGAGTATCCTGGCCAAAATTAACGCACAGATCCCTAGTTATGACATAGTTGTGTTCGAGATCAGCCGTCTGCGGGTGGTGGAATGCCGGGTTAATCTGCTAAAGATGGACGAGGCGTTCGGTGTGGTCCGCGAAATCCTGATCTCTAACCCGATCAACCCGGACTGGGTGGTGCCCTGGGCCCACTACTGGACCGCGTGGGTCTATCTCCACCGCGAGGAGTTCCAGCGGGCCAGCCGTGCGCTGGAGTATGCCCGCGATGGGAAAGATTTCAACAAGCTGCACGACAGGTGTGACAAGCTGAAGGACCGGATGAAGAAGATAATAGAGGAGAAGGAGAAAGAGCAGTAGGGGTTCACAAGGGCCACCAGAGAAATGGCGTCACGGATAATTGGTAAAAAATGCAGGGGCGGACCAATGTGTCCGCCAGCAAGGGCATACACACCCCGCCCCCGATTTCATCGGCGGCACCCCTCTTGTTAGAGGGGATTTTTTTTGTAGGGGCGGACCCATGTGTCCGCCCTTTTTGTCTGGCAGTAAGAATATCTACAGCAAATCCCCCCTGGCCTCAATACTGCTTACTTTAAGCTGCAACGCTCGTTTTTTGTCACCCCCGCGAAAGCGGGGGGCCAGAAAATCGGCTGAAAAACCTGGATTCCCGCGAAAGCGGGAATGACATCGTTTACACTTTCCGCCTAAAGTTAACAGTATTGCCCCTGGCTCTCTTTTGCTAATGGGGTGAATTGGAGCCAAAACAAAAGTCCCCCTTTGACAAAGGGGGATTTAGGGGGATTTATTGTAATTAACCTTTCAGGCTATCCTCAAGCCTCAGGCACCGCAACCTCCTGGTCCTTGTACTGAAGTTGGTAGAGGTTGAAATAAATCCCCCGCTGGGCCAGCAACTGCTCGTGGCTGCCGGTTTCCACAATCCGCCCGTGGTGCATCACCAGTATCCGGTCCACGTGACGGATAGTGGAAAGCCGATGGGCCACAATCAGGCTCGTGCGGCCTGTTATCATCCGCTCCAGCGCCTGCTGGATAGCGTACTCGGTGTGGGTGTCCACGCTGCTGGTGGCCTCGTCCAGCACCAGAATGCTGGGGCTTTTGTACATCACCCGGGCAAACGAGAGCAACTGACGCTGGCCCACGCTCAGGGTGGAGCCGCGCTCGGAGAGCACGTGGTCGTAACCACCGGGCAACCTGCCGATAAATCCGTCGGCGCCGATAGCTTTGGCGCTCTCGATAATCCGCTCCATGGATGGATTTTTTTCGCCCAGCGCGATATTGCTCTTAACCGTGCCGCTGAAAATGAACACGTCCTGCAGGGCCAGGCCTATATTCTGACGCAGGGCTTTCTTACCCAGCCTGCGGATATCGATCCCGTCAATCGTAATTTCTCCGCTCTGGATATCGTAGAAGCGTGAGAGCAGGTTGATGATCGTGGTCTTGCCTGCGCCCGTGGAGCCCACAATCGCTATTTTCTCGCCCGGCTCGGCCACGAAACTTACGCCCTTGAGCACCGGCTCGTTTTCGTTATATCCAAAATGCACGTCGCGGAATTCCACACGCCCGTCAACCCGGTCAAGCCAGACAGGGTTATCGTCCTCAGGGATAATCTTCTGCGTGTCCAGCAGCTCGAATATGCGCTCACTGCTGGCGGCTGCCGCCTGGAAGATGTTGTATTTCTCGCTCAGGTCGCTGATCGGCCGGAAGAACTTGGCCGTGTACTGAATAAAGGCCACCAGTACACCGAAAGTAAGCGCCCCCTCCATCACCTGAAGGCCTCCGTACCAGAGAATAATCGCCGTGGCCACCGCCCCGATCAGCTCCATCAACGGGTAGAACAGTGCGTAGTAGAACACCGTTTTTAAATTGGCGTCCATGTTCTTTTTGTTGAGCTCGTCGAACTTGGCGCTTGTACTTTCCTGCTGGTTGAACAACTGCACCACGCTCATCCCGCTCAGGGCCTCCTGCAGGAACGCGGTGATCCTGGCGATCCGGGCTCGCACCAGGCGGAACGCCTCGCGAAGTTTGCGGCGGAAGATAAATGTCAGCACCAGCAGCACGGGCAGGATACTGAAAGTGAGCAGGGCCAGTTTCCAGTGCAGCAGCAGCATGGCCGCCATGATTCCGATAATCATCGCCAGGTCGCCCACAACAGTTACCAGCCCCGAGGAGAATAACTGATTCAGCACTTCCACGTCGCCGGTGGCGCGGGTTACCAGCCTGCCCACCGGATTGCGGTCGAAATAGCGCAGCGAGAGGCGTTGCAGATGGCTGAAAATGTCCATCCGCAGATCGTACATGGTGCGCTGGCCCAGAAAATTGGTTATATACGCCTGGGCGAAACCGAACACGAAATCACCCAGCGCCACTGCCAGATATATCCACAGCAGGCCCACAAGGCCCTCTTTGTCACCGGGCAGCATGTAGTTGTCGATTCCCACCTTGACCAGATAGGGCTCGATAAGCTGGCAGCCCGAGCCGGCCAGCAGCACAAGGATGCCCAGCACCACAAGTTTCATGTGGGGCCGAAGGTATTTATACAACCGGCGGGCCAGACGGGAGTCGTAGGCCTTGCCGCTTATCTTGTCTTCGGATATGAACGTGTCGCCTCTCAACTGATCCTCTCTATCTGTTCCTGCAACAGTTGCTTCTCGTAGAGCGAGGCGTAGTAACCGTCCTGCGCCAGCAAATCTTCGTGCGTGCCGCGCTGGGTGATCCGTCCGTCTTCGAGCACCACAATCTGGTCCGCATGCTTGATCGTGGAAATGCGATGGCTGACAATCAGCGTGGTGCGCCCCTTCGAGTAGTCTCCCAGCGCACGCAGAATCCGGTCCTCCGTGTGGGTATCCACGCTGCTGAAACAGTCGTCCAGCAGCAGGATCGGCGCATCCAGCATCAGCGCCCTGCCGATAGCGGCGCGTTGTTTCTGCCCGCCGGAAAGGTTAATTCCCCTCTCTCCCAGCAGGGTATCCAGTTTGTTGGGAAAGTCCTCGATCTCCTCCTCCAACCCGGACATGCGCACCGCCTCGCGGATCGCTTCCTCGCCAGGATCGTGGTTCAGTCCGTAGGTAATGTTGTCCTGGATACTTACCGAGAACAGAAAAGTGTCCTGGGGTACCGTGGAGATCGAGTTGCGCAGAACTTTCAGGGGCCAGTCCAGCACATCGGCGCCATCGACAAACAGGGTACCCGGCTGCGGGTTGAACAGCCGTGGGATCAGGCTCAGCAGAGTGCTCTTGCCGCAGCCCACTGGCCCGATAATGGCCAGAGTGCCGCGTGGCTGAAGGTCGAGCGAGATATCTTTAAGCACCGGCTGATCGCTGCCCGGATAACTGAAACTGAGGTTGCGGATCGAGATTTCGCCCCGCACAGGCTCGTGATCTCCCACCAGGGGCGAAGGTACAGGTGGCTCGGCTATGTCGCTTTCGGTGGAGAACAGCTCCATGATCCGGCCCAACGAGGCCCGTCCGCGCTGGATGATATTCAGCACAAAACCTATCGCGATCATCGGCCAGTACATCATCCCCAGGTACATCAGGAAAGCGGTGAAATCTCCCACTGTGATAGTCCCGCGGATTATCAGCAGGCCGCCGTAGCCCATCACCACCAGCATCGAGATCGCCGCCAGAAAGCTCATCAGCGGCCGCAGCAGACCGGCCACTTTGACCAGGCTCATATTGCGTTCCAGGTACTCCCGGTTCATCGCTTCAAAATCCTCGATTTCCCCGTCCTCGCGGGTGAAACTTTTGATCACCCTCATGCCGCTCAGGTTTTCATGCACCTTGACTGTTATTTCGCTCAGTTGCTGCTGGACAGCTATGCTGCGGTCGTGGATTATCGAGCCGACCTTGTTGTAGCTCAGTGCCACCAGCAGCAGCGGGAAGAAACTCATCAGGGTCAGCCGCCAGTCGAGATAGAGCATCACCGGCATGGCGAACAGCACCGTGACAAATGTCTGGAACGTGTACATGATTGCCGGGCCAAGCAGCATGCGCACTTCGTTCAGGTCGTTGGTTGTCCGGCTCAGAAGGTCGCCGATCCGTGAGCGCTGGTAGAACGCCATCGGCAGGGTCTGAAGGTGGTCGAACAACTCGCCGCGAATTTTGTACTCGGTCTGACGGCTGATCCCGATCAGGATTCTGCGCATCAGAAAACGGAACAGTCCCTGCACCGCTTTGAGCACTACCACGCCGGCCGCGGCTATCAGCAACAAGCGGGCTCCCTGGTTACTCTCAATCGAATCTATCCCGAGTTTGATCACCAGCGGTGGCAGCATACCTATGGCGTTGGTTATAAACGCGCAGAGCAGCCCTATCATGAACCATTTGCGGTGGGGCTGAAGGTATTTCCACAACGGCTTGACCGAGGTCCAGAATCCGTTGTTTTCCGGTTTTTTTATCCGTGGCATGGTTATGCTCGTGTTGAGAACATGAATCCTGATGGCTTTGCAAAAAGGCCATCTACTTCGTTGCGCTGCATATCTCGTCACTGCGGAGTACCTTTAAGTACGCCTCATTCCTCGGTATTTGCGCGCCTCGTATCTGGAGCTTTTTACTTTGCCATCGGCAAATATATTATTCTACCAAATCATCAATCCTGTAAAAAATATAGAAACAACAGGGGAGCGGGCAGTTGGCGAGAATGAGCCGGTGAGTCAAAGACGGGCCGTGACCAATCAGTCACGGCCCGTTGGTCTGGATCTTTTTTATTTTCGCGCTCAGAATCCCAAAGCTTTGCGGGCGGCGGAGATATATTCAGGAGTACTGCCGCAGCACCCGCCCAGCATCTTAACCCCCGCATCCCTGAACCGGGTGGCAAACTCCGCCATCTGCTCTGGAGTCTCATCGAACACTGTAACTCCGTCGCGCATTTCCGGCGCTCCCGCGTTGGGCTGAGCGGCAACCGGCAGGTTGGTGGCCTCGGCCATCTCCCTCACTACAGCAAGCATGTTATCGCTGCCCATCCCGCAGTTTGCCCCCACCGCCTGCACTCCCTCGGCTTCAAGCCGCCGGGCGGCCTCGCCGGGAGAAAGGCCCCACATGGTTTTCATTCCCCCGGCTGCTTTGCTGAAAGTCATCGACCCCAGCACCGGTATCTCACCCGCCACATCGCGCACGGCTTTCAGCGCGCACAGTAACTCCTCCACGTCCATGAACGTCTCCAGCGCCACCATTCCGGCCCCGCCGTTCATAATACCCTCAACCTGTCTCGTAAAAGCGTCCACAAGTGCCTGTCTCGTGACATTTCCTCCCCACTCTTCCAGAATCTCCCCGCTTGGCCCCATGTCGCCACAGACAACCGCCCGTCCATCGGCGGCCTCCAGCGCTATTTCCACCGAGGCCCGGTTAAGCTCCACGGTCCGCTCTTCCAGGCCGTAATGGGCCAGCTTACGCGGATTGCAGCCAAACGTATTGGCGATAATAATATCGCTTCCCGCAGCCACGTTGGCGCGATGAACTTCAAGTATTTTACTCCGCCCGCCGGGTTCCACGTTCCAGAGCTCACCGCATGTTTCAGCGCCGGTAAGTCCCGCACTCTGAAGCATCGTACCCATGGCGCTGTCGAGAAATAATATGTTATTCTCAGCCAGCTTATCGCTTATTAAATTGTCCATCTTACATCACCGGTCAGCGAAAGTTTAAAGTGATTCCAATAATCTTAAAAAGCTAATATATTGGGCTGACTATAGCAAGTGGGGGCGGAGTTGGCAACGGAGGATGCAAATATGTCCGATCGATCCGAACGAACAAAAATTGCAATTCCCAAAATAGAGTTGCACGTGCATTTCGAGGGCTGTATCGGGCCGGAACTGATGGGCCGGTTACGGGCCGGAAAATTGATGGGCCGGGAGGAACTGGACGCGCTCTATTCGTTCGACGACTTTGCGGGATTCCTCAAGGCCTACTCAAGGGTTATGGGCGCTCTGGAGGAGCCGGGCGATTTCCGTGAAGCGGCAAAATTCATTGCCGGACGGCTGGCCGCACAGGGTGTTATTTACGTGGAGTTTACGTTTACGCCCCTGCCGCACGTTCGTCGCGGGCTGGAGCATGGCCGGGTTATCGAGGCGGTCCTGCTGGGCCTGGAGGATGCCCGCTCAACTGGTGCAAAGCTGGAGGCCGCCTTTATCTACGACACGGTCCGTCAGTGGGGAGCCGGGGCAGCCCGGCAAAGCGCCCGGATTGCCGTGGCCGATATGAAGGCCGGTCTGCCCGTGGTGGGTTTCGGAGTGGGAGGCGATGAACTCGGTTGCCCGGCCTCGGAACTTCTGCCGGCTTTCGAGACCGCCGCCGATGCCGGGCTGAAACGCTATGTCCACGCCGGAGAGGTGGGAGGGCCGCAAAGTGTGCGCGAGGCCGTGGAAATTCTGGGAGCAGACAGGATCGGCCACGGGATTGCCGCCGCCGGGGACACAGAGCTGCTGGCGGAGCTTGCCGGGCGCGGTGTGTGTCTGGATATCTGTCCCACCAGTAATCTGTTTACACGGGCTGTGGCGCGCTACCAGGACAACCCGTGGCCGGTAATAGCCGCTGCCGGTGTGCCGGTAACTATCGGCAGCGATGACCCGGGGTTTTTTGGCGCGTGGCTGGAGGATGAACTTGAGCGCTGTGCCGCTACCTGGCAACTCGACCAGGCGGCTATCCAATCCCTGATGGCAACTGCTGCCCGGCACAGCTTCCAGCCGAGTGAGAAACGGGAAGAACTGGAGCGCGTGGTAACCGGAATCTAGCGCGATCCTTCCATGCTGTCATACTCATCGATCCACGTAGCCGGTTTCAGCTCCTCGCGCAGGATAGCCAGAAAAGCCACCACCGAGGGACTGAACACCTGCCACGGACGGTAGATCAGCCCCAGTTGCCGCTCGAACGAGATATCGCCGGTGGGCAGTATCACCAGCGAGCCTTCCTCCACCTCGCGCTCTATCGACATCTCCGGCATGATCGAAACGCCCAGGCCGGCCTCCACCAGCTTCTTCATCGCCTCCGGACGGTCGATCTCCATGTCTGGCTCCAGTTCTATTGACTGTGAGCGGAATGTCTGCTCAATAATGCTGCGGGTTACCGACCCCTTCTTGTAGACAATCATCGTGGTGGCGGCCAACTCCTGGAGTGTGACAAGTTTTTTGCCCGCAAGCGGATGGCCCGCCGGAGCGATTGCCCGCATAACGTCGTTATAGACCGGAATGCTCATCAGGTTCTGCTCGCGCAGCGGCAGGGTGACAAAGCCAAGATCGTAGCGGCTCTCGCGCACCCCGCGGCTGATATTGGTCGTGTCGTCCACCTCGATAGAAATCTCAACCCGCGGAAAACGGTTGTGGAATACGCGGAATATGCGCGGCAGCACGTAGATACTCATCACGTCCACGGTGCCCAGGTACAGACGGCCGGTCTGAAGGCTCTTGAAGTCCTCCAGGATCACTTCCGCCTCGCGCACCTGCTGAAAAATCCGCCTGGTGTGGGTATGGAGCACCTCGCCGGCGCGGGTAAGCCTCACCGATCTGCCTGCCCGCTCAAACACCCGCTGTCCCAGCTCATCCTCCAGTTTCTTTACCTGGCTGCTCACTGCCGGTTGAGTCAGATGCAACTCCCGGGCGGCGGCGGTAAAACCACCATGTTCGGCTACAGCGTGGAAATATCGCAATTGTTCGAGATACATTGGGCCTCCATCTGAAGCTGCTTAAGCAAGGCGCTTGTTTTGCCGATTATATACACGGCAAGCATAATCCATAAGCTACACTTATAAGATACATAAGAATAATAGATTTGACAAATATTAATATTTATATAGAATTATTCAGGCCATCTTTTTACGAGTTGTTATTTGACATAGGATTTGGCACACTGGCTGGCGCGGTTTATGATCTGGAGCGCTGCAACGGCTTTTTGGATGCGCTGGATAGTGGTGGTGGAATGCAACCTGAATTGTGGTGGAGGGACGATGAACAAGAAAATTAAAGTAGCGATAGTCGGCGTGGGTAACTGCGCCAGTTCGCTGGTACAGGGTGTTGAATACTATAAAGACGCCAGCGAAACAGAACTGATCCCGGGCCTGATGCATACCAACCTGGGTGGCTATCATATCGGTGAAGTAGAGTTTGTGGCTGCGGTGGATGTCAACGCCGTCAAGGTGGGCAAGGACCTTTCCGAGGCTATCTGCTCCGAGCCAAACAACACAATCAAGTTCTGTGACGTGCCAAAAAGCGGTGTAACAGTGCAGCGCGGCCCTGTGATGGATGGAATTGGCAAGTATGTCAGTGAGGTTGTGGATATCTCCGATGCGCCGGAAGTGGATGTGGCGAAGCTGCTCAAGGACACCGGGGCCGATGTGATGGTCAGCTACCTTCCGGTGGGCAGTGAGAAAGCCACCCGCTGGTATGCGGAGCAGGCGCTTGAGGCCGGTGTGGGTTTTGTCAATTGCATCCCTGTGTTTATCGCCAAGGACAAGGTGTGGGCCGACCGTTTCCGCGACAAGGGTCTGCCGATCGTGGGCGATGATATCAAGAGCCAGGTGGGAGCCACTATCGTTCACCGTGTGCTGACCCGCCTGTTCCAGGACCGCGGTGTAAAGCTGATGCGCACCAGCCAGCTCAACGTGGGCGGAAACACGGATTTTCTTAACATGCTGGAGCGCGAGCGGCTGGAGAGCAAGAAAATCTCCAAGACCAACGCTGTCACCAGCCAGCTTGACTACGATCTTGGCGCCCGCAATGTACACGTCGGCCCCAGCGACTATGTCCCCTGGCTGGACGACCGCAAGTGGGCGCATATCCGCATGGAGGGCAAGACTTTCGGTGATGTGCCGCTGAACGTGGAACTCAAGCTGGAGGTCTGGGACAGCCCCAACTCTGCCGGCGTTGTGATCGATGCGATCCGCTGCTGCAAGCTGGCGCTCGATAACGGTGTGGGCGGCCCGCTTTACGGTCCCTCGGCTTATTTTATGAAAAGCCCGCCGTTCCAGTATCCGGATGATGAGTGCCGCCGGATGGTGGAGGACTTCATCGCAAACATGGCCCCCGGCCGCGTTCCGGCCAAGGATGAGCAAACCGAGCTGGCCCCGGCCAAGTAATTCTCGGGCAATACGATAAGAATATCCAGCCCCCGCAACGATAGATTGTCGCTGCGGGGGCTTTCTTTTTGTAGCAGAGTTCTGCCGGATTTATTATCTTTCCCTGTGCCGGGAGACATGCTCCCGAGCCTTGAGAAGAAGATTATTTTACCGCAAGCGGAGACAATGGTTCATCGCATAGAAGCAGGATTCGCCGACGGCGTAACCGATGCGCGCGGAGAAAGCGTGGCCCGCTCGGTAGCCGAGGACCTCGGTATTACCTTGGACCAGGTGCGCACCGTGGAGGTCTATACCACCAACGTGGAGCTATCGCCCCAGCAACTCGACCGTCTGGGAGCCGAGTTATTCGCCGATCCGGTGATACAGCTCTACAGTGTCGACTCGCCTCTTCACGCCGATGGTGATTTCGATTGGCTGCTGGAGGTAGGCTTCCGTCCCGGAGTGACAGACAACGTGGGCCACTCGGCTGCACAGGGCATGCAGGACATGCTGGGCGTGTATCCGGCCGATGGAGAGGGGTTTTTTACCGGCCGTCAGTACCTGTTCACCGGTAAGCTATCTCGCGAGGATGTTAAGCGGATCGCCTCCGGCCTGCTGGCCAACGACCTGATCGAGCGCAGCATTATTATCAGCCGCCAGGAGTGGGACAGCGGCGTACGTGTTAAAGCCGAGGCCCCGGTGGTCTCCGGTGGCGAGGTCCCTCCGGTAGGCGAGTACGACCTCGAGGTGAATGACGATGAGTTGCTTAGAATATCAGAGGACGGTGTGCTTTCGCTCACCCTTACGGAGATGAAGGCTGTCCAGGCCCACTATCGTAACGAGGATGTTCGCAAGCTGCGGGCCGGGTTCGGTCTGGGCCATAATCCCACCGATGTGGAGCTTGAGTGTATCGCCCAGACCTGGAGCGAGCACTGCAAGCACAAGATTTTCAGCGCCGCTATCGACTACACCGATGAAAATGGTAATACCGAGCAGATAGACAGTGTGTTCAATAGCTTCATCCGCCGCTCCACGATGGAGATTGGCGAGAGGGTGGACTGGTTGATCTCGGTGTTCCACGACAACGCGGGCCTGGTGGCTTTTGATGACGAGTGGGCGCTGGCGATGAAAGTGGAGACCCACAACAGTCCCTCGGCGCTCGACCCGTACGGCGGGGCCATGACCGGCATTGTCGGGGTTAACCGTGACATTCTCGGCACCGGGATCGGTTGCCGGATGATCTTCAATACCGATGTCTTTTGTTTTGCCCGCCCGGACTACGACAAGCCGCTCGAAGGCAAGTTGCTGCATCCCAAGCGCATCTTCAAGGGTGTGCATCGCGGTGTGCGTGACGGTGGCAACCAGAGCGGAATTCCCACGGTCAACGGAGCGATTGTGTTCGATGACCGCTACCGTGGCAAGCCGCTCGTGTTCTGTGGCACCGGCGGCCTGATTCCGCGTCAGGTGGCAGGCAGGCCCAGCCATGAGAAGCCAATCGTGCACGGCGACAGGATAGTGATGGTCGGTGGTCGGATCGGTAAGGACGGGATTCATGGGGCCACGTTCAGCAGCCTGGAGCTGGATGAGTCCAGCCCGTCCAGCGCGGTGCAGATCGGCGACCCGATTACCCAGAAGAAGATGGCCGATTGCATTATCGAGGCCCGCGACAGCGGTCTGATCAGAACCCTGACCGACAACGGCGCGGGCGGACTGAGCAGCTCGGTGGGTGAGATGGCTGAGTGGGCCGGTGGCGCGGAAATCCATCTGGATCGCGCCCCGCTCAAGTACCCCGGACTGGCTCCGTGGGAGATTCTGCTCAGCGAGGCCCAGGAACGGATGTCGGTGGTGGTGGCCCCCGGGGATGTGGAAGCGTTCATGGCCCTCTGTGCCCGTCACGAGGTGGAGGCCACCGATCTGGGTGAGTTTACCGGCAGCGGGATGCTGCACGTGCTCTATGATGGCCGTACGGTGGCCGCGCTTGACCTTGAGTTTCTTCACGAGGGCCTGCCGCGTCTGGAGCTTAAAGCGGAATGGAAGCCGCCCACGTTGCCCGCGCCGTCGCTGCCCGCCGAGGAAGATGGCTGTGGCGATTTGCTGTTGAAGCTGATGGGCCGGTTCAACGTGTGCAGCAAGGAAGCGATTGTCCGTCAGTACGACCACGAGGTGCAGGCCGCCACCATAATCAAGCCGTTCTGTGGTCCCCGCGCCGATGGCCCCACCGATGCCGCCGTGATCCGGCCTGTGCCGGACAGCAAGCGCGGAGTGGTGGTGGGCTGCGGAATAGTGCCGCGCTACAGTGATCTGGACGCCTACAGCATGGCCGCCTGCGCTATCGACGAGGCGGTGCGTAACGTTATTGCCACCGGTGGCCGCCCGGACAGGATTGCGGGGCTGGATAATTTCTGCTGGCCCGACCCGGTTGAGTCTGTCAAGACACCCGACGGGCGCTACAAGCTGGCCCAACTGGTGCGCGCCTGCCAGGCGGTCTACGATTGCTGTACGGCCTGGGGCGTGCCCTGTATCAGCGGCAAGGACAGCATGAAGAACGACTACGGCAGCGGGGAGAGTAAAATCTCGATTCCGCCCACGTTGCTCTTTACCGCCGTGGGCCTGATCGATGATATCTCGCTGGCTGTCACCACCGATTTCAAGCGACCCGGAGATTTGGTCTACGTGGTTGGCGACACGTTGCCGGAGCTGGGGTGCAGCGAGTATTTTTCAATGCTTGGTGCGCTGGGCGGGCAGGTGCCCGTTGTGGATATCGAGCGTTCGAAACTGACGTTCGAGAAAATGCACGAAGCGATTGCCGCGGGGCTGGTGGCCTCCTGCCACGATCTCTCCGATGGCGGCCTGGGCGTGGCGCTGGCGGAGAGTGCTCTTGGCGGCGTGCTGGGCGCCCGGGTGGAAATTTCTTCCGTACCCGGCGCTGAGCGGTTCAGCCGCGACGACCTTCTGTTGTTCAGCGAGAGCCAGGGACGCTTCCTGGCCAGTGTTAAGCCCCAGGACCGGAGCGAGTTCGAGAAAGTGCTGGGCAGCGGGCTGGCATGGGGTTGTATCGGCGAGGTCAGCGATAGCGGACGGCTGGAAATCGAATCGGCTAATATGGTGGTGGGCAAGGCGGTTGATCTGGAGCTGGACAAAATTCGGGCGGCCTGGAGCAAGCCACTGGATTGGTAGGCATAAATTACCATGCGGGCGGAAAGATATTCCCCGTCCCCGTTATGATAACTTCTGGCTGGCGGCTGTTGACGGGCCGGTCTCAGGCCTGTATGCTCGAAAGGCCGAGTACGACCAGGAACAGACCGATAAGCACGAGGAAATACAGCAAAGCCCCTATATTCCGGATTCCCTCTTGCTTGAGGTCTTGCCATACGCTTTTTATAAACGTGGCCACGGTAGCTGTGCCGTCCGTGTGTTGGAGTTTGGGGATGGTAGTGTTCACGAGTTAGAACAATGCATTTTACGTACCAGAGATGGCGACTGAAAAATTAAGCGAGTAAGTAGGGGAGAGCTGGCATGGCAACACCCAGGGTGATAGTGCTGACAGGGTTCGGTATAAACTGCGATTACGAGACCGAGGACGCTTTCAACATGTCCGGCGGTATGGCGTCACGTGTGCATGTAAATGAATTGATAGAGAATCCCTCGCTGCTGGCGGGCTACCAGGTGATGGCCCTGCCGGGCGGTTTCTGTTTTGGCGACGATCTTGGCAGCGGCAAGGTGCTGGCCAACAAGCTCAAGTACCGTTCTGGCGACGCTTTGCTGGAGTTCCTGCGGGCGGATAAACTTGTAATGGGTATCTGCAACGGGTTCCAGGTACTGGTACATCTGGGCCTGCTCCCCGGCGGTGTGGAGGACGGCCTTAAGCAGAACGCCACTGTTACTTTTAATGACAGCGGTAAATTCGAGGACCGTTGGGTGGGGCTGGAGGCCGATCCGGACAGTCCCTGCGTGTTCACCAGCGGCATGGAGTGGTTGGAACTGCCCGTGCGTCACGGTGAGGGAAAATTCTTCAGCGCGGACAACGGCCTGCTGCAACGGATCAAGGAGCACCACCTGATTGCCCTGCGTTACACAAATCCGGACCGCACACGCCCCGCGTGCTACCCGTACAACCCCAACGGCTCGCTGGATGATATTGCCGGAGTCTGTGACCCCACGGGCAGGGTGTTCGGTCTGATGCCGCACCCGGAGGCGTTTACCAGTTGCTTCCACCATCCACGCTGGACTCGCGAGAAAGTAGATCAGCCGGGGCAGGGGCTTGGATTTTTCCAGAACGCGGTACGCTACTTTAACTGATACCCGCGCCACGCACGTTCCTTATTCCCGCTGAGTTCTCGATGGCTTTCCCGTCCTGGTATGATCAAAAGTTCGGTCCCCATACAGTGTCTCTTTACCGCGATGAGGTCCGCTTCACGGACGCCCAGGTGGAAACCCTGGCCGATCTGGCCGGTTCCACCACGGACGGGCCGCTGTTGGACCTGTGCTGCGGCTGGGGCCGTCACGCCCTGGCCCTGGCGCAAAGGGGATACCAGGTGGTGGGCCTCGATGGTTCGGAATATTTTCTAAGCAAGCTGGCGTCCGATATGACGCCTGCCGACCGCCCACGACTGGCCCCGGTGCGGGGAGACATGCGCTGCCTGCCCTTTGCCGCCGGTTCGATAGCCACGGTAATCCAGATGTACACCTCGTTCGGCTACGGTACGGACCCTTCGGATGACATGGAAGTGCTCTCCGAGGTTTGCCGGGCGCTTAAGCCGGGTGGTTTCTACCTGCTGGACATGATCAACTGGACCCTTGCCCGGCGCGCGTTCGACGGGAAATTCGAGGAGGAGCACGAGGAGTTCGACGTGGTTGAGGATTGCCGGATCGACCCACGTATCGACCTGCTCAGGATCAAGCGCGCCCTGCTCTACCGCGATGGCCGCAGGCCGTATATCTACGAGTTCGAGATCAGGATGTTCGACCGCGCCCGTTTGAGCGCCATGCTGAAAGAAGCCGGATTCCGGATTGTCGATTTCTGGGGTGATTTTGACCGCAGCGGTTATAATCCCGCTAAAAGTTTGCGCATGATAGCTCTCTGCCACAGGGAGCGTAACTGATGGGCGCTGCCAGGATGCTGCTTACCGGCGGAAGCGGATTTCTGGGCAGTGTGCTGGCAGCACGGGCCGCCGCCGCTGGTTACAGGGTCTGGGCCACTCATCTGTCCAATCCTGCCCCGGAGCGGCCCGGAGTTACACCCGTGCGGATCGATCTGACCGATTTACGGCGGATGACGGCTCTGGTGCGCGAAGTGGCCCCGTCGGTGGTGGTCCACACCGTTTACAGTATGACAGATGCCGGGGTAAACATCGGATGCAGCAAAGAGTTGGCAGCCGCTTGCGCGGCACTCGCGGAACCTCCGTTTTTTTTGTATACTTCCACCGACCTGGTATTTGATGGCTGCGGGGGGATGTATACGGAGCGGGACGACCCCGGACCGGTGATGGATTACGGACGTCAGAAGCTGGCGGCTGAGCGGGCGGTGCTGGAGTGTCTGCCCTCGGCGGCAGTTGTGCGGCCCTCGTTGATATACGACCTGGAGCGTCTGCCCCTGCATCTTGGTTTTGCCGTTAAGGCGCAGGGCGGTGGCCGGACTTTCGAGTTTTATACCGATGAGTTCCGTTCTCCCGTGCATGTGGACGACCTGGCGTCGCTGATAATTGAACTCTGTGGCCGCCGCTCCGGTGGTATCTGGCACGCTGGAGGCGCCGACAGGGTGGACCGCTGGTGGTTCGGCACCCATCTGCTGCGGGCGCTGGGTTACTCTGCCGACCTGGCACGGCGCGGCAGCAGCGCAGCTACCGCGGGTACCCGCCCGGCGGACTGTTCGCTTGATTCGGGCAAGGCGGCCGGGCAACTTGAAACCGTGCTGCGGGGTGTGGTGGAAGTACTGGGTAATTTCGATGGGGAAGGATGAGGATTATGGATTCGATGGAGCCATTTGATTTCAAGCCACTGGAGCAGGACAAGCAGGACGAGCTAGTGCAAAAGATAGAGGAGCAGCTTGCGGCCAGCGACCCGGAAGCAGTGCGCAGGGCCGTGCTGGGTCTGGACTGGCTGGAATCCGGCGAGGATTTTGTGGAACCGCTGCTCAAGCTGGCCGCGTCCGATAATCCGCTGCTGGTGAAAATAGCGTTGGAGGGGCTGGCCAGGATAGGCAGTACCCGGGCGGAGAAGCCGCTGGCAGGGCTGGTGCTGGAGCAGTTCCGTAGCGCCAGGGCCGGCCATGACGAGGTGCGCGCCGAGGCCATCCGTTGCCTGGGCAAGGTGGGAAGCAAGCAGTGCTCCCAGTTTCTGGAGGAACTGGTTGTAAACCCCGCTCCCGCAAACGAGATGGACAGGGAGGCGGCGGTGGAGGCGTTGGTCTCGCTGGCGGACAGGGGTGAGGAGGGTGTGCTGGATATTATTAAAAAATTGAGCGGGAAAGTGACCGGAACACTGGCGGATTCGCTTTCAGCGGCTCTTCGCGAGCTGAATGTCCGGCAGTGGGACGAGGATGGATATGTAACAATCGAGGCGGAACTGGAAGACCAGGATGAGGGTGGCTCCGGCAAAAAAAAATGAGCCGCTGAGAAGTGCTTTTGGTACGATTATTGCCACCTGATGCGGTTCAGATGCGATTTTGCAGCGATTAACTGTTTCCGGAGGAAACTAGTGGCACAGGATGCGCGGATGGACCTCAACGGAGCAAGCGTATTGATAACAGGCGGTACCGGTTCGTTCGGTCAGCGTTGCTGCCGGGTACTGTCTGAGCGTTATGATCTATCCCGGCTGATCGTGTTCAGCCGCGACGAGACCAAGCAGTTTGAGATGATGAGCTGGCTGCGCAACGACAAGGTGCGCTATGTTATCGGCGATGTGCGCGACAAAGCCCGGCTGCTGGAAGTTGCCGACGGGGTAGACGCTATCATCCACGCAGCAGCGCTCAAGCAGGTACCGCAGGCCGAGTATAATCCCTACGAGTATGTCAAAACCAATATTAACGGTACGCAGAACGTTATTGACGTGGCCAGTGCGGTTGGAGTAAAGCGCGTTATCACAACCAGCACGGACAAGGCTGTCAACCCGCTGAACCATTACGGGGCCACCAAACTCTGCGCCGACAAGCTGTTTATCTCGGCCAATTTCTACAAAGCAGCCAAAGGCACACTGTTCGCCTGCACGAGAATGGGTAATCTGATCGGTAGCCGGGGCAGCGTGATCCCGGTTTTCCGCAAGATGAGCGAACAGGGCAAGGTGACGATAACCGATCCGTCGATGACCCGGTTCTACCTTACGCTCGATGAAGCGGTGGATTTCGTGCTCGCCAGGTTACAGGACATGCGAGGCGGTGAGATTTTCGTTCCGCGCACCGGTACGATGAAGCTGACCGACCTGGTGGAAGCGGTTGCTCCGGGAGTGGAGGTCGAAGTGATCGGGATCAGGCCGGGTGAGAAACTGGACGAAGAACTGATCAGCCGTCACGAATCCCGCCAGACTGTTTCGTTCGACAGCTATTTTGCCGTGCTGCCCGACTACGCGGACGTGGATGAATATGCCTCGGCCACCGGCGGCACAAGCCTGCCGGAGGGGTTCGAGTACACCAGCACCAACGCTGACATCTCGCTCTCGATCGAGCGGATGCGGGAAATTTTGTCGCTTGAGGGAATCTAGAGCGCTCTTTCCGCAGCGCATGCGGTTTGCTTCCTAAGCGCCCGCTGGGAGGGCGTGTCCCCGGCGATGGATTTAATTGCCCCTGTAAACTGTCGTAACTTGTCTTTTAGCCCAGGTCCCTGGAAACCATGACGTCAGTAGAAAGGCAATCAGGCCCCCGGCCGGTAACTGTGCTGATGTCGGTATATAACAGTGAACCCTTTCTGGCCGAGGCGGTGGAAAGTATCCTGGGCCAGACTTATCAGGATTTCGAGTTCGTTATTATCGATGACGGTTCTGTTGACGGCAGCCGGGAGATAATAGAGCGTTATGCCGCCCGCGACAGCCGGATAGTGGTGCTGGCCAACGAAACCAATATCGGCCTGACCCGCTCGCTGAACCGTGGTCTGGAAGCCGCCCGTGGCCGCTACCTGGCCCGTCAGGACGCCGATGACGTTTCCCTGCCGCACCGTCTGGCCACCCAGGTGGAATATCTGGACAGTAATCCGGCGGTAGGCCTGCTGGGAACTGGTTACCAAATTATCGATGCGCGGGGACGGATTCTCGGAGTACAAAGAGCAACTAGGGGGCATGAAGCACTGAAAGCGGAATTAATAGTTAAGAATAATGCATTGCTCCACACTTCGGTGATGACCCGAGCAGAACTGGTACGCGCGGTGGGAGGTTATAACGAGAACTTTACGTACGCTCAGGATTATGATCTTTGGTGGCGTATGGCCAGGATAACAGAATTGGATAATTGCAGTGATGTTTTGCTGAAGTGGAGAGAATCAGAGGGAAGCATAAGCAGTATGGCCAGGGGCAAGCAACTGGCTTGTATGTTTAAAATTACATGCGCGATAATTAACTCATTGAATTTCCAGGAGCCCCTGCCTGAAGAAAGCTATAGCAGGTTTTGGTGGTCCTACAATGCATGTTCCAAAGAGGCATTGAATGGAGCGGATGTGGAAGCTTTGGTGCCGCTCTGGAAACTAATTGGCGGAGTTGACCACAGAGCTTCGAGAACGCTGGAAGGAATTAGGCAACTCGCATTGAGCTTGATCAGGCAGGGCGATTTCGCAACGGGAAGAGCATTGATCAAAGCTTTGAACAATGTGATGAATGTAAGAGTCGGCTCAGGAAAATATATTTTAAACAGTTTGATAGCAGTGGTGAAAAAAATAGTAAGATAGTTTTGGAAAAGGTGGAGACCGTGGCGGATCAGCTGAAAATAGCTATTGCGACAGCAGATGGGCCTGAAGGATGGTATTTTGTCACCAGGCTGCTCAGGGAGTTCTGCAATGTGGTTTGTATTGTATTGGAACAAAAGAACCAACGAAGGCAGCCGGAGACCGTACGCGAAAATATACTGAGCAGGTTATTAGCAAGATTACGGGAAGAGGGGCTTTATGATGTTTTATACGAACACCTGATAATGCGTGATGAGCAAAAGAGAATTGATAAGGTAAACCGCGATTTTTTTAGCACGGATAAGATAGCTGGCATTGACACAAGTGTGCCGTTGGTTAAAGTTAACCAGATTAACGATTCCGAGGTAGTGACATTAATAGAGCGGCTAAATCCTGACATCCTGGTTGTACAGGGAACATCAATAATAAAAAAGCCTTTGCTGACAATGTTCCCAAGGGGAATTATCAATATACACGGCGGTCTTCCTAAATACAGAGGAACCTGGCCGATGTTCTGGGCATTGCACAATGAAGATTTTAAGTATTTAAATTCAGCTATTCATTTTATCGATCCGGGTATTGATACAGGTGACTTAATTATGAAACGCGATCTTGATCTTGCGCCAGATGACGACCATTATAGCCTAAGGGCCAAGTATCTGGTTGAGGGAGCAGGCATGATTGTCGAGGCATTAAAGTTGATGATGCGCGGAGAAGTATTGCCACGGATTAGTCAACCTGAAGTGGATGGAGCCCGGACTTACTATGCTAAAGAAGCAACACGTAAAAAGCGGATAGAATTGCATATCAGAATACGTAAGGGTCTGTTAGTGAACTACTTAAAGAGAAGAAGAGCGTTAGAAAAATAAATAAATATCTTATAGTCAGCGCAGAGTGATACTACTGTTCCCGTTGTGATCAGAAGGATTGGTTGTAAACTCAAGCTGCTTATCACCAAAATAAACTTCAGTTTTTGCCGGTTTGTTGCAATAGAAGCAAAGGCCGTTTAGCAATTGAAGAGCTGTTATGGAGCGGAATTTATTGACTTGCCCAATACTATTAATCTGCACTCTGTTGCCGTTAACTTCATATACAATATTGTCTCTTACCCTACTGTAATCCAGTAGTTTTTCAACTTTGGTAACCCATATAAACTTCTCGTCAAATAGCTTTTTTAGGTGCTTAAGTACAGCCATCGATTCCTGTGAGATTCTATTGACTGGTCCGGAGGTTTTTGCCAAGTGTGTATAAAATATCATCGCTCCGTTATTTGATATTAACCTGTTTATTATATTAGGCGATAATAGGTGAGATAGATTATCCGCAGTAGCGTAAGCGTGAGTCCCGTACCTGATGAAATTAAATGCCTCAGTTTTGTCTCTTAATGTAATTTTCCTGATAAGTGTGTTAGATTGTTTAATTATTCGAAGCGTTTGATACGTTTTTCTGATCTTATTCTCAAGCCAAGTCCCCGAAACTTTATTGTTAATTTGTGTTTTGACCGTTTCCTTAGCCATTTTATAGCTGGTTTTGATTTCTTGTGGCACGGTTTGTGTCAACTCGCCAAGCCAATAGTATTCAATGCCGAGATTCCTGGTAATATCCAGATGGTATTCACTCAGGTCGTAATACCTGCCCGATCCATCCGTATAGCCCGGCAGGTCACCGAATCCCTGCGTATGGCCGATATTTTGCAGGTTGTGCGGTGTACCGTGATTTACCCAAATGATGGGTTTTCGTTTAAGCTTGTTTAGCAGTTGAAAGCCACGAATTGCATCAGCTTTCTTGAATGATGGATTGAAATTAAAGTCACCCCATGAATGCAGGATGCTGGTATAACCTTGCTCGATGTCTGAGGACAATAGATCCGTATGGGTCTCAAAGCACAGTTGGTCCGGGTGGTATGGATTCTGGTTGAATACGAAAAAAGATTCCTGGTATGGCAGGCCTT
>SDBV01000391.1_pt1 | contig 62329 bp, 57 predicted proteins | sample 2277081 | NCBI WGS metagenome assembly SDBV01 (sample SAMN10402039, study PRJNA504765) | marine sediment metagenome | isolation source: marine sediment core GS10_PC15, 223 cmbsf | place: Arctic Ocean: Southern Knipovich Ridge | collected 2010
AGGGTTGGCGTTGTATGTATCGTCTATTACCTCGACAGGGCCGATTTTCATGAGTTTGAAGCGGGTGGATTCCAGACACGCCTCCTGCAGCGGGGACTGGAAATCATTCACGCCGTGATTGAGTCCTATTGCAATCGCAAGCAAAACGTTTGTCACCAGCGCTTTGCTGTAAATAGGCAGGCTGAGTTCACCTATGGGGTCAATGCCCAGAAGCATTTGCCCTTCATTATCGAAGCTGCAAGCTCGTAGCGCCACATCGCCGTCCGCACCAAAGGTCGTCTTGTTTCCCGCGAACGAGTCGGCGATTTTAACACAAAACGGATCGGAAGTGTTTACGTACAAGGTGCCGGATGCAGGCAAAGCCTCGACAATTTCCCCCTTTGCCTTTGCTACGTTCTCAATACACCCAAAGCCTTCGAGATGTGCGGACGCTATCATTGTTATTGCGGATTCAGTAGGCTTTGCAAGTTCGCATAGGGAAGCGATTTCCCCGGCATGGTTTGCGCCCATTTCGATAACTGCTATATTGGTGTCGTTTTCGATTTTCAGCAGTGAGAGGGGACATCCAATTTCATTGTTCAGGTTGCCCTGCGTTTTCACCACTTTGTGTTTAGTGGAAAGGAGGGCGGCCGCCATGTCCTTTGCCGTTGTTTTTCCGCATGAACCCGTTATGGCTATCATAGGGATCGAGTGTCGTGCGCGATGATGCGCCGCGAAACGCTGGAGTGCGCGCAGGGGGTCTAAAACGGTTATGCAAGGACCATCTTTGCATGCTTCGCTCGCAACCACTGCGCACGCGCCTTTTTCAAAGGCATCTGTCACGAATTTGTTTCCGTCGAAATTCTCTCCTTGCAGCGCAAAGAACACGTCGCCAGGTTTGAGCGTTCGAGTATCGGTTGATACGTTTTTGAACGTTACTGACTTGTCGGGAGACTTGGCCTTTACCGCCAGCGCTAATTCTTTCAGCGAGTAAGTCCAGTTCATGTCATCTTGTACCCTGTAGTATTTGCGCGGCCATTTCTCTATCGTCGAAGTGAATTCGCTCGGTACCAAAAATCTGGTAATCTTCGTGTCCTTTGCCCGCTATCAGCACAAGGTCGCCTGACTGTGCCATTTTCAAACCCTTGCGAATTGCGCTGGCACGGTCGGGAACGACCATGTAATCATCCCCCGCTTTCTTGCTTGCGTCGATTAATCCGACCTCGATCTCGTCGATGATTTTTTGCGGGTATTCTGTTCTGGGATTATCCGTAGTAATAATCGAGAAGTCTGCAAGTTCGGCTGCCGCTGCGCCCATTTTGGGGCGTTTCTCACGATCCCTGTCGCCTCCGCATCCGAAAACGACTATCACGCGCCCTTTGCATATGGCGCGCGCCGCATCGAGTACGTTGCGCAGTCCATCTTCGGTGTGGGCATAGTCCACGATCACTTGAAAATCCTGTCCGGCGTCGATTTGCTCGAAACGTCCGGGCACTTTGTCGAAGCAAGCCAGGCCCTGGGCGACTTTGTCCAGCGGCAATCCCATACCGCAGCAAATAGATATGGCGCAAAGGGCGTTCTGGACATTGTGTTTTCCTACAAGGGGCAATTCGATGTCCGCGTCCCCCCAGATGGATGTAACCAGAAACAAAGTGCTGCGCAATTCTATCTCAAGGCCGGCAATTTCGATATCGCCCCCTTTGCCGAATTTGCAACATTTTACGGACGAGGCCCTAATGAAGTCCTCAGCGCTGGGGTCCTGGTTGTTTACAACGGTGAACTTGTCGTCCCCTTTAATCTGCTTGAAAAACCTTGTCTTGACATCGCGGTAAGATTCCATGCTTTTATGGTAGTCGAGATGGTCCTGTGTGAGGTTTGTGAATGCGGCAACGTCGAAATCAATGCCCGCAATGCGATCCTGGTCTATGGAATGAGAACTTACTTCCATAACCACATGGGTATGGCCGGTTTCTTTTGCCTCCTCGAAGAGCTTGGCCAAATCCTCGCCAAACGGAGTAGTGTGGCTTGCGCTAGAGACTTCTCCTCCCAAATCGTAACCCAAAGTACCCAGACTCGCCGTCTTGTGGCCTGCGTGGTTCAGGACATGCTGAGTGAGCAGGACGGAACTGGATTTCCCGTTGGTTCCTGTGATCCCTATTACTTTCATATGTTCGGAAGGTGATCCGGCGAACTTGTGCGCCAACTCACCTACTATCTTGCGGGGTTTGTCTACATGAACGCATGGAACGCCACAAATCGTATCTGGGCCTTCGCGGTCGCTAAACACGGCAACGGCCCCGTATTCCACAGCCTTGGAAATGAAATCGTTGCCATCGGCGTGTTCCCCTTTGACCGCAACAAACAGGGTGCCCGTCTGAACTCGGCGCGAGTCCTCCGTAACGGCATTGATTTCCAAATCGGAAAGCGCCGATGGTAATTCGGCCAAACCGATTTGTTGGATTATTTGCGCGAGTCTCATGTTTGTCCTGACTTATTTGAAAACACCAATCGGCATAAACTTACCTTTTCCAAAGGCGTGCCTGGCGGCGGCTCCTGTGATGCGACCCATCCCGCGCCCCGCACGTCCCAGCGAAGACCCATTGAGGATATCTTCTCTTTGGCCTGCTGCTTGGTCATGCCGGTGAAATCCGGCAAACTGTTTTTCCCCGGTATTGATGCACCGGCGAAGGCCACCAGATCCAAGCTATCCAGTAACGCCACAAAATTTTCTTCGAGCGGCTCTATCAAATCCAATTCGAGCCTGGCCGTGACTGTATCCGGATCCACTTCAAATTGCTCTTTGCCACTTTCAGCCACCTCGACAACCGGGTCCCTCGGGCATTTCATGCGTATCAGGGCCTGCCTAACGACTTCCTTAAAAACCGGGCCGCACACGTAGCCTCCGTAATGTTGGCGTATGCCGGGCTCTTGAATGACAATCACTGCGCAAATTTGTGGGTCGGCCACAGGAGCGAAACCGGCGAATACAGCGGTGTATTTTGCTCCATATCCTTTCTTGTCGGAATGCGCGATCTGGGCTGTACCCGTCTTGCCCCCCACTCTGAATTCTTTTATGCTTGCCACCGTTCCGGTGCCGTCTTCAGAGTTAACCACTAGATGGCAAAGATCTTTCATAATAGAAGCCGTTTCCGCCGATAAGATACGTTTGGGAGCAGTCGCCTGATGCTGATAGCTTGTTGTTCCGTCAACGGCGATGGCTTTTTCAACAATGTATGGCTCGACAAGGAAGCCTCCATTTGCAATCACCCCAAAAGCGCGCGCCAGTTGCAGCGCCGTGACTGAAATTTCCTGCCCCATCGATAAGGACGCTAGCGAGTATCCGGACCATTTTGATAGAGGATGCACTATGCCTACCGACTCTCCTGAGAAGTCTGAGCATGTCCTTTGCCCAAACCCGAAGCGTGTAATCCAACCGGCCATTTGTTCCTCTCCGAGCAGCGCGGACACTTTGACCATTGCTATGTTGCTCGATTGTGTAAAACAGTTCCAGAACGGCTCTTCGCCGAGACTGTGGAAGTCGTGAATGATTCTGCGGCCGTATGGCCTGAACGATCCTTCTTCGCAGTCGATTATAGTATCCCGCGTGACGAGTTTTCGTTCCAACACTGCTGCGGCAGTGAGTATTTTGAATGCTGAACCGGGTTCGAAGACGTCTATTATGGCTCGATTCTTCCTTAACGCGGCGTCGTAATCCCAGTATTTGTTCGGGTCGAATGCCGGCCTTGAGGCCATTGCCAGAATAGCTCCGGTCTTTGGATTGATTATTACGCCGACACCGCTTGGGGCCTTGGCGGTCTTGAGACGTTCATCCAGTTGTCTTTCAAGAGAGTGTTGAATCGAAGAGTCGATTGTGAGGTGGACACTGTCGCCACCGCTGGGAGGCACGAATTCTATTGTGAGAGAGGGGAGAAAATTGCCTTTCCTGTCTTTTCTCGCTTCGCGCTTGCCAGGAAAACTTCTGAGATACTTGTCGAACGAGCGCTCGATTCCTTCTTTTCCCGCGCCGTCCCGGTCGGCAAAACCCATAATGTGCGCTGCCAGTTCGCCCTCGGGATAGTACCGAACTTTCTCGTCCAGCAGCCAAAGACCCTTCCACCAATCGGCTTTTTGAAAGGCTACTAGCCTCTGTTCTTGTTCGTCAGACAGCCAGCGCTTGACCCACACGAACTTGAGCTTATTGTTATTGCTGTCTATCTTTGTGAGGCATGCGGTCATTTCTTTTTCGTCTATATCAAGCAGATTACTCAGACTCGATGCGACGAGCTCTGGCGATTTTATAGCGCTTGGATTTGCGCATAAAGAGCTAACGCGCTTGTCCGTGGCCAAGACGCGTCCGTCTGCGTCAAAAATCTTGCCTCTCGGAATCTTGTACTCGGCATTGCCTATGTGTATGAGGTCTTCTTCGCTAAGCTTCCAGTCTGGTTGTATCTGTAATGCGAAGAGCCTGATGATGATAACTGTGAATACAGCAATAAATCCCCAGCGGGCAACGCTGAGGCGTGTCCGATGCGTGTTTGACAAAGGAGCGTCTCTTCGCACCTTCGTCATTTTCCTTGTTTTTTTGGACGTCATTTTTCTTCTAAGTTGTCCGCCAGTTTCATGGGATTAGCCGGGACCGGTTCCTCGTTTACCCCTATTTCTATTATTTGGTTTGGCTCCGCCTGGATCAGCCCAAGCAGCACTGCCTTATCGTCTATGCGCTCCATTCGCTTGAGGTGGGCTTCTTTGACGTCAAGCTCGTTTATTTCCACTTTCAAGGAACGCACCATTTTGTTGATTTCGTTCTTTTTGTAGCCGTTGCGCACTGTCTGGGCGTGAAACCAAGCCTCGCAAAACAGAAGCATGAAGGGCGCAACAATGAAGGGAACCCAGCCCAGCCAGCCCCTTAGGGCTTGCCTTAGTTGCAGGCGTTTGGAGCGGGCGGCCATTTTTTAGTTCTCCTCCATTGCGCATAGGCGCTCGACAGCGCGCAGTTTTGCGCTGTGAGCGCGAGAATTTGCGGCTATTTCCGAGCTTGTTGGCAATATAGGCTTCGGCGTCAAATTGAGCGTGAGCGGCGGTATGACTTTTTGTACACGCCCGTCGGGATAAAGTTCCCTGTGTTTTCGTGATGCGCTTCGCATAATGTTTTTCACTATTCTGTCTTCACCCGAGTGAAATGATATGACCACAAGGCGTCCTTCGGGAGCCAAGAGGCCTATTGCCTGCTCAATGCACTTCTCGAGATTCTGCAACTCTTCGTTCACTGCTATTCGTATCGCCTGGAATACCATTCTTGTTTCGGCGGGCACTCCGGAAACAAAATCGTATACATCCGAGACCGCCTGTGCCAGGTCCGTTGTCGTGTTCATGTCGTTTGTCTTGCAACGGCGCAAAATTGCGGCGGCGATTTTCCTGGCCTTTCTCAGGTCACCATATTTCCTTAGTATGTCTGTCAGTTCCCTTTCGTTGGTTCTCGCGAGAAACTCCGCTGCGGAAAGACCGGCATCAGGCGTCATTCGCATATCGAGCGGACCGTCAGATTGAAAAGAAAAGCCTCGCCCGGGCGTATCAATCTGCATGCTGGAAACACCAGCGTCAAGCAGAATACCGTCAACGCAATGAATGCCCAGGCTGGCAAGCACCGGCCTAATATCTCCGTAGTTGCTTTGAACTACGGTAGCATTTTTGAATTGTTTCAGTCGGCTTCGTGTGGCTGCCACTGCACTCGGGTCGCAGTCCATGGCTATGAGACGGCCGGTGGTGAGGCCTTCGGCTATCAGAGAGGAATGGCCACCTGCGCCAGCCGTGCAGTCAACGTAGGTTCCGTCCCCCCTCACGCGCAGCCATTCCATGGCTTGTTCGGCAAGAACGGGAATATGCACCCCTTATGCTACCTCGCGGAACACCTGAAGCGCTTGATTCTCGCAATCGTGGATGTCGAACAGCGATGTGACTCCCACCATCCTGAACAAACGCTCTATGTATAAGCTGACGCCGACCAGTTTCAGGTCGCCGTTGCACGCGCGGAATTGGCGCAGCCTGTCTACAAGAACTCCAACGCCCATGTAGCTGATAAAGCGAACTCCGCTTAGATTCAGGACAACACGGCTGCGATTCTGTGTCAGGCATTCCAGAAGCACATTACGCAAACCCTTTACGCCGTCCTCGTCTATCTCTCCTTCCAAACGCAGAATCACACTATCCCCATCATTAATACGATCAACAATCATCATCTGCCTCACCTTTCTCCTTCCGGTCGCCATCATGTTCGTCCGTAACGAACAATTGTGCGGCCATTTCTTTATATTCCGCTTCATTTTTATCCTGGAATGCGCGCCATGCATCTTTGCTCCACAGTTCCAGGTGATCATCAACGCCGATTAAAACGGCTTCTTTATCAAGTTGGGCATGCTCGCGAAGGTGCTGGGGAACCGGCATGCGGCCCTGGCGATCAGGACTTACCTCGCACACGCTTCCAAAAAGCAGCCTGCGAAAATCAAGGGCCTTGGCATTCATCGAAGAATACTTCGAGGCTTGTTTGCGAATCTTGTTCCATTCATCCCGGTGAAAAAGAAAAATGCAGCGATCAAAACCCCTGGTCATGTACCAGCAATTATGGCCAAGAACGCGCATTACGTCCCTCTGCTTTCGAGGAACGGTAATTCGCCCCTTGTCGTCTACAGCGGTTTGTGACTCACCGAAATACATCGTTTATGACCCCATTGATCCCTTATGTACCCCTTTTCAACCAAATGCTACCACCTCAAACCACTTTTGTCAAGGAAAAAATCAACCTGTAACCTCCTTTTTCTCTAGAAATATCAACGACTTACGAACTTTCACACCACAGATTGTGGGCCGCTAAATGAGATGTCAATATATTGTGTTATTCAAGAAAAATGCGCCAAGCGAAAAAATCTTGCTAACGCCGCCCGTGTATGGCATACTTTCAACAGTTGTAGTTCTACTTGCGATGCAAGACGCAACTTCCGTGGGGGCGACAAGGTTTCGACGGGGGTGAGAGAAATGTAGGCTGCGTGCCGAGGACCCCGGTGGCCTCGTAAAAAACCGGGAACAAACTAACTGCCAATCAACCTATGGCAATGGCGGCCTAACTAGGCCTCCCGTCTCACCGCTGACTATCTGCTAGGTGGCTGAGGCGACGACAGCGGATCTCGAAGCCGGAGTACGGCGAAAGCTCCGGTCTAGAGTATTGATTTCGCCTAGCGGGGCTGGAAACCGAGCCTAACGGGTTTCATCCTGGCGAATCTAAAAAGACAGGCTACGCACGTAGAGGCCTTCATGGAAGCACTTTCGGACGCGGGTTCGATTCCCGCCGCCTCCACCATTTTTTATGTCCCGTAAGTCATTGGTATCCAAATGGTTAGCGGGCACTCCCTCTCCCTTGTCCTGGGCTCGTTGCACGCTAATTGCACGCGATTTTTCAAAACCGATGGCATTCCCCACGTTATCCACCAGTGCAGTGAGCCTTTCAGATCGGGTTTTCGCGTAGACATTCATGGTCAGTTGCGGCGTGGAATGGCGCATGAGCCCTTGGACTTCCCGGACGGACGCGCCCAATTCCACGGTCAATGTGGCAAAGGTCGTGCGGAAGGCGTGGAAATCGACTTTGCCTTCCTCCGTTAGCTTGGGGATTCCCGCTGCCCTGAGATCCGTATCCAGCTCCCGCGCTGGATGGCTCGGCACTTCTAACAACGGGGTATCTTTTGGTTTGCCTTCAGCCCACTCTGCCAGGATCTGAATCAGCTTGGTGGGTACGGGCTGAAAACCACTCTTGCGGTTTTTCGTCCAGGAGGCGGAAAGTAGGAAGGAACTGCGTTCGACATCCAGGTGCCCTACTGTGAGGGATGCCAGTTCCTTTGCCCGTAGCCCAGTGCTGACCGCGACCGAGTACAGTAAGGCCCGGAGTGGCGTTGCCACCTGGAGCAGTTTTGCGAGTTCGTCCGGGGTGAAGGCCCGTCGCTCTTCGGCTGGCGTGGAATCGACCCGCTTAAGCTTTTTCAAAGGGTCGTCTTCGAGATAATCCCTTTCCACCAGCCAAACCACGAAGGAGCAAATCGATTCAGCGTAGTTCGCCAGGGTTTTTCCTTTGCGTCCTTTGCTGCTGAGCTTTCGCAGCACACGCTCGACTTTAGGCAACGAACCTTTCAGGTCATCTACATCCTTCAGTTTGAGTTCTTTCTGAAAGAATTCCAGGTGACTGGCCTTCATGCGTGCGTGCGTTGGCCCCCAGGGACGACCTCCCCTGCCTCCCATGAGTCGGCCATACTCAAGGTATTCCTCAACGAGTTTAATGACGCTTTCGGCCACCCTTCGTTGCTTAGGAGGCGGCAGATACCCAAGGCGAATTTGTCTATTCTCTTCTTCCAGTTTCCGTGCCATGGCGAGCGTATGGGTCTTACTGGATGTGCCTGTTCGCCATTGGCGCTTGCCTTCCCAATCATAAAACCAAAAGCGCCATTTCTGATGAGCGCCCTTCTTGCCATTTGTTTTTCTCACGCCTGCCATTTCCCAATCTCCTTTTGAATACTACGATTGATCGAAAGCTCTCCCTAAATCAAGAGCGTAGGTTTCCAAATTTGCGTTCCAAACGTTCCCTTGCCCCAGCCTCTTCTTCTTGTCTTGCCTCTAGATGGCGAAGAATTGCGCCCACTGTCCAACAAGGCCGCTTGAGGATATGAATCGGGGGAGGAAGCTCCCCACGCTCCACAGCGCGTTTTATGCTTGCTGGATGTCGCTTGAAGATTCTAGCCAGTCCTTGTTCAGACACAATAGCCCCAGCACCCAGTTCTCCAAGTTCTGGAAAGATGCCCCCGGACTCACTTTCATCAACTTCTTTGTCAGACTGTCTTTCGTTGCTTTTTTCACCCATATCTCTTTTCCCAGACTTTGCCTATATGCCTTTTTGTTGCACCGACTCGGTCAATAATTTGGCTTAATATAGACAGCGAGCGATGCAATTGTGCAGCGAAACACTCTGAAGTTAAATGATAAACAGACTTCACATTCGAATGATTCAGATTACGGTTCTTTTCATTTGTATTGTTCGGTATCATTCTTTCACCTATCCGCATTTTCGTGAAGACCCATACAGGCGTTTTCATCCGACCAAGACGAGAACACACATAATTACAAACCTCGCTATTGACAGGCCGGTTATCAGGAGCAACCATGACGCCCATGGCCGCATCGAGCGCGAGGTGTGCTTGGATAGCCGCCTAATGACAATCTGCTGAAGCGGGTCGGTAAGTTCCTGTAGCGGTCTGTACAGCCGACCTGACCGACACTTAGCGAAACGTCCGATTGTCAATCGCATTACCACCAAGAATAGGCAGCTGTCGAGCATCCAAATCATTAAGGCCAACGGCAGACTCAATATGTTCATCGATATGATAGTCATGACCGACTGATCCTTCCCGCAAGTTTATGAAAGTGCTTCACGAGACGTTCTTTGTCCCCAATCCAGCGGTATCTTTTTGAGCCGTCGGTGGATTCGGAGGCGATCCATCTCAAGAGTTTTTCGTCTACATCATGTGGGCTGCCCCCGATTCCAACGCACTCTATTGTCGCGTTTTTTTTCAAAGTTGCCGCGACTGACTTAGGGCTTCGACCAGTGTTGTGTCCATCAGTCAGCAAGATAACCTGACAATCGTTCTTGCTGTGTTTGAGGATTGCGCTGGTTTCCTGCAGCCCTGCCCTGATATTTGTACCTCCGAGTCCATCGATTCTTGTGATCGCACGATTCAGGGTGCCCGTATCGGCAGCACGAGTCAACGGACAGAAGACTTTTGCACAAGATCCATAGCCCACTATGGCTACTTGAGCGTTGGGTTCCTCAGTTGATAGGCGTTCGCAATAGGTCTTGGCAGCCTCTTTTGCTGCCTTCAATCGTGATGGTTTCCAATCAGTTGCCTCCATAGAGCCAGACGCATCGATCACCAACACACAGTCGCGACTGTCATAGTTTGCGTTATCTGGCATAGAAAGGTTATTCGCCTCATCTTCCATCATGAAATCGGCAAGCATTCCTAGCACCCCTCTTGCCATTGCGTTTACGCCTGTCAGATTGGCCAAAATTGCACGGGAAGATTGGGGAGTCCCGAACGTTTGGTGCGTGGTAATTGCGTGAGCGTTCATTTCATTTCTCCTTTAATTGTTCCGGCACTTACATGTTTTTTTCAAATAGATGCAGGCTTTTTCTTAGGCTTGATGCCTTTCTTGTAGTCCACCGACACCGTTTTATTCTTACCGGAGACTTTGTCCGTGGCGGTTGCTGTAACCATGCCGTTGGAGTCAATCATGTATTCGACTTGAATACGTTGCGTTCGCGTCGACTCTTTCGGCAGATCTTCAAGAACGATTTCACCTATGATTAGACAATCATCACGATCTGCGTCAGGCTTACCCTGAAGAATCTCGATGCGTGCCTCAGTTTGCTGCTCATGTTCGAGGAGGAACGAGTCCATCTTCTGGCAAGGTATGGGGGTGTTCTTGGGGATGATCACCTCGTTGACAAGCTTCTGACCCGACTCGATTGCATCTGAAACACAACACCCGACACCATGGGCTGCTACGTCCCTGATAAACATTTCCGGCGCTGGGATAACACGTCCGTGAATTGTCGCAGTCTGTCCCTTCTTGGCCATTTGGTCTATACACGCCAAAGCTGCACCGTAAGCAATGGCCTTTTCGGGGTCAATATCCATTCTTGGGGTCAGGCCGGTGTGTTGGGCCAGTAGCTGCTGAATGTATGGCATCCTGGAAGTACCGCCGACCATCAGGAGATGATCGATGCTTCCGTACTCCAATCCAGCAGCCTGAACGGCGCGATCAAGAGATTCCAACGATTGCCTAATCATTGGCTCTATATCCTTATGATAACCCTCTTGCGTAAGCTCGACAACGACTTGGCTGCCCCTGTATCCAACAACACAAGGAACGTTGGGTCTTTTCCCGAGAGATATCTTGGCTGCTTCTGCTTTAGCATCCAGTTCCTGGAACAGCAACGGCTCAGTTGTGCGACTTGGCTCCTCGCCAAACTTCTTCTTTATCTCGTCCAAGAAACGAAAGTGGATTGGCTCATTAAGATCATTGCCGCCAAGTTTTGGAATTCCGTCTGTGGCCAAGACCTTAATTTGCGGTCCCTGGACGTTCATGAGGGTAACATCAAGTGTACCGCCGCCGAAGTCATAAACAGCGACAAGCGAATCTCTCGAAGCCTTATTAAATGCATAAGCGATCCCTGCAGCAGTGGGCTCTGGGATTAGCGAAAGCACCTCAAGGCCAGTTCTATTGTTTGCCTCGGTAAGGGCCTGTTTGAAGTCATCCTTGGAGTTCGCCGGACATGTCACCACGACCTCGGTGACCGCCCTGCCAACGGCCTGCTCCGCCCATCCCTTGATATTCTTGAGCAGGATTGTAGCCGCATCGGTTGGAGTTATTACACGGCCATTGCTGAGCAGGTTCTCGTTTGAACCCAGAGCAAGTTTGAAATTGGCCAAACACCGCTCCGGCTCAACGTATCCTTGTTCTCTTGCATCAGCTCCAACCAGGCATTCTCCCGTCTCAGGCACAAAAATAACACTTGGGGTTTGCTGTTGGCCTCGGTCATTCAAGATGGCTGTTGGCCTTCCGGTTGGATTCAGATATGCTGATTTTGATTGAGTCGTTCCTAAATCGATGCCTATCATAGCTATACTCCTTTCATTATGTTTGTTCTTCTTGCCACATAGACCGCCACATATTCCTGACGGATTGTCTTTCCATTGCGCTGATAACCTGGAAGTAACCTACTGGCGACCTTTCCGTGACGTGCAACAATGGACGTTTCGATGCGCTCGATGCACTTCTGAGTTTCGGGATTGAAAACATCATCCAAAGACTCAGACGCTTCGACGCCATAATTCGCCAAGGCACTTTCTATTTCGATGCGGTCTGCTTCCCGTGCCAGCTGAATCTTCTTAAGGGCAACAAGCGCAGAAGCGTTGCGAGAATCTGCCTGCAAATCCGCCACCTCTCTTGCTTTCGCAGCCTGTTGCCGACAGCGATCTGAAATCCCAATTAGCAAGAGGAAAATGGGATTGAGCACCTCGCGCTCATGAAAGTCTTCTGAGAGTTCCCTGTTGCGCTCATGCATTTCAGTAAGAACTTGCTCCTCGATCTTGGGCCGTGAGATTTCATCGTGAATGCGCACTATCTGCTCTTGCCTGTTCCGTACTTCCGTTGTCAATCCCTCAAGGGTCTCAGACAATGAATTCAGGCGTTGCAACATTTCCTCTGTGACTTGATTATCTTGAGCGTCGCCATTGGAATTGTCTGAGGCCTGAAATAATTCTTCATACACATCCGCTTTGGATGGCGGGACAGGCCGTTCCAATTCGAGACCTACTGCCTGGGATGTCTTTCTTGTCTCCTTGCCGTTATTCTGTTTCATGATTCTCTTTTGCCTCCTTGAACTGTTGTTAGCTCGTTGAACGCTTTCTGACATAGCAAGACGTTTCCAAAAGTCAGTTTCTTCGGTTGCTCTCAATCACGATCTTCGCTAGGGCGACAATGATAACCATGAGCAAACCAAAAGCAAGTAATCCCACAGTTTTTTCCTCGTGAGAGTGTTCAGGTCCGATGTCCTTCATGGTTGACAAGAACGCTCCTATTTGGTGTGGAGTTTTCACCATTAATATGATGGCGAATATCACTAAAGCGAGGCAGATTATGTTGGTCCACTTAATCTCCATGTTTCTTCACCTCCTTAGGCTTTCCCTTAATTTGGTTTCTAGTTGTTTTCTTTTGTTTTCTGGTCACTTTCGACCTGGAAATCAATGAAAAACTATTCGTAACTTGTTGTAGTGCTTGACCTAACGTGAAAACACAAAGTTTAGGCATAGTAGCGCTGATGTGGAGATCCTTTAGCCGCCGTTGAGCCGATGTGCTAACTTTATGATTAGGGACAACTATCCACAATTCATCAACTCCTAGCTCTTCGGCTTTTCGCAAATCATTCCCAACACGTTTTGCAGAGAGCTCGGCCTCGACAGCGATTCGCTTTCCATTCACGTCAACAAGCATGTCAACATTTCCGGCTTGGCGACCAGAACCAGCGGAAGCCTCGAACTTGATCAATGCTCCTGCACGTCGAAATTGTGCATCGAGCGCCTTCAATAGGACCTCGTTGTGAACATATCCGCCTTTCATGATTCTTGTCCTTGATGTGACGGGCTGACTTTGCCCACTACCTGAAATGCGACTTTAAGAGGCTCTAAGACAATTGATGCCCGGCCCTTGGTGCCGGTGTTGACGTTGTGTTCACGCAAATACCCAAGATCGACCAATCGACAGCGGATTTGTTGGGTCCGCCTTGTGCCCATTCCGACAAGCTTCGGGTAAGCACTTGAAGGTAGGGCGGGGTGTTCAATGACCGTCCGCAGATATCGAACATCAGCCTCGGAAAGTACCTCGGAACCGGATTGAGCCGTCGGTGATGAAGCGCTTACTGAAGCGCCGGTTTGTGGAGGCGTATGGGCAATCGACGTGCGTTCCACTGGTAATTGAGTTAAATCGCCAAGGTGAACGGCATCAGCAGAATTCTTACCAATTGTCGGCAGGCGTAGAAGAGGTTGCTGAAAAACGAACGGATGACGCCAGTCGCCGTCACCGACCTGACCAATGAATAGCCCAGGCCGTAAATGAAGGCGCGCCCACTGACGTTGCTCCACCGTGAGTCCCATTGCTGCGCCGATGGTGTCATAATCCTTGGCACTACCGCAGCGTCCAAGAAACTTGTTCGCTGTATTGCTTAACACAGCAGGGACTATGTCGGTTGATTGCACTGACAAATCCAACCCCACCCCCGTCCCGCGCACTAGTCCAATCAGATCCGATATGCCACCACTTGAGTTTGACGCTGATAAAAGCCGGGCCGCCTCGTCACAACAGATAAACAGATCCATTTGTGGGTTGGATATGCCGCGTGCAACACGCGAACTGAATTCTGGCAGAATAAGTGAGTTCAAGATAAGATTCTTGTCTGTTTCCGAAAGGCCACTCAGATCGAAGACGATGTGCCGCTTTGCCAACTCGCCGGTAGGCCACCCGAGACTATATCCAAGTGTCTCGGAACCAAGCGACATTAAGACAGGATCTAGGCCATCCATGACCGCTAATTTCGCTTGTGGATTGGCCGTGCTGTCAACTGCAATGGCTTCGCGAAGGTCAAACAGCGTCGGATAGCTTCTGCCCCCATCGAAGACTCCAAATGTACGGTAAAGCTTGAGGATGGTCAAATGGAGTAATTTCGATGCCCGTGGAGGCAGATTGAGAACCAGAACCAGCATGTCCGCTACACGCGGTGCGAAGTCCGCCGGATCAACATGCAATGAAACTTGTAAGGGATTCAACGCCAGCTTTCGTCCAGGCACAATGAGCAGGTCAACGCCGAGGTGCGCTAAATGGGGACCTAAGACTCCAAACTCTCGCTTCCTGAAATCAAACAACCACATTCCGGTGACTTTCGAGGCAATATGGAGAATCCTGTTTCGTGCGCCTATGGTTTTGCCGCTGCCGCTCCCACCTGCGGTTAGCGAGTGTCCATTAAGATATTGAACTGGTACTCTGATTGGTCTTCCCTTCAAGTCGCTTCCAATTACAAAATCGCCATGATTAAGCTTCGGCATTCGGTACGGACCGGCAAACGCCTGCGAGATTTTGTGCTTTCTCACAGGTTCGCGAACTAACCCCACAATAAAGTCATCAGCGACACCTGCTTCTACAGCTTGTTTTGCGGCCACTCCAACAGCATCGTTCAATAAACTATGTTCTTGCGCGTATAGAAGGTCTTGAATTAAATCTGGAAAGTCATTTTTGCTCATATTATTTCTCGAACTTGATGAACGGCGAAAGAAAGAACCGTCCAAGACCATGTACAATTTCCTTGCGATTTATCGCTTCGCTACACTCAATACAAAAGCGTGTATTCTTGCCATCCTGATTCTTATTGACGCGACAGTGTCTCGGGCAAATTGGCTTGTTGCATTTGTCACAGGAGCCAAAATGCTTGGCACAGACTGTCCCGATATCCTGTTCCTTGACACATTCGGCACAGAAACCGACGGGTTCAGCGAGGCAACCGCAGCTACACGCGATTTTCCGTTCAGTGTGGTAGGATTCAATGCCTCCAGTATCCGAAAGCATATGGACGGTCTCGTCTTCTCCCAATGGCCGCTCTTGCGCTTCCCATGGGCAATGCCCAAAAACTTGCTTGCCTTCTCGTCGAATAGGTCTCATTTATCGAGCCCTCGAATTCCGTTGATCACCAATTTTTTGAAAACAATACCCGCATGCAGAAGTCCCATAAATGAGTGACAAACTCGTATGTGAAGAATATGCTAAAAACCGCAATCATTAGAGCGTTGATCACAAGACATATCCACAATAAAAAGCGGACGAAATTCCTGCAGATCGAAAGTGCGCTGGAATGCCATGGATTCATAATTCTTTCTTTCTATTCCTGTGCCAATCTTAGACGCTCTTATCGACATCGTTCCGCGTGCATGGTATCCGCTCCCTGCAGTTGAGGCAGAGCAATCACAGCACAACTCACGTGCTGAACACTATTGCGCGGCATGAGCAGGCGCTTTTGAAATCTTGCCATTAGCGCCATGCTTTACCGACGAAGCGAGTTCCTTCTCATGTTCCCATTCACAAAGTCGCAGCGAGCCGTCGGGCTTTTCATAATAGCAGCGACCATCTCGCATCAAGATTGCCTCGGGAGACCAGGTCTCTGGTGTGCGATTCATTCTTCTTATTTCCTTTAACCCGTACATTTTAATATCACCTCCTCAGTTTTTGCTTAAGGAATGACTATATCATTGAATTAATGATATCATCAATGTGAGATTTTTGCAAGCTTAATAAGGAGAAAGTTTATAAACCTAGCCGTATAAATGTGTTAGCTCCTCTATGTGAATTAGAAGCTACAGATATTAAAAAACCAATATCATTGAATATTCAAAAATAGTGTTGAAAAATGGGAAAGAAACATGTATCATTCGGTAGATGGGCTGGAAGTGGCATGTCATCTTCAGCCTGTTCAGGATTTGGTGCAAGCTTTTTGTGCCGGGAGATTAGATCAATGCCTAGCAAGAACAAGGGAAAGACACGAGCTGGAACGGACGAGCAAAAGGCTCCATCGCTGTTCTCAAGATATCTTAGAATGCTACGCACAGACCGCGGACTTTCGATCAGCGGATTAGCAGAGGCATCTGGTGTCTCCGCGCCCTATATCACAAACTTGGAAGGGCCGCAGGATCACACTCCGACTAAGAGTGTCCTGGAGAAGCTTGCTAACGGCCTAGAAATAGATCCGTTTGATCGGCAAATACTATTTACGGCCGCAGCCGCGACACGACAATCCTCTCCATTCGTACCAGGGCTGGACGTCATTGTTGACAAAAGCCTCGTTTATCAGGAGTCTGAGCGTGTCAAAGAGGTGTATTTGGTTGCGGAGAATATGCTGGAGCTTCATGACCAGGAGTTTTTCGATGTAACCGCCTCAAACATTAAGGAACGTGGTGTCAAATACAACTACTTCATGAGGGATCCAGAAAACTTCCATCCACTTCAATATCGTCTGGAAGAGAGTCTCGGCGTTAAGTCCGTTAAGGATTGCGTATCGTGCGTAGTATCGACAAATCCCTTTCTTTTTTTGCCTGGATTTGTGATATTTGCCCTTGAGGATCCCGTGGAAATCGTTGGACTGTTCGCAAAATGGGCTCACGGAGTGCCCTGCCGCGTGTATCAGATGGAGCCCTCAGCTTCTCTACCTGTCTACCACATGCTTCGAACGGTGCAACAAACCTTACAACACAAAGACTCTTATATTTCCGCTCAGTTCGGCACACTAACTCGGGAGTTCCCGCGCGATCAATAGTACTTATCAAGATATCCTGAGTTATTTCGATTGACATTGTTGCCCAAGTTATCAAGAAAGAAGAAGGAATATGCTATGAATGAACTGCTCTTTATTATGACAACGCTAATCGCTCTGTCTCTGGTGTTGCTTTCACTTAGGCTTGGCACACACTTTCTCGTGGGGATTGTGATTACATATCTTCTAATAGCTAACCTTTTTGCGTCAAAACTGAGTACTGTGTTTGGAGTGACGAGTAGCCTCGCAATACCTCTCTATGCTGCGATATTTCTTGCCACCGACGCGGCAGCTGAGCATTTTGGTAAAAAGGTAGCGTTCAAGGCCGTGTGGATGGGATTCTTAGCGCAAGTATGTATGGTTGTGTTTGGGCAACTCATTATACGTGCGAAAACGTTTGGTGACCCCACGGTCTCAGATGCGCTATCAACCATTTTTGGGTTTATCCCACGTATCGCTTTAGGTTCTTTTATTGCGTATATTATCAGTCAGAACTTTGACATCGTCTTCTACCATTTCTTGCGAGAAAAATTTCGAGGCAGACACTTGTGGTTGCGCAACTGTTGTTCCACATTCATTTCACAGGGTATCGATTCTGCTATCTTCCTCTTAATTGCATTCTATGGAAAACTGCCGAATCTAGGCATGTTTTTCCTGTCTGTTTGGGGAGTAAAAGTCGTCATAGCTCTTGCTGACACACCTTTTATTTATCTAAGCTACGTTGTACTTGGAAAGGACTTATCAGCCGAAAAGGGAAGCCAGATATAAGTGACTCACGCTCAGAATTAGACTCAGGCAACGATTGAAATGGGCAAACCACGTATCCCACGAAAAGTTAAATTCTTTATTATCTGCCTTTCTGCTGATGATTGTCTTTTTGATGTTATTCGCATCCATCTCGAAAATGAGTTTGGAACAATCGAGACAGCCGGTCCAATCCACTCTTGGAATTACTCTCCGGCATACACAGAAGAACTGGGCAAGAACATCCACCGTAGGTTCTTCGTCTTCAAAGAACTTTCGGATCGAGAACTGCTGGTGGACTGGAAGATCTCCACGAATAGACTTGAACAAAAGTTCTCACACTCTCCAACAACATCGATCCAAAGGCGCGTCAATCTGGACCCTGGCTACGTGAGTGGCTCTCAGGTGATACTAGCATCAACAAAGCAATACAAGAATCGCGTGTACTTGAGAGAAGGCATATATGCAGATCTCACACTATACTTTGACGGAAAAACCTTCCTCCCACTAAAAGGCCTTACGTTTCCAGATTATCAAACACGTGCTACAATTCGCTTTTTCAACCAACTTCGTGAGACTTACCTAGAACAAAGTGAATCAATGTGTAACAACAGCCCTACCAGTTGCCCCTGATACATCCTCTTGCCTGTGACCACTGAAATCCAGGGATCTCACTTTTCACTGTGACAATTCAATTCATGTGCCACAAACCACGCGCACAGGTCGCTTCTTGTATGTTTCCTCACTCTTGTAAAAAGTTCTTCTGCATGTGCTACAGCATGGCAAATCTGATCTGCATTTAAGTCTTCAAGTTCTTCATCATTCATTTTTCAATTTACCTCCTTTCAATTAATAATAATTGAGCTTGAGTGTCTTAAAGGGCGGCCCCATATCTTTATATGGCCCGTCCGTATGAGCATAGGACCTTAAACCTGCCAAACCCCTAGTTGAAGCCGGAAAGCAACTGATGGGCAAAGCACTTCTTATGTCTTTCAAGGGTTTGGCTGTATTTATTCTTTTCCGTTGTGTGGGGAATTGGCCTATCCCAAAGGGCGAAAAGACTAGAGAAACTCTCTGGAATTGCTGATACTTTGCCCACATATGTTGACTTACCCTAGATTGGTTTGCCCAGGGGGAACGCTGGGCTGGATAGTCTACGACCGCTTTGACAACGCGGCTCAACCACCTAGTGACTGATTGTCAAGATATTTGGACAAGTAGCCACCGACAAGGAAGTCACCTGCGGTGCCGCAAAAAACGACGCTCCCGTAGACATACCTCAACTCGTAAAGGTGTACCCAAAGATTCATGTTTGGTAAGTGGTTTGACAATAGCGAGCAGAAACGAGCAGAATCCTCAGAGGTTATGAATAGCAGGGGAACACATGGCTAGGAAATCAAGTATCAAACAAACTCCAAGTATGCTGCCCGCGCTTCTCTACCAAACCTCCAGAGGGGAGCTTTGAACATGGAACCTTTGCCATATGATGTCATTGAAGCAATGGTTCAGTGCTTTGGTAAGAGTTTCCACTATAAGGATCCCGTGGCTGCGTTTATGACAAGCAATGGCGTGAAGCCTACCCTTGTGAACAAATATCGACATGAGGCCAAATTTGTCTGGTCTCGCCATGTCTTGTCAAAGCTGAGCGAAACCGAGAATGGCTGTCTGGTTCAGCGGAGAATCCTCACGACCCTGTGCCAATTACGCGATCTCCCTGACTCTGGTGTCGAGAACCGCAACTCCGGCCTAGACGCGTTGCGGGCTCTCAAGAAACTTGCTTTCGAGCAGAATCTCGTGGCCAAGGAAGAGAAGGAGAAACAGGAAAATAAGGCAAGGCTTTCTGAAGAGCGGAACCGTTTGGTCCGAGAACGTGCCGCAAAGCTGGATAATCTCCGCAAGGCGTTCAACGAGGCGCTGATGAATACAAACCGCCAGGAGGCCGGCTACAGTCTAGAAAAACTCCTTGCGGATCTCTTCGGCCTTTTCGAGATCGACTACAAGAAGTCGTACCGAACTGAAACTCAACAGATCGACGGCCATTTTAGTTTTCAGAGCTTTGACTATTTGGTAGAAGCCAAGTGGCGGAAGGACCAGCCTACTGAGAGTGAAATCGGTGCCTTTCGGCATAAAGTCAAAACAAAGCTTGAGAGCACACGTGGCCTCTTTGTTTCTATTCCAGGATACCGACAGGAGGTGATTGAGGAATTTAACGGCCACGGCGCCAATATTCTTCTGATGGATGGCGAGCATCTCATCCATATATTAGAGGGGCGTCTCGACCTCAGGGACGCTCTGAAAATCATGATCGAATCGGCGGCCCAGAAGGGTCTGGTCCATACGCGATTCGTATGAAAGGGCAAGGATGTCAAACGTAGAAGGAGGTCGGTTCTCAGCGCGATTTGGGCACCACCCCGAAGAAGCAAAGATAACGATTCGTGAAGACGCGTCTGACGATTTCCGGTTTGCCATCCTAGCAATAGCCATAGATGAGTTAGGTCTGATCCCTTCGACTCTTCGAGATATCGTATGTCGTATTCTGAGAAGGAAGCCCGATGCTTCCAATTGGACTGAATACCCCAATGTCTGGCGGGAAGTGCAAGAACTCGTGTCATCCTGCGAATGGTTCCGAGTTTACGACTTAGTTGAGGCCTTTTGTGACTTTGCGACTCAACAATCCGCAGAACAACCTTTTGAGAGCGCCGTCAATGATTATTTTCGTGAGAATGGTATTGGCTGGCAGCTGAAGAATGGACGCGTCGAGACTAGAGGAGAACAGACATTCGAGGCTGTATTTCACGAAGCGGAAGAATCTCTAGATAGCGCAGAGCTTCCGACCGCCAAGAATGAGCTTGCGGAAGCGATTCACGACATGTCTCGTCGACCCAAACCTGACCTATCTGGGGCCGTTCATCATGCTGTGGCGGCCTTAGAATGTGTAGCAAGGAAGGCGACTGCGGATCCGAAGCATACTCTTGGCGAAATCATCAAAAGGAATCCGGGGCTCTTCCCAAAGCCGCTTGACGATGCTGTCTCCAAATGCTGGGGATATTCATCGGAGACAGCTCGACATGCCAGGGAAGGCCGCGAGCTCAAGTATGAGGAAGCACAACTGATTGTTGGGCTGGCCGCAGTCTTGACAACGTATCTTACACATAAGCTCGATAATGAGGAATCATGAATTGACATCAGTTGCGAAACGAACAGTTTGGTTGCCGAGCTCTTGCCTTGGACGGAAATGTACTGAGCAAGGCGCTTCTCGATGGATTCCAAGACTGGTTGGCCTTGGAAATGGAGAGTAGTGTCAGCGACACCCTGGAAGTTCTTGGTTTTCAGTCGTGTGACTTTCATCGCCTACGGCATCCTTTCTCGTTGTTCCCAATTCAAGGATCTAGATTTTCACATGGCAAGTGCGTTGCGTAGCCCGCACGAATCGATCTTGGCAGACTCCTGCACCGCGCTGCCCTCTCGGGCCCGATGAGATTGACTACCCAATCGAGGTGATGGCTCTGAACGCTCATGCGTGCTTTTTGAAGCGCGCTGAACACCGCCTCCATCAACGCTTCTTGGCCGAGTGAGCGTTGTACATCTGGATGCGCAAACAGGTCAACTGTCGAAGCTACGGAAAGACCATTGAAGCGTTCAGCGCAAATCCTGGTCGCCTTGCGCTCGTCTATCAGCGCAATCGCTTGGGTTTCGATGGCGAAGGCAATAGTGGCAGCTTCACCATCATCCACGGTTTGTTCGGCGCGACCCGATACCAGTTGCTCGAAATGACATAGGCCAACCTCTCCAAGTCGAACGATCTTGAGCAGGCCAGCCTCGATAAGACCCAACGTATGGTCTGCGTCGGTTCTCCCTTTGCAGCGCCCGTTCGTCAACTCCTGGGATACTATGTCCACCATGAGCAGGTCATGTGGAAGCGCTGCAAGTATTCCCATAGCGTAACCCGTTGCGTTCACGTTGATGCAGACGCTCGTATCAACGACGATCGGTATTGAGGGTTTATCTAAGGAGCACGGGGGCTTCATCGCCTGCCTCCCCGTCAGTCTCCGGATCGGGTAACAATTCACGGAGTTCAACACGACCAATATCAAGAAGCTTAGCAAGCTGGCCTTCGCTCAGCAGTCCCCGCCGCCACACCTCATTTGCCAGTGTGTTGAGGCGAAGCGTCGTAGGGCGGTTTGCATCTGCCTTTCCATTGTCAACGGGTACAAGATCGCCCAGCACTTGGCGAACCTGCTCGTTCGTGATGCCACCGGTTGCCTGGAAGTATTCCCACGCGCCAGGTTTCAACTGCTCCAATTCTTCCAGCCTGCGCACCATCGCCTCCCGAGACACCTCGAAAGTATGGCTCAAGATGATGACGTGGCGGCGAAGAAGCTTGGGAGCCCCCGCCGTTACCTCTCTAAGTTTCTGGATCACCGTACGCCGAGGTGTCAGAAAGGCCCGACCGAACGCATTGGCGTACTTTTCCGCTGGAGACCTTTCCGGCGAATTGACGTGGATCACGTCGGGTTTATGCCGCGTTGATACCAGATGCCCTAACTCGTGGGCCGCAGTCTGGTTTCGACGTTCACGGGGATGGTTGGCATTAAGTAACATGCATGCTCCGAGTCTCTCGTCGTAGGCGAACAGGCCGGAAACGCGCCCGTCCAGCCTGCGTACGTAGATTCGGATCCCCATCTCTAATTCAAGGAGCGTGGTAATGTCCAAAACAGGCTGAAGGCCGAGACCGAGTCGCTGTCGAAGTTCCAGAGCATCATGCTCAGCCTGTGCTGCCACATTCCCTGGTAGAATTGGGCGTTCCTGTGGATAGTTTGTGGCTCTCTGGATACCCAGCAGATTCTCCAGTTCGACCTCTGCTTTCGCCAGATCAGCCAAGAGCTTGCTGGCTTCCTGAACTGAATCGTCGGCTGCAACGGAAACCTTCCGAAAGCGCGGCGCAAGGTCCACGTGGACGGCCTCCCGCCTGAGCAGAGAATTCGCGCTTGTCCCATAGAGCTTCGCGAGTTGCTGTAGTTCATCGATCCGAACGCACCGGCGGCCCTGTTCTATTGCAACGAGGGTGGTCCTTGCGACGTTCACCGCAGAAGAAGCCGCAGCCTGCGTTAGACCTGCTGCTTCACGCGCGACGCGCAGGCGTTCTCCCAATTCGCCGGGTGACAGGTTTTCGATGGACATTTTCATTTCTCCCGGTGAGTCCATTTGGCGACAAATGATTCTGAACCAAGTGAATTAACGAAGTTCCTCCACTCAAGAGTGTGACAAGTCAACATGCGGCCCAGCTTCGCCTCTGCTTCTTCTTGTGATATGCTGAGAACTGGCGCGATTTGGGCCGCATTTCTTCGGATAGATTCGGTGTGTTCCGGCGTTTCCAGTAGTGCCGCTAGGTGCTTCAGGTGCAGAGTTCCTGCTATGGCATATTCACGGAGAGCCCCTGTCATCTTCGCAAATCCAACCGCAGCACCCTCTTCAAAAGTGCTCGCGCTCAGATTTTCCCAAACGTAGGTTTCAGCCTGCTCCGTCAATCCAGCTGCATGCACGCTCAAACGTCTCAGCATGCACGCGGCACATATTCCGCATTGCCTTCGGCTACCGTTTACGGACACCTGCCTGCTCTGTTGCCAGCAGGAACGGGTGTCAGACCACGCGTCACCGAAATGGTCGGCGTATTCTTTGAGGGTCTCGCCTTTCGTGTACCAGATGCGCGGAAAGGAGAATTGCACTTGATGGTTCAGCAGAGCCGAGAGGAAATCTGCCATCTTTTCAGTGAAGCGTGGATGATTGCGGTAGTCCTCATAGGCATGGCCCGTCGGCACGAGTGCTGGTCCCAAAGCACCTTGACCGCTCTCGGGGACGATAATCTCCGAAGCCTTCGTGAGATAGGCAGCTACGCCGCTGAGCATCGCAAAGGTGAAACCACGGGAACGGGCGCTTGACTCGTGAAAGCGATATCTGCCACTCTTGACCTTATACGGAACTGACGCAAATGGCTGTCTCGCTTTGGAGTCGCGTGCTCGATTTCGCGCATCAGAGCCCAATCTTACCCGGATCAATCTGGCACTACGACTGCGCTCTGTCAGTGCTGATGCGATGTGAGAATCAAGACCTTCGCTGAATGGCAGAATGGCTGATGACGGATCGGGGATATCGAAGTTGCCTTGACGCGGGACGTTCATTCGTGACTTTCTGGGGTGGAAGTTGATGCGCCAGCAGTCTCCAGTCAAGAAGGAGAGCGTCTCAACCAAGCGCTTCGAGACTTCGCCGGACCAACGCTCCGGCTCATGCACTGGGAGGTGGAGATCGAATTGCCTCCCCCAACCAAGTGCTGGCCGTCTGGCGATTCGGTCACAGAAATAAACGGCGGCGGTCAGCAACAGGGCGTCAAAGATGACGGGCTCCCAGTTCGAAAAGCAGTACGATTCAAGTCCTGTCGTATCGAATTCGATTTCCCGACCAATTCTGCAAGACAACGAGTCACGTCGCGACGGTTGCCCCGTCTCACAGATATCCACGCGAGTGACAGGCAGTTGAATTGGGCTCTCCGGTTTACTGTTCATGACAGCGGCACTCCGTCGTCAAGCCCCTCATATCGCACCGCACCTGATCTTCTGATTGGATCAATTCCTAGAATCTGCCGCGCTATGTCGTCAGTGGAGACATGACTAATCGCTTCCTGGATCCTCTGACAAACGTTGACTGTGAGTTCTCTTGAGGAATCGGGATGACGCAAGTAGTGCTCTTCGATCCGCCGCGCCTCCCTTTGCATCCGCTCGTGTATCGCCGTTCCTACGGCATTCAGAAGGCCCTGCTGCCCCGCCCTTCCCTCTGCAAGTTCCTGAGCGGCACAGTCAAGAAAGATAGCACCCAACGGGGATCCTTCGACAAGCCCCCGAGCATTCGATAAGTAATGCGCTCTCGGATCTGGAAACAAATACTCTTCCCCTTCCGCGAAGGCTAATTGGACCTGGGTGACAGCGTCGCGAGGAACCTCTTTGCGAAAATCCTTGACAACTGCCTGAAACACACGGTCAGTTACCTGATGGACAGCAAAGTTTTCATTCTCTGCCAATTCTGCGACCTTCTTCCACGCCCGTCGCATCGGCAAACTTCTGTATGGACCATCGCTCATACTACCTCCAATGTCAGACATTATAGCAAAAGCATCTGACAATGTCAAATAAGGATGATGCGGGAAATTCGGGCTGATTGCTTTAACCGCAGCGATAATGACTTTCCAGAATTTGAACAGAATCCGGCAGCTAGTTCTAGTCTTTCCGCGTACCGTGTGAACTTACGGGCAGTACGAGATGTTCCTTGTCAGGATGGGGTAGCCCACTCGCTTCACTTCTTAACTGAAATCTACACCTGCCCCAAAGCTGGGAGTATCGACGGCCTTCCGAATGCAAGAATCTATGCAAATCCTAGACAACGAACATAGAAAAATTGACATCAGACTTCATCTGCCAGCGCCCGCCAATAATCAGGACTCTTCTAGGAGGTAAAAAACTATGAATCAGCAGATGTTTCGCAAGGGAGTCTCACGCAAGGACGATTTGCTCCTTGTCTTTACACGTTCCTCGGTCACAGCAGTCAAAGTCTGGCCTAAACCTGCTGGATGGGTCAAAAAAAGGGATTCAGGTTGGCGCAATATCCGACCTGAAATAGACCTAAGACTCAGAGTGATACGCAAGAAACTGTCTCGTGCCAAGCTAGAGTGTCGTCGCCAATGTCCAGACTATCTTCAAGGTCAGACATGGATTCCTGGCACACAACTGCCTTGGCCTGCTGATTTCTTGAGAAGAAAAGAACAAGAACTTGCCACATTTTCGGAAGTCTTTGAGACGATACCTAAGAACGTGAGAAGTCTTATCAAGCCTTTTCAAGAAAGACATTTTTCCTTGCTCTCGTTTGCAGCAAGGTGTCCTGGCGGACTTGACCTCATTGATTCCACTGCTGCATTGGCGTTCATGCTGGCCAACTCTTGGGTCTTTCGGGAACCTGTCCAACGTCCACTTCGCTCTGCTCGTGCATTGTTGCGGCGAACTCAACGTGAACAATTACAATGGCTCAACTGGCCTGTTAATTCAAAGTCAGCCATCAGTATTTTGAGAAAGATTCCTCCTCAGTCTTGCACAATTGAAACTATGCTCTATTTGCGCCAAGCCATGGCAGATTCATTTACGCTCAAATTATTGGCTCATCTTCCAAGGATTAATAGAGGGGTAGTCAGAATTGTGTCAGATTCTTCTCTCGTCCAAGTTGCCACACCGAATCTGTTGATACAAGTGGGTCTTTCGCGCAAGGAGGACAAATGTGCTAGAACAGCATATCATGTTAAAAAGCTACTTGAATTTCTCGACAGGAACGGACGCGACATCTCAAATCTGCGTATTCCTAGCATTGGTCACCTTCAAGAAAGATATGCATGGCTTCAGGCCCTGATAAAACATAGAGAGGCAGTCGGAAATCTGCAATATGACTTTCCACCTCCACCTTTGCCTGGCACAGAAGAAATTGTCCCGATTACAAATCTAGAGGCGCTTGCCCTTGAAGGCCAAGAACAAAAGCATTGCATTCTGAGATGCACTGCTGGAGTTCATTCAGGCAAAGCATACATATACAAGGTTCTTGGTGAAAACCGGGCAACAGTGCTAATCCGTCCAGAACATCGGGAGCATAGAACAACTTGGTTTCTATGCGATTGCCGTGGCACGGCAAATTCAAGACCAGGAAGTACAACATTACGAAAAATCGAAACATGGCTGAGTTCCTGTCAGACGGATAAATTGAGCAGATACGAAATCGAAGACCATGATGAAGATGAAGTCGAGCCTCCGTATGACGACGATGTTGAGGTTCCCTTTTAAGCAAAATGGGATTGGGCTGCGTCTGCACAGCTCAACAACAGCCTTGCTCTCCTGCAGAAAATGTCTGCATATCAGTTCAAGGCTATTAAGAAATTCACTTCTTCTATTATTAACGAAATAGGAAAGCACTCAGACATACTATGAACCGGCACGTGCGGAATAGGGAAGCCTTCTAATCAAAACAATGCAGTCCAGAAAAAGCAAAAGGGGGAAACGTAACCTAGCTGAGACTCTTGAAAGCAGAGCACGACAGATTGCACGACGTCAAAAAAAGGACTCTTGGGATACTTCCCCTGTTGCTATGCTTGAGCGTGAGATAGGACTGACCCTTGGACATATTGAAAATGTGCGAGCTCTCCACAAGACCTTTGGGCAGGGTCTATTACGCGCAGAATGCACCATTGATACGCACATAATGCAGTTGACGCCCCACGAGCCTTTCTATCCTCAGTATCGGATCATTGAAAGGGGAGGATTGGTAAACAAGATTCGATTTGACAAGTTGAGCAACAGAAAACTGGCAGTGGACGAAGAGCGTCGGCGGTTAGCAATTGCTCGGGAAGAAAAACTGGAATCCTTACATGACCGCCTGCTGGCACTGCTTGAAAAGCGGGCGACACTATCATGGGATGAAGAACCTCTAAACAAATAAGAATGGACATTGAAAAAATTGCACGAAAACTTGAACCTCTGATGCCTAAGCAAATGCAGCATTGGCTTCGGATTCGCGATCTTGCAGAGCCTGAACTCAAATCACAAATTGACAAGCATATTATCTCTCTAGCCTATAAGACTTTCGGGGACTTTCGAAAAGAGATTCTGCTTTCCTTGCCAACCGAAAGCAAGGCAAAGGGAGTATTTAATCTTGGGACAATCATCTACAAGCAAGAAAAATACCCTCTCGGAATTTCGAGCAAAGAGCTTGTTCAGAACTTGTCAATCTTTGGCCGATCCGGAGCAGGAAAAACAAACATAGCGTTCCATTTACTTGAACAACTTGTTGAAAACAGAATTCCATTTATCTTTCTGGATTGGAAACGGACTGCCAGACACTTGATACCTTACTTACAAAGTAGGATGAAGGTTTTCACGCCTGGCCGGTCTGTCTCACCTCTTTCTTTTAACCCGTTCATTCCTCCTCCTGGTTTGGAAAAACACGTTCATATCAATCAGCTCGTTGATGTGTTGGCTGCAGCATATACACTGGGAGATGGCGCAAGAAGTGTTTTACAGAAGGCAATTGCATCGTGCTATAAAGACTCTGAAGCTTGGCCAAGTGTTCATGACGTTTTGGTTGCTGTCGAACAGACTGATGCAAAAGGCCGAGCTCATGGCTGGAAGGTCTCGGCAGTTAGGGCATTACAAAGTCTGGACTTTTCAGTTGTCTCAAGTACTAAACCTGAAAATCAGGCCAGTCTCATAAATTCATTGAGTAAATCATTTACCATAATAGAGCTTGAAGGCCTGAGTCTGGGTGCAAAGAAGTTCCTAGTCCCAATGCTCTGTCTATGGCTTTACTATTTGCGCTTAGCCCAGAAAGAACGGGAAGAGCTGAAGCTTGTGGTGTTCGTAGAAGAGGCACATCATGTTCTGTACCGGCAAGAACAACGAGCCAATGAATCAATTATGGAAATGCTGATGCGTCAGTGCAGGGAATTGGGTATTGGGATTGTAGTCATCGACCAACATCCACATTTGATATCAAGCGCAGCACTTGGCAACACATATACGACAATCAGCCTGAATCTCAAGGGGCCAACTGATGTTAACAAAGCTGCTGCATTGTGCAATCTTGAAGATTCAGAAAAGAGATTCCTCAACACGCTACGAGTAGGCAGAGGAGTTGTGAAGTTGCAGGATAGATGGACAAAGCCAATACTTGTGCAATTTCCATTGATGAATGTTAAGAAGGGATTTGTGAGTGACGCGATGTTAGCGCAGTATTTACAACAGGATCTAATGAGTTCGGATACTAAGGGCTCTGTATTTAGTGAATTTGAGCAGGTTCGGCAGGTTCGGATTGATGATATGGTCCTTGAACAAGAGGCATTAGCATTTGTCCAAGATGTTATTGAGCATGAAGATGATGGTGTAAAGGCACGGTATAAACGGCTTGGATGGAGCATTGACAAAGGAAACAGACTTAAATGCAGACTTATAAAGCACGGCTGGCTTAACTCCGAGATTGTAAGAGTCGGTAATAGTCGCAAACTGCTACTGAAGCTTACAAACAAGGCTCAAGAAGCGCTCGGAATTAACATGAAGGGCCAGGACAGAGCATCACTTGTCCATGAGTACTGGAAAAGATATTATGCGCGCCACTATGAAAACCAAGGTTATAATGTCAAGCTTGAAGCGCCCTGCTCTGGAGGGAAAGTGGATGTTCTCGCATACAAGCCCGGCAAACGCATTGGTATAGAAGTTGAGACCGGCAAATCCAATGTTATTGTCAATGTTCGGCGCTGCCTTAGAGCAAAGCTTGACAAAATAGTCATTGTTGCAACAACTGATGCTGCTGCTGAAAAAGTCCAACGAGAACTGGCAAAAGCAAATCTGCTCATACCGAGCAAGATAGAGCTAGTCGTGAGAGACAACAAGCCAGCTTGAAATTGTCCGGCATCTCTTCAATTGGGCAATCCAGTTCATTTCATATAAACCACTATAAGTTTGTCAATATATGGCAGATGAGCAGACAATCCGGTTTATTCTGGGAACCTACGAACTGCCAGAAAAACTGAAGAACAAACTTGCGTGGATAGCAGAGCAAAGGCTTGAAGAAATGTTCATAGACGGATTTGACGAACAATATACTTACATTGCCCAGCTTGTCGATGATTTTACCAAGCCGTACAATTTAAGGTTTATAAAAAGTCTTGATGCGATTGTTTCATTTCAGGACAGCAGGACATATCACGAGGTTGTTGGTAGTAGGTCATCGAGAATTGAGGAAACACAGACTCAGAGTCCGTCACAAAACGAATTCCAGATGTGCAGTATACTCGATGTGTTGAAACTTGAGCTTAAGAAACCTCATTACGATTTTGTGCATTATCTTGTTCGCCATGCCAAGAATGTTAAAGCCGATCCTCGGGAGGTTTCTGAAAACATTGAAGAAATCAAGATTAGAGTGAGTCAGTTGGCTGGCAAATACCAGGCAAACGGGAAGGTCATTATGCCCAAGAGGCCAATAAAGAAAATCAGTTTCGACCCTCTGCATATAGTATTTAAGAAAAGAAGATACGGTGGAAATCCTCTTGGTTTTTTCAACAAACATAGGGACACTTATGACGGCATGACAAGAACCAGATTGTCAGTATTCGACCCTGGCCTATACAGGGCTTTGTGCCGCTCTGATCAGATTCATCTGGCAATTCCATAATATGTGAATGTCCGCTTTCCTGTTCGCCACTGTCACACTGCCATTGCTGGACATTAGAAGCTTGCTTCTTCGATGACTTTTTCTGGAGAACAGGGTTTTCAGATTTCAGTCCCATAAGCCCTCAGTCCATGGACGCCAATGCAAATCAATCATGGCAAATCAGTTGAATGTTCTTAATGGGACAATGCCAATATGCTGAATGTGGAACGAACCATCACGAGAAGAACTGGAGAAATTGCCGAGACTTTATGAAAGCGAAGAAACGCCATTGAGCGACAAGCTGATACACATGCACTTCTTTCTTGCTGGGTGCGACTGGTATGTCGCTGAGTATGACCCACAGGAAGGGATTCTTTTTGGTTACGCAATCCTAAATGCAGATTATGAAAACGCTGAGTGGGGACATATCAGCTTTCACGAACTCCGTGAGCTAAGAACCTCTCAGGGATTTGAAGTTGACAGGGACTTGCACTGGAGGCCAAGGAAAGTGGCAGAAATTGAGAGAATCAGAGCAGGTTAACGAGAGCAAGAATCGTGTTGGATCCGCGATAATGACTTTCCATCAACCACAATGAAACGTGAAGAACAAACGTTCCCTTCCGACGTTCATCAAAAACTAGCGACGCCACCCTCTTCACGGCAGCACTCAGGCACGCTATGCTCATATGTGTACTTCCCGCCTGAGAATACAAAAACAGGTCGAAGGCGGGTGAGCCATTTGCCACAAGGCCTTGCCAATGAGCTGAAGAGCTGGCTCAACCAACGCGGACGAATGAGCATTCGGGAGGAGAAAGTGAGGCATTCGTCAGAATACCTTTTCTCGTTTCAGAAGAACTGCAAGACACCCTACACGGAAAATCGCATCCGTCATATCTTCCGGCGATACGCCGACCAAGCCGGACTTGAGAGAGCATACGGACAGGACTCGATGGGAAGACATCTCCACGAATTGACTGTCCACAGCCTTCGTCATAGCCACATTATGCACTATGTCCACATCCTCAAGCTGCCCATCGCTGTCGTCCAGAAGCAGGTTGGCCATACCAGTCTTAAAACCACGAGCGTCTATCTCAATCCTTCTTCCGAGGCGGTGGCTGAGGCCTATCGCGGCGTTCAGCAAAAGGCTGTGCTCAATCGCTAAAATCATCAATCAATGACCGTAAGTTGTCCTTGCTGAATGACACAATATGAAAAAAAAGGCCAATGAGTTTCGGCCATCGAGGGGGAGGTTTAGGTCGTCAAGAGCATATCAGGATTGGGACAAAGACCAGTAATACGAAGAATAAGCAAAGGTCTCCCGCTGAGTAACGGCCAGGAAGTCAATTCGCTGTTTAAGGGCCGGGGCGGCCATGCCGTTTTTGGGGTGCCTCAAATGTTCCAGACGATCCTTTTCGACTTGCACATGATATAACACATGCGATAAGCTAATCCTTATTGGACAGGGATTCATGAAAGGAAATCTCCCATGGCGGAGAAACATACCAATTTCCGTGAGTTGGTTAAGGAAGTCCGAAGGCAGCTAGGGATTAGCCAAGAAGATCTCGCTCGTGAGCTGGGTGTCAGTTTCGCGACCGTTAACCGTTGGGAAAACGGAAAAGTGAAGCCGTCGAAACTTGCCAGAGCTCAATTTGACGGGTTCTGCAAAAAGATGACGAAGCGCGGCGCGCTGAATCTATAAGGGTACCACCTGTTGAAACACGAAAAGATTACATTGGCGCAGCTTGAGTCCTTTCTCTTTAAGTCTGCCGATATTCTGCGCGGCAAGATGGATGCCTCCGAATTCAAAGAATTCATCTTCGGCATGCTGTTCATTAAGCGCCTTTCCGACGAATTTGATCTCAAGCGGAACGAAGTTCGCAGGCAATACGCCCACCAACCGAAGCTCATCAAAGAGCTTCTGGAAGACAAGACCTCCTACGGCGAAACATTCTATGTCCCCGCTCGCGCACGCTGGAATGAATCCTGGATAGACGAAAACGGCGACGAGGTGCCGCCACTCAAACATCTCAAGCACGACATCGGCAATATGCTGAATAAGGCCATCGCCGCCGTTGAAGACGAAAACGACTCCCTCGCGGGCGTATTGAAGAACAACATCGACTTTAACGCCGTCAAAGGTAAAACCAAGATTCCCGACCAGAAGTGGAAGGACCTGCTCGACCACTTCAACCAGCCGCATTTCGTGTTGGTGAACGACAACTTCGAGTTCCCCGATCTGCTCGGTGCGGCCTACGAATACCTTATCAAATTCTTCGCCGACAGCGCTGGTAAGAAGGGCGGGGAGTTCTACACCCCCGCCGAAGTCGTCCGCGTACTGATTCAACTGACTAAACCCGAAGCAGGCAACACAATCTATGACCCGACTTGCGGCTCAGGTGGCTTCCTGATCCAGTCGCACCAGTACGTCGAAGAACAAGGCCAGAACAAGAATGACCTCGCGCTTTACGGTCAGGACTCCAATGGCACGGTCTGGTCGATCTGCAACATGAACATGATCCTCCACAACATCACGAGCTTCACCATAGAGAATGGCGACACCCTGGAGGATCCGCAGATTCTGGAGAACGGCCAGGTGCGCAAGTTCGACCGTGTGCTGGCCAATCCACCCTTTTCGCAGAACTACAGCCGCGCCAATATGACGTTCACCAGCCGTTTCCGCGAGTGGTGCCCCGAGACCGGGAAGAAGGCCGACCTGATGTTCGTCCAGCACATGCTGGCCAGTCTCAAGCCCGACGGCCGCATGGCGACAATCATGCCACACGGCGTGCTGTTCCGGGGCGGCAAGGAGAAGCTCGTCCGCGAAGTATTTGTCAATGATGACATAATTGAGGCCATCATCAGCTTGCCGCCTGGGCTCTTCTACGGTACTGGTATCCCTGCATGCGTCATCGTATGCAATAAGAACAAGCCGGACGCGCTACGCGACAAGATCCTCTTCATCAATGCCGACCGGGAATTCGCCGAAGGCAAGAACCAGAATAAGCTGCGCCCCGAAGACATTGAGAAGATTGATTTCGTTTTCACCCATAAGCGCGAAATACCCAAGTACAGCCGCCTTGTGGACAAGAAAGAAATTGCCGATACCCACGACTACAACCTCAATATCCGCCGTTATGTAGACAATACACCCGAGCCGGAGCCGGAGGATGTGCAGGCTCACCTTATTGGCGGTATCCCGGAATCGGAAGTGGACGCCAAATCAGCTGAGTTCGCCAAGTTTGGGATTGAATCCGCTATCTTCTTTCAACCCAACCGTCCAGGTTACCTGGCCTTTCGCCAGGCAATCGACGGGAAACCAGCCATTAAAACGACCTTAGAGGCCGACCCCGCGCTCCAAAAAACGCTCAGGACGCATCACGATGCCTTGGAGAGCTGGTGGTCCGTGGCACGCGACGACTTTGCCATGCTGCGGGACGGCAAGACCATGCCCGAGGTTCGGCACGAGTTGCTTACCACCATAAAGGACAAGCTCATCCCGCGCCATGTTCTGGATGAGTTTCAGAGCGCTGGCATATTCGTTAACTGGTGGCAGCATATTCGCTACGACCTCAAGACCATTGTCGCCACCGGCTGGCACCACAGCCTAATACCAGACGACTACCTCATTGCCGAGTTTTTCCAGGCTGAGGCAAATGAAATTGAAGCGTTGGAGGCCACCATCAGCGAGGCGCAAAGTGAACTTGCCGAAGCCGTCGAGTCCGCCCAGGAGGTGGCGGCCTACGAACCGGAGGAAGGCGAGAAGGTTACCGCCGCCGTCATGAAGAAAGCGCTTAAGGCCCTGATTGATGACCTCAAGGACAGCTCAGGCACATCGGCCAAGAAGGAACGTCAGCACCTGCAAGAACAGGACATGGCCATCAAGGCCATCGAGAAGCGAATCAAGGACGCCAAGGCCGAACTGAAAATCAAAACCGACGAATTGGAGCTCAAACTTCAACTCAAACGAGTCGGCGGCCACGAGTTCAAGACTGAGAGCGAAGAACTCATCGCGCAAGTCGACGCTCGGCTAGCCGACCTTGACCCCAAAGACAAGACAGACAAGAAAAAAATCACCGCGCTCAACAAGGACAAGAAAGTCCTCGAAGCCAGACTGGAGAAGACCGACATCCTCCTAAAAGAAATCGGAAGCCAGCTCACCGACGACGAAGCCAAACAGTTGATTCTCCGAAAACTCTACGACCTGGCCAACAGCGAGCTGAACCGATACCTCAATGCAGAGAAGCGGGCGCTCATTCGCGTCGTTGAAAACCTGTGGGACAAGTACGCAGTTTCAAATCGAGAACTCGAGACTGAACGCGGTGAGAGACTCAAGAAGCTCGATGGATTTCTTGAAGGTTTGGGGTATGGGGAGTCGGTGCATGCGTAAAATGCTCCCCGGCTACAACTCCGAAGTACCCACAGACTGGGAATTGAAAACGGTTGACCAACTTTCGATAAGAGTTGGCAGTGGCGTAACTCCACGGGGGGGGAGCGAGGTCTACAAGAACGAAGGGATCATTTTCATTCGCAGCCAGAACGTCACCTTTGGCGGACTGGATCTGTCTGATGTTGCATTCATCGACGACAAGACGAATGGTTTCATGCAAGCGAGCGAGGTCTTTCCGTTTGATGTTCTTCTCAACATAACCGGTGCGTCCATTGGCCGGTGTTGTTTCGTCCCCGATGGACTCGGCCGAGCCAATCAGAATCAGCACGTATGCACTATCCGGTTGCCCAATCCAAACTTGGCTGATGCCACATTCCTGTCCTTGGTTCTGTCTTCCCCAATTGGACAGAGCCAGATACTTCGTCTCAATGCTGGTGGGAATCGCGAAGGGCTGAATTATGAGCAGTTACGGTCATTCGATGCTGTTTGGCCGCCACCGCCGGAACGCTCCAAGATTGCCGAGGTGCTTTCGACGGTAGACCGGGCGATTGAGCAGACGGAGGTGTTGATTGCCAAGCAGCAGCGCATCAAGACCGGCCTGATGCAAGACCTCCTCACCCGAGGCATCGACGAACACGGCAACCTCCGATCCGAACAAACCCACCAATTCAAGGATTCTCCTCTCGGCCCCATCCCGGTGGAGTGGGAGGTAGACCAGCTTCGAAGTTACCTTTCATATTTGTCTTACGGCTTTACGAATCCGATGCCGACAGCAGGCGATGGACCACACATGGTCACAGCTGCCAATATTTCAAACGGCAAGATTCAGTACGAAGGATGCAGAAGAACAACCATCAGTGCGTACAAACACTTGCTCACGAATAAGAGCCGCCCGGAAGCCGGTGACATTCTCATTACCAAGGACGGGACACTGGGAAGGTTGGCGATAGTCGATCAAGTACCACTTTGTATCAATCAGTCAGTTGCTGTGCTCCGGGTGAAAGATGGCGTAAACAACAACTTTCTCAAATTGCTGATGGAAAGTCCTACATGTCAAGAACGGATAATGGCTGATGCCGGTGGGTCAACGATCAAGCACATATACATCTCAAAGATTGACAAGATGCTTGTTGCTTTGCCCATAGATTCAAGTGAGCAGGAAGCGATTAGGCTACGGATAGAGTCACATTCGAATTTGCTCTACAACGTCGAGCAACAATCCAGAAAACTCGGCTCCCTCAAAACCGCGCTAATGCAAGACTTCCTCACCGGTAGGCGCCGCGTGACCGCGCTGCTGAACGAAGAGAAGGAGGTTGTTTAGTGTATCTACGGCAATTACATATTCGGAATTTTCGCAAAATTGAAGATCTGACTATCGATTTCCCTCGGGGGCTGTGCGTCATTGTTGGGGAAAACAATACAGGCAAAACAACAATCATTGACGCTCTGAGACTCCTGCTGTTTCCCAGTCGTGAGTTTGATGCCCTTCGGGTTAATGAAGACGATTTCAGAAGCGGAACGGACTATACCCCAATTGAATTATCATGCACGTTTTCGGACCTTACAGAGGAAGATGAGGTCCATTTTCAGGAATGTCTGGTTAGCATCGCGGAAGGCAATTTCGAAGTTCAGGTAAACGGGAGAGTCGATTTCAATAAGACCACACGTCGGTGCAATGTGAAGATGTGGGGTGGTGAAACGGAAGGTGGAGCACTTCCTTCCAACCATTATGATCGGTTTGCGATGGTTTATCTTCAGCCCCTTCGGGATCCGGAGAGAGGCCTTCGACCCGGTCAGCATTCGCAGGTGGCACGACTTATAGACTGTCTAGCCGACGAGTCGCAGCACGCTGATTTTGAGAAGATCGCCCAAGACGCCAATGTCAGAATTCGAGAGCTCAAACCCGTCGAACAAGCAAGACAGGACATCAATAGGCAAATGACCGCAATCGCGGGTGATGAACTAGCCCAAGATACACAGTTGATTTTCTCCGATCCCATATTTCGACGAATAATTGCCGGGCTTCAGCCCGAAATTGAAGGTCTACCCTTCTCTCTCAATGGCCTTGGTTATAACAACCTCATCTTTACGTCGGCTACCCTCGGCACGCTTCGTCGTAGCGCAGAATACTCGTTTCGCTCAATACTGGTAGAAGAACCTGAGGCCCATCTTCATCCGCAACTTCAGATGCTTCTTCTCAGGCACTTCGCCAACGTCGCTTTGAAAGACGACGACAATGAAGTGCAGGTCATTGCAAGCACTCATTCTCCGATCCTGGCGAGTCAGGCCCCAATCGACTCCATAGTCTCTGTTCACGAGGCTAATGACACCGTTACCGCCGTCTCGGTATGCGGGATTAAGATGGATGACGATCCCAAGAAAGCAGACAAGCTCCAAAAGAAGCTTCAGCGGTATCTCGATGCGACGAGAGGAGAACTGTTCTTTGCTAGGCGCATCTTGATGGTTGAGGGAATAGCGGAAGCTTTGTTGCTCCCGATACTCACGACGATCGCCGGGGGGGCGCTCAAGGAGTCCGCAGTGTCCATAATCAACGCCGAAGGGCTAAACTTCAACGCGTTCTTGCCACTCTTTGGTGATGGGCGTCTTGGCGTACCGGTTGCGATCTTGTCAGATGGCGACGCAGGTACGATTGGAGGCGAACCGTCCGCGACCGCTGCAGGCCTTAAGGAGAAAGAATCCGAGATTCCTAATCTCTGCGTCGAACTGTCTGAAATAACCTTCGAACACGAACTTGCCCGCTCAGACAAGTTGCTCCCTTTGATGGTAGAAGCGTTTAGAATACTGCACCCCATCAAGGGCAAGGCATTGGAATCAGATATCTCTTCATTAGGTTCTAGTGACGATAAAGCTAATGAGTTTTATCGGATTTTCTTGGACACTAAGACTTCTAAGGGGCGTTTTGCCCAAGAGCTGGCGACATTGCTGGACGAGGAAGATGTCGCACCTGATTCCGTCCCGGAATATATTGTGAAGGCTCTTAAGCATTTGGGAGTTATTAAGGAAGAGGAGATTGATGAACTCAAGTGACGCATTACGGGACGCAATCCTGTTACAGAATCCGACCGATGAGCAAAGAGCTGCTATCTTTGCCGACGAGTTGGAATTTCTGTTGCGGGCGGCCCCCGGAAGCGGAAAAACATGGACATCATCTCGGCGGTTCATCTGGCGGGGAGCGAACTGGCACTATTCGGCAGGTGGTCTAGCCCTTCTCTCATTTACGAACGCTGCAATTCGTGAATTCAAAGAGGCAACAATGACGCTTGGGCAGCTCAACCTCCTTTCAGATCCAAACTATGTGGGGACGTTCGACGCCTTCGTCGAGCGTTTCATCCTAGCGCCCTTCGGACATCTAATCACAGGCGCCAGGCAGCGCCCAAAGCTCTTTCTCGCCCCCCGCCCCGGTGATTGGAAGAATGGGAGACTTCTGACCTACACTGAATTGAAAGGCGGTCGAACCCTTCCCGTGCCAGCGTGGGAGACTATTCCGTACCCGCTGGACGGCAAAGTCGCGTGCAAGGCATCCTCAAGTTTTGGGCATGGCGACCTAAACGGAGGTGCGGCTGTGAAAGCACTCATGTCGCTCGGGTTCTATACACATGCGCAGCGTGTGTACTGGGCCTGTCAACTCCTGTTCAAGCGACCCCGCATAGCCGAAATCCTGGCGAAACGATTCCCCGAGATTATTGTCGATGAGGCCCAGGACACCAATGCGTGGCTCTTGATTCTACTGAACTTCCTTCGAGAAAAGGGCTCAAAGATCACGCTGGTTGGCGACCCTGATCAGTGCATCTACGAATTCAGCATGGCCGATGCCACGTCTTTGCCGAGTTTGAGGGACAAGTGGAGAATACCCGAGAAACCTCTTAGTCAATCGTTTCGGTGTAACAATCAGATTGCATCTGTCGTAAAGATGATCGGCGGTAACGACGCCTTTACCGGTTACGGCGATGGTGATAACGAATACCACAGCGCCTATATTGTTCGAGAATCCTCGAATCATTTTTCCGACAGTGTTCGAGGCTTCCAAACCATCTTGGGCCAGGCAGAACTTGACGATTCGTCGGCCGCCATAATCTGCAGGGCTCATGGGCAATTAGAATCAGTCCGGGGAGAAGTCAACTACTCTAAACTGAAAGGGAAAACAAAATCCCTGGCGAAGGCCGCGTTCCTGCGTGATTGTCGACGTGACTACAAGCAAGCATATCGGCTAGTGGAAGAAACTATCCGTGAAATGACACCGGATAACGATTTTTGGGATCGATTTGACGAGAACCCAGAATCGGAGGACTCCAAAGCCGTGCGTCTCGAGATATGGCGGTATGTAAAAGCTCCGACAGGCCTTCCTGCCGTGAGTCAACATGGTAGCGTCTGGATTCAAGACCTTCGTCAGGGCTTAACGCACTTGATGCAGGAGATTGGAATCCAGGGCAATCTAAAGCTTGGAAATCAGATCAAGAAGACCGGACTTAACGACGCTCAGATGAGCCTACCCCTTTTTGTTGAGAAGAACGAGTTTCCAAGTGTGCGCCAGGATACCATCCATCAAGTAAAAGGAGAGAGTATCGACGCAGTACTAGCAGTAGGAAGTTCAAGGTTCTGGAACTCTGTAGTGAAGGCAATCGATAACGGCGAAAGTACCGAAGATAGGCGTCTGGCCTACGTTGCAATGACACGGGCTCGACATTTGCTTGTCGTGGCTCTTCCATCTGGGCATTTTGATAAACACCAAAAGAAGTGGAAAAAGTGGGGCTTTAAGTCGCTACCGAACAACACCACATCAATCGGGGAGCAGGCAGCATCATGAACTCCAATCCGAAGCAAATAAAGCTCGACGAACGGAACCATGTCGAGAAACCCCTTCTTGAACAATTGGCTGGACTCGATTGGGAAGTCCTTGACCTCGATATCAAGCAGCATGCGAAGGATACCTTTCGCGAGAGCTTCACCGAAGTGGTGATGCTGCCGGTGCTGCGTGAGCAGTTACAGGTGATCAACCCTTGGTTGGAAGCGGATCAGGTTGAAGAGGTCGTGAAGCAGTTGACGGCCAATTTTCCCACGAACAACCTCATCGAAAACAATGCGTACGCCTTAAACCTACTGCTTGAGAACACCAGCGTCTGCGAGAATCGCAACACGGGTGACAAGAGTCCGACGGTGCGGTTTATTGACTTCGAGAACCGGGACAACAATCGATTCATCGCGGTCTGTCAGTTCAAGGTGCGCATTCTCGGCACGGAGCACCACATCATTCCAGACATTGTCCTGTTTGTAAACGGCTTGCCCTTGGTTTTGATCGAATGTAAATCGCCCAAAGTGCAGGAACCGATTCCCGAGGCCATCGACCAGATGTTGCGCTACAGCGAGCAGCGTGGTGCCAAGGGTGAGGGCAGCGCACCACTGTTCTTCTATAACCAGTTTGTGGTGGCTACCTGTCGGCAGCAGGCGAAATTCGGCACGATAAGCACGCATACGGAGAAGCATTTTTACCGTTGGGCGGATCCTTACCCGCGCACCGTGGACGAACTATCCCACGGCCGTAGTAGCCCGAACGATCAGCAGCGTCTTGTGGCTGGGATGATGGACCGAGACAACTTGCTGGATATTATCCGCAACTTCACGCTCTTCTCCACCAATGAAAAGGGTGAAACGATCAAGATCGTGGGGCGGTATCAGCAGTTTCGTGCGGTAAAGTTAGCGGTCAAACGGTTGCTGGCCGGCAAAACCCCACGAGAACGAAGCGGTATCATCTGGCATACGCAAGGCTCCGGAAAATCGCTGACCATGATGTTCATGGTGCGGGCAATGTACCGGCATGCGCAGCTTCAGCGATGGAAGGTAGTATTCGTAACCGACAGAACGCAGCTTGAACAGCAGCTGTCGGAAACGAGCCAAAGTATCGGCTTCAGTGTCAAACTCGCCAATAGTATACGGAAATTGAAAGAACTGCTGCGTTCCGATTCTTCGGATTTGGTGATGGCGATGATTCACAAGTTCAGAGAGGCCGACCTAAGCGAAACGTTTCCAGAACTGAACGATAGTCCTGATATCTTGGTGATGACGGACGAGGCGCATCGTTCGCAGTACATGACGCTCGGCGCAAATTTGGACAAGGGGATTCCAAACGCCGCCCGCATCGGATATACCGGCACTCCCATCGATAAGACGGAACGTGTTTTCGGCGAGTATATTGACAAGTACACCATGCGCCAATCTATCGATGATGGCGTTACGCTTGAGATTGTATATGAGGGGCGAACGCACAACGCCGAGGTTGCCGACCATGAGGGTATGGACCAGGCCTTTGCTGATGTGTTCAGCGATTACAATCTACAAGAGAGACTCGACATTCTCGGATATGGTTCCCGCGAGGCTTACCTGGAAGCAGAACCGACGATTGAAGCCAAAGCCAAGGATATGGTCAAGCACTATCTTGAGCATGTCTTCCCCAATGGGTACAAGGCTCAGATTGTTGCTACGTCTCGTGAGGCGGCAGTCCGCTACAAGAAACACATCGACGCGGCGGTGGCCGATGCGGTGGTGGCGCTTGAAACGAGTAACCCGCGAAATCTGGACGTAGACCTCCTGAAGCGCCTGGAAAGCGAAGTAATAATCTCAGCCGGACACAACGATCTACCGCACTTGAAAGCCTGTTCAGACAAGGCGAAGCATGAGACGTGCGTCAAACGGTTCAAGCTTGACTTTGGGAGTGAAGACAAAAGCCTAGACGGCAACCTCGGCATTATCATCGTCAACAACATGCTAATCACCGGGTTTGATGCCCCGATTGAGCAGGTCATGTATCTGGACAAGGTGATCTTCGCGCATAACCTTCTTCAGGCAATAGCGCGTGTGAATCGGGTTGGCGGTGAAGGGAAGGACAAGGGCTTCGTGGTTGACTATGTCGGCGTTGGGCACCACCTAAAGAAGGCCATCGACAATTACGACGAACGAGAACAAAAGGAAGTCATCGATGCTTTGAGTTTCCCTGAGGAGGAACTGCGGACCCTACGTTCCGATCATGCAGCCATAATGAATCTCTTTGATCGGAATGGCATGACAGACCTCACGGACTTCGATGCGTTCTTTGATTTCTTCTACGACGAGGAGCCGCGCTTCGAATTCATCAAGCTTTTCAAGGCGTTTACACGAAGCTTGAATCTCGTGTTTCCAGCCAAGGAAGCCCTCGACTTTATGGCGGACTACCAGACACTGACCGAGATTAATGTGATGGCGGGAAAGCACTTTCGAGATGCCCGTCTGAGTATGAAGGGCATCCCGCCCAAGTTGCGTGGGCTAACCGACCAATACTTGGAGAGCAAGGGAATTAGCGTTAAGGTCGCGCCCATCTCGATACTTGACGAGGACTTTGAGAGTCAGGTTGGTAAGCGGAAACGAACGAAAACGAAAGCTGCGGAGATTGAGCACGCTATCCGCCATCACCTGGACGTAGACCTAGACGATGATCCCGATTTGCAGGCGTCCTTCGCCGAAGCACTCGCCAAGATATTTGAGGATTTCCGAGAGAATTGGAAGAAGATTTACGAAGAACTGGAAAAACTCCGGCAGCGAATCCGAGACGCTAGCAAAGAACCGACCTTTGGTCTTCACCGAAAGAAACAGATGCCTTTCTTTCGCATGTTCAAGCGCGAGATTTTTAATAGCAACGAATTGAATGAAGAACAAGTTTCTCAGACAGTCAGCTTGACTCAGCAGGCATTTAATGTTATCGAACGAGAGATAAAGCTTACCGGGTTCTGGGAGAGTGTTCCTGCGAGAAACAAGCTGAAGGCGGAGCTGCAGAAGGTACTACTACAGACTGAATTCAGTGGATTGCCAAGAATTGTGGAAGAGCGTTCCCGTCTTATCTCCCGGATTATGGAAATTACAGAGAAAAACAACGACACGATCCTTTACGCGGAATAGCCATGACGAATCTGGAATACATAGTCGTCAGATCCAGCAGGCGACGCAAATTGACAATATCAGTCGAGCGTGATCGGAAAGTCGTGGTTCACGCCCCGGATAAAGCATCTGACGAAGAGATAGGACGGATTGTGGAGTCAAAGAAGCGTTGGATACTGGACAAGATTTCGCATCCACAGAAATACAAATCATTGCCCCATCCCCCCGGAAAGGAACTCGTAAATGGGGAATCCGCCTTGTACCTTGGACGAGACTATCGGATTGAGTTGTCAGACCGAGACGGGTCCGAAGTGGAGTTCGCGCAGAAGTTCCTTGTTCCTGGGAGCACGCATACACGACGACGGGAGGCTCTGCGCCGGTGGTATGAGGCTTGTGCAACCGAGGTAATCCTGCCGCGTGTTCAGCACTACGCGAAGGAACTTGGGGTCAACTGCGAAGAAGCTAAGATATCCGATAATCGGTACAGATGGGGATCCTGTACCAAGAATGGAAACGTGTCATTCAACTGGCGACTCATAAAGGCACCAATGATGGCGATCAACTATGTTGTGGTGCATGAACTGGCACATTTGCTTGAGCCTAATCATACCGCTCGATTCTGGAACATCATACGATCTCAGTTGGCCAGCAGCGACAAGGCCAGGCAATGGCTCAAAGAGCACGGTGAGATCCTGGAGACGGAGTTATAGTAGGAAGAATGCTTGCTTATCCCATCCCGCAGGAGCAGGAATCTTCTTGATATTGCCTCTTCCCACGAGGCATTCCAGTTCGCCACCCTCGCCCAAAGTGGCAGACATGTAAACCCGTTGGTCTGCGTTGGCGAAAGGGGGATGGCTTTCGGTGGGAGGAATCAGCGGACGAACCCGTAGGGCCAAAAAACTCAGCCGATAGCGTAAGGCACTCAATGAAGGAAACTTACGGCACCTTCCCCTTTCCGGATCAGGTGAACTGTTCGCGCAGTGATTTGCTATGATGACGCTCCTTTGTTGGAAGGAACACCCATCATATGTTGGATTTCATCCTCAAGCCCTGGCACATCATCGTCCTGTTCTTGGCCTCGCATCTGAGCAAGGAACAGCAATGCGTCATCGACTATCTTCAAGTGGAGAATCACGTGTTTCGGGAGAAGCTGGGGAAGAAACGAGTCCTCCTCAATGATAATCAGAGGCGTCACTTTGTATCCTCGTTCTTTGAATGCTTCGCCGTACCGAGTGGGGTTACGTCAGTCTAGACGAGTTGATTAGTGTCAGGACACGCGGCGGCGTGGAAGTCGATAGAGATGGGGTCTTCATACCACGCTAACCCGAAAGAATAAAGAACTCCCCGTTATGACCAAAACAGTTGAAACAATAAAAAGCCGAAGTATTTTAGTGTCATGTTATGGCGTGGCGATTTGGAGATTACAAATATGTGAAAAGTGGATTCCTCGACAACTCTGGACAAGGCCATACTCGCGGTGAAATAGAGTTTGCCAGTATCGGAACAGTCAAGTTTGAACTCTTCGGAAACATGCGAGAAGGACTGTATGGGAAAGCAATACGGTTTTCAAATCCTGCCTATGATCCGAATCATATTCTTGTTCATTATTCAGACAAGTCATCTTCTGCACGTGAATACATGAGCGACTTTCAGCACATACAGACAGGGCACGTCGGTGATATCTTTGAAGATCACCACCTATACATTGAGTGGCATTCAGATGAGAATGGCCGTTGTGTGATTGAACTTGACCGAAAGGACTGTGAAATATTGAAAGGCTGAGTCTGTCAAGAACAGACTCAGCAATTATATCAATGATAATCTGTTGAGAACATAAATCAGAAACCTTCCGCTCGTATCAGAAGTGTCCGCATGTTCTTGCCCAGGTCAGTGAGTTCATGTCTCGGATGAGCCTTCTTCTTTATCTTGATAGTGCGGACGATTCCTTTCTTGAGAAGAAGTTTCATCACATCCCGTACATTGTTGGCGCTCATGCGCAAATTGTTGTCCTGATTCTTGGCTTTTCGTTTTATTGACGCTGACTGCATTGGTTTGTCTAAGGTTTTGATTATGGCTGCCCGATGGCTGTAACAGGTCCAACCATATAGCTTCCAGTCAACATTCGGAAAGTCATGTTTGAGAGGGGGAAGGTCTCGCCATTCCCGCAGCTGTCTCTGGCAGGCTTTGCCAGCCTCTGTGAGCCAGTATAACCGGCTTCGCCTGGCTTCTGGATTCAAACACACGGCAAGCTTGTGGATAACAAGCTTAGATAATGAGAGACTGCAAAAATCAAGTGGCGCTCGTGTCTTACGTGCAAGCTGTTTTCCTGTCATTGGCTGCATCAATGCTACGAGCAGTTCCTGTCGCCTCTGACTCTGAATCAGCCGGGCATAGGCTTCGCTGACCAAGGCCATGTCCACTCGACTGGACGCACCTCGTGCCTGTTTTCCCATAGAATACGGTGTTACCACTCTTTAATAACACTTCGCCTGATTTGCGTGTTGTCAGGCTGAAAGCAAAACGGGGAGCATATACAGCAAAGCCACTTATCGCACTCTGCAATTGAGAGCGCTACTAAAAGCTCGACAAACTCCATGGATAACCAAGGCCGAGTAAGACAATAAGACCACGTCCTCTGTCACACCATGTATGAGTAGACGTGCGACGACGGAGACGATCTTGTCATCAAGGTTAAGGCGTCCTCCTCGGAGCTTTAGGAAGATGCCCTTTGCCAGCAGTGAAGAACTCTCTGAGACATTCCGTGCAACAAAAGAGAAGTGGATTTTCCAGAGCAACAAATCCTCGCAAGCCCATCACACCTTCGTTCACTTCAAAGACATCCGTGCCATCTTCAAAGTCCCGACGACAAGTTGAACATTTCAAGAATCTCTCTTTTTTCATCTTAGTGAAAAGGCGGAGTTCTTTATAGATAATGAACTGATATGTTCGGCTGAAACTTACACTTTAACTTAAGTTGAAACAGACGAGTCTTTAGAACGTTCTTCTCTGAGAATATAATCTGATGCCTTCTGGGCCTGAGCAGCAGCTTGAATAACAAGCCTATTATCGTTTTTCAGTTTCCTCAACCATGAGGCAACATAGGAAGCCGAATTGTCTATTACCTTATTCTCTATGCCAGCTTGGCCACAAAGAAAAACTGCTCCCATTTCTCCAACAAGCTCCTCTTTGCTATATGTATGCGAGCCAAACACAATTTGCCCTGCAAGTTCTTTCCTGCCCAATCTGGATGCATGCCCGGTTGCATGAGTCAATTCGTGAAAAAGTGTGCAATAGTATTCTTCACGATTATCAAAGCGAGTTGCTGGAGGCATGTGAACTGAATCAGTTTCTACACTGTAAAAAGCCCTATTAATATGATTATCCATATTCGGCGGATTTGGCATTCCAGCCACAATGTTCTCGCAAGCTTGTATTGGGGTAAATGGATTGTTTGGAGTCTGAGTATCTGGATAGTCCAGTTCTGTACACTGCGCAGCGTTGAAAACTGTATAGTACTTGAGAAAAGGACGTTTGATTATTTCTCCTGTTTCAGAATCTACTTTTTCTTGCCAATTCCAATAGATCACAGGCAAGCCCTTTTCACCTTTCTTGACATACGCTCCTCGCTCTTTTGCTTGCTTAAATGTGATCCAGTACGGAGATTCGTAACCTGCTGTAGCAAGCATAAACGTGTTGATTCCTCTGTACTTCCTTCCAGACTTGAGATTACTTGGATGGTTTTCAGGACCACCCCAGGGACGATGCCAAGGAACAACACCTTTTTCAAGAAGAGATATCATTCTGTCAGTGATCAATTGATAGACTCGATTCATCGAAGCCCAAGAGACGGCAATCTTAATAAAGATTGAACTGATTTGTCCTCGATGATGGCGTGTGCCTTGGCGTCCTTAACTTGATCACCACAAAACTTATATAGTTATTCCTCGTCGGAAAATGAAGTTAAATCAGTTGATATTTGAGGTAGAGCTTCTTTGCAAAAACGTCGTTTCCCGGCAGGGGCATTGACGAAAATGCAAATAAGCCCTTTCTTTATATATCAGCATCACTTTCAATTTGCATGAAGTCTGAATACAAACTCTATGGAAGGGAATCGTCTCACCTAGGAGCAACCTTGTCAGATAAAGACAAAAAGATACTTGCCGATTTTGTGAGTTTCTGTTCCATGACCGCTGGCCCCGGAAAGCTTAAAGACTATTATCGGTACATGCTTCAAATTCAAGATGTTCTTGAGAAGCCATTGGACTCAATCACAAAGAAAGACGCAATAGCTTTCTGGGGAGTAGTTAATCAAGCTCATCATGAGGCCAACACCAAAATCATCATACGCAGGACATTTAAGCGATTTTTGAAATGGTATTATCGCGACCTCGATATGATTGAGCCTTTGAAGAATAAGTGCTACACCGTGAATAAAATGAAGATCAACAAGTCTGCCCTGCTGAAGCCAGAAGAACTCCAATTGATGCTTCATCGAGCAGAAAGGCTGCGAGACAAGACTTTGCTCATCCTGCTGTACGAAACCGGAGCGCGTCCACAAGAGGTTCGAGATCTGAAATGGCACGACATCAACTGGAATGAAAAGGAAGTTCATCTGTACTCCAAGAAGAAAGAGGACGACAGGGATTTGCCTATTCACGAAGCTCTCAAGCACCTGAAGCGATGGAAAGAAGAGTGGGTATATCCTGATCCTCGTGAAGAGGATTATATCTTCCCTTCAATTAGGGGCTCACGTTATGAACGAAGCAAGCCAATTTCAGTAACATATATTGGACGAGTAATCAGGACTCTTGCTCAAAAGGCAGACATTCAACGGCGTGTTTATCCATATCTGCTCAGGCATACTCGACTTACCGATATCCATAAGAAGGGTGTGAAGGGTCTGGAGCACAATAAATTTGCAGGACATGTGGCAGGAAGCAAACAGCAGGCCATTTATGTTCATCTCGACAATAAGGACATGAAACAGAACGTACTGGAAAAGGTTTATCAGATTCAAGAACTAACAGAAAAACAGCACCACAGGTATGATGAGGAAATTGAGCTACTCAAACAGGAGTTGACAAAGCTTCGATCTGATTTGGTCAGTTTCAGACAGGCCATTGCAATTAATTCCACTGTTTGATGTCACCTCGCATTCGAGTTACTAGCCACTGTGATAAGGCCAAAACAGTTCAGGCTATTTCAATCCAGCATCCTTCCTATTAGCACTGCGGTAATCGAGAAGCTCATGAGGCCGCCTCTGATAGAATATGCAACAATCCAATTTCAATGATTCTACCGTGAAGAAGCTAGTGGATGCTCTGATTCAGCGATGCTTGGAAATTGAACAAAGAATCACTTCTGTGCTTTGCATAAAACATGAAAAAGCTCCACAACCCTGAGAAGTATTGATTGAATAAGACTCTACATCTCCCCATTTCATGAGTTCCTGAGATCGTACTGCGTGCGCCGCTGTCCTGTCATCATCGCGTCGCCATCGTTTTTTTGCGGAAAGCGCTATCGCTAATGCTATGTTCGGCACTATACACTCGTTCACACAACTTGGAGCCAGAGAATGTGGACTTCACGATCTTGCCGATTTGGCCCGGCGTATTCGATAGGCAACGGCGTTGACGCAGAAGAACATGAAAAGGTTTCACCATGCTCAAGTTCCTTGAGCGAAACTAGAACCGCATCCTCGGTTCAGTCTGTTTAGGGCATTAAGGGTGACACAGTGATGGTCTCAGCATTTGGGAACACCAAGTCGGAGAATTCGGTTATCATAGCGCCCCAGGTCTTGGCTCGCTCCACGAGGTAGGGCGCCGAAGTCTTGAGAAAATGAATGTCTTCGCCATCATGAAATTCGTAAGGATATCGTGCAAGCTCCATTTTCCGCTCGTTTTGAGACCGCTTATGCACGGGATCCATGATTACGTATAGTGGATCAGACTCATCATTGATTGAATCCGCAAGAACTCCCTTGCACGTCCATTCGTTGTGGCACCCGAAGAAATCAAGAACAACATGCTTGTCTGCCCCACACACAGGCATGGCAGGCCGGAGGAAGCAGCAGGGAAGATCTTCCTACTTGCCGAGGAAACCGATTCCACTAAACGCACCGTCCAAATCTGCAGAAGCAACTTCGAGGCAGGGCTCGACGTATTCGCCCAATGCGTGGAACTGATAAGCCTCACACCTTTACGCTCCAATCCATCCCTCGAGACTCAAGACTGGCTTAGCGGGCTCCTTGGCCTCACAACCAAAGTAAAGAGACAATCCGAGCCCGGCATTTTCCGCGTCATAATCGACGATTGGATCCAACTCCCAGGCAAAGGTTCCGGCAGCGGAATGGGGACGAGCGAACTTCGAGCCGCCGTCTACGCCCAGATCGCCTGCGGCGCGAAGCACGTTTCCTTCCGCGAAAAGAACTTCCTTCAGCCGCAACAACGCCGGGCCATAGCTGTAATCACCGGCGAACTGAACCTGCTGTCAAGTCTCCTAGCCATATCGGAGCCGGTGGATCTGATTAGCCGGGTATCCACGCCAAACGTCGTTTGCAATTCCCTTCTATGCGGCGACAAGAGTGTTATTGTTATCGCACTCCGCAAATCCTTCCATGCGGGACAGACAGAAGAACCGTTCGACATTACCATCAATCCACCGGATTGGATGCCCCTGTCCACGTATTTTGAGGTGGGTGGCGCAAGTACCAAAGGAACAATGGTCTGGTCTGCGGATGGTCTAAAACTCAACGCCGAGCTCTTAGACAACGTTGCCGTATTTGTGCTGCGAAAGCAATAGACCACCATTTTCCAGTTCGGAAAAGCCTGTTAAGGCAAAGAAAGTCATCCGCAACACAGCCTTTACATCCCGGCTCCAAAGGTCTTTTCTCACGAGTCCATGTTATACACTAAGGATATCGCCCGACACCCATATTCTCAAGAGCCGACGCAATGGTACTTTCCTCTTCAGCTTTTCGTGCCCTCTCGTTTCGAGCATTGTTTCTCAGTTCCGGCTATGTTCTCGTTACGAACGTGTTCTTTTTGCAGGGAGCGCTGAAGGTGATAGCCTCGTTGCGGCCTCCAAGATCTGTTTGCGGAGGCTCTTTGGGAAGCCGAGACCATGCCCTCATTACTATTGCCAACTCGTCCGAAACATCGAATCCCGTTATGCTCCCATTATGTTCTGTTATGCTGCTATTATGTTCCTTGAGAGTCCGGGATTGATCGGGGGTGAGCGCAGGTTCCGTCCTCTCCTCGACATCTGCCCCCTGTTTAACACCTTTAGTCTGTCCGGGTTGTGACTCGTTGTGTCCGGGATTTGACACGTTCTGTCCCAGATGTGATTTGTCCTTATATTGTATGGTCGCGGGTTCGAATCCCGCCCCCGCTAACCACGGCGGTTCGGCTGCTGAGCGTCACGTCTTGGTTGACGTGGGAACACCGAGTAAGCTAAAGTAGGCTTTGTTACGTGTGATGTGCATGGCTTTGCTCCGGCTGAGGTTGTCCCTCGCAAATACTCGTACGCGTTAGCATCATTGAACTTACAGCAACGGCCGTGTAAGGTTGATTGATGTTTAGAATTGTCCGAAACGACGAACTTGGCAGCCGTGACCGCGCCATCCGAGCTGCATGCAGCCATGATGAGGGGAGCTTCAGAGCTAGGGATGCCTGACGGTTGGCCCGTTGATAGTAACGCAACGCCGTCTGGGGAGGAATTTATCCAAGCGACTTCTTTCTTGGACAAGGGGATTCACGAACCCGTCATCAGAATACTCAAGAGCGGTTGAAGAATCCCGGAGGAAGTCGTCGAGCCCGAAGCGATGCGTCAAGCATGGGAGAAGTTGTGATTCAACGGCCAGAGTCGGGAGGAGCCGAAATCCCTCTCGCTGGGCGATTGGTCCCATCACTCACTCAAAAAGTGGTACCGTAACTGGGAGTAAGTTACGGTAGGAGTATCGGAGGGAGAGATCTTGATTGAGCTCTTGTTTGCTAAGGTCGTCTGGCCAGTTCTTTCGGGCGCGCTTGGCTCCATGGGAATCGAGGTCGCGTCCCAAGCTGTGCAGAAGCGCTACCGCGCAATTCAAGAGACGAATGCTGCGATGACGATAGCTCTCAAAGACATTCGCCCGATCCACGAGAGAATCGAGCTCCTTGCCGTGCGGGTCGCTGGGTCGATTCATCTGCTGGCTCCGTCCGCTACTGAGTCTCCGATCTTCAGGCTTCTGACAAGGGAAGATTTCCAGAAATCGCTTGCCAATTGGCTTGAGGCCGCATGGGACCTCGATGGGCAGCAGGAGTGTTTGGCAGCCATGAGTCGGATCATTGTCAACGAGTTCCGCAGTAGTCTCGACGAACCGGCGCAGGAGCGGCTTCGGACTGACTGCTGCCAGGCGGTTGAGCAAACCCTTTTATCGGATCCTGCGCTCGCCCACTGGCGCATAGAATTGGCCATGGGGGTCATGCTCGAACACCTGAAAACCATCTCCGGTGGCGTCGGCAAGATAGAGGGTCGAGATAAGTCAATAAAAGAGCAAATCGATGGCATTGAACTTAGGTTCGACGGCCTAACCAAAATGCTTCACTCTCTGGAGCAGGACCTTGTTCAATCTTATAGCACTCGTCTCCAGAAGGAAGTAATAGAAGAATTCTGTCGAATCTCGCTCCAATGCTACGACTCAATGAATCTCGTTCGTGCCGGCAGCTCGTCCTTGGAACACGTCTCTCGACCAATTCGCTTGCTTGACCTCTTCGTTCCTCTCGGATTCGTTCCGTACACGAGATTTGCTACCTCCGACGGGGCTCTCACCGTTACCAAGAACAAGGAGGGTGAGCGCTCCGAACCGAGAGGATTGGACGATGGCGGAAGCACCCAGGCTCTCAAATCCTTAATCGTCGAAAAGGACACGCGGAAGCCGGATGCCATCGGGAAGTACCTCAAGAAACACCGACGGCTTGTAGTCTTGGGTGAGGCAGGGGCCGGGAAATCGGCTCTTGTATCCTGGATGGCGGTCTGCTATCTGACAAGAAGGAAGTCGAAAAAGACATTCGCTCACCTGAATGGCACAAGGAGTCTACCGGACGATTCACTTCTCCCGGTGGTCGTCAGGTGCAGGGATTTCGAGCGAGTCGGTGTTCCCTTGGCAGTAGACGACGCAATTGAACTATCTGCCAGAGCGACTGGCATTGCGTCCGACAAGATAGACGTGTTCTTGGCAGTGGTCAGAGAAGCAATGGCGAACGGTAAGGCGTTGATCTTGATCGATGGTTTAGACGAGATTTTCAATGCTGTGGAACAAATCCGTTTCTGCGAGATGGTCGAGTTGTTCGCTCGTCAGTATCCGAAGACGTATCTGGTGTTGACGATGCGGGCCACAAGCTTTCCCGGGAACGGTCTGAACCTGAGCTTTCATTCCGGTGCATTCTTCAGCGGGACGCTGGACGGTTTTAGCTACAAACAGAAAAGGTATTTCGTAAAGCGTTGGTGCGAGTTTGCTGAGCGGCCCAAATACAGGAAACAGGCGGAGCAGAAGCTGATTGGAGCCCTCGGGAGCTCTAGGATGGCAACTGCTCTGACGGCGAATCCGCTCCTGATGACTGTTTTCGCGTTAGTTGTCTCGAAACACGACTCGCTGCCACTGAGAGAATGTGATCTCTTTGATCAAGCAATTAAGGTGCTTCTTAGTTTGCGAAGCGACTATGGACAGGCAATTGACGTCCATGAGGCGTATGTACAGCTGGAGTATTTGGCCTACGAAATGTGTGCCAGCGGCGCGATTCAAATTACGGAAGACAAGGCGGTTCAGTCTATTATGAGAATGCGCTCTGATTTTCCCCACATTACTCGCGCGAAGAAACACACTCCCGCGGAGTTCCTCAAGTTGATGCGGGAACGTAGCGGGATACTCGTGCAGGTTGGTGTCATGGCGGAAAAGGGACTTGAGTCACAGTTGCTTGAATTTCTCCACCCCGCATTCCAGTCCTATCTCGCTGGTCGGGCCTTGGCCTGGGATCGATATCCTGTCACTATCCTCGAGGTCCATAGTGCTGATCAAGAGCCGTCCGCAGGCCGGCCCAAGATTGATGTGTACAAGAGTATCCTTGAGACACCTGAGCGCTGGTATGATGTCCTCCGCACTGCAGCCGCTTTGGCAATGTTCCCCGATTCGGAAACCTTGGTTGGGGAGGTTCTGGCGGCGGCCTCCGAACCATGCGCTCCCGGGCGCGGTTTGTCTCTAGTCGCGCTAGCTGCCGACTGCCTAGCTCAAGAGGCGGAAATCGGGAACGAAAAGGCTCAACACGTTCTCGGAGCTTTTGCCGGTCTAGTCAACAATTTCGACGTTGCCGGACGGCTTACAGCAGAACTGGAGCGAACGTTCGAGGCCCTCTGTGCATCCAGTCATCTTAAGGACTTCGTGGATGCCTTGGCTATCCATTTTATTGCGTCGAGTCCTGAAGTGCGCGTCGCTGCCGGAATCCTCTGCGGAAGAGCAGTATCTATTCTTCAGGACACTCTTGGGGGCGCGGATTCCCCGGCGGACGAGAATCGCACGGCTTCGAGGCAAACACAAGTGGTTGGTGCAGAAATCACCGAGATCAAATGGGTACTTCGCACGCTATACTTAGCAAGACTCGGGAAACTCTCCCCGTCGCAAGAAGTCGTTAATCGGTTGTTCGGGCTCATGACGCATTCTGACGCAGTCGTTGATGCGGCTTCCTGGTCGCTCTATGCACTGTCATCATCCCATCTCTTGGACACCGATCGAGTTGATCTCAACACAGGCCAGATGCTGCAGTTGCTCGACATGGTCCCCGCTTCTCTTGATAACTCCCTGCGCTCAGTGTGCCTAGTTGGAACCATAGGACACTCACGGCGCCCGGAAGCACTTGAGGGCTTGAGACAACTCTTGGACCGGGCGCCGTTCGAGACAGGGCGCGCAGTGATTTCTGCGATGGAGGATATTGGCACGCAAAAAGGCGCAGAAACACTCGGGCAAGTGATTGGAGAAGTCAGGGGCATGTTGCGTGACGATGCATATTCCTCCTTCCGGAGCTGTTGCGACCAAATTGATCGGCAACTCCTATCGAGGAACCTCGATGGCCAACATCCCTGGCTTCCCCTGAACGCAAGGATTACCGACGCGCGTGCAGTCAGGGCCGCCAATCGGCTCAACATTCCTGAAGAGGATGTCAGAAGACGCCTCCAGATGCTTTCTGAGCTGTTGTGTGGAAGACTCAGGATTGAATTTACAAGCGGCCCCTAAGGACTTCGTCGAGGAGAACTCATGATCTGTTATTGGGGTGTGATTTTATGGCTGCGAGAGCTTGGATGACCGGGGCACGACCCTTGAGGACAATCCCAATGTCTTGGAAACTCGAGTCATTTACACTGCTTCGACCCAATAGCATGTCGTAGCTTGAAACGCAAAGGGCTGAATCGCAGATCGCCAATTCAGATTCAGCCCCTGGGAGTTCCTGGAGCGTGCACTCAAGCGAAGCGAGTTGCGCACGCAATTCCGCAAGACGCTCCGGTTTTACTCGGCTATACTTGTACCAGATATCACACGCGAGATCCGGATGATTCCTGTGCGATCTCAGCTTGGTCAACCGGCAGAGTTCTTCCTCACCCAGAGAGCGTCCGACCATGAAGAACCGGCCCTCTGCTGTCGCAAGCCAATCGTCCAGTAGGACACGGTGCTCCGGCCCAAGTACTAGGCGTGCACTGGTGGCGTTTTGACCGAGCGGCTCCATGTCATTCTCCAACGCCTCTGCTGCTTCCTCCAGCCTAACCCCATTCCGCCTCCACGCGTTTGGTACACTAGACAGACACTCCGATCGAGAAGACGCCCACAGACCGCCGACGTACTGACAGAGATGTGATACAAGCAGGGGATGCGAAACGTGAGCAGATATCACGACACCCTGGGGCCAGGCGTCTTGTTCGACGCCTAGACTGAGCCAGTCATTGCAACCAATCACGGCTCCGAGCGAATCCTCGTCATCCACCCACATCAGTAGGCTGGCCGAACTGCTGGCAGGTTTCCTGTTGAAGTTCAGTGCTCCGTCGTTCGCCAAAGTCGATAGTTCTTGCGCCAGGACCTCTGCTCGTTTAATGGCCCCGATTTCCGCCTCAGAACCAAAAAGGAGGTCCACCTTGACTCCCCGCCCGACAGCGCAGCGCAGAAGAGGAGCGAGACTGTCGATTCCACGAGCGCTAGCTGCTCGGGAAGCAATGAGAACTCGGTACCCATCTCGACTTAATACTGATCTGAGGCGGTCTGTATGTGCAGTTGAATTCGTGAGTAGGTTCTCGTCAGACCAATCCAGTGGGCACTCTAGCGTCCCTACGCCCTCGTCGCGCTTTTGCTGAGACTCCCCTCTGAGTGTCCTTACGCCTGCCTCCTGCTCCAGTTCGCCCCAGGAAACAGCTTCCTCCTCTTGCTCATCTCGCAACCAGCTTTCGTTTGCTTCCTCCACATAGGGCAGAAGCCTTTGCGAGTAACGCGCTGGGAAGTTAACAAGAGTGCCGTTGGGGCCGATCTCCAATGGAATGAAGTCCCAGTCCTTACTTATCATCGTTATCTCCACGATCGAGCGTTTGCGCATGCCTTGGGGGCATCGCAAGAGACTCCAAACCTGTCCACCGTCGAGATGGTTGTCTCGAACCTCCGATTTGAGCTCGGAACATCTGTCCCAAAAACCCTCCTTCTCGAGACGCTTGCGAGTCACGTACGAGGTCTCGCCTTGGAGCATCAGCGCACCGGTTACCCTCTCCATTAGCACGTTTGCAGTGCGCCGGTGAACAGAAGTCATTTCGGGTAGACTTTCCCCTGATAGAGCCGCCTTGCCCTCCGGTGTCAACAGGAATTGCGGAGCTTCCGAGGATCCCATTGCGACCCATCCTGCCTGACAAAGCCCCACTACCGACTCGATTACCAGACGGGGGTGTATGTGAAAGGTCTCAACCAGCTTTCCTTGGCTCGCTCCTCCCTCCCCGATCAAGCGGAGGATCAAGCGGTCAAGGGCTGAGAACGGTTGTCCCGAGGCTAGTTCGTAGTTCACGCGAAAACGGCTTATCGGGAGTAGGACTACCATAGTCGTCACCTTTCCTTAGAGGTCGCTTATGTCGAGCCGTAAAGCGAGACCTTCTTCGAACCATTGCTCCAACAAGCCGACCACAATATTCAAATGATGGTCTTTCCCTAATAGGGCTGCCTGTCTCTGAAAGAACTCGAAGCTGCCAACTAGCACCAACAGACGCTGGGCGCGAGACAGAAGTACGTTGAGCCGTTCAGATTCTTCAAGGAAGCCTATGGCTGTTCGCGTAAGCGGACTGTCGCTGTTTCGAACCATACTCACGATAACGATGTCGGCTTGGTTTCCCTGGAACGAATCGACCGTCTGGCCAATCCGTCCTCCCTCAGAACTCCCGGCAGACGGGTTGGCACTCAGCTCGCGCTTCGGTTCTATTCCCTCCGGCAGGTCCCGTGCGATGATCCTCCTCCGGATCTCGCGGACTTGCATGCTGTAGGGCGCAAGGACTGCGATCGTGAGTTTCTCGCCTGGTGCCGTATTCACTTCTAACTTGGCTAAGAACTTAAGGATAGCCTCGATTTCAGTCGGATTCGTGTACCGCGGACGTCGTTGCTCTGGACCTATTTCAGCTGCTCGCGGGTCGCGCCACGCGGCAAGAGTGTCTATCCAGACAATCGCTCGACCATTGAGCTCAGCGGGCGTTCGTATATTGAGGACAACTCCGGCCTTCGGTTCCCCGTCGTCATCGAGGGTCATGTTTGTCAGACCACCCCGGTCGGCGTAAAACGCCTTCGAGATGAGGGTGCCGATTGTAGGATGCATGCGATACTGCCCGGATAGCATGCCAGCAATTGCGCCACAAGAGGCATCCTGTGTGAGGACGCCGCGCGTCATCATCTCAGCCCCAGGCGGCGCGCCAGCGCAGTTTCGCCAAAGGAAATCAAAGGTTTTCAGACGCTTGAGGGCGTACTTCTTGAATTGCTCCTGGTCAAGCCCCTCGGAATCCCAGTTGCTGATCCAATCAGTGTCCACCAGGCCCGCTCCTCTGTAGGGTAGCCCCTTCAGGGCGTGAACGACCTCGCCGAGGTTTTCCAAGCCAACCTGGTAGTCTCGATAACGATATGGCTGAAGCTGATTCTGGTCGCCTATCAGTACCCAGCGATGAGCAGCTTGAAGTGGGAGAGCCAGATCAAAACCGTGACATTTCCCCGCCTCCTCAATGATAGCCCAATCGAAAGATTGTGAGTTTGATGCAAGCTCCTCCAAGTCACCTGCGCTAGTAGTACAGTATGTTATATTTGCGCCGCGTTTAACTAGTTCTAAAAACTCCGGAAGTTCCTTGTTAAAACTGGAGGTTTGGATTGCTGTCTTCTGCTCTTTGACGTAGTCAAGCCATTCTCTTTGAATCGCCGATAATCCCTCCCGAGCGGATAGTGCCGTTTGAGCTCCTTCCAGGATGGCGAGGCCGACTTCCGAAACCGAGCCGGGCCTCAACCCCGCGCCGGTTCCTCGAACCCCGAGGCGGACGGAAAGAGGCTTATCAGGATCCGGAACGTCGGCGAACGCTTCGTTAACGACTTTCTCGCGCAGGACATCGACTGCGCCATGGGCCTGAGCTGTTATGACGATTTGGGCTACAGGATCATCCTCGAACACTTGTCGCAACAGGTGAGCTACCATCGTGGTCTTGCCAGTCCCTGGTGGGCCCTGAAGACAATAGATCGGCCGTGTGCGCATGATGTCCTGCATCACAAACTCTTTCTGTTGATCGACCTGCTTGTCATTCAGTAGCGACGGAAGCTCAGTTATGCCTGTATCCATATAGGTATTGCCCGCAGTAGCCAGTGTCCGGAGCAGATAGGCATGCTTCTCAAGGCGGCCGACTGCATCTGTGCGGCGTTGCAATAGGCGAATCTGCCCGAACATGCCATACGTCCGCAGCCATCCATTGTCGGGGACCGGTGCGCTCTTGGCCTGTAGGGTCGATCTGTACAATTTCACTGTCCTATCGTCTGTGCCGAATTCGCGTATGGCGAAACATTCGGTGGGCTCGATCCTTCTATCAAGCATCGGTCGCAGAGAGCCTTGGTTCTCGGGCAAGAGCACCGCCAAGTCGCAGTTCTCCTTGCCTGACGATAACTCTCTGCGCAAGAAGCCACACATTCCGTTGTCCGGGACGAAGAATCGAATAGGGGGACGTTCCCTCGCTATTTCTCGAACAACGATGACTTCATTCAGTCCCTCGATATCACGTGATACGACCTCGTATCTGAATAGCTCTGAATCTCGCATAAGCAGCTCGATCTGATTGGTGCAACGGATGAACTGGTGAAACCTATCGAGATCCGCGCGCAACTTGTCCGATTCGTCGAAGTATGGTAAGAAACTTTCCCAACTCCGGGCCGTCGAGAGGAGTCGCTTGTTTCGGCCCAACTCCTGAAGCTTGAGGACTTTGATTCGAACATCTACGAGACTTCGTGTGGAAGCCGTACCACCCACGCCCCATTGAAGGCCGGGCGAGTAGGTGCAGAAAGCGGCTTCCCAAGTTTGCCGACGCTCATTAATGAGCGGGTCATAGGCGTTGTAGGGTTGTACGGTCAGCGTGAGCTGTCGCCCGACTAATACATAGGAATTCTCGTAATTGGTGGCATAGAGGACGGGTTCCACAAGGTCCGAGGCGATGAAGTCACACAGTTGGGCACAGTGTAGGCCACTGCTGGAGTTGAATTCTTCACCCTCCTCACGATCACCAAACGTGACACCGGCTTCCCGGGCCCGTTCAGCGATTCCGTGAGACCGGTCAGGGAGATAGGCAACTATCAATTCATCTCTACTGTCTTCGGGGATTCCGACCCGGCCCAGCGATGAAATGATGTCTTCGATGGCAGTCTTGATCTCGTACCCGCAGGCAAGGCGATCTATCCGTTCACTCTCAAGCAGCCTTGCTATCAACTGGCGCTCAGTGTCACCTATTCTTCCTGCGAGTGTCGCCTCCTGGAGGCGTCTAGAAGCTTCGGTGTGCCTCTCTCTCAAGGGATTGTTCCGAAGGTCTTCGACACTCACCATGCACCGCAGGATAACCATTCCGAACCCGTACCAGTCAGTCTCGGGCTGATGGATCACCTCCTCGCGATCCGCGTGCTCTGGTGGAGAACACCAATCGAGCGGTGGTTTCCCGTAGCGTGCCTCGCCAAGCCGCACACTCCACTCGAAGCCCCCTAGTCGGAACGAGCTCGGTCCCACTTCCTCCTCGATGGAAATGTTGGCTAAGGAAACGTCTCTGTGAATTACTAATTGGTCATGAAGAAGTTGGATCCCATCGGCTATTCGGGCAAGTCCCCGCCACAACTCCATCCGTCCCATCGCGTCGAGATTCCTCAGCCACGAGTTACGGCCCCGATTGCCGATCGCCTGTTCGAGAGTCGTGAAGCCCATTTCTCGAGATCCATGTGACTCCAACACCATGACAAAACACCTCATGCCATGGTCGATGCCCGCCTCTTTTAAGGTGAGGATTGATGCGTCCGCACCAGGTGAGCTAGCCACCCGATACATTAGTCGTAGTTCATGATCCCAGAGGGCTTGTTGGATGCCAACGGACTCCTCATTGGATAAGAAAGGCCACAGCTTTATCAGGTATAAGGAGCTCGTGTCCAAGCGTACGCCCGTCCACGTCTCATAGGGCTGTTCAGATATAGCGGGCGGCTGTTTCTGAATCAACACATAGCGTTCATTGAGCAGTTTCTGCCGTTCCTGAAACCCCATAAGACCTCCACTGGAGACATGTGTACCGCTGGCCAACGCACATCGTGTGTAGAATAGCTTTTCAATCACCCTATTGCAAATCCGTAGCTTGAAGTGCAAAGATTCTTGGGACGGTGTAGAGTAGCGGGGGCAGGATTCGAACCTGCGACTTTATCCGAGATTTCCCGGTGCCTCACGTGTTTTCATCCGCACTGCAGCCCAGACAGGGAACCGATGACAAGAACTCATGGCAAGGTGATCCAGGGAATACGCGGACGACCAGAAGATTTGAAGGGGACACTGCGTCTGGATTGCTGAACCCACTTGTGATAAGTTTCCGGCTGAACTACATGCATGACTTCAACGACGCCATGACCAAGCGACGCGCCCAGACGAAGCAGTTAGGCTTTCTCCTTCAGAGTTGGTACAATGCGACTCGCATCGACACGCGACTGCAGAATCCGAATCTGCGCTGAGGGGTGCGAAAAAATGTCCGCGACCATCCGATCATGATCTTGATGATGATGCTCCCGGGATTAATCAGAAACTCGTTGGTAATTCAAACGACCGGACCGGCAACTACGCGAAGGATTGGGCCAAGAAGAACAGAATGCGAGGAGCCGGGCGAAGGATTCACTTGGCGATTCGGTTCTCAAAGTCTGAGAGCCACAATGAGTTCACGCGGCTTCGCGATAGTAGCTTTTCACAATTCCGGCCAGTTCGCTCTTGCAACGAATGCGCCCTTCGGTCCGCGGGACGAAGCCTACGTCGAGCACCGTGTTGTCTCGACCGACTCCGCGATGGGGTCTCTGCTCGTGATAATGTTTCAGCCACACGCGAAGGATGTAGTCGAGTTGTCCTCGACTGAAGCAAATGAAATGATTCAGTACCTCTTGTTTTGTTCTTCCGATATAGCTTTCACAAAATGAATTCACCATGGGAGCCTTAAGGGGGCGTAACATGGTTTTACAGAACTGCCAAGATCGAAGGAAAGGATTTGAGCACGCGCCAGGGCTTGTTTGCCGAGACGGAATGGACAAGGCTCTTAGTCAAAACAAAAACGCCCTGTTTTGGGCATTATTTCAAGGTGTATAAAGTTGTCGAAAGCGGCAACAAATTAGGGCATCCCGAGCACTACCTCGAACCCTTTTGGCTAGGTTGAGCGAATATTTGCTTCGAGTCCCCGCTGGTTGGTCCTTGGAAACCTAGAATTTAATCCCAATAGTGCGGTCACAGTTCAACGAAGAAGAAATCTGGTAAAGGTGTACAATGTTGCCGCAAACGGTAGGTTTGGTAACCATGTAGAATGTGGAAGCTTTTTCGATTGCGTGGTCGGACTATCACAGCGCGTATTTCGAACGCTTCAAGTAATAGGTGTCAGATCCCCCCTCTAGGTAATCTATAACTTCCTTTCGCATTTCTTGACGATTGAGAGTACCCGTGTACAGTACTTTGCCATTTGTGTCTGATGCTTGCAATATCGTAAACATGTCTGTATCCGAAGCGACAGCAACCGACGAATTATGGGTAGTCAAAATGAATTGACGTTGTTCCTTGGAATTTCTCATCTTCATACAGACGTCGTCCCAGATCGATCGCAAATCAAGAGAATCTTCCGGTTGGTCTATGACTATAGGAAAGGTGCCGTCAGACAATGCGATGATCAATAATGCAACTGCCTTTTGGCCAACAGAAAGCTCATCTAGGAGCTTAAAACTACCGATAGCCAATCGTGGACCGGCCACAAAGAGACCAGCACGCTACGGGCTCCAGAATAAAGAAAACCATTGGCAAGCCCATAGAATTCATCCGAATTGTCTGTCCAGTCAACCTGTCCGCTTGAGCATGCTGCGAGATTCACGAAATGACAATCAAACATGTCTATACTTTGCCAAAGTCTCTTCAGAGACAGTACTTCTCCAACCGCGTTTTCACAGCTATTTGACAACCCGTGGTCATGTCGGAGATACAAGCTGTTGCCGTCGGTACTTTTACGGGAACGGCTGAGAACCAACCCGCTGTTCTCTGGGTTGTCGGGGTCAAACAGAGCGTGACAGCCAAAGTGGACGATGTTGGCGTTCCGAATATGTTCTAAGACATTATCTACAGTGGCGCTCTCGCTGGCCACAGCGACACATTCAACACGTTTCATTTGTAAGTGTCTCCGAACAATCTCGCCCTCAATATCAGCGCCGTCGAGGGAGAAGCTCATCCTCATGAAGGTCCCCTATGGAATACTTCTTCATCTTGGTCATCCAAAGTTTCTTCTTTCTCGCTGACGAAGCCCAGTTTGCATTTGAGAAGGTCAGTGATCTCGCAACGGTCTACGTCAGTCAGGTCGCCCCAGTGTTCGGCGAGTTGGCGGAATACCGAGGGTAGCCGATTCTGTTGCACGCTCATTGCACACTTTTTTCGCAAAGTTCCGTGGGGGTTCTGCATAGGATCTGTGCAAGAACACGTCCTCTTGTCAGATGCAACATGCTCTTGTGCAAAGATTTGTGGAGGTTCCGCTGTGGAATTGCACGGTTTCTGCTCTTCTTCGGTTCGGGTTCGATTCCCGCCGCCTCCACCATTAACTCCTTAGACAACAGCCACTTACGCACGTTTTGGCGTGCGGGATTAATCCCGCCGCCATCAACACTTTACAGCGTCTCCAAGTACTTCTTTTTGGGTCAGTTACAAAGATCCAATCACGTGGCGTCAAACGCCGTTTCACATATATTTCACATTCCGCGCTTGTTTTTGGCTCAATGAGTTCTTGCAGGATGACTTATGGCGGGGGCGTCATATCAAGAGGCGTGCTCGTTATTCGCTGTTTCATGCACAATCCCGCTTCTGTTGGTTTCAGGCTTGCTAATGAATAGTGGCCGTACATACGTGCGGTGCATTTTTTGTTTGAGGCGGCGGCGCAGGTTCTCGACGATGTGTGTCTACGGACCATGGGTGAACCGGCAGGCCTGAATTGTCAATCCGCCCTTGACCTGTGCATCAGGTTCGTCCTGATTCCGACAGCTTTGCTCTGGGAGCGCGGTCGCTTACTATGCCCGTCTTGGCCAGTTTTCATAAACAGACGCTACAATCTTGCTTGCAGGATGCCGGAGACGCTATGGTAGCTTATGTAAGTCGTGTTTTACTTGCGCGCTGCTGCTAGCGGGCTTGGGAGATACCATCAAATCCTTAGGACGTGGCAAAGGGGAGGCCTGAGACTATGACGAACCGCAACTTGCCCGCACCGGCCGCTTCGGAAGAGGCCTTGCGCGACACCCTTGCCGGTGTGTTCGGCTTCCACGAATATCGAGACGGACAAGAGGCGGTTGTTACGCGTCTTGTTGAAGGGAAGTCCGT
>SDBV01000392.1_pt1 | contig 62258 bp, 41 predicted proteins | sample 2277081 | NCBI WGS metagenome assembly SDBV01 (sample SAMN10402039, study PRJNA504765) | marine sediment metagenome | isolation source: marine sediment core GS10_PC15, 223 cmbsf | place: Arctic Ocean: Southern Knipovich Ridge | collected 2010
TCCGCAACTGGAGGGTGAACTTCTGCTCTCCGACGGTTCCGGCGTGATTTCCCCAATCAACCTTCGCCTGCAACAGGTAAACGGCAGACTGGTCTTTTCCCCCGGTTCCGTGGTCCTGGACAGTCTGCGCTCTGTCAGCCCCGAGGGCCGGGTTACGGTACACGGCAGGATGACGATGGCGGGGCTTAAACCGGACAACCTGCAACTGAGTATCGTGGGACGCGACCTGATCCTTCAGCAGTTCAAATACGTCACCAGCATCCGGGTCAATGCGGACCTGAAAGCCAGCGGTTCAATTACCGCGCCGTTGATCGAGGGCCAGGTGCACATTGTTCAGGGTGAAATAAACCCGCTGATCGGCTCGCCGGTGGCTATCGGCGGCAGTGATGAGCTTGTGGGCGAAAACGATGTAAAACTGCCGGTTTCACCGATAAACTACAATCTCAGATTCACTACCAGCGATGATTTCTGGCTGCGCAACCGCAACGCCAATATCAAACTCGGCGCTGCTATTGAGGCCACCCAGCTTGACGGCGTGCCCAGGATCAGTGGTTCGATCAACGCGGTTACAGGCACCTATACACTTTACGGCAGACGGTTCCGCATCCGCTACGGAGTACTCCGCTTCCAGGGCCAGCCGGAACTGAACCCTCTGCTCGATATCGAGGCTGAGCGCACAGTACGGGGCCAGGTGCGGCGCACTGACCTCCTCGGCGGCTCGTTCGTCTCACGGGGGTCCTCCGGGCCGAGTATCCCCGGCGAGCAATACGAGATGGATCGCAACACGTTCATCCTGCACATCGGCGGCACGCTCAACAGCCCCCAGTTTGTGATAACCGTCCGCGACCGTGAGGACCGGGCGATAGATCCGCCGCTCACCGAGGAACAATCCAGAACCCTGGTTATCCTGGACCAGACCTGGCGCGAATTCCAGCAGCAATCCACTTATTCACAGAGCAAACTGCTGGATCAGGCGGCCAATATGGCTCTGAATCAGGCCAACCCGTACCTTCAGGAATGGACCGGTCTGGATGAACTCAGTTTCGAGAGCCAGTTGTTCAACCCGGCCACAGGCGACCAGAGTAACGGCAACACAGAGCGCAGCGCCAAGATCACCATGGGCGAATTTTTGTTCGAGAACGTCTTTTTCAGCGTCTCCCAGGACATTATCGATCCCTCGGCCCGTAGCGCCCAGATAGAGTACCTTATCAACCGTCACAGTTCAATTATAAGCCAGACAGACAGCCGCGGTCATTTCAGCATTGACTACCGCTTTAGAATAAGATATTGACATAAAAAGCCAATTACCTCATTTTGGGTAGTTATTATTGACAACTCCGGAAATCCCTTTTATAATTTTTTCCGTAATGAAACAATTGTTGCAGATTTACATTAATTAACTATGTGCCGGCCAACATTCTGCTTCAGCTTTGAATCCAGGCAGGTATGGCCACGGTTGAATAATTATCCGCGCCGCACGTCCAATTAGGCGGACACAGCGAAATAAATTGAACAAAAACATACCATGTTTCACAATGGACAATAAGAGAGGAATCACGATGAAACGGCTTGACGCTAAACTATTTACGTGCAACATCGCATTAGTCTGCCTGCTGTTTTTACTTGCTGCGGGCAGCGTATTGGCACAGTCTGGACGGCCCAAAGTGCTGGTGCTGCGCCCCGACACGGAAGTTGAGGATAAGGTGGTCGGGAAGTTCCAGTGGGAACTGGCCAAAGCGCTGGACAAGTCCGGTAAATTCGATATCGTCAAGAAGGGCGATTACGAGAAAGCGCTCAAAGCGCTCAACCTGGACAAGGACGCCATGGTACCGGATTCACTGATCCCTGTAATGATGGACTCGCTGAAGGCGGCGATCTACGCTTTTGGTACCCTGGATCAGCCGGGCGGCAAAAAAACCCGGATCAACACCAAGGTGGACTACGTGATACCGCGTAATGATTTCACCATCGAGGGCCAGGATGTGTCGGTGGCGAGTGAAGACAAGGTAAGCGACCTGGCCAAGCTGGCAATCGAGCCACTGATCATCGCCAGCGAGCGGATCAGCCTGATGTCTATCGCGCGATCCTACTTCAACAGCGCGATCTACGACAAGGCGATTGAGAACTACGAGAAACTGCTCGCGCTGGTTCCGGACGATCTCAACATCCACTACATGATCGGTCTGAGCCACCTGAAAGCCAAGACCATGGATGCCGCCATGGCCAAGTTCGAGCAGATTCTGGCCGAGTTTGACCCCGCGCATAAGGCCACGCTGGAAATCCTGGCCTCAACTTATCTGGGCGACAAAACCTTTGAGCAGTCGCTGAAATATTATGAAAAGCTGGCAGCCCTGGAGCCGGATAACTACGACTTCACCCGCTACTGGGTTTACAGCCTGGAGCAACTGAACCGCAAGGCCGAGGCCGCGGAGGTTTATGATAAACTTCTGCTGATCAGGGACGAGGACCCGCAAATCCGCAACATGGTGGGTTATTATTATTATATCTTGGCCGATTCACTGGAAAAGGCCGGTGACTCTACAGCGGCTATGGCGGCGGTAGAAAAAGCGATTGAGCACATGGAGCGCTCGGTTGAGCTCTGCTGGGGATTCAGGGACAAGGGTGTGGATGGCTGGACAAAAATCCACTGCGGCCGCTTAAACTGGCTTATTCGCAGCCAGTTGAAGGCTCGTGACAACGATGGGGCCCTGTTAATTCTTACGAAACTTGCCGAAATGGACCCCGAGGACCAATATGCCTACTATCGTATGGCAGGGATTCACTACGAGAAGAAACAGTGGACAAAAGCTATCGAACTATACAACAAGGCGGTCCTGCTTATACCTGAAAATTTTAAAGTTCAGGCTTATTCTCGTATTGCCAGGGCATATGACAAAGAGTTAAACAATTACCCCAGGGCGATCGAGGCTTATACCAAGTTAATCCCGATATCCCCGGCTAAAAACAAGAATGGATTTATTTTATCGCGCGGAATCGCGAGTTACAGTCTGGCCAACCAGTTGGACTACGGCGAGCAACAGAATGTAGATATGAACCAACTGATCATGGACGGCAAGATGACTGTAGCCCGCGCGGACAGAGCTTTGGGCTTATACGCCAGGGCGGAGGCCGACTTTCAGAAAGTTACCGGCCGCTATGCCAAGAGCGCCAAGGAACATCTCGTCAATATCACCCAGCTTCGCGACAGGTTGACCAAGATCAAGCAGCAGGTGGATTATTTTGAGAGGACCAAGTAAGCCTGAAGCCTGAGCACGATACCCGCAGGGCCGTCACCCGCCGACTCGCTGGGTGACGGCCTTTTTATCTTGAAGACGAGGGGACGAGGATGACGAACAGGACTTTTTCCACGGTTGCAGCAGTGCTGCTTGTAGCTCTCATTTCGCTCCCACTGGCGGCCCAGCAGAAAAAAGTGGCCCAGACTGATCAGGAAAAACTGGGTGCGCGCCAGTTCAACCAGGCGATAGAGGCCTATAGTGCGAAAAATTACGAGCAGTGCCTGCCCCTCTTTATCGCCGCCGACAGCCTGATCGGAGAAACCGGCCTGATAGACCGCACCAAACTGCGGTTCGCCCTGGGCAAATCCTACCTGGAAACAGGCAAGCCAGCCGAAGCCCTGGAGATGTTTCAGTGGGTGGTCGCAGCGGATTCCGTCTACCCGTTTATCCAAATTCAACTTGCACAGAGCGCCAGCGCGGCAGGCCAGCGCCAGGAGGCAGTGGCTTATTACAAACGCGCCCTGGTCGATGCCAAACCTGCCGGGCAGGCCACTATCCTGGGACGGATCAGTAAGCTGGAGCTTAAGGCGGGACGGATCAAGTCCGCATTGAAGGCGCTGAACAATGCTATCAAGATCACCCCTGCCTCCCAATATTTCCTGATGCGCGGCCAGATATTCGACAGGCTGGCCCAGCCGGGGGATCACGCCCAGGATGAAAAGTATGACTACGAGGCCGCAATCCACGATGAGGAAATAACCGAGGAGCAGTTGGAACAGGCCTCGGAGCTGCGCCGCAAGGCCCTGGAGGATTACCGGAATGCCGCACGTGACCCGAACCTGGCCCCGGCCTGCGCATCACTTATCGAGCGCAGCGCAATCATCCTCGAAAACAACGCACAGGTTATCAGCGAAATCCGCTTCCAGCGGGAAAACGAATAAAACAGGCGATGTACTCCCCTACTTACATCGAGCTTCACCGCACCGGCGAGCTTGCGGAACGGGCTGACGCACTTCGGAAACTTGCCTCTCCCTGCGGCCTCTGTCCCCACGGCTGCCGCGCTTCCCGCGACGATAGTACGGAAACAGGCGTCTGCGGCTCCGCGTTACCAGCCACGGTAAGCAGCGCATTCGCTCATTTCGGCGAGGAAGCCCCCCTGGTTGGAGCCCACGGCTCCGGGACTATTTTCTTATGCGGCTGCAACCTCCGCTGCTCGTTCTGCCAGAACTGGGAGATCAGCCACGATCCCGCCGCCGGACCAACCGTCAACGATACCCAGCTTGCAGGACTAATGCTGGACCTTCAGCGCCAGGGCTGCCACAATATCAACCTGGTAACGCCCACCCACTATAACCATGCAATTGTATCAGCGCTGTCTTTGGCTATCGAAAGCGGCCTGAACCTCCCACTGGTATATAACTGCGGCGGTTACGAGAGCTTGGAAACCCTGCGGCTGCTCGACGGCGTAATAGATATCTACATGCCGGACGTGAAATTTTTCGACAACGCCACAGCCGCGCGTTACCTGAGTTGCAGCGACTACGCCACCCGTGCCCGCGAGACCCTGCTGGAGATGCACCGTCAGGTGGGAAACCTGAGCCTCACTCCGATGGGTACGGCGTATCGCGGCCTGCTGATCCGTCACCTGGTGCTGCCCGAAAACCTTGCCGGCACTGAGCAATGGGCCGGCTGGATAGCGGAGAACCTTTCGCCCGACTCGTACGTGAACATCATGGGCCAGTACCGCCCCTGCCACGTGGCGAAACAAGACCAGCAACTCGGCCGTGCTCCGGCCCCTGCTGAAATTGAGGAAGCGAAACAAAAAGCCCGCGAGGCGGGCCTCGCGGGCAGGGGTTTTCTTTACGAATGAACTACCTCGCGGCTTGCCGCGGGGCATCTGAAAAATCCACCTCAATCCCCCTGGGCTTGGCTTTTTTGGGGGGGCGGGGCAATTCCGGGCCGCATGTTTGAGCCACCGGGAGGGCAGCGTGTAGTTGAGCCGTATCCCACCGGAGCTGCTGGAAGCAACATTACCCGGCGTGCGATTCGCTTCCAGCGTGCCTTGCATGGCGGAGCGATTTTTTTGCCGAATGCACACATTGCTGATCAATAGACAATAAGCTGGCGCGAGTTCGGCCCGGAAAAGGCTTTTGCTCTACTTTTGGCCACAAAAGTAGAATAACTTCTCTCGCTTCTTTTCATCCTGGAGTTTTGAAATAACCTCTAGTCTTACATGCCTTCAAGCAACTGCTCCACCTCGGCCATCATGCCGTCCTCAAGTTTGCGGAGCGTACTGTCTCCCTGCTTGCGGGCCGCATCCAGACCACCAGCACCCACATCCTGCCTGATCCCGAAATAGAATTTTATTTTCGGCTCCGTGCCGCTGGGACGTACCGCCACCTTGCCGCCAGCGGCCAGGTAGTAGATCAGCACGTTGGCGCGCGGCAACCCCGGGTCGTCGGCTTTGGAAACCCCCGGCAGCATCCGCTCACCCCGGAGCAGGTCCCACCAGCCGTCCACCTTTACTCCGCCAATTTGCTCCGGACGAGAGCTGCGAAAATGCTCGATCAGGCTCTTGATCTGCTCAGCGCCGCTCTCGCCCTTGAGCACCAGCGCCCGCTGGCTCTCGGCAAAATAACCGAAGGTGCGGAAAATATCATCAAGGTAATCACCCAGTGTGTTGCCACTCGCCACGCACCAGGCTGTCACCTCGGCGGCAAGCTGTGAGCTGACCACAGCGTCCTTATCCCTCGTGTAGGTGCCCGCCAGGTAACCGTAGCTCTCCTCCCCGCCGAACACGAACTCCCGCCCTGAACCATCGTGCTCCATCAGCTCTATCTGCTCTGCGATATACTTGAACCCTGTCAGCGTATCAATAATCTCTGCCCCGAAACTAGCGGATATCTCTTTCTGCAGCTCGGTAGTGACGATGGTTTTGATAATCACCGGTTTGAGCGGCAGACGGCCCGTGCCTGAGAGCTGGGAGAGCATGTAGTGGCAGAATATGGAGCCGATCTGGTTGCCGGTCAGTAGCTTGTACTCGCCAGCGGAGGTGCGGTAGGCCAGGCCCATCCTGTCGCAGTCCGGATCAGTGCCCATCACCAGTTGCGCACCGCTCTGGGCCGCCCGCTCGATAGCCAGGTTCAGCGCGGCTTTTTCCTCGGGGTTCGGGCTTTTTACCGTGGGAAACTCCGGGTCGGGGGTTTTCTGGCTCTCCAGCACCACCACCCTGCTGAATCCGGCGCGTTCCAGCGCGGACGGCACCATTGTCACCCCCGTGCCGTGCAGCGGAGTGTAAACCACCTCCACTTTATCCGCGGTTTCGGCCACAATATCCGGGCGCACCAGCCGGGCTGTCACCTCATTCAGGAAAGCCTCGTCCACGCTGCTATCGAGCCAGCTCAGCAGACCCTGGTTTTCGGCCTCATCGCGCTCCATCCATTTCACCTGTTCCAACCCGGTAACAGCCCTCACCCGCTCGATAATCCCCTTGTCGTGGGGCGGCACTATCTGGCCGCCATCGGTCCAGCTAACCTTGTAGCCGTTGTACTCAGGCGGGTTGTGGCTGGCGGTGATCACCACCCCGGCGGTGGCCCCGAGGTGACGCACGGCGAAACTGAGGTTCGGTGTGGGGCGAAGCTCGCGGAACAGATGGGCCTTGATCCCGTTGGCCGCCAGCACCAACGCGGTCTCCAGGGAGAACTCGGGGCTCATGTGACGGGGGTCGTGGGCGATAACAACCGACAGCTTATCCCCGCCCACCTGAGCCAGCATGTAGTTGGCCAGTCCCTGGGTGGTCATGCGCACCACGTACTTGTTCATCCTGTTGGTGCCAGCACCCAGCACACCCCTGATACCGCCGGTGCCGAATTCCAGATCACGGTAGAAACGGTCGTGAAGTTCATCCCAGCTTTCCTGCTCGAACAGTTTTTCCAGCTCTTCGCGGGTCTGCTCGTCAAACTGCTCACCCAGCCACTGCCGCGCCCTGGCCTCAACTGAAGGGTCCAGCATGCTCCCACCTTCCTCTCTATCAGCTTATCCTGTTTTACTTACTGCATATTGTTTAATCAGGTATCTGAATATAAACCCTGACCGGGGCAATGGACAACTCAAAAGGGCGGGATTGGCGCGTTGAGTCTAACGTTGCGCTATGGCGGGGGTTGTGATATATTGGTGCTCGCTTTACCCAAAGAGCCGATTCCGAAGCTGCCGGCGTGGTGGAATTGGTAGACACACAGGACTCAAAATCCTGCGGGGGCAACTCTGTGACGGTTCGACTCCGTCCGCCGGCACCAATCTAGAGAGGCGGTATTCCTGAGTATAATGGGAATATCGCCTTTTTTTGTGTTCAGGGAGGATATCACGGATTGTCATCGGATTACATCGGAAAACTGTCCTTTTGCTATCCCACTTCAGTTATGGTAGGCTGATAGTTGCAACACTGAGTCAATTGCAGGAATCTTATTTATCTACCTCAACAATAGGAGTAAGAGTAAGGAGGTGGGTAGTGAACAACATTCATAACCGCATGGGAGCGGAAGAGATGCGATGCACATAGGCCCTCTCCCCCCCCCTCCGGGGAATGGTACTGCATGCGAATCTCCGAGTCCTTTTTTGTTTGACACTTGAACGAGGTCTAGAGGAATTTTTCGCGGCGTTGAAGGTTCAGCAGGCCGTAGAGCAGGGCGACCACCGCGGCGACTACCAGAATGACCCGGTTAGTGAGGACGATGTCGGCCCAGGCCGCCGGGTTGGCGTCGTGCGGAAGGTTGTAGGGGTTAATGAAGACGTTCCATTTCCAACTCGAAACATTGGAGGGGCGGCCGATCAATGTAATAAAACAGAACACCGAGATCACCACCGCGGTACCGCTGCCGTTACGCACCAGCGTGGAGACCATGAACGCCAGGCAGCCGATAAACACCACCGGGAACATCACCTGCAGCACCATCGCGGCAATGTTGAACGAGGCCAGTGCCAGCGAGCTAAGGGTTGCCAGTACAGCCACTATCCCTGTTATCAGGCCGAATACCAGCACGAGCCGCAGCAGCCAGACCTTGTACCGGTAGTTCGGGATACCGAACAGTATTTCGAGCATCCGGCAGTCCAGGTCGTTCTGAATCCCGAAAGCGCTGGGGTAGAACACCAGCAGAAGGGCCGGCACCATCAGCAGCAAATAGATCGAGCTTTCGCTCATGGTCGAATCGCCGCTGAAGAAGTTGAGCGCCGTGACCGCAAGGAAGATGAAGACCGCCGCGCCCAGGAAATAGGCGAATTTGCTGCCGAAGATTATTTTCAGGTTGTAGCGCACCAGGGCTTTTGCCACACCCCAGGCATTCACGATACGTTTCGGGCCAATCATTCCCGCTCCTCCTTGTCAATATTCGAACTCCCGGCTGTGTTGCCGCCGTTTTTACCTCCGCCCTCGCCCCGCCCCAGCAGCCAGAGGTATGCGTCCTCCAGCGTCGGCTGCACTTCGACCGCGCCTGAATAAGGTGGCTCGGTGGCCAGGCAGCGCACCCGGATCATATCCTCCACGCGCATATGGTGTACCACGCGCCACTGCCCGCGCATTGCCTGGAACCGGGCGGGTTCAACGCTGAACTGCCAGACCCGTCCCCGGGCCGCGCTGGTCATCTGTTGCGGGTCTCCCAGGTAGTGCATGGCTCCCCGGTCCAGCACCGCCACCAGGTTGCAGGAGCTGGAGATATCCTCGATGATGTGGGTGGAGAAGATCACGACTCTCTCGCGGGAAAGCTCCACCAGAAGGTTCCTGAATCGGATGCGCTCACGCGGGTCGAGCCCGGCTGTGGGTTCATCCACCACCAGGATACGGGGCAGGTGCAGCAGGGTCATGGCGATCCCTATGCGTTGTTTCATGCCACCGGAGAATGAGCCGATCGTGCGGTCCGCCAGCTCCTCCAGGTGCACCGCACGAAGTACGTAATCCAGGCGACCGGCCCGTTCGGTGTTGTCGTAGATCTGCTTGAGGATGGCGATATAGTCAAGGAATTCCCGGGCGGTCAGGTTCTCGTAGGTGCCGAATTCCTGCGGGAGGTAGCCGATCAGGCCCTGGAGCTCTTCGCGTTTTTCGGCATAATCGATCCCGTTGATCCGAATAGTGCCGTAGTTCTGCTCCAGCACGCCGCAGATTATCCGCATCAGGGTGGTCTTGCCTGCGCCGTTGGGCCCCAGCAGCCCGAACATTCCGTTGCCGATCTCCAGGGTTATCCCGTCCAGCGCCCTGAACGAGTTGTGCCTGCGCCCGATAAGCGGCACGACCCTCACGAGCTGGTAGAAACGCATCCGTAGCCACGCAAAACGGCCCTTGAGGCGCATGATGTTAATCTTGTCGCGATGCAGCTTGCCGGATGCGGCCTTAACCGTGAGTGCCGCGATCCAGAGAATGCCGGAGAATACAATCGCTGGTGGCTTGAACCCCTGGAAATGGAACGCGGCCAGGCAGAGCGCGGGCACGGCCCAGAAAAACAGCGGCTGAAGCAGGCGCGCGGCCTTCGATTGGCCGGAGGGGCTACTTCTGCGGGCACGGGCCTCCAGAAAACGCCGGACCTGGGTCCAGGCCGAGAGCAGGAGGATGTGCAGAATCATGCTGAGCACCACGATCCAGAAACGGCTCCGCAGGTAGAAAAAGATGAAATAGACCTGGAAAACGAGCACCGGGATACGCCACTCCAGGCTCCGAAGGTCGCGCAGTGATTCATAGGTCCTGATCGGTCCACGCATGCGCTCCATCCGCTCGCCTTTTTTCCACTCCCGCATAAACCGGCCCGGGGTGTCGTATATCTTTTCCAGCCGGTGGATGTTCACGTTCAGGCTCGAAGAGGAATCTATAATCGATTCGCTGGCTTTGCGCAGGCTGTTAATGACGAACCACGTGAAGCCCGGTACCGCGGCGGCGGTCAGAAACAGCCAGGCGCCCCGCCATAGAAGGCTATCCACTCCCAACCAGATAAGAACCGTAGCGGAAATGAAAAACGCTGCCTGTAGAATCTTGAGTTTCGCACTCAGCCCGCGCTCCCAGGCAAGCAGACCCTCGAGGCCGGAATAGACCGTGGGGATGAACACCAGGGTGAACACGGTACTCAGCGCCAGGCCTCCCATTACGGTTACGGCGAACGGAGCCACATACTCGACCATACCCATCGCCAGCGGAATCATGGCCACGATTGTTGTCACCGCGGTGATCAGGATCGGCCTCAGACGAGCCTGCCCGGCTGTCATCAGGGCGCGGCTGCGACGGAAGCCGCGCGCGCGCAGGATGTTCGTGTAGTCGATCAGGATGATCCCGTTGTTGACCACCACGCCCAACAGGATCAGGAATCCGATCAGCGAATTGGCGTTGAACAGTGAGTGGCCGGTCAGTATCAGGGCCCAGAAAGCCCCGATCGTGGCCAGCGGGATGGTAAACAAGATGATCAGCGGGATGACCAGCGATTCGAACGTGGCGGCCAGGATCATGTAGATCAAGATGAACGCCGCACCGATAAGGAAATAAAAATCCTCGTACTGATTTTCCTCATGCAGCACCTCCACCGCCACGCCGGAGGGAATCCGAATCGAGGCCACCAGGTTGTCCACCTCCTGGCGTGCGGCCTCCAGCAGACTTTTTGAATCGACTATCTCCTCGCGGAACGAATAATAAACCTCGATCCGGTTCTCCTGATTCAGACGGGTTATCTGCGCAAGTCCAGAGGCGTAGACTATGCGGCTCAGCGAGCCGAGCTCGAACTCATCGCCCGAGGAACCGGGGATGCGTAGCTGTTCGAGGTCCTCGAAAGAGCGCTCGGTGTCCGGCTCGCCGGAGCGGATCACGATATCGTACTCCACCGCTCCCTGCTTGAATTTCACCCCGCTGGAGGTTTCGCCCTGGAACGTTGCCAACTCGCTGACCACGTTGTTCAGCGGGACCGCATAGTAGCTCATCAGCCGGTTGTCCATCAGGACATGGACCTCGGGACGGTCGCCGGAAATGTTCCGGCTGGTGCGCTCCACCGATTCCAGGTCGTCCAGCATGTAATTCACGTCGTCCGAAACCTTGCGCAGAAGCTCGAAATCGTTGCCCTTGAGCACCACCTGCTCCTGGTTGCCGCCGAAGCCGAACATTCTCTCGAACGAGGCCATCGGGTTGCTGCCCATCCCTCCGCTGAAACGGCTGCTGCTCGATGGTTCGGTCAGGCTCACATCGCCCACACCCAGGTTCCTGATTCGGCCCGAGACGAGCGAGAGCAGGACCCCGTAGTCCCTGTGATCGATTTTCTCATAGTCTTCTTTCAGGCGCAGGGTCACCGTGGCCTCATCCTCGAATATCGTGGCCACGACATCCTCTACCTCGGGTATGCTGTCCAGACGCGACTCGAGCTTGGCCGCTGCCAGGTCAGTGTTGTCGAGAGTTGCACCGCTGGGCATGGTCAGGTAGACCCTAATCTCCTGCCGTTCAGCCTCCTGGGGTATATTGATGCTCAGGGCCATGCAGACCGCGATGCTCAGGAAGAACACCACCGCTGTTCCGAGCACGGTGGGCACCGGGTGGCGCATCCCGGTCTTGAGCAGCAGGGTGTAAATCTGCACGGCGCGGTTTTTCTGCGAGACCCGGTTGAAACCCAAGCGTGTGCGCTTGGGATCGATCAGGGTATGGGCCAGCATCGGGATCAGCAACAGCGCGGCCACCATTGATACCATCAGGGTGGAGATGATCGACACCCCTACATTTTTGCCGATCAGTTGTACATAGTAATTTTCGGCGAACACGAACGGCAGAAACACGGTCACTGTGGTCAGGGTGGCGGCCAGGATCGAGCGCCAGACCTCGCGCGTGCCCTCGATCACCGAGCGGTCGCGGCCGTGGCCCAGCGAGACATGGCGGTAGATATTCTCCAGCACAACCACGCTGTTGTCCAGCAGCATTCCCACTGCCAGGGCCATGCCCACCAGGGTCAGGCTGTTGAGCGTGATACCGTAGCCGTAGAAGAAATTGAAGGCCGTAAAGATCGAAACAGGGATGACCAGGACCACCACAGTGACCAGGCGCAGGTTGCGCATGAAAAACCAGAGGATCAGCACCGCGAGTATAGCCCCTATCAGGGCGAGTTGAAGAAACATGTCGAAATTTTCCTGCATGTCCTCGCCGGAATCGTTCTGGATTTTGATCTGAACGTCCAGGGGGGCGAGCTTTTCATTCAGGAGGTTAATTCTGGTGCGCACCGTGCGGGAGAGTTCGATCAGGTTGGCTTTCGAGTCGTGCGACAAATGGATTGTCACTGCATCCTTGCCGTTAACCCGGCTGACCGTGGTCTGCTCTTTGAGTCCAAAAGTTATCTCGGCGACATCGCCCAGCAGCACCGGTCCCGCCGGATCGACCACGATGTTTTCCAACTGGGCCACGTTGTCGTAGTCGGCCAGCAGGTTGACGAACCAGACCTGATCGTTCTCATAGGCACGTCCAAGAAAGGTTTTACGCCGGTTGTTGTTGCCGATCAGGCTGCGAATTTTCCCTGGTGTTATGTTGTACGACTCGGCGGCATCCGGATTGATATCGATCTCCACCGAGCGGCTCTGCCCACCGGTGATTTGCACACTCCCCACTCCATCGATACTCTGTAGCTCGTCTTGAATCTCCTCCTCGGTAACCGCGCGCACACGCTCCAGGCCGCCACTGCCGCGCACCTGGAGTCGCATAAAACTGTCTTGCAAACGCTGGTTGTCGATTTTGCGCACCGAGACAGTGAATTCCTCCGAGATGGTGGAGCTCAGCGCCTCCACGCGCTCCTGGAGATCGAGGTAGGCCAGGTTGAGATTCACCCCCTGATCGAAATAGACGTAAATCATACCATTGCGCTGGTTCAGCGAGGATTCGAGCTTGTTTATCCCCTGGACCATCCCGGCTGCGCTCTCAAGGGGGATGATCGCCTCGCGCTCCATGTAATGGGGGTTGACCTCGTGCTGACTGCTGACTTGAATAACGAGAAAAGGCAGTTCCACGTTGGGCATTATCTCAAGCGGCAACCGATTAAAAGAGATCGTCCCCAGCAGACAGAGCCCGATGAACAGCATCGAGATCAGGACTTTGCGCTTTATCACGAAATGGAGGGCACCCATTGCTCACCGTGAATTAATTGTGATTTGACCGTCGACCGGGGGCAATGGCATCGCCCAGACGGTCCAGCACCAGGTAGAGGCAAGGCACCACGGCAAGCGTCAGGAGAGTAGAAGTCACCAGGCCGCCGATCACCGCCAGGGCCATCGGGCTGCGCAGCGAGGCGCTCTCGCCGAACCCCAGGGTCAACGGCAGCAGGGCCAGGATCGTGGTCAGGCTGGTCATCAGGATTGGCCTGATCCGTCGCCGCCCGGCCTCCAGGAGCGCATCGATGCACGGCATTCCCTCGCGCCGCAGTTGGCCAACCGCATCGACCAGAATGATCGAGTTGTTGACCGCTATCCCGGCAAGCATGATTATCCCGATAAAAGCCATAATATTGAGCGGGCGGCCGAGTACCAGGAATATCCCCACCGCGCCCACAAAAGCCAGCGGGATAGAGAGCACGATGGTAAACGGGTGCAGCAGGGACTCGAACTGTGAGGCCAGGACCATGTAAACCAGGATCAGCGAAAGGATCAGGGCGAATTTCAGGCTGCTGAACGATTCCTGGCGCTGCTGCTCTTCGCCCGTGATCCGCCAGCCGTAGCGTGGCGGGAAATCGATCGGCGCCAGGGCGGCCTGAATTCCCTGGACCGCCTTGTCTATCGGCACTCCGGGAGCCAGGTGGGCGTAGACCTTGCCGGTGCGTTCCTGGTTCTCCCGGTGGATCGCAGCGGGAGAGAGTGTGCGACGGATCCGGGCTATCTCGTAGAGGCTGATTGTGCTGTTGCCCTGGGATATCTGAAGGTTCTCAATCTGGGATACTCCCACCTTGGGGAGTTTTACGATGATGTCATGCTGCTCACCGCCGGTCTCCCAGGTGCCTGCCTCTGCCCCGGAGAGCACGTTCTGAAGGCTGGTGCTGACATTCTGCACCCCCACATCGTAGAGGCCGGCGCGGACGCGGTCGAGCACTATCTCAACCTCCGGGCGGCCCTGGTCGAAATTCGTTTCGAGGCTGTAGAGTCCCGGCACGGAATCAAGGCGAGTCCGGACCTCACTTGTTAACGACTGAAGCCATTCCAGATCCTCGCCGTGGATTTCCACCACCACCGGGGCGGCCGCGTTGCCATATCCCAGCATCATCGCAGTCTGTTCCTGGTAGATACTGGACTCAAGCTCCGGTATCCTGGCCAGCAGCCTTCCGGTTTCGGCTATCACGTCCTCGGTGGCTATATTCCGTGCGGGGTTAAGCATAACGCGGATCGTGGCAGTGTTCTCGTCCTCGAAAGCCTCGTTCGCCGCAGCATCGGTGTCGCGCCACTTGCCCGAGATGCTGTAGAGGGTCCGGATATCCGCTCCGAACCTGGCGCTGAGTTGATTTTCTATTCCCTCAACCGTGCCCGCTGTGCGGTAGAGTTCGGTACCCTCGGGAAGACGAAGATCGATGGTGAAATCATCAAGGTTGGTGCGCGGGATAAACTCGCTGCCCACACGGGGAAGGAGCGCCGCGGTGAGCACTATCAGTACCACGGAGGCCAGGATTACGGCCCAGCGGTACTCCAGCAGTTTTTTGAGCAGCCGGGGATACCAGGGGAAACCAACCGCTCTCACCCTGGTGCCGCGCGAAGAGCCGAGTTTCAGCAGGCGGGTGCTCAACATCGGCATCACGAGGATCGCCACGACAAGGGAGCTGATCAGCGAGAAAGCCACGGTCCAGGCCTGGTCCTTGAATAGCTCGCCAGCGAAACCCTGAAGGTAAACTATGGGCAGGAAAACGACCACCGTGGTAATCGTGCTGGCGGTGATCGCTCCAGCCACCTGGCTGGTACCGAGCACCGAGGATTGGCGAATGTCAAGCCCGTCCTCCAGATGGCGCGAGATATTTTCCATCACCACAATCGCGTTGTCCACCAGCATCCCGGCGCCCAGGGCCAGACCGCCGAGGGTCATGATATTCAGCGTCAGACCGTTGAAATACATCAGGTTGAACGTGGCCACGATGGAAATCGGGATGGCAAGGCTGATTATCAGCGTCGCCCCGATCCGTCGCAGGAACACGAGAAGCACGGCCACGGCCAGCAGGATTCCAACCAGCCCCGACTGCCCGAGTTCCTGGACTGCTTCCGTAATAAACCGCCCGCGGTTCTCGATCACGGTTAGCTGGTAGCCGGGAAGTGCGCGGCGAATGGTTTCCAACGTCTCGTTGAACTGCTCCACGGCTTTGACTGTGTTGAAGCGGGTCTCTTTGTACACCGCCAGAGCCAGGCAACGTTCACCGTTGAGCCGCACAATATTGTCCGGCTTTTTGGGCGAGAGACTGAGTTTGGCGATATCTTTCAGGAATACCGGTACTTTTTCGGACTGAGGCCGGCTGCCGGATTCGGTCTCTGAAGCGTTGACGGTTTCCTGCGCGGGATCAACCCAGGCCAGGACAACCTGGCTGATATCTTCGAGCGAGGAGAACTCACCCACTCCCTTGATTACGTACTTGGTACCCATCTCCACCAGCGAGCCGCCCGAGATGCTGCGGTTATAGTCATTAATACGATTGGCGACGGCGGTTTGGGTCAGGCCGTGGGCTTCCAGAAGATATTCGTCGGTCTCGACGAGAACTTCTTTTTCCTCCTGCCCCAGCAGCTTCACCTCGGCGATACTCTCCAGGCGCACGAGCTCGTTGCGGATGTAGTTTTCCGCGGTCTTGCGCAGCTCATCCATGTCCGTGATGTAGGGATTGGACAGACCGAGCATGATGATCGGTGTGGCGTTCGGGTCCTGGCGCGAGACCGTCAACTCGTCGATATCGGCGTTCTGCTTCAGGTTGCCCAGGGCTTTCTGGAGGTCGAGGAAAGCTACGTCCATGTCGGTGCCCCAGGCGTACTCGACAGTCACACGGGCCGAGCCGACCCGGCAGAGGGAACTTACATGGATCGCGCCTTTCTGACGGCTGGCCAGGGATTCGACATTCTCTACAAACTGGCGCTCCATCTCCTCCGGTGGCCGCTCACCGGAGGTGACCTCTACATAAATCCTGGGGCTTTGCATCTCGGGGAACAGGTCCATCCCCAGACGGGTGAACGAGATGTAGCCCAGAAGCAGCACACCCAGCACCAGCATCAGGATAGTGACCGGATAGTCCACCGAGAACTGGACGATTTTTTTCATCAGACGATACCTGGCCTGTTTTCTGAAGAAATATGGAATAGAACCGCACCGCTACTGTGTAATCTTAACCTTCGATCCGTTGCGCAACGTCTCGAAACCTTTTACAACCAGGCGCTCGTCGACCTTGAGCCCCTCTGTTACCTCCACTTCTTCGGGATTCTCCAGTCCGGTGGTTATCCGGCGCTCCTTGGCGATCCCGCGTTCTACCACATAGACTGTCTTGCGGTTGCGGCCTGTAATAATGATGTCTTTATGGATGACAACCGTGCTATCGGCGCGGGCGGTGACGATCTCGGCTTTGACGAACATCCCCGGACGAAGGACTCCCTCCGGGTTGGGGATATCCATCCAGGCCTTGAACGTACGTGACTCGGAATCCAGAGCGGGTGATACCTGAGTTATCTTTCCCTCCAGCTTCTTGTCCGGAACAGCGTAATTCTCCACCCGTGCGTTCTGGCCTTCGGTAATATTACCCAACAGCTTGCCCGGCAGGTTGACTTCCATGTTCAGCCTGGAATAATCCATCACCCGGAAAACCTCGGTGCTGGCGCTGATCCGCACTCCCTGGGTAAAATACGGCAGGTCCACGATCACACCATCGAACGGTGCGATGATATTAAGCTTGGCGAGCTGGATTTTGGCGTTCTCGTAATCCAGGCGGGAATCCAGAAAGTTGCGCTCCGCTGTCTTGAGCTCGCTTTCAGTGACTCCACCCTTGGCGTAGATTGACTGCTGTTTTTCGTACTCACGCCTGGAGGTCTCCAAAGCCATCTCCATAGACTCGATCCGGATCTGGTTTTCCTGTTCCGGGTTGTCCATGTACACCACCACCCGGTCGCGGCGCACACGATCCCCCAGGGCAAACTTTCGCCCGGTGGCGGGGTTTTGGGCCAGACGGTAGAAGCCCTCGGTCTCTGTCTTCATTGTGGCATCCCGAGTGGCGTTGACCGTGCCCGTTGCGATCACGTACTCCTCGATCGGCCTGTTCGCCACCTGCTCCACCGAGACCGGGACCTCTACATCCGACTGTCCCACGGTATCCGGACTACCGCAACCGGCAACAGTGATAAGTATGAGCCAGGGCCATGCTCGAAACACTTTTTTCACTTTTCGCTCCTTGGGATGCATTCCTTATTTGGTCTGTATTGATTTCAGGCGACTTTCCCGCAAAGAGCCGGGAGCCGCTGTGTTATTTGCTTTCGGTCCGTTGAAGCACTCCATCCAGTACCGATTGGCGTTTTTCGAAATCATAGAGGGACTCGATTTTCAGGCTCAGCAGGGCCAGACGGTAATTGATCTGGGCCTGCACCAGATCAATCTTTTTCTGGGAGAGCTGGTTCTGCTGCACGTTCAAATCCATGCTGGTCAGGTCGCCGTTCTTGTAGCGCTCCAGGTTGATATCGTAGGTCAGCTCTGCCTGGCGTAATCCCTGCCGGGCCAGCTCGATCTGGGAGATTTGGTTCTGGAACTCCCTCCAGGCCTCACGTATCCCCATTATTATGTTGTCGCGCTCAATCTCCGCTGAAACCATCGCCTTGCGGATTGATGCCCTGGAGGCTTTAACCCGGGCCGCTTTCTCGCCCCAGTCCCAGAGTGGGACGTCAAATCTAAGGCTAACATCCTGGGTTCGCGTGGTTTTTTCTAACACTTCCGTAATACTTTCGTCGTTGCCCCTGATTCCATAGGTAAGGATCAGGTCGCCACGGAACTCGTTCCGCGCCTCGGTTTGGGTCAGGGCATAGCGGGCGTCTTCAATTGAAATCTCATTCTGTCGCAACTCCATTCGTTTTTCCAGGCCGTGGGAAACCGCTTTCTCCAGGTCAACCTCCACCGGCTGCCACGAAACGTCCGCATCCACGCTGATTTGTTCATCCAGCGAGATCCCGATCAGGTGCTTGAACTTGTCAAGCGCGTTCTGCAGTTGCATTTCACTGTTTTGCATACCTGAGCGGCTTGTGGTCAGATCCAACTCGGCCTGGTAGAGTTCTTCGCGAGCCACCAGCCCGGCATCGACCTTGTTCTTGATGATCTCGTAGCTGGCCTGACGGTTGGCCAGTTCTTCCCTGTCAATATCCAGGCTTACCTGGCTCTGGAACAACGCATAGAAATTCTGCGTTACCTGGCGCTCGATAACCAGTTGCTGTATCGCGTAAGTCAAACTCGTGCTTTCCAGTGACAGCTCAAGATCACGGGTTTGAAACCTGGTACGGTTGTAGGTAAAAAGAGGCTGCGTGTAGCTGATGTAGGTATTGTTTGAGTATGACTTGGTACGGTTGCGTACGTCCTGGAAATCGCTGTAGGAGTCCCGCCAGTCGAAGTTGTTGGACAGGATAAGCGTTCCGTCGGTCTGAATAATCGGCTGGGAGAGGGTGAACCTCCCACCGGAACTCTTTGTTTCGGTGTTGTTCCAGGCCGAGAAAAGCTGGTTGAACTGGCGGTCCCGGTTGTAGTTGATTGGATTGAGCGTCAGGCTGAGCTGGCTCTTGAGCGATGCCTTTTGGGCTTTCAACTCCTCATTCGAGCGTTCCAGGTCCAGGCGGGTGCTCAGGATATCCGGGCTGTTTACAATCGCAATCTCGAGGGCACGCTCCAGGGTGAGGCTTTCCGCGGCCACGCACCGGCCGGGCAAGCCCATCATGGCTACCAGCAACGCGACTAAAGGGAGCGCAATGCATGAAATACGGCTGAATAATTTCATTTTCCGGTTGTCTCCATTTCGTTCGTTACCGGTACTGTACCAACTTGATCGCATCGGCGTACACGATACGGCCTTTGGACTGGTCCGAGAGTTCCACAACGGCCTCTCCTTCCGAGAAATACCAGGTATTGAGCAGCACCCAGCCGGTTTCCTCACTGGAGGCGTCCAGCTTGATTTTTTCCTCTCCGTCATCGTGGTGCACGGTGAAATTAAAATCCTCGATAAATGACTTGCCGCCGCCACTCCTCATCCAGGGCGCGTCTATTTTGGTAACATGGTAGAATACATCATACTGCCCACTGTCGGCTCATTCACGCAGTGCCCAGCGGACCGCATCGGCGTAGACCAGTTCGCCCTTGCTCTGGTCGCTCAGTTCCAACCTGGCCTCGCCCGGTGAGAAATAGAACGTGCCCAGCGAATACCAGCCCGGCTCCGCTCCGTCCAGGTCCACGTTCAGCTCATTGGCCCCTTCATCGTCGTACACCGTAAAATGGAAATCCTTGACCCGCGGCTTTCTCCTACCCAGGTTGAACAGATTCGTGCTGGGTATATCGACAACATGATAAGACAACTCGTACTTGCCAGGTTCGGGCAGGTCGGCTTTCCAGGATACTTTGTTTTCCCCATTCCCGGCCTTGATATAATAGCCGCTGTGCTTGTACTTCCCGTAAAAATTTCCGAACAGGGCATTACTCCATTTGGCCGGCGTCCTTCTCTGTAGCAGGCCAATATAATCTTTCTGTTCTTCATCGGAGCGGTTAAGAATCTTTTTCAGGAAACTTTCCTTCTCCGCGGAATGCACCTCGAACAACGGGTCTTCATTGTCAACAATTACTACCCCGGGTTCCTCCGTAAGAACCGGTCCTGCCAGGACCCGCTCACCCTCGAACGGCTCGGCGTCCGGTGCGGGCCTGGCATCGACAAACTGCAAAGCCATGCTGCCGGGCAGGTTCTGCGAGATACATGTGTTGACCCACAACTTGGTTATCTTCGCATCCATGACAATCCCGATTTCCTTGCTCTCTCCGGCTTTAACCGTATAGAACCGCTCATCGGCCGGGTTTTGCGGGCGACTGCCATACACCCTTTCCCAACCTCCACCCTTGCCCCAGATGAAATTTATCCCGACCAGCCCGTCGGCATCTCCGTTATTCGTGATAGAAAACAGTATTTGATAAAGCGTCTTGTTCCCGTCAATAAATTCATACATCCGGGGACTACTGAATTCGAAAGCGGGCAGTTTATTCTCATGCAGCCAGGAATCGAGGAACTGCCCGAGGTCTTCTCCGCAAAGCACCGAAAGCGAGTCGATAAAAGCCTCAGCGCTTATGTCGCAGAAAGTCTCATTCTCCAGACAGTCATTTAAAAGGGCCGCTAATTGATCATCTCCGATCTTGCTTCTGATATAGTTGAACAGAATATCGCATTTGACTTTCAGAATTCCGGTAACATCCTCCTCCCCGGGCTTTTCCAGAATTTCCTCCAGAGAGCGGTCAGCCAGGGCCAGGCTCGCTTCGTCGTCCGCCGACATACCCCAAATGCCCCTGATCTGGAGGCTTGACTGCACTTCCTCTTCGGTGTCCAGTTTCTTGTTCAGGTGGTATTCCAGGGCGAGGTTGAACAGGGGCCACTTGGCTGAGGAAAAATGCCGCTGGTGAGAAGAATACATTGGGAAGACGGCGCAGTCGAAAAAATCGGTACTTGCGAATAAGCCTCCATCGGAAAATCCGGAGAGCATTCTATTGATCCTCGACTGGACCGGGCTGGCCAGGAGAGCGCTGTTTACGAATCCCTGGAAAATTCTTTTCTGTATTTCCCCGGCGGGTATACTGTTGACGCCTCCCCGCCTGTTCATGAAGTATGACGTCATCCTGAAATTACTTCCGGTCAGGGTCGCGGCTTTCTCGGGCATAAACACAAGTTCCGGCTGCACTGTTTCCATCCCCAGCATCCAGTTGCGCTCAAAGGCGTAAAACTGGATCGGCGCCTCCACAAGCGACAGACGGCGGTAAGGATATTTAAGCCCGATCCTGTTTTCGTATTGAACCCTGGCGTCGCTGATAATCTCCGGCAGGCGAGAGTTCAACTCGGTGAAATATTGCAGGAAGAAATCGTGGCCCTGCAGAGAGTAGATATTGTAGTCCGTCAGCTCCGTAACTGTTGAATCTCCCAAAGTGATTGTGTCCTCGACCGTGATCGAGCGCAGCTCGTAGCGCCCGATTGCCAGCGAGAGTTGCGACAGGGGAACCTCCGGAGTGAACACGAATTCACCGTCACCGTTGTCGGTGACAGCTCCCTGGGAAACGGCCCTCAAACCTTGCCTGGTTTTTACCCGCAGGCTGAACTCGGGGAAATCCTTCGGCAGCACTTGCGGCCAGGCCGCCCCTTCCGTGAGGCCGGCCCGTGGGTACCAGAGGCTCTCTGGGGTAAGCAGCACGTAATCCGGACGGATGAAGGCGAAACGCTTGTCGATGTTGTAGAACACGATGCGATAGGCTTGTGCGCGTGATTCCTCATCGATATCCGGGTAACAGACCCTCTCATCGATTACGCCGCTGTAGCTTATGGTTACCGAGTCCTCGGCACCCGGTGCGAGATTCACAGGCGGCGTAACAGTGAGGATGTGATGCTCGCGCTCGAACGAGACAGCCTCTCCATCGCGGGTCAACTTGCTTACTTTCAGGCCGGGATTCAGGCTGAACACGTACCGGTCCAGCGCTTGCGAGGTATTGTTTACGAACAACAGGCGCGCTGTTGCCCCAATTGTATTGCCCTCGTGCACGACATCCAGCTCGCATCGCTTCAGGGAGACCATCGGGTTGTGGCTTACCTGACGGTTGAGCACGGCCATCTCTTCCCGCAGCAATTTCGCTTCGGATATATCATTGATGTAATTCCAGCCCAGCAGGAGCGCTCCACCGATACAGACTACCGACATGGACAGTGACAGCCGGGACATCAGGCGGGACTGCGGAAGCCTTCTGAGCCGGAGCACGGTAAGAAAGGTAAATCCCGCGCCGAGCAGGAAATAGATTCCGCGATGTACGAGCAACTGGGACAGGTCGCCGAAACCCACGAAATCAGAGTAAGTAAGGGGCACCTGGTTTGCTATGTAATCAAAAAGATGGTGGTATTTACCGCCCAGGTAAACCTGCGTTGCGACAATGTAGCCCAGGAGCAGGATAATGGTTATCGCCTGGTTCCGGATCAGCACCATCAGCAGGAAGCTCAACCCGAATACGAAAACCAGGGTGGGAAGGCTGATCAACAATGGATACCAGAGGTAAGCAGCAGCCGCGATCGGCAGGTCGGAGAAAAAGGTGTTGAAAGTCAACCCGATGCCCAGCAGCAGGATGTTGAGCGCGGCGAACACCGCGCCCACACCCAATATTTTGCCAAACACGTACTCCGCGTTTGTCATCGAGTGCGGATAGATCACCTCGGTTATATCCAGTTTCCGGTCATCCTTGAGAAACTCCGAGGCCAGGAACACCCCTATCACGGCCTGTACCAGGTTGAGTATCAGCAGGTTAAGGTAAGGAATATAAGAGGCCTGAGCGTTCAGCATCCAGGGCATCCTGGGCTGAGCGAAAATCACGTAATCCAGTATGCCGATGATTATCACGGCCAGCAGGGAGAATATCCTGAAGAACCAGCTCCTGAGCAGTACTATCGACTCGTAACGGGCAACGCTCATGGTGGTAAACAGTGGATTCATCTGGGCAGTCCTTTGACAGATGGTGCAAGATTCATCCGGGGCGCAACCGGGCCTCTCCGGGCGGACAACGGCGTGGAAGAACGCTCAGGGCGAGTCGTTCTCCCGCCTCTCCCCCAACTTGTATTCCAGCAGGTAGACATAGGCATGTTCAAGACTCGGCTCCAGAGGCTGGGCCGAATAGCCCTCAACCGGCTTATCGCTCACCAGCTGGACTTCCCAGCCTTTGTCGGACGGCACGGTGGAGATCACCGAGTATTCCCTCTGGAGGCTCTCCAACTCCTCATCCGTAGCCAGCAACTGCCATGCGTGTCCCCGCGCCTGTTCGATCAGGTCTGCCGGAGAGCCGTCGAATACCATCTCCCCATGGTTGAGCATCATCATGCGCGAGCAGGCGCTGGAAATATCACCCACTATATGGGTCGAAAGAATGATCGTAATCTCTTCACGGATCATATCGGCGAGCAGGTTCCTGAAACGAAGCCTCTCCTCGGGATCCAGCCCGATAGTCGGCTCATCGACAATCAGCAGCCTGGGATTGCCGACCAGCGCCTGGGCTATCCCGAGGCGACGTTTCATACCGCCGGAAAGCTTGTTGGCCATGCGGTCGCGGGCCTCGAACAGCCCGACTACTTCGAGTATCTCGTCCACCCGGCTTTTTCTGGCCCGGCTGTTCCGGATGCCGCACAGGCGCGCCGAGTAATCGAGGAATTCACTGGTTTTGAGTTTGGAGAAACGGCTGAACTGTTGCGGAAGGTAACCCAGCATGGCTCTCACCTGGCGGCGGTTGTTGCGCAAATCCAGGTCCCCGAACTTAACGCTGCCGGTGGACGGTTCGATCAGGGTGGCCAGGATCCGCATCAGAGTGGTCTTGCCCGCTCCGTTGGGCCCGACCAGGCCGAAGATGCCGTTTCCCACCTCAAGATCGAGCTTTTTCAGGGCCTGCACCCCACCACCGTATGTTTTGCTCAGTCCTTCAATAGTTATGCTCATCGTTAGCACTCTCACGGTAGGAATGAACATCGTCTTTCGGTTGAAGTACCGTAATGGCCGGACATGAATCGCCATGAAACGATAGCTTTGAGAATATAATATCAAAGTGTTCCACGCACAACAAGCCGCAAATGACGGTTCAGGTCCGGTCTTCAACCTTAAAGACGCCCAGAGATACAAAAAAGTTCATTTTTTTTGTGAGCCGGAATAACAGTATCAACAGTCTGCTTCGGAAGGGGCCGTGGGGATAGGTTAAAATCTCTATTACTCTAACTCATCCAACTCGTTTTTCTTTTCCCAACGGCAGGAGGTAGCAGCACTTTTTGCTTATCGATATGATCAAACAAAAAGCTTGAAAACCAGGCAGGCTTTTAACCTCGGGAAAGGATAATTCAATTACCAGTTGCAATTGCTGAGAATTATACATTAGAATTAAACGTCAACTGCCTAACATGTTCTGACGACATACACCTGAAAGTTCCAAAACCACTAATCTCAAAGTGCTTGTTGTCAACAAAACATTTATTAAGGGGAAAAATTCCTGTTTACTCTTTGTCGCGCGGTGAGAGCTTTTTAGTGATGAAACGTTTGATGTCCTCCTTGGCCAGCTCTTTCTCCTCGTCGGATACTCCGGAGAAGAGTTTTCTGATATTGTCAAGTTCGGTGTTCATCCTGGCATCCATCTCTTGCCTGAGTTTGGTCACTTCGTCTTCATAATCCTTTGTGAATAGAGTTCGCAGTCTCTCCTTTTCCTCCGCGGACCAGGACTCAATTTCAGCCACCGCGACCGAGTGCTTTTCAGATATCTCGGAATCAAGTTCGGCTAACCTGGAATTGCGAAGTTTTGAGATTTCCTCTTCGAGATCAGCGATAACACCGTGAAGCTCATCTTTCCGCACCTTCAGGCCGGATATGTCAGACTCCATTGACGCCCTGGCACTCGTGGCCTCCTTCGCCAGTTCATTCCGAAGCTGTTCGTTTTTTTTACCGTATTCGTCATCTAACTGCTTTTGCAGGCGATCTTTTTCGTGCTCGACCCAAACGGAGACTTTCTCCTTAGCCTCTTCCTTACTGGCCACGACATCTGCATCTACCTCGGCGAGCTTTTGCTGCAACATGCTCTCAGCAATGGAATCAAGTTTTTGCTCCACCGCTTCAGAAACGACACTATCCGGGGTGGAGACCACTGATTCCGCACGTTGAACAAAGGAGGGCTCGCAATCGAGGACCATCTTACGGGGCCTGAAAAGTGCTTGAAGTCTTTCTATCACGTAGAGAATTATATACACCAGCAGCACAATCAAGCCCACTCCGAGCAATATCTCCATTTAGTCCTCCTCTTCGATACGCGTTTGGATTTCGACCCACGTTTTTCGGTCTTCAGTTTCTCGCTCGAATGCCACCAGATTCACCACGAAATTTCCGGCGTCTCTTAGCATTATTGTCGAGCTGGCCACACCGATGCGTTGACCGCTCCTGGGCATTTCAATGTAGTCGATCGAATCAGCTTCGCAATGGGCCGTTTCGAACAAAATACCGTGCATCGAGATATTAATAGCATTAGCGGATTTCTCGACCCCTTCCCGGTCCTTCCAGTGTACTACTATCGATCCCGGAGGGGTCTTCACTCGCAACGATAGCCGTTTTTCCGATGCCAGATTACCAGTCGCGTCCCTGAAGGTTCCATCGATAAACTCCTCGACGTTCCCTCTTGCCGATTCAAAGCGCCGGTCAATGTAGTTTAGAATCTCATCGTTGTCGAACTCGATATCATCAACCGGCTGCACATTTGGTAAGTCCGGTTCAGGTCCTTCGCTGGACTCTTTGTCGCCGGGAACTGAGCCGTTGCTCTCGGGTTTTGCCAGAGCACGGGACTTTTGTCTGCGGTATAGAATCAGTCCGAGGATAAAAACCAACAGGGCGAACATCAACACCATAATGGATGCAAGGGCAAAGTTACTGCTCGAATCAGGTAATGGAGCAGTCTGTTTCCTCTCCTCATGTATCTCGGCTCCTTGCGTCGGAGTTCCTGTCTCGCCTGGTTCAGCGGTCCGTTCGGTGGATAGAGCTTCAGCCACATCCTCAATCGCGTAATCCGCTCGGTCACTGTAGTCTGCCGGCAGTGGCTTTTCGAGCAGGGCGCTGGCGGTTTGCTGTGTGGCTGTTAAAAGTTCCCGAAGAGCTTTTACCGGCGGTTCCGAGGTGGACGACGGATCAAGCGGCATGTAAACTGCATTGGCAAGGCTAGCCCATCTGCTCAAGAACTCAGATGTCCCTGAAATATCCCAAATAACCAGCTTCTTTCCTTTTTCACCGCCCAATTGAGCAATTACTTTTTCAATCAACTCCAGGTTTCTGGCGCTGTATTGGGCACTCAAGCGACTGTAGAGTTCTGGATCAGTCAGCCCCGAAGCTTTCAGGTTACGGTACTGTGAATTCAGATCCCCATACCGATCATCATTAAGCACACGGGGGCTCAGAAAACCTAGATACTTGTCCCAGACTTCAGGTTTACCGTCGGTGATGATTAGCACCATTTTCAGTGAATCATCCGCGCCCCTATCCATAACGTATCGGAACGGGACTTCCAGATCCGTGGCCGGACCGCTGGTTTCTATTTTATTGAGTGCGCCGGACAGGGCGGAACGATCTAATTCTCCACGGATAACAACGCTCAAGTGTTGATGGAGTTCATAGTCAAATCCATTCAGAGATATCCTAATCGGGGCTTCGAAGGTAAGCGCGGCAGTGGACAACCAAATTTTTGACAACATTTTTGAATCGTAAAGCTTCATTGATCCGGACTGGTCGAACAAAATCACTATCTCCGGGATCGCAGCGTACGACGATACCGCGAATAAAATCATCGCCGCCAGCAGATGACCGATTATTTTCCGCATCCGGTCCATCCTAGCTCTATACATAATTTTATTAATCCCTACGGGAAAAACGATTGATATAATTTATCCGGTCGACTTCTTAAGTTTCGGCAGGAGTTTTCCATAGAGTTTGAATAAAAAAGTATCCTATCATCTATTCTGATTTTTGAATATTGGTAATGCGTTGTCAATAACTTCTTTTGCATCATCGGCTTTAGACAATTCGCCTTTCTGAAAATAATTTCCCTTTTTGTAAAAAGCGAGAACATTGCAACACTCACTGCCTTAAGAGCACTTGCGATTATTATCCCTTACATAATAATTTTAGTTCAAACCCTTGTTATTGTACGTCGTCAGAACATGTTGGACAGTTGACGTTCAAAGCTAAGGTACACGTTCGAGTCCATAGCCCAAATAAGCTACACCGCGGCAGAGCCGCGAGGATTTTTTTCGATTAACATCGACTACTCTCACATAACCGGACTCGGTTCTGGGGGGCCGGTCAGGGAATACCGCTGCAAAACAACTTACTTGGGAAACAGATCCCGCAGCTCCTGGCTATCTGGCTGCCGGCCGTACTCGCAAAGCTCAAAAACTTCCACGTAGCGCATCTTAGCGGCTGCGTCCTTTCCGTAACACTCGGTAACCAGATCACGATAATTATCCTTCAATCTCAAAAACCTGCCGGACATGCGTTCTTCCAGCCAGGCCAATCTTTCGGCGGCGGCAGCCGGGACTTGATCCAGGCTGCCGCTCAGCCACGGGCCCCATTCGTACATCTGGCTGGTCATGGCATCGATCGCAGCCCATTTCTTGTCCATCACCCGATCCACTCCCACAACCACATTGGGAGTAAAAGGATAGGGCTTGCGGAAACGGTCGCTGAAGTAGAGGAAAACCGGATTTTTTTCAAGGCGGGGGGTATCCGGGCACATGCCGGGAACAATTACTATGTAGGCCGCATCCTGCACAACCTGGCCGGTATAGCGATGATCCGGATGGTAATCATATGGGCGATGAGAGATCACTATATCGGCTTGCCATTCCCGGATTGCCCGAATCACCGCATTGCGCACTTCCATCGACGGCACCAGTTCACCATCGTGAAAGTCCAGAGTGCGCCAACTCACACCAAGTATTTCGGCCGCCCTTCTGCTCTCAGCGGCCCTTCGCCGGGCAAGAGCGCCGCCACCCTGGCTCTGGTGGCCCGCATCACCGTTGGCAACCGCTACAATCTGCACCTTGGCCCCGGCTTCCGCCCAGAGAGCCGCGGTTCCGCCACCTTTGATCTCACTGTCATCAGGATGGGCGCCGATCATGATAACTCGCAGAGGTCTGCCATCAATGGTGGCCTGCTGCTGAGCATTTGCCTCGACAGCCAGGATCAAAACAGCCGAGATAAGAACCGCAACGCTAAAACCAATCGCCAGATTACGCTGCCGCATTTTTGCCTCCCCTGCCGGAAGTGGTTGAACTTCAATTATTCTTTTTCACACCTAAGGCTACCATTAATTCAAATCGTATTCAAGTAAGGGATTACTCCGGCTCGCAGAGGGTTGGAAGCATTAGGCAGGCCGCCTGCCAAATCTCTCGCTCGAAGAAACCCTGAAATCCGATTCGTTCGCCCCTGAAAAAAACAGAAGCACATTTTGGCGTTGAATATTCTTACAATCCGTGGTACAGTTTTGGCAGTGACGGAGTAAGCTTGATCCACCGGATGGACAGTTCTCTCCTGATAATAATTACTAAAAGAGTTGCCCCGGATGATAAGACTGTCGCAATGCCTTCTTTTTATCTTTCTGCTTCCGATGAATTTGCAATCCGCCGGTGGCGCGGAAGCAAAGTTAAAACAATCCGCCAGTGCAACCATGGAAAAGGCCGCCCGCTATTTCAATTCCATTTCGACCCACGGCGGCTATGCGGGGATATATTCCCTGGACCTGGAAAAAAGGTACGGCGAAGCCTTCTACGAAGAGGCGAAAAAAAGCGAGATCTGGGTCCAGCCTCCGGGCACTCCGAGTATCGGAGAGTGCTTCCTGCGGGCTTTCCGGATCAGCGGGGAATCTTTCTACCTCGAAGCAGCCCGGAAAGCCGGTCTGGCCCTGGCCTGGGGCCAGAGCGTAAGTGGCGGTTGGGACCACCGGGCTGATCTGTCGCATTTTAAGGTAACCGACCCTTTGAATTCGAAGCGAATCCATAATAACTGCACCTTCGATGACAATATTACCCAGGGAGCGCTCACTTTCCTGATTGCCCTCGACGACCAACTCGATGAAAGATGGCTGGACGAGGCAATCAAATTAGCACTCGGCCACCTGCTCGAAAGCCAATATCCCAACGGAGCCTGGCCCCAATGGTACCCCCTGCGCGGCAGCTACCACGACTATTACACGTTCAACGACAATGCGATCAACGACTGCATCCGGGTGATGTTGCTGGCTCACGGGACGTACCATCGGGAGGAATATCTGGAGAGCGCCCGCAGGGCCGGGGAATTTATTATCATCTCCCAAATTCCAGCCCCGCAGGCCGGCTGGGCCCAACAGTATACGGCTGACCTGAAACCCGCCTGGGCTCGCGCTTTTGAGCCGCCCGGAGTCTGCACGCTGGTCACCTCGCACAATATCAGGACTCTGGTCGATCTCTATTTTTATACTGGAGAGCGGAAGTACCTTGCCCCGGTACCTGAAGCCCTTAAGTGGCTTGAGAGCGTCAAACTGATGGAGAACCTCTGGGCGCGGCTCTACGAATACGGAACCAACCGTCCGATCTACGGCGATCGCGACAGCAAGATACACTATACTTACGAAGAAATAAGCCAGGAGCGCAAATCAGGTTATGGCTTTAGGGGCGAATTCGGTATAGCGGTAAATACAGCCTATTACAACAAAGCAACGAGCAGGGGGGCGCAAGAAATGCCCGCTGAAAGTACCGCCCCGCCCACGGGCGCCCGGCAACCTGATAAAGCCCGCCTGATCGAACCGCAAGTTGACCGCACTATAAAATCTCTCGACGCCCAGGGCCGCTGGGTCAGTGAAGAGACAATCCGGGCGGCTGTCTTCGTAAGGAATTTCAACCTGCTCTGCCAGTATCTTGAAGCCGCCGGCAGGGACAATTAGCCCGGTACGGAATTAATCACCGCGATAATTTGGATTCTCCGCCGAAGACTCCTTCATCCGCCAGAGCAGGTCCATTGTGTTCAGGGCAATTCCTTAATGTAAATATTAGCAAACTGAACGGGGTCACCGTGGTGCTGCAGGGAGAAAGTCCCCTGCTCCGGGATACCCGGCAGCTTTGCCTCCCTGATTACGGTCCTGCCATTAACGTCAATCGTCACCACCTCATCGATCAGGGTGATCTCGAACCGGTTCCATTCGCCCACCGGGTTGTCCGCATTGAACATTGGCACGACACCGCTTCGCACCTCCGGCGGCATATCCTTGTCCATTCGATAACCCCAGATCTCTCCGGAGCCGCACGGCAGGTTCCAGATATTGACCTGAGCCTTCGAACTGCCTCGCAGGTAGATTCCACTGTCCCCGGCATTTTTCACCGCCACCAGCACGTCCTCGCCCTTCTCGTCTTTCAGATACGTGCCGTCCGGCATCACAATCATCCAGTTTTTGATCTCCGTCTCCCCCGGCAAGCGCCAGTCCATGATCAGCTTGAAATTGCGGTATTCCTTTTCGGTCTGGAGGGATTGGTTATCCTGGCCGTCGGCTTCGCTCTTACCGTCGTAATCGAGAACCCAGTCCCTGGCCACCCAGTGTCCTTCGTTGCCGGGCACTTTTTTCCAGCCGCGCAGGTCGAGCCCGTTGTAAAGAGACTTGAAACCGCGGTCCTCCTGGGCCACCAGTTCAGCTGGCGGGTTGGAGCCCGGCAACTCTTTGATCCGGATGTTCCTGAAATGAATCTCGCTGCCTTCGGATTCGAGACAGATATAGCCCTTGCGCGGATTGCAGTGATAGCCGCGGGTGACTACAGCGCCGTTCACAGCCAGGCTGATCGTACCATCAATGCAGGTTACCTGGTAGTGGTTCCACTGACCGGTGGGATTCATCCTGTCTTCGGTGGGCAGTGAGCGCATTGAGCCGGGCCTCTTGGGATGGAGCTTGTCAGGGCGCATCTGTGCCCCCTTGATAGCGAAAACATCCCCGGCGTTACCATCCATGATCTGAACCTCGATCGAACGGGTGAATGGGCTCCCCGGCGCGGTGATATCCCCGGAATGCACGAAGAGGCCAGCGTTGCCGCCCTTTTTCATGTGCCGCCATTCGAGTTCCAGAACGTAGTTTTCGTACATCCGCGCCGTGCGCAGAACGCCGCTGGGGACACCGGTGCAGACGATGTTGCCGTCACTGACGGTAAAAGTTTCAGGCGCACAGTTGACGTTGACCCAGCCATCGAGATTTTTCCCGTTGAAGAGCGGCACGATTCCCGCGGCGTCACTCCGCACTTCGGCTGTGCAGGCAAAAATGAGTGCAATACTCAAAACAGCTGTTAGAGAACCAAAAAATAAACGCTTCATCGAGGACGACTCCTTGTTAAGTGATGGTGGTTGAAGTCATGTTAGCCGGGCCTGCTCGTCCGGATTCGTTTTTTCCAAGGCCGCTTTGTTCCCATTTGCCGCTTTCGTCCCGCTAGCAAAGTTTATCCTTACTTATGTCATATTAGTCTTTTCAACCTGCCGCATCAAGTTAAGCAGTACCATACAGCGGATAGTACCACAATAGTCTGAATCCAGCCAGTTGAATGTCAGCCGCAAGAATTCCCCCTGATTCACTCCCGGAATCGCCCCACCTGAATAACATGATGAATTTATCTGTCCTATCCACGGCCGGGCAACCGGGCTCCTGCTCTAGCTATCTGTGACCTGTCTGGCAGCGGTAATGGTCAGCTTGAGATATCCGCCTCCCTCTCCCTTGAGATCCGGAAGATAAAATCGACAGAAGGGGCAACCTTGATATATTGTGCGGATTTGAACAATATTAGAAAGTTATCCGGGCAATGGATCAGCAGAGCCTGACTCCTCTGAAAGAGAGTTGACAATCATCCGCGACTGCCTGGAATTACAGCTTGATCTCTAACCAAGTTCGTTACCAGTTGGATTAGCCGATAAGAAAAGTCCTGATGCAACTTCTTCAGCCACGTTTTTGCCATAAGGCAAAAAAATTCGAGGAGGACTATCGTGAAAAAGGAAGCCTCGCTCAACCGCCGGGAATTTCTCGGTAAGACCGCCCTGCTCAGCTCCACCCTGACCCTGGCCAGCGGTACTAAAAAGGTTCAATCCCAGCTCAACAACTCTGCCGTGCCCTCCCCGGACAGAATAGGCGTGGGCGTTATCGGCGTGGGCGTACGCGGTACCGAGCTGTTGCAGGCAAGCCAGAAAATATTCGGAATCGATATAGTCGCCGGCTGCGACCTTTACAAAGGACATCTGGAAAGAGCACTGGAACTGACCGACGGGAAAATTATCACCACTGGCAAATACGAAGAATTACTTGCCCGCAAAGATATTGACGCGGTTGTGCTGGCTGTACCTGATCACTGGCATAAAAAGGCCCTGCTCGATTCTCTGGCCGCGGGCAAACATGTTTATATCGAAAAGCCGCTGAGTCACAAGCTGGAAGAAGGGGACGAAATGGTCCGGGCGGTTGAAAAAAGCGGAAAAGTGGTCCAGGTCGGCAGTCAGACTCTTTCGGCGGGTTGCGCCGAAAAAGCCCGCGAACTTATCACTTCGGGAAGGCTGGGCAAGATAACCATGATCGAGGCCAGGATGCTCCGCTACAGTTCGCTGGCCGCCTGCTACTATCCGATCCCGCCGGACGCTTCCTTGGCAAATATCGATTGGCAAAGATTTATCGGCAATGCCACGCAACGCGAGTTTGACCCTAAGCGTTTCTTTCAGTGGCGGCTGTTCTGGGATTACTCGGGCGGACTTACCACGGATCTCTTCGTCCATCTGATCTCGATCACCCATTACCTGATGGGAGTGCAGGAGCCCGAATCGGTAACAGGATTCTCGGATATATATTACTGGAAGAACTACCGCGAAGTCCCGGACCAGATTACAGCGCTGGTCTCCTATCCCCAGGGCTTCGTTCTCAAGCTTACCACCTCGGTTAACAATGGCCATCCGGAACCGATGCTGGTTATTTACGGCACCGAGGGCACGCTCGAATACGACGGCTCCAGGATGAAATTCTTCTCCGAGTCGCGCCAGGAATCATTCAGTTACGCCACCAATAGCTGGCCCAGGAAAACAGTCGATCAGTTCAAGAAGATTCTTAACCTCGACGATAATCAGCGGCCCCTTTCCGGACGGCAACCCCGGGCTGCCGAAGCGCTGGAATTCCAGGCCACCGACGGCCACAGTCCGGACGTTGAGCACCTGCGGAACTTCTATGACGCGATCCGCACGAACTCCGGGGTGATCGAAGACATCAGATTCGGGGCCAATGCGGTCCGGGTAGGACACATGATCAACATCGCCTGTAAAGAAGGCAAGGTCGTGCGCTGGAATGCAACGGATCGGAAAATAGAAATTTGATTCCGATCTTCGCCCGGAAAAGCGATTCAGTGAACGGGTGATGTTGCTACAACATAGTGGACACTTGCAAAACTCCGATCCAGTAAGAACGACTGAAAAAAGTGGCTTAACCAGTTGTCCACTTTTCCGTGGCAATACCAGCCCGGGGATGAATGAAATCCACACTCGACCCGAACCATCGGATCATCCATAGCAGCCATTAGAGCGTGAATAATTTTACGGTTCGACTCCGTCCGCCGGCACCATAAATAAAAAAGACCTGAAGATTTTTTCTTCAGGTCTTTTTTATGCTTATGCGGAACAATTTCTTAAAAAGGTAATCCATCATCATCCTCAATAATATCATCAAGCACTTGATCAACGCCGAATAGCTTCTCTTTTACAATCAAAAAGAGTTCCCTAAAACTTTCATATGCCTCTTTTGCTTTCAAATCATCTGTTGAATACCTTACATTCTCTATGTTCATTTCATTCCAATCATAGTCTGATAATTCTGCCATTTTTTCTATTGTTAATTCACCCGGAAAATAATTCAAATAATACGAATCATCGGCATACTTAATAATCGACCATTTGTACTTATCGGCATAAAGAAAATAATACACACCTTCACTGGGGATGACTTTTGTGATTTTACCTGCATTATTTATCATTGAATTGATAGCACTAACTATTCTGCTCATTTTTTTTCTCCTATAAGATCTGCAATGTTTTCAACATTAACAGATTTTAGACGTTCTCGAAGTTCACTAATAATAGCTCTTTTCCTTGCATTATTAAGACGACCGCCAGCTCCAGCTAATCGAGTAACTTTTCTCAGCATATCATCAAATTGCCTTTTAAGCAGCTTATTCCCTTGTATCAGCCCCGTTATTTCATGCAGTATGCTAATAACTTCTTTTCGACCAGCAGGATCATCAGTGCTAAAGTCGTTTAATCGATCAAGCTTTGCCCTGAAGTCATCTAATGTGGACTGGAAAGAATAATTTACCAATACCTTAATAACTGAAAATATTACTTCTCTTTTTGCTATAAATAGGTAGATAGCAAGCCCGGAAGCTCCAATAGTGAAAACGTTTGATGCAGCTGTTAGAAATTTAAGAATATCATCCACAGATATATTTTCCACAACTCATTTTCCCGCAATGCATTAAAGAAGCAACTCAAAACTATAAATCAATGACGTAATATTTTTTAAGTAGATCAACAAATAGATAAATAAGATTCAACCGATTATCAAGCATAATATTTTCACTTCTTTGCTCATATCTAAATTATTGAGGTGCAGAAAAACTCAAAATCCTGCGGGGGCAACCCTGTGACGGTTCGACTCCGTCCGCCGGCACCAGTACAGAAAGGCGCTGTCCGCAAAGCATACGGGCAGCGCCTTTTTCTATACCCTCCGCCCCCTGAGCGCTTAAATTGGATAGCAAAGCCAATCAAATAAACTTTCGGGAGAAATTGTTGCCGCAAAAAATCAACCTGTTAACAGGCCTGGCCATATTCGGAACCGTGGTCCTCTGGGGATCGGCGTTCGTGGGAATCCGCTTCAGCCTGGCACACTACTCGCCGTACCACCTGGCGCTGCTGCGCTTTATGGTGGCCTCGGCGTGCCTGGCCCTGTTCGCCATAATCCGGCCGGTGCGGCTGCCCGCCACCCACGACCTGCCGCTGATACTGCTCACCGGGTTCAGCGGGATCGGCCTCTATAACCTGGTGCTCAACTACGGGGCGATGACAGTCAACGCCGGCTCGACCAGCTTCATAATCAGCACCGCGCCGATAATAACCGCGCTGATAGCCTACGCGTTCCTGGGCGAGCGGATCAGTGTGCCTGGCTGGTGCGGGATGCTGGTCAGCCTGATGGGAGTGAGCCTGATCGCTTTCGGCCAGGGAGATTCGCTGCTGTTTGAGACCGGGGCGCTGTTCGTCTTTACCGCCGCGCTGAGCACGAGTGTCTTTTTTGTTGTCCAGAAACCGCTGCTGAAAAAATATAGCAGTTTCGAGGTGACCAGCTACTCGATCTGGATCGGTACGCTGATCATGCTGCCGTTCGTAGGGGGCCTGGGCAGCGCAATAGCCCGCGCCCCCTTGAGCTCCACCCTGTCAGTGGTCTATCTGGGTGTGTTCCCCGCGGCGCTGGCCTACTTTTTCTGGTCCTACGTGCTCTCACGCCTGACAGCTTCGCGCTCGGTATCGTTCCTCTACACAATCCCCGTGATCGCCACGCTGCTGGCCTACCTGATTATCGATGAAACCCCCAGCTCTCTGGCAGCCGCTGGCGGATGCGCCTCGCTGCTGGGAGTAGTGTTACTCAATACTTTTGGCAAAATAAGTGTCAAGTCCGAGTGAAGATGCCCCGCCTACAAGGCGGGGCATCTTGAAAGGCGAGGAGGGGGATTGCATCCCCCTTGCCCCTGCTCCGCATTCATCTCCGCCCACAGGGCGGAGTATTCTGCGGAATATTTATAAAGAATATCCCTCGCTTTCTTCCGGCAACCTTGCCAACATAGAGCTATCAAAACTATTTTAATTAAAATACAATTTTGTACACGGCCGGGAACCAGATATCAGGGAGAGTTTAGCCATGGCCAACGAATCGGCACAAAGCAAGCGCCTGCTGTCTCTTGATGTTTACCGCGGTTTTACGATGTTCCTGATGGTCAGCGCCGGGTTCGGACTCAGCGCCCTGGCCGACAATCCCGGCTGGGAGTGGCTGGCCGGTCAGGTGGACCACGCCGCGTGGGCAGGCTGCACGCTGTGGGACCTGATCCAGCCATCGTTCATTTTTATTGTCGGCGTGGCGATGCCGTTTGCATTCGCGGCACGCACGGCCAAAGGTGAGAGCCGCACCGATCAGTTCAGGCACGTCTGGAAACGCTCGCTGATCCTGCTGCTGCTGGGTGTGGGCCGCACTATCCTTCACACCAGCACGTTAAGTTTCAGCATGATTGCCGTACTGCAACAGATAGCGGTGGCCTATTTTTTCGCGTTTTTCCTGCTGGGACGAAAGTTGAGCACTCAACTGGGAGCGGTGCTGCTGATCCTGCTTGCGGACTGGGCGTTGTTCCAGTTCTGGCCTGGAGTGGGAGAGGCCGGAGCATATGCTAAAAACGCCAACTTCCACAGCGCGGTGGAGCTGATGATCTGGGGACGGTTCTCGACTGGCGGATATGCGGCTTTCAACGCACTCAGCTCAATCGCCACTATAATTTTAGGGATTATCGCCGGGGACCTGCTGCGCACTCAACTGCCTGACAGCCGTAAAACCCGCTACCTTCTGCTGGCGGGCCTGGCGGGAATAGTGGCCGGCTGGCTGCTGAGTCCGGTGATCCCGGTGGTCAAGCGCATCTGGACCCCATCGTGGACCATCTACAGCGCGGGCTGGGCAGCGTTGCTGCTGGGCGCGTTCTACTGGATAATAGAGGTCAAGGGTAAGCGTGCCTGGAGTTTCGCTTTCATGGTGGTGGGGATGAACTCGATAACGATCTATCTGCTGGTCAGCCTGCTGCGCAGCCCGGCAAAAGCCTGGACATGGACAGTTTTCGGCCCCCTGCTGGCGAGGATGGGCGATGCGGGCATTATAGTTCACTACTGCATGGTTCTGCTGATTTTCTGGTACATGGTTTACTGGATGTACAAGAGGCGGATATTCCTCAAAGTGGGTTAACCCGCATTATTGATAAGAATATCGCTTCATCTGGATAACTTATGGCATCGAAGCAAGTTAATCAGTGAACCTGTTGCGAATCGTGCTGAACTCCTGTTCGCAGGCCATGAAACAGTCCACTATATCCGGATCGAATTTAGTGCCGCGGCGCTCCTCAACCATCCGCACTATTTCCTCGTGCTCGAAAGCATGGGGCCGGTAAACTCTGGGGATCGAAAGAGCGTCATAAAAATCCGCGACAGTCAGGATTCTGGCTGTCAACGGAATCCCATGGCCGCTTAATCCGTCCGGGTAACCGCTACCGTCGTAATTCTCATGATGGCTGCGGGCGATTTCGATCCCAATCGAAAGGAACATCTTATCTTCAACCCTCTCCTGCACGTCCTCAAGAGTGCGGGCGCCCACCACTGAATGCTGCTTCATCACCTCGAACTCTTCGGTTGTCAGCTTGCCGGGCTTACGCAGGATCGAATCGGGCACCCCTACCTTGCCGATATCGTGCAGGGGAGCGGATTCATACATCATGTGCAGATACCGGTCGCGGAGAATATCGCGATACAGCCCCCGGCCGGCAAGCTCGCTGGCCAGGGCGACAACGTACTCCGAGATACGCTCCAGATGGTAGCCGGTCTCCTCATCGCGGTACTCGGCCAGGCGCGCCAGACCGAAAATTGTCAGCCGCCGCGCCTCATCCAGGGCGGAGGAACGCTGCCTGACTTTGAGGTCCATATCATCGAGATATTCGCGCCACTCCTTTTTCATCTTTGTGTTTTCATGAATCCTGGCCACTCTGGCCGACAGTATGCCGGGATCAATTGGTTTCTGCAGCAGATCTGCCGCGCCGCGCTTCATCAGTTCCACAGCCGTCTCCACTTCGGCAAACCCTGTCATTATGATCACCGCCAGATCGCTGCCGTACTTGATCAACTCCGGCAGCACTTCCATTCCATTCATTCCGGGCATCCGAAGGTCCAGCAGAACTATATCGAAAAACTCCGGGTTGCTACGCACCATCTCGATTCCCTGCTCCCCGTTCCCGGCATGAGAAGTTTCCCAGCCCGACCTCTTGCCAATATCGCTAATCAGTCCCCTGATATGTTCGTCGTCATCTATAATCAGCAAATGTATTTTCCCATCGGCCGGCATTGTCAGGTACGGCATTCCGCTCTCCCACGGGTTATTCAAACCGTCATGAGAATCATGGTAAAAGCCAGTCTTTAATAATTCATACACTGCTACCAATAGTCAAGTGGATAGCTCTCCATAGTTTGAGAGCGGCTTTCAATGACTTGCAAAACCTCCGGCCTGTATGCATATTAGCTAAGCCGTACAACATTGTTCCACAGCTGATTTTTTGGTAACGGAGAATCCTCAGATGAATAAAATACGCATTCTTCCGCTGGCGCTTTTTCTGACGGCGGCAGGATTATTTGGCCAGAGCAAGACCGAGTCCCCGATGGTGATCAACCCGCGGATCAGCACCGACCGCTCAGTGGACTGTGGCAGTATCGACAGGATACTGGGCAGCCTGATTGCAGAGGGGATGAGCGACGAGGAAAAAGTGCTGGCCGTGTTCAACTGGATCAGGAGGGTAATTTACCACGGCGACGGGCCTGAGGAGCTGGCGTTCGATTTCGGCCAGATGGTCCACTCGCTGGGCAACGGCAGTTGCCTGCGCCAGACCGCACCGATGGCGTTGCTGCTTGGCCGTCTGGGCTTCCAGAGCGAGAGTTGGGTCCACGACAGCCATCATATGATACAGGTGCGCTACGGGGGCGGCTGGCACTGTTTCGACCCGCATATGAATTTCTGGGTCCGTGGCCGCGATGGAGCTATCGCCAGTATCGGGCAACTCCGGGCCGACAGCACACTGGCCCTGGATGCGGTGGCCGAGCAGCGTTCCGCACCGGGGTTCCTGCTCTGCGGGGATTCGCCGCGCTGGTTTTCCGGCGCGGGCCAGTGGCGCAGGGAAGAAAGCTGGCCGGAACTAAAAACAGATGAGCCTTTTGGCAGGATCAACCTCAGGCGCGGCGAGTTTATCACTTTCAACTGGACTCCCGGCGAGCGTTTTTACCGCGACGCCTGGAAGTTCGACTACGGCGCGTACCACACCTGCGGCCCCGCCGACAGGGCCGATGAGGTGAACTGGCCGCTCTACGAACCTCACGGGGCCACAGTTAACGGCACCGAAACCTACCGTCACTGGGCCGAAGGGAAAATAGTCTACCACCCCGACCTCTACAGCGACAATTTTCAGGACGGTGTGGTGCGGATGCGCAATATCGTGCGGCTCTGCCCCTGTTTCGTGCTGATGCCCCAGGACCTTCGCCACAACGGCGAGATGACTTTCCTGCTGGACTGCCCGTATATCATCACCGGCGGCTCTTTCGCCCTGCAGAAAGGCGAGCAGTCGGGGCCGGTGAGAGCCCAGATCAGCCTGGACGGTGAGCGGAGCTGGATACCGATCGAGGTTCAGGACTCACGTGACAGCACGCTGGCCAGCTTTGTTGAGCCGCTCAACGGCCACAGCGGTAAGTATCACCTCAAGATTATCATGGCCGGCGATGCCTCGCTGACCACGGTGGAGATCACAACCAATTTCCAGCACAACCCCTACGCCCTGCCCTATCTGATGCCCGGCGAGAATGTTGTATCCGTGGACGCCGACACGGTGGGCGCGCTGTTTCGCGTACAATGGGCTTACGCCGAGGGACCGGACTGGAACAGGGTGCGCCAGGTGACTCACTCCTTCCAGCAGCCCGGAGAGTTTAAAATAACCGTGGGCGGAGAGAAATACCCGCGCAACCTCTCGCTTACTTACGGCGCTCTGCCCTGATTTTTTACCGTGGCTGCCATTTGCTCCATGATTCGCCTTTTATTGCTGGTTTTTTTCACCTGCACACCATTTGATCCAGGATTTTTACCGTGGCTACCCATAGCTCCATTACTTGCCTGTTATTTATCTTTCTCTGTACCAGCACCGCTCTGGCTCAGACAGATCACACCCGCGATTTCAGCCAGCGCAGGTTTCCCCTGGCCGTGGAGCACGGCAAAATAATCCAGCAGGGCGGCAAGCTGCTGCTCTACGGGGGCGAGGACCAGAGCTGGCATTTCGATATCACGCGCTTTCGCCTGGATGTCAACAAGCTGCACCACGGCAAGGGGCGGGAGTATTTCGATGCGCTGATCAGGCCCGAATTTGTGTCCGCGGCCGAGGCCGACAGTTGGCTGGGCGACGACAAGCGCGTGCTGGCGGTGGCTATCGGCGGCGAGGTGAAAGCCTATCCGCTGACCCTGATGACCCGTCACGAGGCGATCAACGACGTTGTGGGCGGGGTGCCGGTGATGCCGGTGTTCTGCATCCTTGCCGACCTCGGTTCGGTTTACGACCGAACGATGATGGGCCATACGTTCACGTTCGGAGTCAGCGGCTACACCTATGCGGACTCCGCCTATTGGGACGGGATGGACGCTTTTATACTCTGGGACCGCGACACCGAAAGCCTCTGGTGGCCGTTGATGGGCACGGCTGTCTCAGGCCCCCTGATCGACAGGCCGCTCAAGCTTCTTAACGAGGATTTCTGGTCGCAGACAACCTGGGGAGAGCTCAAGGCCAGGCACCCGAACGTTGTGGTGATGACTCCGGGCCAGACTATCGATCCCAGGCCCGGCTGGCCGCGCCTGAGCGAGGAGCGGATTTCCAATCTGCGCAAAGAATCCTCGGCCGCCGAATCTCTTTCACCGCGCTGGGGCCAGAACCCATCGCTGGACAGCCTTCCTGCCCAGGATTCAGACAATAAGTAATTTTACCCTCCCCAACATACTCCGGGCCTGCTTTACGGCGGCAAATTTCACTCTTATTGGAGTGGATGCGAGGAGTTCACTGGAAGGATTATCAAGCCCTGAAAGCCGGACATGGAGTTTAATCAGGGATATAAAAAAACCCCGCTGGAGCATAGCTCTCCAGCGGGGTTGCGTTTTTCAAGTTGACTGGTCCAACGCTAGACGGGCTTAACATTCTGGGACTGCAGCCCTTTCGGACCCTCAACAACCTCGAATTCCACTTCCTGGTTTTCGTAGAGAGTCTTGAAGCCGTCAGTCTCGATAGCCGAATAGTGCACGAATACATCCTGGCCATCTTCCTGCTCGATGAAGCCGAAGCCCTTGGCTTCGTTAAACCATTTAACTTTTCCCCTTGCCATACAACTATACTCCTGAAAAAGATGAAAACTACGCCCGGCCAACGCACGTTGAATACCGGACTTGCCACGGCGCAACTCCGGTGGAAACACCGGATTCATAGCCGAATCTACTTAAGCAAAAAAGCTAACGCAAGGAAAAAACGCTCGATAATCGCATTTTTTCAATAAATATTGATGAAATTTATTAATAATGCGAAATATTACCTGATAATCGCTCAATCATATTGCGCCGTTATTTGTGCGGAGTTATTTATTTGACACCTTTATTGCCTGTCCTTAAGCATAATCTCAACTTGGTACTGACTATGCTTCGACGCTCCTTTCCCGTACTTTGGCTCCTGCCCTGCCTGATCTGTGCAATCCATTCGGCGGGTATAACCGCCACTCTGCACCCGGATAATCCCTGGCCGTTGCACATTATTGACAGCACCTCCGAAGGCGCGGACGGTGTCCGGCTGGGAGACATTAATCACGACGGTCTTCCCGATATAACCACCGGCTGGGAAGAGGGGGGCCTGGTAAGGGTTTATATCCATCCCGGATATGCCAACTCAACACGGCCCTGGCCCGCTGTTACGGTCGGTACGGTGGCCGATGTAGAGGACGCCGTATTCGCCGACGTTAACGGGGACGGCGCCCTGGAAGTGGTCAGCAGTTGCGAGGGCGGCCAGCGGGCCATGTATGTTCACAGCCTTATTGCTGGCAACGAAAACCTTCTTGACCCCGGTGCCTGGCGCACCCAGCGGCTGGAGGCTGCCTCCGAGACGATTCAGTGGATGTTCTGCACGCCTGCCGTGCTCACCCCGGAGGGAACGCAATGCCTGGTGGCAGGTGGCAAGAACGAAAACGCCTCGCTGGGTTATTTTGCCCGCCCAAACAGCCAGCAGCAGTGGCGCTGGAATCCATTGGCCAAGCTGGGCTGGGTGATGAGTATCCGTGTGCCGGACATGGACGGTGACGGAGACAGGGATATCCTCTTTACCGACCGCAAGGGTCCGAGCCGGGGAGTGCGCTGGCTGGAAAACCCTGCTGACAGCGGAGCTGACTGGAAAGAACACCTTGTCGGCGGCAGGGATTGCGAGCTGATGTTCCTCGACATGGCTGATCTGGACGGCGATGGACAAATGGAGCTGGCGGTGGCCGCCAAGGATCGGAAAATTCTGATTTTCGACCCCCTGCCCGGCGGGCAGTGGCAACGTTTCGAAATCCCTTTCCCGGAACATACCGGCAACGCCAAGGCTGTGGCGCTGGCTGATTTCGATCTCGACGGGCAACTTGACCTGGTGGTCAGTTGCGAGGGAGCGGTGGATTGCAGCGGAGTATTCTGGATTCGCACATCCGGCTGGCCAAATCCCGGCGCAGTGGAGTATTTTGATATCTCCGGCCCGCGCGGGATCAAGTTCGACAGGATCGAATGCGTGGATATCGATGGTGACGGCGACCCGGACGTGCTTACCACCGATGAGCGCGACAATCTGGGAGTTATCTGGTACGAGAATCCTTTGCAGTAATTACCTGCGTAACCTCCATAAATCTAAAGAGAGAGTCATATGCACCAAATTAAGATTTCCTCACCGGTTGTTTCTGCCTTGCTGATGTATATCCTGATACTGACGGCGGCCTGCGGCCAATCACCCCGGCCTGACCGGATTGCCGACCTGCTGATAACCGGCGCAAGGATTATCGACGGTAGCGGTAATCCCTGGTATATCGGCGATGTAATTGTGGCAGATGGGCGCATCCTGGATGTTGCCACCCAACTGGCGATTCCCGCCGCCGATACCATTAAGGCGGATGGGCTGGCGCTCTCCCCCGGTTTTATCGATATCCACAACCATTGCGATAACGGCATTATCCATAACCCGGACGCCACCAATTTTGTCCGTCAGGGAGTTACCACCCTTGTGGGCGGACCCGATGGCGGCAGCGCGTTGGATATGGGCGAATACCTGGCCCGGCTGGATACCCTGCCGCTGGGACTGAATCTCTGCTTCACTGTTGGCCATGGCACGATTCGTCGAAAAGTGTTGGGCATGAAAACCAGAGAGCCCACCGCTGAGGAACTGGCACAGATGAAAGAGTTTGTCCACCGGGCCATGCGCGATGGGGCGATGGGAATCTCCACCGCACTCAAATACACGCCCGGAGCCTTCTCCACCACCGAAGAAGTTATCGAAGTCTCCAAAGTGGCGGCTGCCTATGGCGGATATTACACCAGCCACCTCCGCGAGGAAGGCCCGGGACTGATCGAAGCGGTGGCCGAGGCGATTCGGATCGCCGATGAAGCCGGTATCCCGGTCAATCTCACTCATCATAAGGCGGTCGGCAAATTAATGTGGGGCCAGAGCAAAACCACGCTGGCCATGCTGGACAGCGCCCGCGCCAGAGGCCTTGATATCACCGCCGACCAGTATCCCTATCCGGCCACCAGCACCGGCCTTCGCGTCCTGCTCCCGGCCGAGTCAATGGCCGGCGGCACGGACAGCCTTTTCGCACGCCTGAGAGACCCCGAACGGAAAGCACAAATTGCCGAAAAAATAGTTTATACCCTGACCTACGACCGGGGCGGTAACGATCCGATGAATGTCACGATCGCCGCCTGCAAACATGACCCTGGCCTGGAAGGCAAAAACCTACGTCAGATACAGGAAGAACGCGGTATCGAACCGACCATGGAAAATACCGCGGAATTGGTGATCTCGATGTTGCTCAAGGGTGGCGCTTCCTGCGTATACCATTGCCTCAATGAAGAGGATATCATCCGGATAATGCAACATCCGGCCGTGATGCATGCCTCGGATGGAACCGTGATGAAATTCGGCGACGGTGTTCCGCATCCTCGCAGCTACGGTACTTTCCCCCGTGTCCTGGGCCATTACGTGCGCAAGCTGGGCGTGATCACTCTGGAGGACGCTATCCGCAAAATGACCTCCCTGCCCGCCCAGCGCGCGGGGCTGATGGATAGAGGCATTATCCGTCCCGGTGCTGTCGCCGACCTTACCCTGTTCGACCCTGAGCGCGTGATCGACAAGGCGACTTTTGTAAAACCGCACCAGTACCCGGTAGGAATCGAGCGCGTGATCGTGGGCGGGATCACCGTGTTTGACGGCAGCAAGATGACTGGCGAGCGCCCCGGCCGGGTTATTCGCCGCACCGGCCGCACCGCCGGGCTGCTCTAAGCTGGCAGCGGCCTCGAATCGTCCTTATATTGTCCGTGAACCACGAATTCCTTAACACTTTGACGACAGGAGAATCAAATGCACAGCAAAAATATCTCCCTGCTGACAGCTCTGTCCCTGCTCACTTTCAGACTCTGTTTCTCGCAAGGCCAGGCACCCAAAGTGATCAGTGCCCTGCCCTGCGAAGTGCCCTCGGACGCTGTCGTGCTGTTCGATGGCTCATGCCTGGATAACTGGCAGAACACAGATGGCTCCGCCGCCGGCTGGAAGCTTGTCGATGGGGCCATGGAAGTTAGCAAGGGCAGCATCAAGACCAAGCAAAAATTCGGCAGCATCCAGCTTCATCTGGAGTTCCGCATGCCGGCCCCGGCTGTGGGCGAGGGCCAGGACCGCGGTAACAGCGGAGTCTATTTCCACGGTAACTACGAGGTCCAGATCCTGGACAGCTACGAGAACGTAACCTATTTCGATGGCCAGTGCGCGTCCGTCTATAAAACAGCTCCCCCGCTGGTCAACGCATCCCGTCCGCCCGGTATCTGGCAGAACTACGACATTATTTTCCACGCCGCCGAGCTGGACAACGCGGGCAAAGTGACCCAAAAAGCCACGGTCACTGTGCTGCACAACGGTGTGCTGGTCCAGGATAACCTGGAAATATCGCCCACCGGCGGAGCGATGGGTAACCAGGAGTTCACCGAAGGCCCGATCATGCTCCAGGACCACAACCATCCGGTGCGCTACCGCAATATCTGGATCAGAGAACTTTAAAAACTTTTCGATTAAGCAGAAGTTTGACGGGGCAGGCACGTTCATTGCCAAAGCCGTACCGGGAGGCGGAGACTTTCTTGGGAGCGGGCGGCGCAAAGCAATGAACGTGCCTGCCCCGTCTTCTTTTCATTCCTCATTGACCTTCAATAATTGCCTTCGTATTATTCTTTAGAAGACAATAGAGTTGAGCAACAGGGTTATCTTGATCCATCAAAATTCGCAGCGGTCAATCTGAACCATGGAGCACGCGCAATGCTAAGCTGGAATAAGCCGGATATTTCTGTCGAGGGGATGCTCGCTCCGGGCAAAAAGCAGATCGTGCTGGTGGCCAACGGCGACAGACGGCGCACCGCAAACGTGGCTTGCCAGAATGCGCAAATGGAGTGCGAACGACAGTTGCGTCAGGCGTTTGCCCGCGAGGGCTACGAGCTTCTTCGCGCCCACCCGCAAGTGGACCCCGCGCTGGGTCACGGCTTTATCGAGACTCAGGCCCAGGGCCGCGATGTGTTTGCGCGCATCCCTGCCGATGCACCTCTGCTCGTGGCCGAAGCTGTCTGGCAGTTCAGTAATCATGTGGTCTATAACCTCTGGGAGCATCGCGGACCGATCCTGGTGGCCAGCAATTTCGACGGGGCATGGCCCGGGCTGGTGGGAGCAATGGGCCTGGAGGCCTGCCTGACGCGGCATAAATTCTCCGCTGATCAGGCCGGGCATTCGATCCTCTGGAGCAGTGAGAGATTCGAGGACGGGAACTCAGCTAAAAAAATCAGGCAGTGGCTGGCCGAAGGCAAAATAAGCCACGACACAAGCCACGCCCGCGGTTTTGATCCCTCGGACTTTTCCTCTTATGGTTCAGCCCTTGATTTCGGAGAGTCCGCGGCAAAAAATTTCACCGCCCGGCCTCGCCTGCTGGGCCTCTACGACCCGTTGTGCATGGGCATGATCAACGCCGCGTTCGACGAGCGCGACATGGTGGGCACGGGTATCCAACTTCGGCGGCTCAACCAGAGCGACCTTTATGCGCGCATGCAGGAAGTTCCGCGCGGCGAGGCGATGGGCTATGTCAAGTGGCTGGTGGACCGGGGTTTCAAGCTCCAGATCGGTTCCAATCCCTTTACCGACATCACCGAAAAAGCCGTGCTGGAATCGGGCCGCATGTACGCCGCCATCGTCCGTCACGTGGCCGAGGAAGGCCTCGATGGAGTAGGAATCGCCTACCAACTTGGGTTGGCTAAATTGTGCGCCGCCAGTGACCTCACCGAGGCCATGCTCAACAGCACGGCCCGTCCTCCGGTGGCATACCGGGGCAGCCTGGTGATGGACGGCCTGCCGATCATGTGCGCCAACGAGGCCGACATGGGCTGCGCCGTGGATCAGGCGTTCAGCCGGGAAATCTACCGTGGCAGCGGCCTGGAGCCGCTCTGGTCGGAAACCACCCAGCACGATGTGCGCTGGGGAGCGCCCTATAGCGGCCCGGCTGTTTTCGATGGGCGCGAGTTCGAGCTGGATGCCTTTATCTGGGCGTTCGAGCTATCGGGTAACACACCCTCAGGGCACGTGGCAGATAGCTGGGCCGGTATGGAGGGAGTCAGGCAACCCTACAACTTCTTTATCGAGAACGGAATCTGTACCCGCTGCCTGGCAAAACCCGGTGAGCTTATCTGGAGCAGGGTCTTTATCGACCAGGGTGATTTTTGTTTGGACATTGGCCGGGGCGCGGCGGTGGAGTTGCCCGCTGCGGAAAGCCAACGCCGCTGGGATGCCACCACCGGGGAGTGGCCGCTGATGCACGCCATGCTCTACGGCGTGAGCCGCGACCAACTGATGGCCCGTCACAAGAGCAACCATATCACTGTCAGCTACGCCCCCGATGCCCAGTCGGCCAACGGGATTGCCGCCGCCAAGGCCGCGATGGCCCAAAGCCTGGGCTTCCGGGTAACTATCTGCGGGGATATCTCGTTGGAGAACAGCCTGGAGAGCGGCTGCAAAACGGGCAAGGCCAAGGGGCCGGGCGAGCGCTGACTTGCATTTGACAACAAGTTGATAAAACAAATAAAGCCGGGGAGACCACCAATAGGTCTCCCCGGTTTTATTTGCAGCAAGTCAGGAATGCGGCTTACCAACTGATATGGTTAATCCCCCGGTCTATTACCCCACGGAACACAGGGTCGAATTCGGTCTTCATCGGCGGCACATCCGCGCGGAAATGGCTACGCTGGAACAACGGACGCACCGTGCCCGGAGGATCGATACCGATCACCGTGCGGCCTTTCCACTCAATCGTGTAGGTTATCCCCGCTATTTCCTCCGTGGTAGTGGTGTACTGCTGGGGCCAGCTCACGCTGACAGTATCCAGCGTGGATACACCCTCCAGGGTCAGGTAGTCGCCATCCCAGCCGGTTGATGCGCTTGCGCCGTTAAGTGTGCACTCAACTTTCGCCTTGTCCACCCCCACGGGGATACGCACCCGCAACGGAGTGTTGCGGTACATGATCACATCCACCCGGCCCTGGTACGGGAGATAACTGGCCACCCGGCATTCCGGATGCTCGCCGTTGAGGGCCAGGTTGACACTCACAGCCGTTGAATCGCTCTGCACAATTCGCCGCCAGATGAGAAAAATACCCCACGAGCCATGTGGAGCGCAGCAGTTCTGTATCGCATTGCGCAACCTTCCGGTTTCGTCCACCCAGTCGTTGGGCGCTCCCCAGCCCACAAAACAGCCTCGTATCCGCTCGGCCACGTTTGTCCAGGTGCTGGACACATTATCTTCTCGCACACCCGGGGCATCCATCCACGCGCTGTCCATCAACTGGGCCTCGGTAAAGTAGTTGCGCACATAGCGCTCCACCAGGTCCCAGTACCGCGGATAACCGGCATCGGTAAGCACCAGCGCACACTGGAGCATGTCCACAATCGCGCAGCTTTCCGTGCTGTGGCTGTCCTCGGGCCGCATCCAGTCACGACCCTCCATCTCCTGCACCCAACCGAAACCGCTGGCCAGGTTTTCCGCGGCGAAATCCACCAGCTTGCGCGCCCACTCCAGTTTTTCCGTGTCACCGGTAGCACTTGCGGTGCGGATCACTCCGGCCAGCCCGAACAGCGCGCCGTGGACGTTGGAGATACCAAGCGTACGGCCCGGCCGGATACTGGTGTGATGGTAATCCTTTGTAAAATTTGCAAGTCCCAGCGCCAGATTCTTTGCCCGCTCGCTGCCTGTCAGCTTGTAGTACTCTATCAGCGGGGTTATCCAGCCCGTGGAATGCTGGCTCACGCGTGGCTCGTGGTTCCTGTTCACCCTGTGGCCGAGCAAAATATCCTCGCGCTCGAAAAAGAAATACTTCCCTTTTTTTATCCCGTAACGCTCCAGCCCATCGATCATCGCCTCCAGCTTGGCCCTGACTTCCGGCTCCTCGTACTGCATGTAGAGGCTCAACAGTCCCATGAACTGGCTGCGGTTGTCCCACAGGTTCATCTCCGGCAACCCCTTGGTACGTCCGAACGGGCTGTAGGCGGGCCGCCAGGTGAGTCCGTGGCCGGCCTCGCGCATCCGTGAGTAGATCTCCTGCTCGTAAAGCCGTTCCTCCTCGGCGCCTTCCAATGAACCGGTAACCTGACGCGCGGCGATAAGGCCATAGAGGTTACGCCCAGGGTTTTCGGTGTAGTCCCAGTGGTTGTGGCGCAGCTCCGCCGGGCCCTCGCCGAAAAAAGTCCAGAAGTAGGGCAGGAAACCCTGCCTGCGGTCGGGCTGACGAGTCAGGAAGTTGATCGATGCCCTGGCGTGCTCGGTTAAATCCAGAGTGGCCGGGACAGAGCGCACAGCCGTGGCTGTTTGGGACTGCGCCAGCTGAGCAAGACAGAAAAATGCGGTCAGGATTGCAACTGTAATAAATCTCATGCCGGTTCTCCTTTAAAGTCCCGCACGGTGTGGTCAATCCAGCCACTTGCCGCCACTTGCAATATTATCCTGAGTATAAAGCCGTGAGCGAAGAGTTATTTCTTTGGCTATCTGCTCGCCCGAGAGTATTTTCAGGGCTGTTTCGATAGCCTCCCGCCCGCCGGTGGGATACTCGAAACTGGCGGCAAGAATCCCCTGGCGCACATAGGCCTGGCCCTCCTGCGGCAACGCGTCGATTCCCACGAAAACTATCTCTCCCTGGCGGCCGGCGGCCTTGGCGGCCAGCCACGCACCGTGCGCACCGGGGTCGTTGTGGGCGTAAACCATGTCAATCCTGTCGAACCGCGCCAGGGCGCTTTCCATCTCGCCGCGGGCCTCGGGTTCCAGCCACTTCATGTCGGCCTCGAAAACGATCTCGATATCGGTTTCCGCTATTCCCTCGCGGAAGCCGGTGTGACGGTCCTGGCCGGGGGTGGAAGTCATCAGGCCCTTAAGTTCAACCAATTTGCCCACGCCGCCCATTCGCCCGGCAATCCACTCTCCCGCCGCCTTGCCTATCTTGCGGTTGTCCGCCCCGATAAAGCAGGTGTAGTCCTCTCCCAGCACCCGTCTGTCCAGCACGATCACCGGAATCCCGGCCCGGAATGCCTCACGCACGGGGGGAGTGAGCGGCGCGGCCTCCTTGGGGCTGATAATCAGCACATCCACACCGCTGCTGACATATTCCTCCACGTGAGCGCGCTGGCGAAGGTTGTCGTTCTGGGCGTCCTTGAACACCACCTTAAGCTCAGGATGCTCCCCGGCGGCCCGCCTGATATCAGCGTTCATCTGTACGCGCCACGGCTCACCAAGGTTGCACTGGCTCACACCAATCACCCAGCTGGCGTCCTGTTCCGCTTCGCCCTCGTTTCGGCTGCTGGAGTCATTACCCCCGGAACATCCGGCCAGCGCTGCCGCCAGCACTATCAGGATAAGAATCATTAATCCTCTCAGACTATTATTCTTCATACCTGCCTCCGCTAAAAACGTATTGAATCAGTTCGTATGATCAATCCGAATTATTAGTATTCACCCCGGCAATGGTCATACCGCCGGTCCGTTAGCCGGATATTCAGCCCATAATGTCGATCAGCAGCGCCAGCGGGTCGGCCACGTTGCAGACCCCGTCGCGGTTGTAATCCGCGATTGCGTCCGGGAAATCTTCCATGCAGAGCCTGATCAGCCAGATCACGTCGGCTAGCCCCGCCTGCCCGTCGCCGTCGTAATCGGGGTTCGGCGGCTGAGTGGACACCACCGGCCCGATATACTCGGTGGCCAGCACCACGTTGTCGAAATATACTATAGCTTTGTTGTCGTTGTAGGGGATTTCCGGGTCGTGGGGGTTGTAGTCGTTCTCGAACACGCTGGCCAGGTAGTACTCCAGCCAGAAGTTATTTATTTTGACTTGCTCGTTTGTGCGCCAGCGAAAACCTTCAAACGGCTTGGGGTCGGTATTGTAAATTCCGCTGCGCCTGAACTTGTCTTTGAACCAGGTCCCTTCTATCGTGCCGGGGCCGTAGCGCTCGATCAGTTTCCCGTCGATCCAGAACGTCTGCTCCCCGTCGCGCTGCTCCGGGTCGTTGAGCTTGATCATAATCTCCACGCACTGCCACTGGTCGCGCCTGGCCTGCAGCGGCTCCTCGGGGCCGAACAGGTTGCCGTAATACGGGCTGGGCCGTCCGTCGGAAATCCCCTCCGGAGTTTGCCAACTGTGCATCTCGTCCCAATAGGAATAGAACGACCATGCCCCCGGAGGATCGGTCACATTACGCCCAATCAGGTCTATGAAGGTCAAAAAACTTGACCTGCCATCGGGCCGGGAACCGGCCCCCGGCGCCGGATATGGAGGCGAGTTAAACTTGCCGCCCAGGGCGACGAAATGATGAACATACGGTGCATCCGGGGCGAATTTGACGTAAAACCTGGCATAAAGCTTTTCGTAGCCGTTGTCGAGCAATTTCCAGAGGTGCCCGCCAGTGTTCGGTCCCTTGGTTCCTGTCATCCTCAGGCAATGCTTACCCTCACTCGGTGCGGTCGTGTCCCTTACGATGTAAAGAACCGCGCTATTATCGTTGCTGATTGCTGTCCAGCGCTGGCTGAGATCGCTAACCGAAATCGACTCGAAATTCTCCGTGAACACCACGGCTGAATCGTTCTCTATTCCGGCATCGCCCGGGTAGCGGGCGGCGATCCCCAGCGTACCGGCCAGGGCTGTCCGGCTCTCGCCACTGTTGCCCCTGGATGACGCTAATCCAGCCAGCAGCAGGATTGCCAGTATGCACGATGCAATAGCTGCAACTTTCATTTTTGCTCCTGACTGAATAATTTTGCCAATTCCGGCATTCACCATCTCAATATTACCAGCAGCTATCCAACCTTTAATAATCACACTCTGTCAATTAACAAGTGGAGATTAATTGCTGCTGATCAGCGGCCACCGCGCTTCTGGAACAGCACCGCCAGCACGATTATCACCCCGGTGAGCATCAGCCGGCTGGCCTCGCCCACCGCGTTGATACTGAGCACTTTCTCCAGGTAGCCGATAATGACTGTCCCCAGCAGGGTCAGCCAGATACTGCCCGTGCCGCCCTTAAGGCTGGTGCCGCCGATTACCACTATCGCAATCGCGGTCAACTCGTAGGTCATGCCCGCCTCGGGGTCTCCCTGCTGTTCCTGCGCCGCCTGGCAAATACCGGCCAGCCCACAGAACAGCCCGCTCAGCGCATAGGCGAACACTTTTACCGCGCGCACCGGCACACCAGAGAGCCGGGCCGCTTCCTCGTTACCGCCGATAGCGTAAATCCAGCGGCCCGGGCGCAAACGGTCCAGCACAATCCAGGTGACAACAACGCAAAGCAGAAACAGCAAAGTAACCACTGTGATATTGCCGCCCAGCACCGAAGAGTTGATAAACTCGAATACAGCCGGTACCTCCACGTACTCGTAGCTCCCATCGGCCTGCTGCACGGCGGTGGAGATTTTCTGCCCTCCGCTGATCAGCTTGGCCACCCCCCGGGCGAACACCATCATTGCCAGCGTGGCGATAAACGGCTGGATAGACCAGCGGGCGGTGAGCGCTCCACTGGCCGCGCCGAATGCCGCGCCCACTGCCAGTGTGGCCGGAATCGCCAGCCAGGGCGACACACCGGAGTGGATAGTAAGCATCGAAAACAGCACGGCTGAAACACCAAGCAGGCTGCCCACCGAGAGGTCGATCCCGGCGGCGATTATCACCACTGTCATCCCGCAGCCCAGGATACCGAACACGGACACCTGACGCAGCATGTCGCGATGAGTGCCCCATTTGAAGAAGGCGCCGTCGGCATTGAAAATAACCCCAAGCAGCACCACCGCCGCCAGCGAGGCCAGGACCCGGGCCGAAGGTGATCCAAGTATTCCGCCGAATCGAACCCTGAGGGTCACTCCCGGTTTTGTCTGGTTCACGCGGCCTCCCCCGCCCGGCTCATGGCCGCGGCCAGGATTTTCTCCTGCGTGGCCTGCCCTGGGCTGAACCGGGCTGTTATCCTGCCTGAGCTCATCACGATTATCCGGTCGCTCATCGCCAGCAGCTCCGGCATCTCGGAAGTTATCAGCACGATTGACATCCCCTCGTCCGTCCAGCGGTTCATCAGCGAGTAGATTTCCTGTTTTACGCCTATATCAACCCCACGTGTGGGCTCATCGAGCAGGAACACGCGCGGCATGGTTTCCAGCCATTTGGCCAGGATCACTTTCTGCTGGTTGCCGCCCGACAGGTGGCCCACGGGCATCTCAAGCGATGCCGCCCGCAGAGAAAGCTGCCCGGCCGCGGCCACGGCTGCTTTTCTTTCGGCGGCGCTGTTCAGCCACAGACCGGGCGAAAACCTCCGCAGGGCAGCCAGCGTTATATTGGCCCGAACTCCCATGCTGGTAACGCAGCCTGTTGCCTGACGGTCGTTGGTCAGCAGGGCCATGCCATGTGCAATCGCATGGGCCGGTGAGCTGATCTCAAAGGGCCGCCCGTCCAGCTGCACTTCCCCGGACACGCTGTTGCCGTAAGAGCCAAACAGGGCGTGCAGCAGCTCGCTGTTGCCCGAGCCCTGAAGGCCCGCCACGCCCAGAATTTCTCCCCGCCTGAGAGCAAAAGAACAATTATCCACCAGCTTACGTTGCGGATTGGTTTTGTCTCTGAGGGTAAGCTTACTGACGGTCAGAAAATCCGGGCCAAAATCAGGCTTTCGAGGCGGGAACTGGCTGCTGATCTCCCGGCCCACCATCCAGCGCAAGAACTCCGCCTGATCGAGCTCCGTCGCCGGGCTTGTGCCCACCAGGGCGCCATCGCGAAGAACCGTGATCCTGTCGGCCAGACGGTAAATCTCGTCCATTTTGTGGGAGATATAGATAATCCCGCAGCCCCGGCTCTTGAGCCGCCCGATCATCTCGAACAGCTTTTCCGCCTCGGGGCGGGTCAGTGTGCTTGTGGGTTCATCCATCACTATTACGCGGGCATCGAGCGAAAGCGCTTTGGCAATCTCCACCATCTGCTGAACCGAGATCGGATAGCTCTCCAGCGGGCGGTCGATATCGATATCCAGTTCCAGCTCAGCCAGCAGCGCCCGCGCTATCTTGCGCTGGGCGGCACGATCAAGCAGGCCCGCGTACAAAGTATGCTCGCGGCCAAGGAACAGGTTGTCCAGCACCGTAAGTGAACCAACCAGCGAGATTTCCTGGTAAATAACCGCTATTCCGGCCTGACGTGCCTGCTGCGGCTCGGTAAACGATACAGCCCGCCCGTCCAGCTCCACCCGGCCCTGCCACTTGCGGTAAACTCCGGCCAGGATTTTGATCAGCGTACTCTTGCCCGCACCGTTCTCACCGGCCAGGATATGCACCTCGCCTGCATTCAGCTCAAAATCAACCCCGCGCAGCACTTGTACCGGGCCAAATTTTTTGCCGATCCCGCTCATGCGCAGTAACGGCCTGCTATCTATCTTCGTTTTATCCTGCTGCGTACGTGCCAACCCGCTCATTGGCCCACCCGTTTACCTGATAATAAGATAAAGCTGCGTAACATTTCCAGCCGGAACACTTGACAACCCGGTGGCTGAATCCCGATAATAATCTCTCGTCACTTAACAGATTAACGAGGGAAGGATACGATGCCGGATTCCAGCTCCAGAAAAAAGATAGTCCTTGAACTCGAGTTCGAGGTGTTCGGGCCGAACCTGGACAATGTGGTCAGCACCTGCGCCCAGCTCAACCTGCATACCGAGGACAAGTCGATCCAGGGTGCGATGGATAAGCTGAACGAGGCCGTAAAAATCTTTTTCGACACCGCAGAGGCCAGTCACCAGTTGCCCCAGGTGCTCGATGCGCTCCAGAGCGGTGATTTGAATATCAAGCCCTGGCAACCCTGAGCACTCTCAGGCTTGCTCCTCAAGCGGCATGATCAACTGCTCACCCTCGTTGCGCGGGTTGTCGACCAGATGCCCCACCGGCCTGACATTCATTTTCTCAGCCGGATACTGCACGAACAGGGCTTCCAGCCTGCTGCGGTCCTCGCAGCCGGGGTCCAGCCACAGTTGCCAGTGCGCCTGTTCCAGAATGACTGGCATCCTGTGATGGAACGGTTCGATCAGGCTGTTGGCCGAGGTGGTCAGCAGGGAGCAGGACTCTATCTCATCGCCAAGCTCGTTCCGCCAGTGTTCCCAGATCGATGCCATCGCGAACGGTTTGCTGTTGGCCATCGAAATATAGTAAGGCTGCTTGTTGCCCTTGCTGCCGCCCCACTCGAAAAAACCATCAGCCGGAACCAGGCAGCGCCGGCGACGGACCGCCGCACGGAACGATGGCTTGTCGAACACGGTTTCGCTGCGGGCGTTGATCATCCGCGCGCCGATAGCGATATCTTTTGCCCAGGAAGGTATCAGGCCCCAACGGAACGTTCTCCAGTGGCGTCCCTGTCCCGTGTCCACCACCGCCAGGACCGCATCGGTTGGCGCAATATTGTAGCGGGCCGGGACATCCACAGCCGCGGCAAGCTCGAAAAAACCGGCCAGTTCCGTCTGGGTGCTTTTCATCACGAACCGTCCGCACATACTCCCCTCCGCTCCAGCCACTGCCGGGAAACAAAAGGCGCGCTTCTGCTAGCGCGCCCTCATCAATAACCGCATCGCTGCCATGTCAGAGCAATCTGCCCATTTCCTCGCCCAGCCGCTCGATCTGCCCGGCCGTATGGCCGGCTGAAACCGCCAGCCGGACCATGCCGCCCCGTGGACTGCCGGGGTAATGCATAAACGGCGCCAGGATACCTTTATCAAACAGACGGTTGCTGAGTTCCGACAACTCCAGTGCACCACTATCTGTCAGCGGAACAATCGGCGTGGGCAGGTCCGGCACATCCAGCCCCAGCGCGGAGAGTGTGCGTCTCAGCAGACGGTTGTTGGCCGCCAGCCGTTCGAATAACTCCGGGTGCGCCTCCAGATAATCGAACGCCGCTATCGATGCTCCGCAGACTGGCGCGGGCGGCGGAGAGCTGCACTGGTAAACCGTTGATTTTTCCCTGATTTGTTCCGCCAGAGAAGCCTGGATCGGCACGACCCCGCTGAAACAGCCGAACGCCTTGCTGAGCGTGGCGCAACTGATTACTTTTTCCGACTCTACCCCATAATGTGATGCTGTCCCCCGTCCACACTCACCCAGCACACCGAACCCGTGTGCGTCATCGATCAGCACCAGGTGCTCCCGGCCCTTGAGCATGGAAAGCAGCTCCGGCAGTGGGAAAACCCTGCCAAACAACGGGCTGACACCCTCCACGGCAACCACCACCCTGCTATCGCCACCTGCCTTTTTCAACTCATTGGCCAGCGAATCCAGGTCGTCAAGCTCGAATTCAATATAGCCGGGCGCCCAGGCGCGCACCGCGTCGGTAATACTGGAGTGGGCATCGCGATGGACCGCCACCGTATCATCCGGTTTGAGCAGACCGGAGAGCAGGACCGCCATGCCCAGGTACCCGCTGGAATAGTTTACCGCCGCCCCGGTTCCGGCGAATTCGGCAACTTTGCTCTCAAGCTCCAGGTGGATGCTCAAAGTGCCGCTGGAGGTGCGTGCCGCCGATGAGCTTACACCAAACCGTTCCAGCGCCCGCACCGCACCCAGACGTAATTCCTCCCTGCCGGCCATCGACAGGTAATCCGTCCCGCCGAAATAGAGATAGCGCTTGCCGCCCATAGTTATTTCCGGCCCCACCGGCCCATCGAGAACGATCTCTCTCATCTTGCCCGTCATCCATTCTCCCCTGACTGCTCAATCAAAGAACTTCCGGTACTCATGGATTAGATGCTTGTATTGCCAGCTATTTTATATGATGTTACCATAAGTATCAACTCTTTTCCCCGTGGCTACAAGGTTCTTAATGGCAGGGGCAGGAGTTACCTCAGGCATCACAGGTATACGCAAAGTCCGGCCATCCATGCCCGCTTGTCAACGGGCGTTAAATTGCAGCATATTTTGCAGCTCGGACAGGTGTGGCTAATAGTAGCTTTCAATCATTATAACAGATACCGCCGCTCCCGGCGGAGGAGAAATGGATGTTCGAGACCAGCCTGCTGGCTCCTGACGATACCCTGTTACTCTGGACTTTCCTGGTGGTCTGGGCCGCCGTGTCGATTTTCTGTGAGCAACGCTACAAGTGGGGCGCAAGGGTAAGCGGGCCGGTGCTGGCGCTGCTGGGCGGACTTGCAGCGGCCAACCTGGGCCTGATCCCGATAAGCAGTCCGGTATACGACGCGGTCTGGGACTATATAGTTCCGCTCTGTATCCCGCTGCTGCTGCTCAAAGCCGACCTTCGCCGCATCTGGCGCGAGACCGGACGGATGATGGGCCTGTTCCATATCAGCGCCCTGGGAACCGTGGCGGGAGCATTCGTGGCGGCCCTTAGCGTGGGTTTTATGGTAGAATACATGCCCGAGGTCTGCGGGATCATGACCGCCAGCTATATTGGCGGGTCGATGAATTTCCTGGCGTCGGTGAATTTCTTCAACGCTCCGGAATCCACCACCAACGCCCTGATAGTGGCCGACAACCTGATTATGACCGTGCATATTATCGCAATGCTCTCTCTGCCGGGGATTGCCTGGGCCGTGCGCGCGTTCGGGATGCTGCCGGATGAGGAACTTTATCACAACAGCGGCGTGGACGGGGCGGACGCAACCACCTACTGGAGTCCCAAGCCGATCTCGCTGCTGGATATCGCCCGCAACCTGGCGCTGGCGTTCATAATTGTGGCAGTGGCCACCGAGCTTGGCGAATTTATCATGGGCACCGGCCTGCCTGAAACCCTGCGCGGTTTTATCGGCAACAAGTTCCTCCTGTTTACCGCGATTACGGTGGCGTTTGTCTGGTTTTTCCCCGGCTTCTCCTCAAAGCTGGAGGGCACCGAGGAGTTGGGCACGTACGCAATCTACCTCTTTTTCGTACTGATCGGCATTCCGGCCAGCATGAAAGCGATCTTCCTGGAAGCGCCGATCCTGCTGGTGCTGTGCGCTATCATCCTGGCGGTAAACGTGATTGTGACGTTCGGGGTGGGACGGCTGCTGGGTTTTACGCTGCCGGAGATGATCCTCTGCTCGGTGGCCAACACGGCCGGCCCGATGAACGCCGCCGGGGTGGCGATTGTGAAGAAATGGTCGAAACTGGTCCTGCCCGCTTTCCTGGTGGGCATCTGGGGCTACGTTATCGGCACATACACCGGGGTGCTTACCGGCGAGATTATCCGGGCGATTTTTTAAAGGATAACACACCCCTGTATCCCCTCTTTTTAGAGGGGATTAAAAAATCAAGCAGCCACTTGATGACTTTAAATAAGTGCATGCTTAAGTAGAGCCAATTCTTTTTTTCATCCAATAACGTATAAATCTTGAAAAAAAGGTCAGTAAAAAATGTGGGCAATCTCCTCTGGTTGCAGGTGCATTTCTGGCAATAACATTTCGATCTTTACTTTGTTAGTTATTATCGCAGCAGGCTTGTCCACCTGCAGTGCAAATCGGGTGGATCCGGTCGCTATTGGCAATAAAGCTGGTGAATTTGGTGGTTGGCTTACTAGCGGCGCGGATGGCCCAAACCAAATTGTACAAAATAGTAATCGGTTGATTCTTTGCAATGGTATTTTGGCACAGCTTTACAGTGCCTATGAAAAATCTATCTCCGCTTTGTCCCCACCTCCGACCTGGACAAATACGGTTCGCTTCCTCGGCGGCCATAACGGGTACGCCGTTGTTGAGATTATAGACGACACCCCTGACTCTTTAAAGAACAATACAACATTTTATTACCATCTTACTATCACCTTCTTCGATTATTCCGATTCTCGCAAACTTTTTATCGGCGGACAGATAAGCTTATTGACTTTAAAGAAATTAAATAATAATAACAAATGGGTGCAGGAGGACATTCTCTTAGAAGGTGGACTGGTTTTCGCTGGAGATTATTCAGGTTCAATCGAATTTGAAAGCTTTCTATTGCTCGTAAATTTGGCACATTCGCGTCTTATTTCGGGCAACGTTGTTATCCGTTCCGGAGAGGAGATTCTAAGTTTCAATCCTTATTCTTCCTGACTTTCTCAATGCCGCCCCTCGCGCGCTATCAAAACGCCCTTCGGGGTGATTTTTTAAAGGATTACACACCCCTGTATCCCCTCTTTTTAGAGGGGATTAAAAACCAATCTGAACGGTATTCTCAGAGATTTAGAAAACAAATTCAAATTGTCCGGCAAAGACAACCGTTGACAAAACTGGTTACACACCGAAAGTTTCTACAATGGTAAAAATAACAATTAAGAAAATCGAATGCAGCATTACCAATATGCGAGAAATATTGTTACCCTATTTAGACGGTAATGTATTCCATGTGACCGATAGAAAAGGCTATGCGGGGATAAAAGTACTAGGTAAGATAAAACACAATGGTAATGGGGAATTACGCCCTGCTTTCCCTCAATCTCCAGACTGCTATGGAAATTTGAATGATCGGGTTTGTCTTTTTGATTTCCGCAATTTCCCTGGTTGGGATTGGGGTCTTGCTACTCCAGAGACTTTATTAAATCCTCCTAATTATAATAATAACCCAATTTTTCTCATATTGAGTGAAAAAATATATCCCGAACTAAAACTTCAAAGCCAAGAAAAAAAACCTATCACTCGTACACATGTACCATATGGTCTCGAGTGTTGGTTCCCTGGAGATATCGATGTTAACAAATTTCAGATTACCACTGTATATTGCGCTACGATTATTCAAAATCTTGAAAATAATCTAGGCAGGCGAATGGAAGCTGCTCATAAAAAGCTCTTTAATAATTTGCCTAAGGATTGATCAAACATCATCCATCATTGTTGTTGCTCATCTACTAATTCCATATGAACAGCTTCTGTTAAATTCCCTTCTAACAAGAGGGGTGCCTGCACCAGCAGGCGGGGTGTGTATCTCAATATTACCGCTCACCTGCTTTCGTAGTGCGTTATTTCACCCTCCGCCAGTACCACCTTCATCCGCACGGAATCCTGCACACTTATTTCCCCCTCGCCCCACCAGGCTTTTACCGTTTCACCGTTGACAGTAAACCCCCGCCAGTTCCCATCTTCCACCAGCTCGATCCTCGGCACCGGCTCCGTGTTCCTGAACGGGACCGCTAGCGCCAGGAATTTTACCTCGGCGGCTTTGCGGGTAGTGCCAACTGTTAGATGCCACTGGTTGGCCGCGCCCTCGTAGCGCTCTGTCGGCGGAGTGCTGAACTTGTCGGTCTGGCTGAACGTAAGCGGCTGGCTGCTGATAATCCTCACCACGCAGCGCACGGGACCGTTATCGATAAATATCGTCCCGTTCTTTTTATCGAACTCCATCCGCTCCAGGGCGTGCAGCATAAACTGGAACGTGGCGGGCTTTTCCGTGGAAAAGTAATCGTGCACGGCCAGCCAGGGCCGCTCTTTCTCCCCTCTGTGAGCCGGGTTGGGCTGACCGGACTCGCCACGGAAAGCCAGGGTGCGGCGCGCAACAGTGACTTCCGGGCCGGAGGGCGGCAACGGCAGATCCAGGAATTCCTGCCACTGGTTTTCGGTGAACTCGCTCATCGGCACGTTGTAGGCGGCGGTGGCGTCACCGGTGACAAACGTCAGCAAACCTTTTGGTTCATAGCGCACGATTTGGCCGGTGGCCTCCATGCTGCCCGATCCCTGCCCACGGCCATCGACAAGCAGCGCGTTGTGGGCCTCGGTCTGACGGGTCCAGAGGTTGTGGTGCGGACTGCTGTACCAGGGGTAGTAGCCGGAGTCGATCAACAGGGGGCGGCCCCAGGCGTTAAGCTGAAAGCTGTTCTGATCGGCGTGGCTGTGGCTGAACGAACCGAAACGGCTGGCCTTGAACAACGCCCACACATCGCGCTCCGGCTCACCCAGGGCACTATGCATCGCCACCCAACCGATATCCTTCAGCCAGCGGGTGTCCTCCAGGGCTGTGGGGGCAACCGGCTGCAGCCCCTCCAGAGGGGGACAGAGCACGGCGAAAACATCCTCCACAAACCACTCGTACCAGTTCCACTCACCCTCTTTAACCTGCAGCTTGGACTCGATCCCGCCCGGTACCGTAATATTCTCCGCCTGCCATTGCAGCACTGGGTCGTTCAGGGCGGCGGCATACTTGTACAGCATCAACTTTTCCGGCAGGTTGGGCGCGGATTCGCCGTGGTCTCCGAATCCTCCGCGGGTTGCGTACGGCGGATGAAAATAGACCGCGAAATAGCCATTGTTACGGTAGAATGGTTTTTTATAAAGGTTTATCCCGGTGGCGCTTCGCAGGGCATCCAGGAAATTCGTGTGCCAGCCCATGTAGGCAGACCAGTAACTGAGACCCTGTGCCCACCCACCGTTATCGGAACCCCAGGTAGGGAATGTTGACAGGTAGCAGCGCATCACGTAGCTCAACCACTGCTCCGCCTCGGGGAACTCTCCCAGGCAACTGATCGAGGCCATGCCCATAAACGCCAGCACACGCACCGCATGGTTGGACCACGGCGCTGAGATAAAATCTTTGCTTCGGTAATACTCCATCACCTGCTCGCCACGCCGCCGTAGCGAGGACATCACGATAATCTTGTCCTCGTGGCTCAACTCATCGGCTATCCAGTCGTAGGTAAGGGCCATGCGCTCCATCATCGGCATCCCCGCCTCATCGTTACCCGTGGAGCCGTCGGGCATGGGAAGATTGTAGCTGGTGATCCCATCCGGGTCCCAGCCCGCCAGATGAACCAGCCACTTACGGGCGCCATCCAGATATCTTTGCTCACCGGTAATTTTCCACGCCAGCGCCAGACGAATGGCGTGTGCACTGCCCCGCTTGCCCGGAGTATAGGTTCTGCGCCATTCACCAACCTCGAAAACACCGTCCTTATAGGGAGCGGGCTCAGGGTAGAGCGGCTCCTCCAACGCAGCGTCGGCCAGGGTACGGCAGCGATTCCAGAGTGCTATCCTGTCATTTTCCACCAGCTTGCGGATCTCGCCCACAAAACCGCCATCGGGCCGGAAGAACATCCTGGGCCGCCGGTTTTCCAGCAGCCGGGCCAGCTTCGCCACATCGGGCATGGGCAGCTGGGGAGTTTCCTCCCCAACACTGAACCCGCGCAGATTTGAACGCGCGAACGCCGTACCGTTCGAATCGAGATAGGCCACGTACCAGGAGTAGCTTCCGGGACTGAGAGGGTTGTTCAGAACAGTAACGGTGGAGGACAGGCTGTCGCTGACCAGCACCGGCTCGCCTCCGCCCTCGCCAAACAACTGCCACCTGTAGGCGGCCGCATCCGGATGACCGGTCCAGTAGAACCCCGGCGGATTGACACCTGCCGGAGAACCATCGGGAGGGTAGTGCAACAGTTGACGGGCCGACGGTGTCTGCTCATCGACAACAAGAGTCAGATCGATTTCTTTTGGGGCCATGGAACAGGTAAGCAACAGGGCGGTACAGCAAACTGACAGGATAAGGCGGGCGTACGATAAGCGCATCACAGGACTCCGGTCTGGGAGGGTGGAGACTTGTCAGGCTGATGATTAGCAATTATTACTTTATTGAAGTGCGCAAGTCAATTATAACAACGCGCTTTTCTCTGAACCTTGTTTAGCAGGTGCCGGTGTAATTAAATTA
>SDBV01000393.1_pt1 | contig 62184 bp, 41 predicted proteins | sample 2277081 | NCBI WGS metagenome assembly SDBV01 (sample SAMN10402039, study PRJNA504765) | marine sediment metagenome | isolation source: marine sediment core GS10_PC15, 223 cmbsf | place: Arctic Ocean: Southern Knipovich Ridge | collected 2010
AGCTGAGTCGTTTTTCAAAACCATCAAGACCGAACTAATCTATCAGAACACATATTTCACCAGAGATCAGGCGAAGAAGGAAATCTTTGAATATATCGAGTCCTATTACAACGGCATCAGGAGACATTCAACATTGGGCTACAAAACTCCGATCCAGTATGAGCAGCTGAAATATGTGGCTTAAGCAGGTGTCCATTTTACTGGACCACGTCAAGGGTACACGTTTCTAAATCCTCTTACAAAAGATCGATATTACGACATCAATTATTCATTTGATAAGGCAGTTGAAAAGGTGGGCTTGAAGGTCAATGGGGGAAAATTCAGATTTCACGATCTTCGCCATGCGTTTGCTACCCTTCTTCACAAGGAAGGCGTGGGATTGGACACCATCAGGCTACTGCTTGGACACAACGATCTATCCACCACTGATCAGCACACTACATACGATATTTCAAGAACGGCACAGGCGTTGAATCATCTGCCAAAATTGAGGTGAAAACGGGGTTGTGGGGCAAGAAACTGGCAAGCTTGTCAGAAAAGAGCGTGTTGAAATTTTGCCTCCAATCCTTCAAATACCCTAGCACTAGACGTTTCATCCATTGCGGTCCGAACTGCCCTAGATGTTTTTATGATATGTGGGGTGAATTCTTGGCGTCGATGCAGAAGGCGTTGAGTTAGAGAACATACGCTGTGGCGGCTTAGAAAGCATTACATCCGAATAAACCGTTTCTTAGAAAATAGGCTGAAAGTGTCCAACTAGTTCTGAAGGGATACGGATGGCGAGGACGAATCATAATCTCGGGAAAAGGAGAAAATAGTTGCATTTTCTAAGAACTATATTTTCATTGTCAACACCAACATATCCAACATATTTTAACTGTGTACATTTTTACGATAATTGGCAAAAGGAAAAGCGCAATCCAATGATATCAAGAATCTTTACGACAGATGATCAGGATTATTTTGCCCGGCTTTCAGGTGACTATAATCCTGTCCACCTGGATCCCCAGTATGCAAGACGCACAATCTTTGGGGATGTAGTTGTACATGGGGTTCATATAGTCCTTTGGGCTATTGAGGAATTTTTGAAGCATTCACCTGCAAAGCAAATACTTACATCGATCAAAGTTGAATTTCGCAATGCGCTATATCTTAACGAAGCTGTATATTTGGAAATCAATCAGGGAATAATAATAGTCAAAAAGCACGATCTTACAATTCTCAAAATAAGCAACCTGGGCTTTGAGCGTTCGAGCGAGTGTCACTTTACTTTGCCTACTGAGATAAAGCATCAAAAGTGCAAATCGGTTTCATTTGCAAGTGCTGCGCAAGATTCGGGTACGATTCAACTATTCTTGGATAAGGATTTGCTGGCTGAGCAATATCCTACAATGCGGAATTCTATTGATCTATACCAGACAGCAACATTATTAGCGACTACCCGATTAGTTGGAATGATTTGTCCCGGTGAACGTTCTGTCTTTAAAACTTTGGAGCTTGATTATTCTCGCCCCAAAATACAGAACGAGAGAATGCAGTATGCTGTTGATTTCTCAGATGAACGGTTTTCATTATTGGCGATCAAAATAGAATATTCCGGGTTGGAAGGTAAAATTGTGTCGCATATGCGGCCGGGCCCACAAATTCAACATGACTTGCAAACGATAAAAGGCTTGGTCAATAATCGGGAGTTTATCGATCAAAATGCATTGGTAATAGGTGGTTCGAGAGGTTTGGGCGAAGTGGCTGTGAAAATCTTGGCCATAGGTGGAGCCAGTGTCAGATTCAGCTATCTCAGGGGTGAAAAAGAAGCAACAGAAATAGCCCATAATCTAAAAATAGATGGATTTCAAGCGGAAACATTTAAATACGATGTGCTTGACTCAAACGAAGAAATATTTGAGCGGCTAAGAAACAACTGGATTCCAACGCATGTTTATTACTTTGCAACACCATTTATCTTTGGAAATTCAGGACAGTTCTTCTCTGAAGATTATTTTCATAAATTCTGCCTTTATTATTGCAAGGGCTTTGTAAATCTGCTCAACGAGTTGACTGATAAATGCAATAGAGTACTTGCGATTTACTATCCATCGACTCAGGCACTGGATATCAATAAATATCCAAATACTCCATTAAATCTGATTGAGTACGCAGCTGCCAAGTCTGCCGGTGAAACAATCTGCGAATATTTTTCAAACGAACATCCTGACTGTTATTGTTTTGCGCCAAGACTACCCAGGCTAAATACTGACCAAACGGCTTCATTCACAGGATTTCAAAACAAGGATACTTTTAGTTGCATATTGGATTCACTGATCACTTTTCGCGATAGCATACCTGGCGAATAAATATTTTAGTTTTATCACTCATTTAATATTGCTGAAAGTTCAAAACATATTTCCTTTGAGAATGTCTTTCTATAATCTGGTAACAAATGAAAAACGGCATCAAAGGCATTGTCAGGAAACCTTGCGGATTTATCAAGAATTGTTAAACCTCGATTCGAATCATAGCTGTTCAAAACATGCCAGAACTGCTCCTTAGCGTGCTTCGACATATTCTCCCTCGCCCATCGTGCCTCTGGCAATACAATTACAACCACTTTATCCGTAATTGCTAAAGACTTGTTGAGCAATCTTTCCAAGCTCTCTATATGTTTTTGCCGGGCATATTTCTCTGGATTCAAATCCCCCTGCTTTTCCACTTCACTATAGAATTTATCCATCATATCCGAATCGAACCTTTTCTCAGCTAGCAGATTGATCGATGACGCGAGTTCGTTATCAAATAATTGAAAGCTTTTCATGCTCAATTGGTTCTGTTCCTTTTTAAATCTCTGTCCTTCATACATCAGTACGCGCATAATTCTATTAAGTTGTAAACTTGGCCTTAATCCCGGCCACATAAAGTACTTTTCCGCCCATATCAGGGTAATATAGCGTTCTTCCGGCTCCTCTCGATGGATAAACCTTTTTTGAGAGAGCAAGCCCATAACGTCAAGATATCCATGATTCTTCAACTGAAGACGTCTGTCCCTTAACAGGGATGGCTGTAAGCCCAAAATGATACAGTCCGGTTTGACAAAGTATTCTGCCATAATGTTAACAAACATATCAACTTTAAAAACAGTTCCCCCGCCGGATGTGATATTGATGAGCTTGTATTCGGGGTACTCTGCAGAGAAAACATCTGGCTCTATTGCGTTGGCAAGTGAAGACAGACCAACCAGATAACAAGTCTTCATATCGGAAGCATAATCGCGGCTGATTTGTGACATCAACTGATGCCCGGGTGTTGACCAGGCTTTTTTATACAATAGTGCATATAACGGGTTATACGTGAGCACAAAAGCGATTGCCCATAACGAGAAAGCTACCATACTAAGTTGCCCAATCATGATAACCAGTTTTTTGCAATTAGATTCTAAATGAAGTCTAAAAACCTTCATAGATAAACTCCACCGCAGAACTTTGCATCATGGCTGTTACCAGGATGAGCTTAATCGTAATCCACAAAAGTATTGCCGTTACTTTTATTGCGGTCAAATTTCTGGCATTATAAAACTGAAAGAATTCAGACAACCAATTAACAAGAGCCATCATAACATATCCTTCCAGACCAGCAGCAGTGAAGCCGAAACGACCAAAATTACATAAACAGGACCGATTATCGGCAGGAATAGGCTTACCAGCCTGTTTTTGTTCCATTGATGCCTGAGGCCATAGTCTCTGACAATCTTTTCCAGAAACATGATAAGCCCCATCATCCCTCCCCAAACCAGAAAATTCATGGTCAGGCGATGCCAGATTCCGACAAATGCAAATGATACGATCAAAGTCAACACTGTGACCCAGTGGGCTTTCGCGATCCCGAATCTACGTACAAGTGTAAGTTGAAGCGGAGTATAAATATTCCTGTTTACAAAACTGCCTAGAGACATATGCCAGCGTTTCCAGAAATCGGTTATCGAAACAGCCATTAACGGTGCTTGGAAATTGACAGGTGTGGGTACATTCAGCAATTGTCCGATTCCGAGCGCGATTTTCGAGTACCCCGCAAAATCAAAAAATACGTATATAAAGAGCAAAATACTGCCACTTAAATCTTCCGGCGTAGCTAGTGACCCATTTAAGCCAAAAGCAAAAATCCTTATTCCCTGAGCAATTACAAACTTATACAACAGGCCGCCGGTAATGGTGTTTATTCCCTTCAGCAGTTTTCCAAAGGGTGCTGTAGAAACATAATGGTTGTCCATAGTCAAATGGTCTTTGTATGCGGCTATCGGTCCTGAAGCAAGCATATGGAAAGGAGCAACATAGCCAAACAATGCCACGGGATTGAGAAGGCTGGCCTCTTTAAGTCCTGCCATTATGAATACGTCCAGCAGTCTTAAGAAAACATAAGAGAATGAAAAAAGCACCAGGATTTCTAATCCTGCTTCAGCGTTTTGTATCTCCAGCCCCTCAAAAATGTCTAACAGAAGGCCGTGCTTATCGAAATTTAATTTGTGCAGAATAAAAGATCCGCAAATTATTGTTGCAGCCAACACAACAATACAATTAGCAAAGACAGCAGGGATATTACCTTTGATTTTTCTCAATCCATAAAGCAAAAACCAGAAAATGCCTATATATATGGAAAAAAAGATAAAAGGTTTTACACCTAGTAGTACTGCCAGTACCATAGCGTTAAGAATGCCAAACTGTGTTGTTTTTTTTAGATCAAAATCAAGATTCATTAAAACATAGACACAAAGACCAGTAAGCCAGAATAAGGGCGATTGAAGAAGCGTCATAGTCCACTCAGCAATTGATATAAGAAAAAAAGACAGACAACAGCATCAAGATATTTTAGCGTCAATCAGGGATGTTAATTTCCCGACATTTTGTATTTCGCTGATTTCTTCCGTTTGAAATCTGATACCGAATTCCTGCTCAATCTGCAAAATTAGATTTACGTGATTAAACGAGTCCCAACCGGGTACTTCTCTGGCTGTCAACTCGCTACTCAGTACAAGGTCTTTTTGATTGAAAAGCACTCTAAAAATATTGGTCAATTTATCCATTGCCTGATTATCCATTGCATTCCCCTTTATTTCTCTTCTATTTCAGCATAATCCACTGGAAGTTCATCCAAAAGTATATCGGGTCCAATTTCCCAGATTTCCGCACCCGTGTTTTCATCCTTCTTAATAATCTCAAATCCCAAGTTTTTGTATAAGTGCTTTACCAGATCGTTTTTTTCTGTCCGTATGAATTCTCCCATAATCTTTTTGCCCTGGAACTTCCTTGCTAACAATTTAAACAATGCGTACTCCACAGTCCTGTTAAGAACTCGGCAACTCATCAGCCAACTCTCTATAAAAACCTCGTCTTTGCGGGGCAGAATAACAACAACAGATATAATACCCTGGGGGCCGAAAGTATCGCTATACGAGACCACAAATACCTGAGTTCCCTTCGACTGCATCTCTTTCAGTTGGGACTCTGTGTGCCTTCGAGTAGTAAGGTTGAACTGATTGGTTTTCTGAAACATCTGGGCAACTCTGGAAACATTGCTATCATCAAGCTGCGACACACGTAATTGAATTTTAATGTTAGACAAAAACTCTTCCAAATTATTAAACGTTGACTTGTATTCTCTTTGTTTTTTAAGTGCATTGACCGTTTTGCTGCGATTCAGGTCCGAACTGGACAGGGACACGTAATTAAAAAACCTGGCACCATTAATTACGTGTAACGTTTTTTCCGGATCAGGCGAAGCCTGTATTATATCGATATATGGATGTGCCAGAAAAACTTCCGTCAATTCGAAAAGATTATCGTCCAGAAACACCATGAACTCCGGGCCGAATCCCAACTCTTCACTTATCTTGCTAACCGACTGGCTTTTAGGCTCCCAATTAACTATGCATGAATCAAAATCTTCGGCCTTCAAGGCCAGACGATCGTTATCTTTTTGCAGCCAATCTACAACCGAAGGGTCGTTTTTACTCGCCGCCGCCAGTAATACGCCCTGTGATTTCAGGCTCTTTAAATATTGTTGCAGAAAATAATATCCAAGACCATCCGGAGTTTCAGGACCAGTTACCACGTGTTCCAATCCAGTCTCACCGATAACCCCACCCCAGATTGTGTTGTCCCAATCAGTGATTAAGGCCCGATGAGTCTTACCGCAAATATTTGCCAAAGCACTGGCGATTTCACGGGCAACCGCAATAGTACCTTTCGGTTCCAACAGCATTTTTGCACGCAGGTAACTAACTCTGCCCAAAGCAGAGCGCCCCGTGGCTCCGAAAACGGATTCAGAAAAGTCTAATATGCTTAGATTTGTGTTTTGAAGGCCGTACAACCAACCATTAAGCTCCGTCAGCACGGCATTCCATCCCTTGCCTTTGTCTGTAATAACTGTATTTGAGATAAAGGGGAAGGCGAGATGGGAATGATTGGCAACCAGCAAATGAGCTGGCTCCCGTTTCATAATTGCCTGGATAATTGAATAATACGTCTTCTTGGCATTTGCTACTGCATGATCATCTACAAGTACCGATTTGCCGAGATATCTCTGCAACCAATGCTCAGAAAGCATTAACAACACTGTGTTTGATGAATCTATTACCAAGGAAGATTTTTGGTCGAATACCAGTTGTTCTACTGAATCGTAAGCCGTTATTTGAATATCAAGCGTAATCCCATAACATGCGCTGAATAGCTCGGTAAAGGGTTTCAGGTTGTCCACGGTTATATCTGATAGTATCACCAATTTGCGCGATACTGCGTTTGGCTTCAATTTGGGTTTTGCGAGATTGCTCCAAAGATTGTAGAGCCTCATGTAGAAAAGGAAGCTTTGTCCTGGCAAATGAGCTGCTTGTCTGAACATACCAAGGGTGGTCAGAGTTACAGCCTTACCAGCTTTTTCTTCTAATAAGGAAAAAGCCTGTTCATAATTACCACAGAAAAGGTGTCTTATATATCGACCTTCTGGATTTATCGAAATCTCATTCAAGAACAGTACCCACGTTCAAAGGCTAAGAACCAATATCAATACAATTATGGTTACAATTTTTCGAGAATATATACTCCCAATTTGGGCACGATATCACTATCTTTTGGCTCATGAGCCTCATACATTTCCTGCCGAAGAACCTTAAAGCCAGCTTGGCTTAGATGTTCTACGACTTCATCCGAATCATTGTACAAGTAAATATGGTCTCTTTGCGCTGCAGCGATTGCCACAGATATAAAAGCTTTTCCCTGATCTTTAAGCCTGTCTTTTATGGCTTTGAGAAACTTTACGGGGTCGACCAGATGCTCAAGTATCTCCACGGACATAGCAAAATCAAATAGTTCCTTCTTACTCGATTCAGCTATATCACATTTGTCAGCTTTCCATCTAGAGGAAAGGCCAAAATTATCAATTTGCTGCTTTGCGTATTCTAAAGAGTTGTCGCTGATATCATATCCCTGAATAATGAGATTAGGGCAAGCCTCAAGTATAAATCTGCTGTAAAACCCACTCCCAACACCGACATCACATAAAGAACATTCTCGATCGGTGTCGAGAACATATTTAACGAAATGCTTTTTTACAAATTGCAATTGGCAACAATGGTGAGGCCATAAAAAGTGAATCAGCAGGTTTGCAGGAAGATAATAGTCAAACATATATTCCCTATTATCATAGACCTCTTGAACTGTTTTCTCTAAACTTTCGGCACTATACTGTTTTTCTGCAGAAAACCTTTTCTGTAGTAGAACCGCTTCAAGTGAAAAATTGATATATCCTTTCACAGCTCTTTGGATTTTCAACAGGTCTCCATTGAACTGCTTTTCTAAAGTATGCTCGAAATCTTCACTCCATTCCTTGCCAAACATATTCCTGCATCGGTCTATTGTATTCGACATATAAGGAGCTGCAATAGAAAGGTGTTTCTCAAGTAACTTTAGATGATGGTCCTTTGAATTTGCCATATCATATCCTAAGCACAAACTATCATGCGCCTTTTAAGACGGTCAAAAATTTCAATTAACATAAACTGACATGCCATCAGGCAATACCAGAAAAACTCTTCTTTGAATTCTCCTCATGCAATAACCATAATTGCAATTAAAATATCATATGTCGGGGAAAAAAGAAACATGCGTCGTGAAAATTATTCAGATGATATTTTAAGGCACAACGCCTATTATTTGCAAATGAATAATTTAGCGTTCCTCCGTATCATTGAGCGAATAAGAAAAAGCCTCCACCTTGGATTCCAGGCAGAGGCCTTCTAACTTTTCTACTAATTGTATGTCTTCAGAACAAGTTTCACAACTCCTGTTGAATACCTTCAACTCCAAATCACTCTCCCAAATTCTCACTCATTGAAAAATCAAGATTCAAACACTTCCTCTGTGCATAATTCAGATATCCAGGAATAGTGGATTCTGGGGAGAAGGGATTGGAAGGGTTGACTGGGAAAGTGGAGGGGGGATTGATCGGTGTGAAATGGTAGCTGTAATTTTTCATCCACCCTATATCCACCCTAATGGGTGGACAAAAGGGTATATTAGCGGGATATGGCGGGACAAGAGCTCAAAAATAAAAAAGCGGCTAAGCCTTGAATATCAAGGGAAAGCCGCTTTCTATATGGTACGCCCGAGAGGAATCGAACCCCCAACCTTCTGATCCGTAGTCAGAGGGGGGATATATTTTTCTCACTCCTAAGTCCTTATTATTCTTGAATTATTACAGTTCAATCCACTCCTAATCAAACTATAATCGCACTTTGATTGTGCCAAGAATGCCATGAATAGCGTGAAGATTGTTACAAGATTGTGACAAAGATTGAGAGAAAATGAGAGTTTTTGAGAATATTTGAGAATTTATGCTAGTAAAATGAGAGTAAAAGATAGGACTCAATTACCGAGCGTCTTCAATACCGCTAAAGGATCGAAAATATCCACCCTATTTCCTCCATTGATATTTTTCAGCTCATTTTAGGTACAAAACTCTGGTCCAGTATGAACGGCTGAAAAATATGGCTTAATCAAGTGCCAATATTTTTTGGCAATACCATTCCTGAGGTTAACTGCTTTCCTGCCTTAAGAGCTTTCTATTTGATCATGTCCATGATTGTCAGATGGTGTCTGCTTGTACTCCTTCAGAACATGTTGGACCACTTTAGCCCATTAGCTAAGAGATCGATTACTTGGATTATCGTGGATTCAGAGTTTTAGTTGACTTTCGTCGGTTACTCTTCATAACCCGGAAATTGCCATGTCTTTCATTATTTATTGACACCAATCGATTATATGATAAAATAGAATTCAAGGACACATCAAACGCATTTTTCATTCAACAAAAGATTCCAATGACGCAACAAATAATCCGTATCAGTTTTCGTGGCGGTCCTTATCTGAGTGCAATTCCTATTGCAACTTTTATCCTCTCCACTTTCATTCTTATTCTAACTAATAATGCGAATGTCAATAGTATGATCGTGGCGGCCATGCTCAGTATCTCTCTGGGAATGCTGTTTGCCTCAAGCCCAGTTGAATATAGCGAAGCTATCTTTTCGCTGATAGTAAACCGGGTTACCGGTGTAGCTGTTACCTGCTGGCTCTGGGTAGGAGCATTCTCAGGAATGCTCGCAGATTCGGGGTTGACCGAAGCAATAGTCTGGCTGGGATGGAAACTGAATCTCGAAGGGAGCCTATTCGTTCTGTGCACTTTCATCGCCTCAGCTGTCTTTACCGTTTCAGTTGGCAGCGCTTTTGGTACGGTAGTCGGGTTTATTACCGTAATCTATCCGGCTGGCATCCTCCTCGGTTCGCCGCCGGGCCCCCTGATGGGAGCTATCATCAGCGGCGCGGCATTCGGCGACAACCTGGCGCCGGTCTCGGATACGACAATAATATCAGCGGCCACTCAGGAAACGGACATCGGAGGAGTAGTTCGCTCCAGGCTGAAGTACTCCCTGATTGCCGGTATTATAACCAGTGTGCTGTTTTTCATTCATGAAGACAGCGCTTTAACAATCCACACACAGGATGCTTATAAACTGCTGTCTGAGATAGCAGATCCCTCCGGTTTGCCAATGTTAATCCCGGGAATAATAGTTCTTTTAAGCATGATGTTCGGTTGTCATTTTTTCCTGGCAATAAATCTGGGGATTCTTTCGACACTGGTTATCGGAAGTTTTACCGGCGCTTTTCCTCTGGAGCGGATGATTCAATTCTCTGAAGAAGGCTCTGTCGGCGGGAGTATGGTAGATGGAATACTGTCAATACTTCCAATCATCATTCTTGCCATGCTGCTGATTACAATAAACAAACTGATGGAATGCGGTGGTTTTTTCATCAGACTGCTGGATCTGCTCGAACGCTATGTAGTCAAATCCATGCGCGGAGCCGAAATCGCAATCGTGGTTCTTGTTTCGATAGCAAACCTTTGCGTTCCGGGCAACACCACCGCAATGATAACTATCGGGCCACTCGTCAATAATTTAAGAAAGAGACATGGAATCCATCCTTACAGAAGCGCGAACCTGATGGACACAATCTCCTGCTCATTCCCCTACATGCTTCCCTATTCGGCAATCATCATTCTGACAATCGCTTTACAGAAAGAATTGTTAATCAGGTACGACTTTATCGTTGTCCTGTCCTGGGCGGATATCTGGCCCCATGTTTATTACGGGATCGTACTATTACCCTTGATGATATTGGCGGTGATTACCGGTTTCGGCCGCAAGAAAGGCTGAAACTCGTAAGAACATCCAGTGGAAACAATCGGGATGCAACGTTTCTTCCCCGTCTCCATCAGGTTCTGTTGCCCGTAATCATAATACCACATATTAAAAGATTCCCCGCAGCTTGAGTTGCGGGGAATCTTCTATTGTTGACGGAATTTAGATATATATTCGTTCGCTAATCGCACGTTCAAGCTGTCCAGGGCCGTTGCCTTTCGATTCCAGTTGCGAGCATTTCCTGCACCATAGCTACATCATCCCTGACCTGCCAGTCGAACATGCCGACTGCGATAAAATCGGCCCCTCTCTGGAAAGCATGGACGAAACTTTCTTTCGGTTTGTCCCTGCCGGCGCCCAGCACCTTAAAACCGATCCAGGGTTTATTCACGGTCTTCATGAAAGATTCGATCTCTTCGGGCTCACTGGACAAATAGCCCACTTTGTTCACCGTATACATGTAATAATCCGGATCAAGCCCGGCTTCCTCACAAGCCTTGATAGTCTCCAGGCGATGTCCTCCAATACCGGCGAATATCCCGGTTTTCTTCATGCCTTCAACTATCTCGCCCACCTCGTCCACTTTCCCCGCCCTGATATCACCATCGCACTTGCCGCCGTGATAATAGATAGCGTAGGCGCCGTTGTCCCGGGCCATCTTGGCGTTTTCCACCGGGTCGCCCTGTTCCGGGGCGCTTTGTGCTATCCAATGCAGCTTACCACCTTTTTCCTTTCGATAAATGTCGAAATTTTTAATGATATGCGGGTCGCATCTCATCAGGGTGGTATTGATCCCGTTCTCCTCGGCCAGGGCCCAGGTCTCCATTATTTTCTCGTGGGTAAAATAGCGGGTCATAAGTGCTGACTGGTAGATCAGACCACCTGAATGTGCCGAGCCGCTGATCAAATTACCGCCGATAAGTAGTCTCGATATTTCGAGCTCGCCAAATTTAGCTTTTTGCAGCCCCTTGACCGGCCCCTTCTTACTCCCATACTTGTCCCTTTCGACAAGCTGCCCCAGCAGCGCCTGGTGCTCGAAACCAAGACTGGCCACCAGACCGCTGGACGCTGCCAGGGATTTGCCCATAAAGCATCGGCGATTGAGATTCTTACCCATTTCTCATCTCTCCATCATCTAGTGATACAGTTATTGATAAGCCATCCGGAAAGCTGCACTTTTTTCTTCATTCCTGACCGTAAGTTGCCGGGAGACCAAGCTCGGAATTGATCAATTAATACTTCGCAGGCACCAAGGCCCTTCACTAAACCTTGTCGGCCACTACATACGGATATCGATACTCCCGGCTCAAGTACACGTTGGCTTCATGGTCGTCGATAAATTTTTCGGAGGCCGAGTCGAAGATCAGTGTCCGTCCGGTACGGTAGGCGATATTAGAAAGGTGGCACATGGAAGTGGAGAGGTGCCCTTCCAGAATATCGGCATGCAACTGGTCCCGCCGGCGTGAGCGGACGCATTCGATAAAGTTCCGGATATGAGGATCGCCCCCTGTGCCCTGCAAGTTCAATCTGTCTGCCTGAGCCCTGGCTTCATCCCCGCTCATCCCCTCGCCCGGTTCATTTTCCCGGCCGTAGTAGGCCTGCCAGCTGCCGCTCCCCAGCTTGAGCCAGCCCTTGGTGCCGTAGAAAAACTCACCCTGAAGCATATTTTCCTCTGAATTGGAATAGAGACCCCTGACCTCAATTTGAATAATCCTGCCGTCCGGGTATTCCATAACCGAGATATGAGTATTGGGCGTCTGCTGGTCGCAGTCCTGCCACAGGAAGCAACCGCCCGTGCTCTGGATTTTTCGGGGGTGCTCGTACTGCTGCATTCCCCAGCGCGCACGGTCCAGGTTGTGGACGCCTGTGTTCCCCGTCTCTCCGTTGCCGGTGTCCCAGAACCAGTGCCAGTTGTAGTGGAAGCGCTTTTCGTTGAAAGGCCGCCATTGGGCCGGACCGAGCCAGAGGTCGTAATGAACACCCGGCGGTACAGGGGAGTTTTCCGCCTGGCCGAAACTGTCCCTGGGCTTGATAAGGCAACATCTGGCCATGTAGATATCTCCGAGCTTACCTGAGTGCAGAAACTCCATCGCGGTCCTGCAGACTGCCGAACTGCGGCTCTGGGTACCCACCTGCACCATACGGCCGTACTTTCGGGCCGCTTCAATCATCTTGCGGCCTTCCCGGATATTATGTGAAGCCGGCTTCTCGACATAGACATCCTTACCGGCCTGGCAGGCCCAGATTGTGGCCAGGGCATGCCAATGGTTTGTGCTGGCGATTGAGACCGCATCGATATCTTTGTCTTCCAGCACCCTGCGGATATCCACCTCGGTCTTTGCTTTCTGGCCTGATACCTTGTGCAGGTATTCCACGGCACCGGGCAGCAGTCGTTCGTCAACATCGCATATTGTTGAAACATTGACACCAGGAATTCCGGCAAAACCACTCAGATGAGCCCTGCCGCGGCTGCGGATGCCCATCACCGCCACGTTGATCCTGTCGTTCGGGCTGTTGCCGACTAAACCCGAGGTGATAAAAGGTCCGGCGGCGGCCAGGACAGCAGCCTGCTGGCCTGCTTTCGAGATAAATCTTCTACGCCCCATTTTTTTCATAGCTTATTTGCCTTGAAATCTTTCAATTCAAAAGAAGGCCGAACAGCACCAGAAATTATAATGGAACAGCCGGAAGCCTATGAGGACCTGGGTTTACCGGGCATGGGAACTCCTCTTTTGGGTGCCGGTCCCTGCTCCATGTCTTTCGGAGACAGATCAAGGTCCGAATTGGCCATCTCTTCCCATGTTATCAGCTTGCCCGTATAGGCTGCCTCACGGCCCATGATTGCGGTAAGTGTGCTCTCGGCGCCGAAATCAAGCGCATCGTTCCTGGCCTGGCCCTTTCTGATACTCTCGATCAGCTCGGTATGCTCGTAAACAGATGTGTTTGTTCTTTCACCCTTGTAACGCCAGGGATTGTCACCCACTATACCTGCCCGGCCGATCAATGCCCCGGTGGTTCCCACCAGTTCGGTAGCCATCTTGTTTTCGCAATTGTCCCACTGGCGCAGCATGCAGCTCACGTGCACCCCGCCTGGATATTCGTAGTCGATAGACATGTGGTCATAGATATTACCGTATTTGGGATCGGTGCGAACCTGCCTGCCTCCGCTGCCGATAGCACTGACTGGGTGAGAACCCATCAGCCAGTTCATCCTGTCGATCTGGTGGATTACCATCTCCACTATCTGGTCACCCGAGAGCCAGCAGAAGTAGTACCAGTTGCGGCACTGGTATTCCATCTCACTCCAGGAGGGATCGGAACCGCGGTGCCAGAGACCGCCACCGAGACGATAGATTCGTCCGGCGCGGATTTCGCCTATCCCGCCATCGTGGATCCTCTTCACCAGCTCCATCCCGCCTATACTGTGCCTGTTGTTGAGTCCCACCACTACTGACAGCCCCTTGCTCTTTGCCGCCTCAGCCGATTTTATTATTTTCCTGACACCCACTGGATCGGTGGCAAGAGGTTTCTCGGCGAAAATATGCTTGCCGGCCCTGACCGCCGCCTCTAACTGGATTGGCCTGAACCCCGGCGGGGTAGCCAGAATCACATAATCCACATCTGTCTCTAAAACTTTTTTATAAGAGTCTATCCCTGTGAACCTGTGAGACCTGTCAACTTTTATGTTGCCCATTAGTTCTCCCTGAAGGTCCCGGTCACCTTTCAGGGCGTTCAGGCTTTTCTCGATCTGCTCAGGGACTAGGTCGGCCATGGCGGTCAGGTGGATGTTGGGGGCTGCCGTAATTGCATTGGCCGCCGCGCCCGTGCCTCTTCCGCCGCAACCTATCAGGCCGACTTTGATCGGTTTATCCTGCTGTGCGAGTGCACTCCGGATAAAAGGAAATCCGGTAATAGCCGTGGCGGCCCCTGCGGCAAGAAAATTACGACGGGTAATCTCTTTGTTCCCGCTCATGATAGATTCCTTTGCAGAGAATTTGATTCTCCATTTCGCCTTAATTGCTCCGGCGAAAACAGAATTATTTCGGAAACAGTTCCCAGATTTCCTGGCGGCTGGGCTGACTGCCGTACTCACAGAGCTCGAACACTTCGACGTGCTCTATTTTTTCAGCCCGGGCCTTGCCGTAGCGCGCCTGGACGATATCGGCATACTTATCCTTCCAACCCCTGGTTCTTCCCGAGCGTCTTTGTTTCAGCCATTCGAAGCGCTCGGTTGGATTTTTTGGCACCTGGTCCAGTCTGCCGCCAATCCAGGGTAGCCACTCGTAGAACTGGCTAGGCATTGCATCAGTTGCCAGCAGCTTTTTCTCAATGACTGGCGTTATGTCCACCGCCACATCAGGAGTGAAGGGATAGGGTTTCCGGAAGCGGTCGGCAAAGTACATAAACACCGGGTTATGCTCCAACCGAGGGGTGTCCGGGCAGATATTGGGCACCATCACCATGTAGGCCGCATCCTGGACGATCTGGCCGGTATAGCGATGGTCGGGATGATAGTCGTTGGGACGGTTCGTGATCACGATATCGGCGTTCCAAATACGGATGGCGCGGATAATGGCTCTGCGCGCCTCCAGGTTGGGTTCGAGCTCGCCGTCGTGGAAACCGAGTGTGCGCCAGTTTACGCCTAGTATTTTGGCGGCAGCCCTGCACTCGGCTGCGCGGCGCATGGCAAGCGCGCCTCCACCTTCGCTCTGGTGCCCGGCATCGCCATTTGTTACAGATACCATCATCACCTCTGCACCGGCCGCCGCCCAGAGGGCCGCTGTTCCGCCGCCCTTGCCCTCGGTGTCATCCGGGTGTGCGCCGATCATGATTACCCGCAACGGCTTCCCTGATTCAGCCGCCAGCAGAAAATCAGTCCGCGCACCGAAAAGCAGGAATAAAACTGCCAGAACAAAAATCATTGACCGCAAAACGCTCTTTGACGAGAATTTAATCTTCATGTTATCAGCTCCTTAACCTGCCAGATGCCACTTGCAGTGAATGATTGCGACAGCAATAACAGCGCATATTTTCCTATATTCTTGCTGTCAGTTTGAGAGCGATTTCAACATTTCCAGCAGGTCAAAAATGTTGACCTTGCCGTCGTAATTCAGATCCGCGGCCCAGTTGTTATCACCATTGACCATAATTTTCAGTATTGCCAGCAGGTCGAAAATCCCTGTTTTGCCGTCCAGGTCCAGGTCCCCTTTGGCGGGAAGGCTTCCGCGGTGCTCGATCAGGCCCTGAGCCAGGACGTTGCAATATTCCTCGATAGCAGTGTAACCGGAGGCCATGACAGTACTGTGGTCATCACCATCCGAGGCATCCAGACCCTTCGCCCTTTCCCACGAATCCGGCATTCCGTCATTGTCGGAATCCAGCGGCGCACGCACGGGCGTCAGGCCGGTCATCAGGTCTCCGGATTCATGCCGTCCCCACGAGCCGGTGCCCTGCCGTACTTCTTCTATTGTACGGCGGGTAACGGTATCCCGCGGAAAACAGCCGGCCATATCCAGCACAAGCTCGTAAGCTTCCTGCGGCATGTGCGTGGTTACCGGAGCGACCTCGTACTCCTGCTCCGCCTTGATCCCTCCCCTGTCCACATAGTAGCGCAGACCGTAAAGGCTGTCCGCTTCCGCCCAGGGGTCCTGGATCATGCCAGTATATGTGTTATTTCTACCTTCGAAATAGTTATCACGCAAATAGTATGAAACATCCGGCACGAAACAGAACGGAAAAACAGTTGGCTCGCTGGGCCCTGTTTTGTAATAGTTTCCGATAATGTTGAAGCCCAGATTGTTGGGGGTGTGGCCTGCGTGGTTGAGGCCGCCCCGGAAATCGTAGACCACGATGTTCCGGATGTCGGAGGGACCGTGGGCGATAGCCGGGCAGCGTCGCTTGTGGTGAGCGAACAGGGTGTGGTGCAGCGAAATCCTTCCTCCGCCGGGGCCGTTGATCATACCAAAGTTGTGCTGCGTGCCTTTGGAATGTCCCTCTGTATCCGATTCCTCGATCGTACACCACTGGATAGTCACGTCGTGTGAGTAATAGATGTCGATAGATTCATCGTTGGCCCAGCTGCAGGAGATGTGGTCGATAACGCAATTTTCCACTTTGCCGAACTGGATGGCGTCTCCGCTGGCCCCAGTGGCCGGGTTGGGCCTTATGCGCAGGAAACGAACGACGATGTCACTGAACCTCTCTTCGCTGTAGTAGGTAAGCAGCCTGCCCTGGATAGTTATCCCCGCGCCCGGCGCGGTCTGTCCCATAATCGATATTTGACTGCTTTGGATAACCACATCGCCAGGGATAACGCCACTGGTATCGAATACCACTATCCTGGGACCTTCGGCGCTACAGGCTTCCTGAAGACTGCCGGGTCCGCTTGTCTGAAGGTTGGTGACTATAAAAACTTTTCCGCCCCGGCCTCCGGGTGTGGTGGAACCGTAACCCTCGGCTCCCGGAAATGCAGGCAGCGTTTCAGGCTGCTGGTCTTCGGCCCTCAGAGGATCGGGTACTGCCTGAAAGAGAAGCAACAACAAAAGGAGGGAATAACAGGGAATTTGTTTCACAACTCAGACCTTTTCTAAATTTTCGCTTATCGGACCAACTGCCTCCATGGGATATTGCCGGTTTTATTTTATCAGCTTCGATCCCTTACTATTATTAAGTTTCCGGCCCCCCGAAGGGAGCCGGAAACGCAGAGCGTAAATCGCATATCGGGAAATCAGCAACTAAAAACCGAAGCTGAGAGTGAAAAAGTTATCAGCTGACAGTCTGCCCTTGTTCTTGTAGGCATAGCTGAACCTGACATGCATGTTATCAATCTGGCGCTGGACGCCCCCACCGAAACTGAATCCACGCCACGTCGGATCATCGCCCAGATAATTGTAACCCGACATATCGACACCCTCGGTATACTCATCAGTCTGCACCTGCCAGCCGATGCGCAGGGCGCCGGAGAGAAATGGCGTGAAATTGTAGGTCAATTCCGAACCGGCGCTGTATGAAATCGGGATGTAACTTGGGCGCCAGAACTCACCCGCCACCAGCAAGTTTGCTTTCTCGGTGGTAATCACGTTGTAGGCCAGCGCAATTTTCAGCGTTGTCGGCAGACGGTAGGTGTGGGTCTGCCTGTATGCCAGCCGGTTGTTGCGCTTGGAGAATTGGGTAGCATCCTGGGACCAGTCGTTGTAACCTTTCGGCACATCACCACTCTTATTCTCAGGGCCGATCTCTTCAAGCAGGTTCGCGCCCCGCATCGTGATATTGGTACCCAGGTTCTGGATGTTGAACGAGAACTTGATATCGCGGTCGGCCACCTCGGTATGGTAAACCACACCGGCGTCAATACCGAACGCACTGCCCCCCATGTTGTTCCACATATCCTGGTGGATATACTTGACGTTCAACCCTCCGATAAAGCGGTCGGAAAGATTGTACGCTATTGATCCACCCATCTGGAAATCATAGGCATTGTAAGAGTTCCCGGTACCCTCGGGTGAGGAGACAGTGGTTATTTCGATATCGGGCACATCCAGGTACCCGAAAAAACCTCCTATCACCAGTGCACCGTCGCCCACGGGCGAGGCGAACGCGCCATAGCTGTAGGTAAGATCGAGTGTGTAATCGACCACCGTCAGCATCAACTCCTGGTTCTGCAGGAAACCCAGTCCGGCCGGATTCCACCAGATCGAGGAGATATCATCGGCAACAGCCGAATAGGCGCTACCCATGGCAATTCCGCGGGCTCCGACCGGAATAGTAAGGAATTCCGCAGCCCTTACGCCCACGAATGAGGCGTCATCTGGACGGCCGGCTTCCATGTATTTGTCAAGGCCGGTATAGTCCTGGCGGGCGGTTCCCTGCGCCAGCATGGGCAGGACCGTAAAAGCCAGTAAGGATAGCGCTGCGGCTAAGACAATTCGAGCTTTTATTCCTGACATATATACCTCCGACTAATCATTCAGGGAAACTGACAGATACGCACTCATCACCGGGATCAGTTGATAACATAGAACTTGCCCGTATGTGATTCCCCTCGCTGATCGGTAACGTGGTAGAAATAGAGCCCGCTTGACACTGTCTGGCCGAAGCGGTTTCTCAAATTCCACGGCTCTGCTCCGCCATGATTATCATATCCCTCAAACACCCTGGGCTCGTTGTCTGTCAACCTGTCCCAGTCCGTGTAATCTCCCCAGCCCTGACGGCTGGACCCGATGTGGTTGAGTACGTTTACCAGATTGCCGCCCAGCGAATATATCCTTATCGTGCATCGACTTGGCAGGTTGGTAAACTCAATCCGGCGGTTGTTTGGAGATAGGTCAAGGTAAGAGGTGGCCACGTACGGATTGGGCACGACCCTTACTTTCGATAGATCGGCGTCATCCGCATTCATGGTCGTGGGCACTATCTTGAATTCCCATCTGTCACCAGGGAATGGAGGCCCGGCTTCCTGGTAGAAAATAGTCTGGTCACCGTTCCAGGAGCCGAACATAAAGTCGGCTGTAAACACCGTTCCAGCCGAGGGCATCCCGCCAATCACGCCGTCGGTGCCTCGAACCACCATCAGAACGCCGTTCAGCCATATACCGAATTCCTCGGTATTGTCGGTGGGCAGTGTGTCCACCATTTTGGCTGTGCGATCACCAACAGGAGTATCTGACTGCATTTCGTCGTACAGGGTGCCACGGCCAGAAAATGCGCTGCCAAAAGCCTCTTGGGTAACAAATCCCCAGCCGTAAGCCTGGTCTGGGTATTCCACGAAAGGCAGCGTGTACCCACGCGTCAAGTCTGTAACGGTCACTGTCCCGCTGCCCCAGGTAACCGTGAATCGTCCGTCGCGGTACTGGCCTGGGATCGAGGGTGGATAGCCACCAGCGCGGTTGTTATCGCCACCGCTGCTGGCCAGGACCAGGTTGCCTCCCGTATATCCGCCGGCATCGAGACTTCTTCTTACCTTACTTCTGAAATCTCCGTTCGACATGTAGTCGAAACTGGCCGACAGGGCGTAGGCAGCGCCCTTGGCGTCCACCGGCCCACTGAAGACCGTCTTATAATTGAAAGCGCCGTTGCGGGAGCGAACGGTGGCCGTGGGCGATTCCTGAACCATGGTCGAGCCTTCGGACATCTTGAAAGTGACCGGGGTGGAATTATTGTTGTTCCCATAGGCCCTGAAATTGCTGGCCACCTCGACATAGAGCGTCTTCTCCGAGGTTATCCTCTCCGGGTTGACCGCCTCGAAATCGAAAGTAGCCACGGGCATCAGGTAAGCCGGCGGCTCCGCCAGAGTACCGTCACCGTTACCCTGAAGCAGGTTCTCTTTCAAGAACAGCGGGTCGGATCCGGCGAACGGGTGGAAAATAGGTTCTCCATCCAGGCTGGATTCAACGTAGTCCGAGGAGTTGCTCCTGGGCACCACCGTGTAGATTTTCTCGCCCGGGCGGTTCCATATTTTTGCGCTCTCAGGAAGCGGAAGGCTGAACTGGGCGCCGTTGGACACATCGTAGTTCTTATCGTAGGGCACCAGGGCGTACCAGATTTTCATGCCGTTGCGCATCCTGTACTGCGGAAAATCGTCATCCAGTTTGTCGACGTAGTGGAACTGTATGTTACCCGAAGACCGGTTGAAATCCTCCATCAGTTCCGAATGAGTATCATTGGGACCAACGAAACTGCGGTATAACCGGTATCCCTCGAAATCATACTCCTGGTAATAACCGCCGGGGTCGAGGTTATTGTCGTTCAGGAAGTAGTAGTAACTATCGGGGGTGTTGAGATTGACATCGCTCCAGGTGATCGAGACCTGCCGGTCTCCCGGAATTATGGTCAAAGCGGGCGCCGCAGGCGTCTCGGGCAGAATATAACCGCCTTCAAACACCGTTCTCGCCACATTCACACTGTTCACCACCGGAGCCAGTGCCTCCTGGATAATCGGACTTTCTATGTTTGCAATATCCAATGGAGGCGGCACAAATGGAATGATCCCCGGATAGACGAACATTACCACGTAGTCCATCGAATAGCTGTCCCGAGGCTTGACGTCGTGCAATTCACCATAGCAGGCGTCTGTAATCCAGGCGCTTCCTCCACCCCAGACCCATTGGTTATAGAGGGCGTCTCCGGGGTTTAGCTTTCCGGGCCAGACATTCTGGTGAGTGCCGGTAAATGGATTGGTCACTCCGGGGAGGAAATCCTCGGTGCCCATGATATTACGGTAGACCTGCCCGGGAGTTTTTCCGCTCAGCCCGAGCTGCAGGGAACCGGACACGCCGAAACTGCCGCCGGCGGCGTTGAAATTTTTCAACTCCATTGTTTCGCCGTTGTATTCGGGAAACTTAAGCGGCGCCTTGACCAATAACGCGTACTCCGGCGGGTTCCAGTTCTGCTGCTGAGGAAACTCGTTGAAAGTGACGTCTATGTCCTTTTCGTAATGGTAGGCCCACCGGTTGCTCCAGGGGGATTTGCTGTTGCCCCACCGGAAATAGCGGCTCTGGTAATAGTGGCAGACGCTGGACCAGTCCCAGCCGGAGGGATGAGCCGCGCCGAATTCCTGGTAAGAGGCACTGGGGCTGTACTTGAGGAATTCGGTGACGTTGATGATGTTTTCGTGCACGTAAACCATGTCGTTACTTTCACCGTAATTCAGAAAGTAAAACGCAACCTCCTTGAGAAAGCCGGGAACGACACCGTAACCCCAACCCAGGAATATATCTCCCTGCTGCGTGTACATGGTTTCCGCGCCATAGGCGAGTATCTCGCCACTCGGATTCCGGCCTTCCCGGCCTCCGACCGGCCAGTCAGCCAGGTCGTCGTCATCCATGGTGGTCCAAACGCGAATGTGGTTGATGTCGCCCGATACGGTTCCCACATTCTGTCCGGAAGCGTAGATCGCCGCCAGTTCGTCTGCCTGCTCGGGTTCAGCGCGGAATCCGGTAACATAGCGGCCATCGGTGCTCATCGTGGTATCTTCGGGAACACCGTCCCCGTCAAAATCGCGGGTGACCGCCATCATCAGACCGAAGTTCCAGCTTTGAGAGGTTAAGTTGCCCGAACCGGCGGGAAACATCATGACATTATCCCTGGTATTGAAGGGGCCATAGGAGCCGGCTGTCATTCCAACCTGGAAATTGTTTCCTGCACTGATCCTTTTCTGGCGCTTCTCGGCGTGCAGAAATCCAGCCGCAATGCAGGTCAAAGCGACCATCGCGAACAGGATTTTCAAATAGCTCGTTTTTCTCATATGAATCTCCTGCAAAATTGATTCGTTTATCAAATCAAGCACTCTAGGGTATCCTCAGAAGCGGATTTCCGCCCCAAGTCTGATTTGTCTTGCCATACCCCAGTTGGCGGCATTAATCGTGGAATCCAGCATCCGATAGGCGATTTCTCCCTTGGTTGCCTCTAACCTGCTCAGATGTCCATCACCATTCAAGTCGGCGTTGAAACGCATATCTTCCATCGCGCTTCTGCCCGGTGTTTCCCAGTACCAGCCCTCGGCGGGAGCGGTTGCGTCTATATAGGAATCCTCGTACGAGTAATTCCTTGGGTAACCGACATTGTTCTTCCGGTTCGTGGCGTTGAAAATTTCCGTAAACACGCTCAACCGGCGCGCTCCGCCAAAAGTGAAAGATTTGGTAAACCGCAGGTCGAGGTTGTAGTACCAGGTTCCGCGGAAGTTCTGCGTACCGCCGGTGGGCTGCCCGCTCTGGAGGTTAAAGGTGCCGTAAAGCCTGAAGTTCCTGAACAGGGTATTGTATAAGGTTCCCGACTTGTAATCCTGCGGGAACAGGTAGCTGCCCCTGGCGACAAACATGTGCGTGCGGTCGCCCTCGATCGGACGGAGATCGTCAGGCGGAACCTGACTCTCGCCGGTGGATGGATCGTAGCTGAACGAGTTGCTCAGCGCCTGGTTCGGAGCGCTTCCTGTCGTACGGGAAAACTGCATCGTGTAAATCCCGTCGAACGTAAAATTGTTGGCGAAGCGTCTGCGCACCGTAAGGTCCACGCCCTTGATATTGCCAGCATCTCTGTTCGTATAAGGCGTGTACCATCCGCGCACTCTCTGTTCGGTCGTGAACATATAGACGTCGCGGAACACTTGCTTTCGCGCTACGTTGCCCTCTATGTCACGATAGTAAGTCACGACATCCAGCACCATGTCGTCCGAGAGCAGGTAGCTCACGCCGGCCTCGAAAGCGTCGGTGCGAGTCAAGTCCAGGTATCCATCGTTAGTGCCGCTGTACATGATTGACATATTCGGTACCTGGGTAAACGCACCGTAGGAGAAACGCATCTGGGCCTTGTCGGTCACCGGGAAACCCACGTCGAACCTGGGAGACCACTCGTGCTTGATCTTCGGTTCAGTTCCCTCTCCGCTACGGTTACCCTCGGAGATTCCCCAGTTTTCCCGGGGCCTGAACGAATCGAACCTGATCCCGTAATCGAACACGAAATCACCGAGATCAGTACGGTTCTGACCATACAGGGCCATGATCCGGGGAGTGTAGTTGAACTCGTACTCATAGTTGCGCTCGGAGTTCCAGTTACCCGGATTGATCTTGTGGTTGTCCAGTTGGCTGTACTGGACACCCAATTTCGCCCGGTTGTACCGATTCAACTGAAAATCGAAATCGAGCTTGTAGTTGTGCTGTCTCTCCCGGCCATAGCGATACTGGAGCAGAAAGAGGTTGTCCTGGAATGCCTTGAACGGGGTCTCGAAAATCCACGACTGCAGCCAGCGTGTTGTGCCGTCGGGGTAGTATAGCCGACGCTCTGGAATACTGCTGATCGCCCAGCGGTCGGGATAGTTCTCGACCTCGAAATTGATTTCTTCCTTCTGCCAGCTCATGAAAGGATCGCGCTCCCAGCCCACTTCAAGATCAGCTCCGTTAACGCTCTGGTTGACGAAATGAGTGTAGCGGAACATGACTGTGGCGCTATGCTCTGCGCTCTTAAGGAAATCCCAGTCGCCACCGACCAAAGTGTTGGAAGACTTGATTTTCCTGGCCCGGGCCTGGTGGATATTGGTTTCCGTCTCGGATCCCCAGTTGCGCAGGGGGAGATCGTCAACGGTTACATGGCCGTCGTAGAAATAGTTCCCGCTGCCGTCGCTGCCTTTGGGGTAGGAACGCTGGTTGCGGGACATATTCTGGGTTCCGATGATTTTAAGCCCTACCATCGGTGCATAGGTGATTTTTCCACTTCCCATTGTCCTGTCTAACCAGTTAGTCTCGCGGCGTACCGGGTTGGGTGGCGACCAGAGGGAAGCGTCTGAACCTGTCAAAGAAGCGTAAGATTCCCTGCCGATCCGGAACTGCTCGAGAGAAAAAGCGTTTTCGGGCTGGCTCAGGATCGGATCGTTGACTACCGACTGGTTCAGCCTGTCCACGAAGTCCTGGTTGACTCCCCGGAAGCCCTCGTCCGCGTGGGTGGGAAAATTGTCCGCGGTACCCTGTATTTCTCCGGAAACGTGGAAAAACAGGTTTTCCACACCAGGAACCAGGGGGCCGCCCACTGAACCGGACAACTGGTTGAAGCCGTAGTCCGAGGTGCGCGGATTTTGCTGGTCGGTCTTTAACCGCAAAGATCCCCTGTATTTAGGGCCTCCTTCGCGGGTAATGATGTTGATTATACCCGACTGGGCGTTGCCGTACTCGGCCTGGAATCCGCCGGTGATAATATCCACCTGCTCCACCGCATCCATGGAGAACTCCAGCGGGTTAGTGTCCTGGCCCGTATGGGCCTCTTCGGTATTATGCCACCAGTCGCCGCCGCTCCAGGTATGGTCGAAAGGATCGGCAGTGTAGTTGCGCACCATCACACCATCGACAATCATCGCCTCCTCACCCAGACGGCCTCCGCGAATACGAAGGCCCTGGCTCTTGCCGCCCTCGCCGCCGATCTGCACTCCGGCTTCGAGTATCATCAAGTCTTCGAGCGTTGTCGCGGGCGCTTCCTGCATGTGCTCAGTTGTCATTCTCTGTTTGGAAACTGTGTTGTCGCGAGGCATCAGTGCCTCGCTTTCACCTTCTATCGTAATTCCTTCCAGTTGGACGACAGTGGAACTCAAATCGGCGTTAACGGTTGTCGTCTGGCCGGCCAGAATCATTTCCTGAGCCACGGTTGTTTTCTGGTAACCGGTATAGGTGAAAGTGATATCCCTGCGGCCAGGCGAGATATTGAGGATGAAAAAATAACCGTCGGCATTGGTAACGTTACCCAGCCGAGTGCCTTCGATAGTCACCTGCGCTCCCTGCAGGGGACTGCCGGTGTCCGTGTCGCGGACAACGCCCTCGATTTTACCTGTCGAGAGCTGAGCATGTATGCTGACGACATTTGTGAGCAGGAGCAGCATCAGGGGCACTAAGATCGCAACTCCGGCTCGAACAAAAGCTTTTCGTTGCATGAATCCTCCAATTCAGATTTGACCAAAGTTACAGAGCGGGACAGCAATCATTTAATAGCATCTTTCATAGGCGAAACTCCGGTTAAATTAACAGGCTGGGACTGAACTCACGTCCAGACTCCATGGAAACCTGCTTTAGCGCTCAATTCAATCCGTATGGATGCTGAAAGTGAATTGAACAGCGAACGCAATCCTCGCGTCTTGCCGCGGGGAGTCTTCAATCTCAGGGGCCGTTACTCGGCACGGATTCACATATAAAGCTCTTTCTCTACCAGCCGGCTTCTTACTTTCCGCAGCTCACCATTAGCGATACGGGCAGGACAGGAGCCGGCATCTTTTTTCCCCTGCATGATATCCCCATAGAACTCCAGTAAGCCCGACAGGTTGGCGTCAAAAACACTGATATCCTTTATCCTGTCCAGATCCTGGGCCGTCAGCCCTCCGGAGGCGATCAGTTCGACCGCCCCCGGAGGACTGGCGGACCCATCCGGGTAGCGCGTGATGGCCACGTTCATGCCCGTTACGAAATCCGCCGTCGGGACTCCTGCTATTTTTTCCACCCAGTCGCTCTGATTGAGACCGGCCAGGCTCTTAATCAGTCCGCGCTGTATCACTGGCAGGTAGTCCACCTGCTTAAAACCACCGATACACCTGATTCCCCGGGCAAAAGCGATAGTAACGAAACTCGAAAACAGTCCCGGCAGCAGCCTGTGTGTTTTTAATCCGTTCCTGATTGCCTCTGGAGTAAAGGGAATCGATATTTTTCTCCCTTGTGCAATGCCCTTCAGGACAGGCTTTCCCCCTTGGCGTTTCAGCAGGGCGGGTATACGCCTTCCCCTGCTATCGGCGAAACAGAAAAAAGTGGTACCGCAACCCCGGAATGCCTCGCTCAAGGGGGGATGCCGATCAATACTTTGCCAGAGACCGGCCAGTTTGCGCTGATCCCAGCATCCCATTTCACCGTCGAGATTGCGGATTACCTGCTCCTGAATGGAAGGATCGAAGAGGATATTGTAGATTAAGGACTCCCGATTACTTAGATCCTTCTCGAGAAGCGATACGACTACCCGCTCCAATTCGAGGTGCGCTAATTCGGGTAAATACTCTCTCACTTCGGGCGCAAACATTTTCTTCCAGATTCCGTTGTTCAGAATCACAGCCTGGTCGGAATAGCAAGCCTGGTCCAGAACTTCCGGGCGGCCGTACTCCTCACTCAAAAGGTCGAGGAGCACTTTTTTTTCAGATGCCAGTATTTCTCCCCGGCCAGAGTACTTTTCAACATTTTTTTTCGCCTTATTCAACTGCTCCCTGCTTATGGGGGGAGCCATGTTGACCATACATTGGGATTCGCTGCTGGTGAAAAGCGGAATCTTCAAAAAATGGAGCTTTTTTTCTCCGTCAGGAGCAGTTGTCTCTATTTCCCTGGCAAGCACGATTCCCCGTGGGAAAGCACTATTGCTCAGCGGCACTTTTCCGCAGGCCAACACCGGCAGAATAGGCAAAGTTTTTTTCCCCCCGCTGAAAATTTCGGGTAGAGATAAAAGTATTTCGCCCTGCAAAGTTATCGACTTATAACTGACTCCATGATGATTGGCCGTCAGCACAACCGGCTGTTCGCCGAAATGCTTTTCCAGCAACGCGGCGTTTTTTCTACCGAGTAGTCTTGCTGAATACCTGCTTACAACCTCGATAAAATCATCGATGGGCTGGATCGGCTGGGCACTGTAATTAATAAGTCCGGTGGCATATTCCAGGACCGTCAAATGGCCCTTCCCGGTGATAATTCTTGATATTCCCGGGCAACTATCCAGTAGATGCCGATAGTTTTTATCCATCTTGATTGCCACAACCAATTTGGATCGTCATCTCTCTCCTGCCAGGGGTCGGGATTTCTCGTCAAATCCTGCAAGATTCGCAATATCACGTAACGCTTGATTTGTTAGATATCTGCGCTGCCTGAACGCGCCGTCTGAAATGCTCCCAATAAATAATGCCGGGACAAGGAATTAGTAAGATACTAATATTATAGAATAGAACTTAATAAATGTCAAGGTATAGGTAATGGGAATATTGACAATAATACGGAGAGGTGGTACAATGGTTTTTGGCAGCGACTTTTTCCCTGTTGATTATTAATAGCGAGGATATTAATTTTTATTTAAGCTTGGTGGATTAACTTAAGGAATATGGAGAGAGAATGGATTTCAGCCCTGAGATGCTGGCGTCAAGAGTGCGCCGCTTCCGTTATAACAAGAAACTGAGTATCGAACAACTGGCGCAAAAAGCGAAAGTCGATAAAAATACAATCGTCAGAATAGAGAAGGGCGAAGGACGGCCCAACCTGAAAACCCTGATAAACATCTGCAACGCTCTCGGGGAGTCAGTCGACAAGCTGATAGATATGAATGCACACGAAAACAAGGATTTTTACGTACATCGAAGGAAAAAAACCAGTGCTAAAGGCCGGAAATCGACAGGAAAGAAAGGATTGCGACTCGGTGACCTGGTTGCAAAACTGCCGTTTGGTCTTATTAACGCGGTGATACTGGAAATAGATGGGGAAGGGCAGATGCGAAGCCATTCGGGCGAGGAGATTCTGTTCTGCCTGAAAGGCAAAGTCGGTGTAAATATCGGGAACACTTCCGTAACCTTGGAGAAAGGTGACTCGGTCATGATATTCGGCCGGGAACCCCATCAGTACTTCAATGCGGACAAAAGCAATAAACCCGTGACGGCGGTGGGTTTCAGCGTCTGGCTGGACGAGGACATAGATCTTCAATCTGATTATTTCGAATCTTACCACCTGTAATCGATCAGTCTGGTTCTGTGGATCGCAACCCGGCACCTCCCGGCAGAAGAAAAATTCGCGGCTGATCGGATGGCTGTCGCGGGTTCCGGGTAGGGAGAATTGCTTGTCCTGTGAACCGAACCGAATTTCATCGTTCAAACCGGGGGCTATCCACATAACTGACCACCCACGGTCTCAAAAGAGCCTTCTCTTACCGACTCCAGTCACTGGATCGGTTTTTTTATCTCAACGCAATATTTTGACATTCAGCAATACGATCGAGCTGGTTCACCAGTACGCCGGATTCAGGCTCGGATTTAATGTAATTTTTTTCATTTCTATCAGCCTTTTCAATCGAGTTTCAGGGATAGTTCACCCAACTAATTCAGCCACCAGTAGAGAAGAGAATCGAGTCCTTGTTCGGGCAACGATCTCAACACTTTTAGATTTTCAGCGGAGCTTTTTAACGAGAACGCATTGCGGGTGATTGCCAGTTCCTTATCGACCATCGATTCAGCGGCAGGTTGCTTCAGCTGGTCTTTCACGTTTACCATTAACAGCTTCCTGGGTGCAATGCAGCCGGCGAGATCGGGAAGGTCATAGGCGGTCAGCGCCGCAGTAACAGCAGAGAAAAGATCGTATTCATAGAACCTGTTCATCACCAGCGACCGGTAGGATACCAACGGATCGACCAGGGCGACAGGGCTGATGGATTGATCGAATGCCGCCGCGTGAAGCAGCGCCGGACACAGATCGCCAAATCCAACCGCTCCGATACTTTCCCGGTTGACGTCAGCTCTGTGTTTCAGGAAACTCGCCACCCTCGACACATCACCCGCCTGGATACCCACTATGCTGCGGCCAACAAGAAGCGCGGTAAAGGCCGCAACTTCCCTGGCTCGCCGTGACTGCCTGGCTGCTGTCTCTCCAGTGCCGATCGGATCGGCGGCCGCCACCACGAATCCCATGTTTACCAGTTGCTCAATCTGACCGCCGGGCCCGGCTTCGACAGCCTTTCCCTCGGGATGAAGGTAGATTAAAGCCGGGAATTTGCTCTGCTGACCCGCGGGGACAAAAAGCAGAAGAGGTATCATGTAATCACCCTCGCCGTGGAGGGCCCATTTCTCGACAGTATAATCACCGCGGCTGTACCGCCCGCGATAAACAGGCTCTTTCTCCGCTTTCGGCGCAATATACCCCGAAAGCTCTCTGGCGTTGCGCCGAACCGTTTCCAGATGCCCGGGCAGATCTTTTCTCGACTCCGCCAGATCAGCAAGTGACTTTTCGGTTTCCCGTTTATTGATGCTGAAAACGGTTTCTCCATCCAGGTAGGTGGAAAGCATGCCGGTGGGTGTAACATTCAACTCTTCCTCCTCCAGAACCTGCACTTCTTCTTCTTTAGAACTGCCGGGCCACTCGAGGTGTTTTTGAAAAAAGGCGTATATCGATTCATTGTTTTTCCGGGTGAATCCATGTTCGCTGTCATCCTCGGCCATTTCCAGGTTCTCCGGCTTTCCGAGTGCCTGGTATGCCTTCTTTACTTCCCGGAATGTCTCACGCGCCCCCTGGATACTGTAATAGTCCCTGGTGGTGGCAACCAGCAGGGTGGGCAGAGGGGCCCTGAGGACGTGCAGCTCGGCGGAGGTTACCTCGTCGACTATTCCACGGTAAAAGTTGTGCTCGGCATCCTGAGGTCCCACAAATTCAAGCAGCCGCCTGGCGCTGGTCAGGTAACATGATGGAGCCGCTGCTTTTACTCTCCGGTCCAGAGCCGATGTGTAGGCTGTCTGCGTTCCCCCCCCCGAACAACCGGTCATCCCGATCCTCTCCGGATCGACCTCGCTGCGCGTTACCAGATAATCTATCGCCCGGATGCAGTCCCATGTCCAGTATCTGGCCAGGGAGTTCCCAGAGATAAAGCACTGGTTACCACAATAGGAATGTTCCACTGTGGGATTGCCGGGGCCGATCAGAGTCTCTTTCTTCTCCGGATCGTAATATTGAAGCCTTTCGCCCTGGCCCAGAGGGTCCATGGCAAATACGATAAATCCCTTCTTTACCAGATTGAGAATCAGCACCTGATAAACATCGCGCCTGAATGCCTGGGGAGAATGCCCGATGGCGTTTAAAATCGCCGGTCTTTTTTTATCCGCGCCTTCCGGAATGAACAGGCAACCGCTAATATAGAAGCGGGGCATCGATTCGAATATTATCTTTTCGATCCTGTATCCGTCCTTTTTCACTATTTCGGTAATTCTTGGGTTCAATGGAGTTTTGGGTGGAAAAGTTCCGACCATTTTCTGCATTGTCTCCCGGATGTAGTTTTGCCTTTGAAGCCATTGCTCCCTGGATTTCAGACCGGCCACCAGGCTGTCCCTGCTGTCGAGGCATTCGTAAGCGAGCTGGTTGAGATGGCGGATCAGCATGTTATCGGTATCGCTGTATTGAGTCCATCTCGAAAGAACGCTCAGATTTTCCTTCTGAGCGTTGAGCAAAGAACCCGTCAGGATAATAAGCAGGGCGAGAGCAAGGGTTATTTCAATCAGATATCTTCTCAGGCTTTGCATAGCCCCTCCGGGTTTATTTTGTTTGTGCCAAGATATATCTTGACAGAGGCAGGCTCTTGAGGCATATATGCATAATAGTCTAATTATTAGTAATGGTCAATAATATTATTCTCATATGAATCCATCTGTCATTTTTATTGGAGTGGCCATGAAGAATTACATCATTTTAATCACTTTGGCGATAGTGCTCATCTCCCATGCCACCGGTTATTCTTATCAACTAAATCCGCACCCGCGAATATTGATCAATAAACAACAGTTGCCCTCTCTTGCCGACAGGGCCAGTGGGGTTTCATCCGAAGAATATAACATAATAAAAGAGGTGGCCGACAGGGCCGCCGCCGAGGGAATAAAAGGGATTGAGAACCGCTTTCAGGCGCCGCTGGAGCTGATATGCCTCGGTATCTGCCACCTGGTGGAAACTCAGCTTGGACGGGAATCTGGCCGATACGCGGAGGCGATCAAACAATACTGGGGCAACGGAGATGTTCTCGATCTGAAGGGTGACGGGTCTTTCGGTTTCCACGGCCTGGTTTACGACTGGATATTCGACTCGCTGTCCCCGGCCGAAAGGAAATTGTACGGCGACCGGCTGGGTAACTGGCTCAGGCATTATACCGATGTGGCCGAAATCACTCTCAAATCCGGCCACTGGTGGTACAATCAGACCTGGGGACCTTCGCACCTCAACACGCCCCATGCCCGGGATGCTATCACCTCCAAGCTGTTTATCTCGCTGGCGTTGGAAGGCTCCGGAACGGTTCACGAAAGTGATGCCAGGCGTTTTCTTGACTCATGGTCGAAACGCATACCCGAAGAATGCATTCCGGCTTTCGATGAAATGGGCGGGGTCTGGTCGGAAAGCATGGGTCACGGCGGCTACGGGCCAATAGAAGTTATCGCGTGGGCTTTCGAGGCCTGGCGCACAGCCAGCGGGGAGGATTATTTCCAATTGTGCGCCGAAGAGAGCTACCCTCGTGCGATGAATCTCTGGGCAACTCACCTTACGGTTCCTTTCAATGGCCACACGGCTTGTATCGATGACAACGGGGGAGGCAAACCGCGGATTTACTCCCGGGTGGCTCCCCTGCTGGCCGCCCGCTATAATGATCCGGTGGCGGCTGATATAAGCGACCGGGGGGCCGGATCCGACGTCTACCGCCACGGAGCGGCAGGCGAGGGCTATCTCAGCATCCGTCGATCCGGGGAAAGCTGGACGGAGATCCCCTGGACCAGATTCCTGTTCCGTGATCCTTCGATCCAGGCCGCCACCCCCTCCAGCCTGAACTATCCCCTGGCACATCATTTCAGGGGCGCGGGGCATGTCTACATGAGAAGCGAATGGGATAACCCGGACGCCACCTGGTCCTTTTTCGGGGCGGGCCCCAAATTAGCCGGCCACTCGCGGGATGACGAGGGGCATTTTCTGATCGCCAGAAAAGGCTGGCTGGTAATGCGCGGCGGCGGCCGTGGCGGAAACGAAGACAACCTCTATGCCGGCGGCTCGCTGATGTTCAATCTGGTGACAATATACGACCCCGACGAACAGTTCCGCCGCACCAATAAAAAGCAGCGCCCAAACGGACCCAAGGTTGTAAATAATGAAAACGATGGTGGCCTTCTGCGCTACGTATACAGCAGCAACTCCCGGGACAACAGGGCGGAGGTGAAGGCTTATTATAACGATGAGCACTTCACCTACACCGCCGCCGACATCACCGAGGGATATTCGGCGGGGAAAGTCAGGGAAGTGACCCGTCAATTTCTCTACATCCGGGGTGAACGGGAATTTTTCGTGATTTTCGACAGGGTGGAAGCAACAGACCCAACATTTCCCAAAACCTGGTTTCTGCACATGCCCTCCGAGCCGGAAGTCAGTGGCCAGCCTTCAGTCCTGGTGCCGGAACACGTGGTAAGCTTCAAGGGAAACCAATCGAGCTGGTTGTCGGACCCGGCCGGGCTGGGCGATGTAGCCAGTAGCGGAAGGTCGCGAGCTATTCTTAATACACTGCTGCCGGAGAAGGCGACCATAGTTAAGCGGGGTGGCGAGGGCCACGATTTCTGGGGCAACCCCCACGAACCGTCGGCACAGTACAGCCACACCGGCGCAGGCAGCGACCGTCCGCCCTTAGTGCCCTGGCGCCTGGAAGTGGAAAGCGGTGAGAAATCCGCGCGTGAATATTTCCTTCACGTCCTGGAAATAAGAGATGAAGGAGATAAATCTTCAACCCCGGTCAGTTTGCTCAAAAGCGACAGCCATCTCGGGGTGGGGATAGAAATGCCCGGCGGATTTCTGAAAGTAATGTTTACGTCCACGGGCCCACTGAATGCGCGGATAGAACCTGCTGGCCGGGCCGCGATAGTGATCGAATGAGCCATGCATTTTCATTCCAGGCGAAGTAACGGATTCGTTCAGGTTTATTGGGGAGTTAAAATGATAAAAAATATCCTGAAGACTTTCATATGGATGGCTATCCTGTTAAGCGCCACCCTGTTGAACGCAACCGAACCGGCAAGCATCCGAGAGCAGGACATCGTAATACCCACCTATCGTATCGGTGAACCGGACCGGAACCCGTTATTCTATGACGGCAGGATTTACCAGGGTGCTCAGGGGAAGGTCTATCCGTACCCCATGCTGGACGTGCTGACCGATGACCGGGTGGATAAAACGTACAAAGCGGTATACCTGGAAAACGAATACCTTGAACTGAGCCTGCTGCCGGAAATCGGCGGCCGTCTGTTCTCCGCCCTGGACAAGACCAACGGCCATGATTTCATTTACCGCCAGAGTGTTATCAAACCGGCGCTGATCGGGATGTTGGGCGCCTGGATTTCCGGCGGCGTGGAATGGAATATCCCCCATCACCACCGTGCTTCCACCTACATGCCGGTGGACTACACCCTGCAGGATAACCCCGATGGCAGTAAAACGGTGTGGGTCGGCGAACTCGAACTTCGCCACCGGATGCGCTGGGCCATCGGGATAACGGTCTTCCCCGGCAAGTCGTACTTTAAGGCCACTGTCAAGCTGTTCAACCGTACGCCGCTGGCCAACTCGGTGATGTACTGGGCCAATCTGTCGGTTCACGCCAACGAGGACTACCAGGTTTTTTTCCCGCCGTCCACCCGCTACGCCACGGACCACAACAAGATAGAGTTTACCGAGTGGCCCGTTTCCCGCAGTATCTACCGCGGAGTGGATTTCCGCGACGGGATGGACCTGAGCTGGTGGAAAAACCATCCACGCCAGACCTCGGCGTTTGCCTGGAACTACCGTGACGACTTCATCTCCGGCTACGACCACGGCAAGCAGGCGGGAATCTGCCACGTGGCCAACCACCATACCGTGCCGGGCAAGAAATTTTTCGAGTGGGGTAACGGTCCGGTGGGAAGGATGTGGGACAAGGTCCTTACCGATTCCGACGGGCCGTATCTGGAAATCATGACTGGTGCATGGTCGGACAATCAGCCTGACTACAGTTGGAGCCAGCCCTACGAAACCAGGATTATCGAGCAGTACTGGTATCCCCTGCGCAAAATGGGCGGAGCTAAAAAAGCCAACCTGCAAGCGGCGGTCAACCTGGAGATCACTGATCAGGGTAAACTGTTTGCCGGTTTCAACACCACAGCCGAGTACATCGGCTGTAAGGTGCTTGTGCAGTGTGATGGTAAGGTCTTGCTTGAGCAGACAGTCACGCTCAGCCCGGACAGGCCTTTCACGGCGGAAATCCCGCTGCCGGCAGGAGCAGATTATGAGCAGTGCCGCGCCACCCTGCGCACAGCCGACGGATTGGAATTAATCTCTTACCAGCAGGAAAAACTGCCTGATACCCCCAAACCGGACCCGGTCCAGACGCCCGCGCCGCCCGCGGAGGTGAAAACTGGCGAGGAACTGTATCTGACCGGCATGCGGCTGGAGCAATTCCACAACCCCGTGCTGGACCCGGATCCGTATTACCAGGAAGCCCTGCGGCGGGACCCGGGCGACTACCGGGCCAATACCGCGCTGGGTATCCTTTACCTCAAACGTCATATGTTCATCGAGGCGGAGACTCTGTTGCGCCGGGCTGTTGAACGAGGGGCCAGACAGCACACCATGCCCAGGGACGGGGAAGCGTTCTACTACCTGGGCCGGGCGCTGAAGTTGCAGGGAAAAACCGAAGAGGCCAGCGACTATTATAATAAAGCCGCCTGGAGCCGGACTTTCCAGTGTCCGGCCTTTTACGAGCTCGCTGAAATCGAATGCGCTGGTGGTAATTATGACGCCGCTCTGGAGATGCTGGAAAACTCTCTGGCAAATAACATGCGCGGCACCGAAGCGCTCAACCTGAAAACAGCAATCCTCCGCCTGCGGGGCGCCCAAAGCGCTGCCGAAAAAACAGCGCGCCGGGTGCTGGAGCTGGACCCGCTCAATTTCAGGGCAGGCTACGAACTGGGGCTGCTGGGAGGTCAGGTCGGCGGCGGACAGCATCACCGGAGGGTCGGCAACGATGTGCAGGTATGGCTGGAGCTTGCGGTGGCCTATGCAAACGCCGGACTGCCCGGCGAGGGTATAACCGCCCTGGAGACCTGGCTCGGCTCGCTGGATAGCGGTGAGCAGGGGGCGCATCCGCTGGTTTACTACTGGCTGGGTTACCTGTACTCTGTGCAGGGCGAACTGGAGCGGGCCGGGCAATACTCCCGCCTGGCAGCCCGAGCCAACCCGGATTACTGTTTTCCCTTCCGCTCTGAATCTATCCGGGTGTTAAGACACGCGGCCGCCGGCAACCCGGACGACGCCCGCTGCCGTTACTATCTCGGCAACCTGCTCTACGACCATCAGCCCGAGGTGGCAATTGAACAATGGGAACTGGCCCGTAAGCTCGACAGCTCGTTCTGGACAGTGCACCGCAACCTGGGTTACGCTTACTTCCAGTACGAAAACGAGGTGGAAAAGTCCATCGCAAGTTACCGCCGGGCTCTGGAACTCAACAAAACGGAACCACGGCTTTTCTTCGAACTGGACGTGGCAAGCGCTGTGGGCAATGTCGATCCGCGCCAACGGCTGGCCCTGCTGGAGGACAACCACCAAACCCTGCTGGCCCGTTACGATGCGGTCAGCCGGGAGGCTATCCTGATGGTCCTGCTCGGTGAGTACGACAGGGCGATCGAGTTGATGACCAACTATCATTTCCACAAGTGGGAAGGGTTCGGGGTGATCCACAATGTCTATGTGGACGCTTATCTGCTCAGGGGCCGGGGAAAGTACGACAGGGGGGACTATGCCGGCGCCCTGGAAGACTACCTTCAGGCGCTGGAGTTCCCCCTTAACCTGGAGGTCGGCAAGCCGTATCGGGATGAGGGCTCCTGGAGGGTTAATTACTTTGCCGGAACCGCATTCGAGGCTCTGGGCAACAACAGCAAGGCCCACGAGTACTATCAGGCAGCGGTACCCGACAGTGCCGCACCCGGCGAGGTGCTGTACTGCCAGGCGCTGGCTTTCCACAAGCTGGGAGAGGCAGACAAGGCTCGTCAGGTTTTCCAGCGGCTGATCGATGCCGGCCAGGCCCGGCTGAATATTGGAAAACAATCAAGCGTATTCGCCAAGTTCGGTGAACGCCAGGCGCGGAACATTATCGACTCTGAAGCACATCTGATGCTCGGGTTGGGACACCTGGGTCTGGGTGAGCGTAATCAGGCTCGCCGCAATCTGGAAACCGCGCTCAAATTGAACGTGAGCAACCTGGCCGCGAAAACCGCGTTGGCGGGGATCTAACGGACAAAACGCGGAAACCAACATCCTTCTTCAGCCCATGGGGACTTAAGTGTCAAAGCCAATCCTGCTGGTACTGATGCTTTACTGCGTATCGCCAATCTGTCTGCACCCCGCCGGCCGCGGACTACCCGAGCGGCCAGCGGAGGAACTCGGCCTGAGCGCCGACAGGCTGGCCCGGGTGGGAGAGTTGCTGGAAGAGTATGTCAGTCGCGGAGAGCTTGCCGGCGCTATCGGCGTAGTGGCCCGCCACGGACGTATCGCTTATTTCACTCGTCACGGAGCCCGCGACTTATCCTCCGGCCAGCCTCTGCGCGATGACAGTATATTCCGCATCTACTCGATGACCAAGCCGATAACCAGTGTGGCGGTGATGATCCTCTGGGAGCGGGGACTGTTCCAGCTCGATGACCCGGTGGAGCGCTATATCCCGGAGTTCAGCAGGATTAAGGTATTACATCAGCACGCAAGCGGTTACAGGCTTGAGCCACCTGAGCGGGCGATTACCATACTCGACCTGCTGCGTCACACTTCAGCACTTAATTACAAATACCCGGAAGGCTCCGAATACAGCTACCTCTTAAAAAAGTTGAACAACAGCAAATACGATGGAACGCTTGCGGAGATGGTGCGGCAATTGACTGATTTGCCGCTGACTCACCAGCCCGGCGTCAAATGGCGGTACAGTTCGCCCTCCACCGATGTACTCGGCTACCTGGTCGAAATCCTATCCGGAACAAGCTTTGACAAATTCCTGCGCGAACAGATATTCGACCCACTGGGGATGAAAGACACCGGCTTTCACGTCCCGGCGGAAAAAATCGACCGGTTCACCGCTATGTACGGCCCTCCCGAGCAGGAAGGAGCGGAGCTGACCCTGTTGGACGGCCACGATTCCAGCCGCTATACCGATGGCCCGGCGTCTTTTTTCTCGGGCGGCGGCGGGCTGGTCTCCACCGCTCGGGATTATGTCAGGTTCGCCCAGATGATGCTGGGCGGAGGAGAGTTGGAGGGCGTCAGAATCCTTGGCCGCAAGACCGTGGAACTGATTACCGCCAACCACCTGCGCCCAGAGATGATCCCGTTCGGTTTCGGCGATCCCCGTCTGGCTTATGTCACAAGAGGTTGGGGATTCGGGCTGGGGTATGCCGTACTGCTGGATGTCCCCCTGCACGGGATGCCCGGTTCGGCAGGAACTTATAAATGGGCCGGAGCGGCCAACACCGATCACTGGATTGATCCGAAGGAACAGTTGATCGGTTTGCTTCTGACACAGTTCAAGCCCAACGGGCATTATCCTGTTGACAGGCAGTTCAGAACACTTGTTTACCAGGCTATAACGAATTGACAACCATTGGCCGTAATTGAATTGTTACAAACCAAACCGAAAGGGGCGACTGGCAGATGACAATTTTCTTTCTGCGCAAACTCCGGTTACAGACGGTGCTCCTGCTGCTGGCAGGTTGTTTTTACTGCCTGGCTGCTGCAATGCCTGCTTTCCCGGGCGCGGAGGGTTTCGGCTCTGAGACTCCGGGCGGCAGGGGCGGCCGGGTCATCAAGGTGACGAACCTCAATCCCGATGGACCGGGCAGTCTTCAGGCGGCCTGCGATGAGCAGGGGCCACGGATTGTGGTTTTCGAGGTGAGCGGTGTTATCTCCGGGTCGATAGGGATTCCCAACGGCCAGATAACAATCGCCGGTCAGACCGCACCGGGAGCGGGAATCACGATTGAAGGAATGCTCAGGGGACCTGCCTACAACGGCATCGATGACTCGACTTACATCAATGATGTGGTAGTGCGTTTCCTGAGGATCAGACCCACGCCCGGTATATCGGTGCCCGGCTCGGACTGCGACGCAATCCAACTCGGGCGAGTCGACCGGGCCGTGATCGACCATGTCTCCTGCTCATGGGCCAATGACGAGACAATCGATATCTATGTGTCGCGCAACGTCACTATCCAGTGGACCGCTATCGAGGAATCAGACCCCACCGGCCACCACAAGGGTATGCATAATTTCGGCTTGATCGGCGGCCCCAAGAGCTTCAATGTCTCACTGCACCATACTCTTTTCGCAAACCACCGCCGTCGCTGCCCGGCATTTGCCAACGGGCCCGCGGACATTCGCAACAATGTCATGTATAATTTCCGCGATGGCCTCTCGCATGAGGGGCACCCGCCCAACGGCAAAGGATTCAATCTGGTAGGTAACTACTATAAGGCCGGTCCCAGCGACCCCAACATTTTCCCGTTCTGCTTCGTGGACACAATCTCCTATTACCTGCGGGATAATTATATCGAAGGGGTGGGATCGATACAGGACCCCTGGCTGGAGGCGGACAAGCTCTATGGACTGCGCTATTACGCGCACAAGGGCAAGATGGCTGACGGTGAAACTCCGATGCCTCCGGTAACGACTGTCTCACCACAGGAAGCCTATCAGCTCGTACTGGACGGAGCCGGTTGCTTTCCCCGTGACACGGTGAGCCGTCGCACGATCAACGAGGTGCAAAACGGCGGCGGGGAATGGCGCAAAAGACACCCGGGAAACCTGATGGCCGGCCTTACTCCGCGCAAGCCGCTGCCCGACAGTGACAATGACGGTATGCCGGACTGCTGGGAGAGTGCCATGGGTCTCGACCCCTCGGATGGCGGCGACCACGGCGACGTTATGCCTTCCGGCTACACCGCTATCGAGGAGTACTGTAATATCCTGGCCCGCCGGCTGATAGACACGAAAGGTATCATCCCGGACAGGGGTGATGTAAACGGCGACGGGAAAAAGAGCGCCGGAGACCTGTTTGCCCTGCTTGGGACCTGGATATCCGGTTCTCACTCCTGGACGGCCGACCTGGATATCGATGGTGATATTCGCTTTCGCGACCTGGCGCTGTGGTGGAAAATATAGGGGCGGAAGCCTGCAAGGGATAAGCTGACTTTTTACTTGCGATTTTTTACTCAGGGGAAAATCCGATGAAAAAAATCACTCTTTTGGGGCTGGTATTTCTGCTGGCCAGCCTTTCCGGTTTTATTTCGGATGCGCCTGGCGAACAGTTGAACTGTCCGGGGACTATCAAAGGTATCAAATTTGTCCCGCTGCCGGGCGACATTTTCAGGATGGGCAGCGAAGGCTACGGTGCGGATGAGATCCCTGTTCATCAGGTGCGCGTCGACAGTTTCTGCATGAGTGTTACCGAGATCACAGTCCGCCAGATGATGGCGGTTATGGGCAGGCTGCCGCGCGGATTGAGCTGGAATCCTCCGCTTAAAACACGGCAGGACAGCCTGCGCCAGGCCCGCAGGGACAGCGTGAGGGCAGCCCGCACCGCCACTGGCATCCAGAGAAGAAGAGGCGACCTGGCCCACCCGGAAGCCGCGGTCTCGGTGAGCTGGAACGGGGCCGCGGAATTCTGCAACAAACTGAGTTTGCTGGCCGGTCGTGAACCTTGTTACGACCTCGATAACTGGAGTTGCGATTTCAGTAAAGACGGTTTCCGGATGCCATCCGAGGCGGAGTGGGAATATGCCTGCCGGGCGGGCACCTCTACGGATTACTCCACGGGCGATGACCCGGAAAGCCTGAAAAAAGCTGCCTGGTACGGGCAGAAAACAGAAGATCCCTCCACTCGCATTGTGGGCCTGAAAGAGCCTAACGCTTTGGGGCTCTACGATATGCATGGTAATGTCTGGGAATGGTGCAATGACTGGTACAAGGGGGGCTATTATGCTCTAAGCCCCGGCACTAACCCCGTCGGGCCGCCGAATTCAGGACCTGGGGAACTCAAAGTCAACCGTGGTGGCAGCAGGAGTTCGGGGTTGCTGGCCTGCCGCTCGGCCACCAGACGGGGCAATCCGCCGGCGGCCCGCAACAGTACGATCGGTTTTCGGGTTGTCTGCCGCCCAAACTAAAATTCAATGGCAGTACGGCAGAAAAGATGACCTCGGCAATGGTCGTTGTGCATCGCTGAAGATATGGATTGTTTGGTTGATAATGCAGATATATCACTTCTCCCTGGTTTTATTTCAAAAGCAGTTTTTCTGTGACTGTATTGCTCCGAATTGCCCGATTTTTTCAGAATCGAGTATTGACGAAACGGAGGTTTTGCTATGCGCGTTCTGGTCCTGTTCTGCTTGCTTATCTTTTGCCTGTTAATGCTATCATCTCCGGCTTCCGGCGAATTCAAAATACCACCCGGCAGCAGGAGGGTAGCCGCTTTTACACTGGATGGCGGCAGGGTTTTCATAAGTTGGCGCTATAAGGAATCCGATGGCGCGATGGCCAAATATGAGGTCAAGCGCTCGGATTACAAGACCGGGCCCTACACCATGGCGGGCATCTTCAGGAAGGGTGAGGGCACTAATTTTATTGACAGCACCAGAACCACCGGAAAGACCTATTATTACTTTGTCACCACGCCCACGGGGACCAGTTGGATTATGGATGTCAAGACCTCGGAAACCGGCGAACCCTGCCTGGTGATTCCCATCCGGGACGGCTCCCCGTGCTCCAGGCTAACCGTGGGAGACCTGAACGGGGACGGCATTTTCGAGTTAATTGTCTGCCGGACAGATCAAAGCGGGGACTCTGGCCCAAAGGCCCTTCCGGATAAACCCACTCTATATTTTGAAGCGTACACCCTGGATGGCGAAATGCTCTGGCGCAGCAGTCTGCACACCGGGTGCGGGGAACTGGATATACCGCTGGTGGTCTGGGATGTCGATGGTGACGGGAGAGACGAGGTGATTATCAAATATAAGGAAGACGGCGTTGAACGTCTGGTGGCGCTTAATCCGGCTAACGGTAAACCGAGTTCGGAAACTGTCCTGCCCGGCCAACTTCCCGAGGCCCTGCATGGCAAAAGCGTTGACTGCCAGGCAGAGGATGCTCTTTCACTCTTCTGGGACGGTAGCGGCCAGCGGGAACTCGCCGCAGGTGGCAAAATAATCCGCCGGGACAGCCGCGAGGTGCTGGCAACCTACAGGGGCAAGCCAGCAGGTATTGCCGATATCCTTGGCGACTGGCGCGAGGAGTTGATAACAATCGACGGTAACTCAATCCGGATTTACAGCACCGGTATCCCCACCCGCATCAGGCGGCCGAGCCTGATGGAGGATATCAGGTACCGGCTCTGTGCGGCTCGCGCAGCCGTCGGATGCCGCATCCATCAAACCGGGAGCTATGACCAGTGAGGCTGCGGTTGAGACCGCCCTTTAGCCGTTGGTATGTCCGCAACCAAACAGGTTTTAACCAGAGGAATATTCGCCATGCCAACCACAAAAGCACTTCATTTTTTACTGGCGCTGCTGGCTGCCGGGCTATTCTGTTTACCCGCCCGCGGCGAGATTGTTTTCAGTGAGGATTTTGAATCGGGCACGCTGGGAGACCGCTGGGAGAAGTATAAAGATGACCCTGCGCTAAGTGATTTCGAGACACGCCCTGTCAATGTGCATGCGGGAAAAAGATCCTATCGGATCAGCGCGCCAGCCAGTACGGGAGAAGGAAGGATAATCAGGGGCATGCAGTACAATGAGTCCGACAGTTGGATTCGGACCTGGCTCCTGCCCGGTTATGATGTAGTTTATATTCGCTGGTATACCAAGTTTGCCGAAGATATAAAAGAGGGAGGAATGCACTGGTGCCAGTTCTGGGGCAGCCGGCCGGATAATGCAAGATCAGTTCTGGGAGGGGCGGGCCGCAGACCCGATGGCACTGATCGATTTATCGCCAATGTAGAGCCGAGACCCGTTGATGGTGTGGATTCCCCCGGGCAGATCGTTTTCTATACTTACTGGCCGGATATGTTGCAATCCTCTGACGGCAGATACTGGGGAAACTATTTTTTCCCGGATGAACCTTTTTTCATCGAGCGGGGCCGGTGGTACTGTTTCGAGATGATGATAAAATGCAACGAGCCGGGCAAAAAGGACGGGGAGCAGGCGCTCTGGATCGATGGGAAGGAGATTTTGCGTGTGCGGGAAATGCGCTGGCGGGACATCGATGCCCTCAGGTTGAATATGGCAATGTTCGGTAATTACAGGGGCCGGGCTGAACACGATCTTACCTACTGGATGGATGACCTGGTGATCAGCACGGAATACGTGGGGCCGATGGATAAATAAACCTCAGGCAGCTCTGGCCGGGTCAGGAGGAGGCTTTCATTTTTTTGAAAGGAATATTTGATGAAATCCGTGAAAATAATCCTTCAATTAGCTGTTGCGGCGCTTATCACCCTGTTAATGCCCAATGCCTTCGGCGAGATTGTTTTCAGCGAGGATTTCGAGTCAGGCACGCTGGGAAACCGCTGGGAAAGGTATAAAGATGACCCGGCGCGAGGCGGATTTGAGACCAGGCCGGAACACGTTCACTCCGGTAAAAAATCCTATCGCTTGACCGCTCTTGCCTTCGAGGGTGAAGAAGAGATACTAAAAGGCCACGCGTTCAAGCAGTCCGACGCCTGGATTCGCACCTGGTTCCTGCCCGGCCATGAAACAGTGTATATCCGCTGGTACGCAAAATTCGCCGAGGATTTCGATCAGGGCAAAAACATGCACTGGTTTCAGGTCTGGGCCTGTAAGCAGGATAACCCTAGATCAGTATTGGGGGGCGCCGGCCGGAAACCCGATGGCAAGGATCGTTTTATCGCCAATGTGGAACCTTATCGAGTGGATGGAGTGTCACCACCCGGACAGATACGCTTCTATACTTATTGGCCGGACATGAAACAATCACCAAGTGGTTATTACTGGGGCAACCATTTTTACCCGGAAAAGCCTTTCACAATCGAGCGAGATCGCTGGTACAGTTTCGAGATGATGGTGAAATGCAACGAACCCGGAAAGAAAGACGGCGAGCAGGCGCTTTGGGTCGATGGTAAAGAGATCATGCGCGTGGAGGGGCTCCACTGGCGGGACACCGATCAGCTTAAGATAAACATGTTGATCGCAGGACTTTACGTTCATTATTGCGAGCGAGACTGCACATACTGGCTGGATGACTTGACTATCAGCACGGAATACGTGGGACCGCTAAAAATCCAACTGCGATGACTTAAGTTAATCAGAAATAATGTATTCGCTACCAGTTCGGTTTTCAAAGTTTAGTCAAGGAATAAGCCATGAGGAATTTGCATTTTTGCACTATTCTCAGCCTGTGTTTACTTGGCTCTCTCTCTCAACTTCAGGCTCAGAACAAACATTTCGAAGCCCTGCAGTCGCATTTTGAGAGGGTGGCAACCGCGCGTTTCGACACTCTTTTCAAAGGGATAGAAAATATTGAGCAATGGGAGACGCGCAAAGAAGTAACCAGGGCAGCTCTCTACAGGATGCTCTGGCACGACACCAGCTGGCCCGAAAGCCCGCCTGATGTCAGGATAACCAACTTAGTCGAGAAGCCGGATTACGTGGTTGAATGCCTTGTCCTGGAAACCGCCCCCGGCCTCTACGCAACAGCGAACCTGTATCTGCCGCGCAAGGGCGATAAACCATTCCCCGTCATACTCTATCAATGCGGCCACGCAAACAAAAGCCGGTATAAGCACCACGGTTCATGGTTCGCCGCCAGAGGAATCGCCGTATTAATGATGGATAATATCGAAATGGGAGAAATGGAGTTCACTCACCACGGTGTTTACTCCCACGCCTGGTTCCACTGGTACAGCCGGGGATTCTCTCCACTGGCGGTGGAGCTTTGGAACGCGCGCCGGGTGCTGGACTATTTATGTAGCAGAGACGAAATCGACAGCAGCCGGATTGGTGCCACCGGTCGCTCAGGCGGTGGAATGACAACGTTTTTCCTGCCGGCTGTCGATGAGAGGATCAAGGCGGCCGCTCCCGTGTCAGGAGCCATCTCAACTTTAAGCTGGGTTAAAAAGCGACTTTCCTCAGCCCATTGCGACTGCCAGCACCAGATAAACATTTACGGTCTGCTTTACTCGGAAATAGGGGCGATCAACGCGCCCCGTCCCCAGCTTATCTGCAACGCGGATTCAGAGCGCGGTTTTCCGGCGGACGCAGTGCATGAGATGGTAGACAAAATGCAGGAAATCTACCGGCTGTACAATGCGGAAAGTTCTCTGGGCACAGCTATCGTTCCCGGAAAGCATGCTGACACCAAGACTATCCGTCTGCCCGTCTACTCGTTTTTCCTCAGGGAGCTGCTGGGGGTTGATACGACTCTGACCGCTGAGGGTACTGTCGATACGGTTGCCTCCGAACAACTGGCGTGCTGGCGGGATGGTTTTCCGCTCGATGAGAAGCTGACCAGAATCGATGAGGAGCTGGTTCCGGTGTATCCATTTTCCCTGGAAGCACCGTCCGGGCCAGTCAGAGAAAACAGGCTCAAGGAGTTGACCGGCCATCTTCGCGATGAAGTTTTTCGTTATTTCCCGGCCCAAAAGGCTGCATTTGAACCTGTCTGGGGAGAGGAAAAAATAATCCAGGGCCGGATTGTCAGGCAAGTCAGCTTCAATGGGTTTGAAGACTTACGTGTGCGGGGCGTTTATTCTGTTCCCGAAAGTATCAAACCGGGAACCAGTCTGCCAACGCTGCTGGTTATAGATCATCGCAGGGGGATTCCTGTCTGGGGAAATGAACAACTTCTGGAGGGTGGCCGTTGGGGCGGGCGGGCGGTGATGATCTTGGAAACACTGGACTATGGTAGCCGCGCGCTGGAAGAAAACCTGAGGAGTTTCAGGGACGATGATCCTTTGCACCACATGAAGCGTCAGGCGATGGTGGCCGGTACAACGATCGAATCCATGCAACTCTTTGAGGTTCTCCGTTCGGTGGATTTCCTGAAGAACTTACCGGAAGTCGATCCGGCCAGAATCACTATTGCCGGCAAGGGTGAAAGCGGAATTAACGGCCTCTACGCAGCTCTGCTGGATAAAACCGTGGAAAAGGCCATCCTCTGTTCACCTCCCGCCTCACACCGTCAGGGGCCCTGTTATCTGAACATTCTGAGATTTACGGACATCCCCGAAGTGGTCCTGCTGATAAACGACAGGGTAGGCATGTATGGGGAAATTCCCCTGGCCCTGCAAATAATATTGGCAAACAACGATCTGGAAAAGACAGTTATCGCCCAGTCACTGAAAGACTTTTTGCATTAGTGGTTTAAAACAACGAAAGGCATAAATAGTTTTTTTGCGTATGCTCCAAGAGTGTACGTTTTCAGAACATGTTGGGCAGTTGACGTTCAAAATTAAGGAGTACTTCTCAGTAATTGCAGCCAATTACTGCGTTCTCCCTTCCAAAGATTAAAAGCCTTCCTTACGCTCAAAGTTTCTTGTTTGATTATATCTCACAGCGACAGGCAGATGTGCCAATCTTGATGCAATTTTATATTTTGAGTAAAGCTTTGGAACTGGTTCGGGATGTGCTTACCTGGACCAGTCTCTATTAAAAAGACATTTGAAGCTGATTGGTTAATTCTATTACTTTGGGGCGCGGATATCGTTGCCCCGATGGGAGACACAAACGTTATTTACAGAGATTTCAAGCACTCCTCAAAGCGATGCTGCCATATCAAGTTTATTTTTTATCCGACGACATACGTTTGTTTAACTCTTCTTGGACAATTAGTTTTATTTTTTCCTCAAGCTCTTGCTCAGAGACTAAATATCTATTTGGACTAGACGATCCAATATCGAACAAATCATTAGCCTTAATTTCCAAAGCATTTGCAAGTAACATTATTTTTTCTGCTGTTGGGTCAACTTCTCCTCTTTCCCAACGACCTATATGCTGGTAAAGTACTCCTACCTTTTCAGCCAGTTGTTGTTGAGTAAACCCAGCATTTAAGCGAGCTTTTTTTAGCTTTTTTCCAAACTGTGTTTTTTTTGCCATAACTATTGACACGCCATATATGGAGTGTCATGATGGTGTGTGAGGGTTTCTTAAAACTATTGCATCCACAACTGGATGTCAACTAATGAGTCGCTTGTGAATTCCAGGAGACAGTATTGAGTATCAGATTTGATTTGGAAGAATTAAGAGCACAGCGAGCCCTAACCGTCCAGCAAGTGGCATTTTACGCCAGTACCAGCCGTGATGTAGTCTTGCGTTGGTTGAATAGTGGCAAACTTGGATATTATGTATTGCCGAATACAAGCTCAGGAAAAGTTCAGAGGCGCATTATTCGAGAGGAATTAGAGCGTTTCCTCGAAGCTCAATATAGGAAGAACAGCCCTCAAATGGTTAAGTATGATAGTGGAAGCGTCGTGAGGGAAAGGCCAAAACTCAAATTACTCCCCAGGGCAAAATGAGATACCGCGAACCGACACTGCGTCAGCGTGGAAAACGCTGGCAAATTGATTATATAAATCCCGACGGGATAAGGAGGCAGCTTGCCGCCGGGTATTCCAGGGAGGGAGCAGAAAGGCTAGGGATAAAATTTGTCTCCTGGTTAATCGATAATAAAGACCCTGAGATTGAACTGATAAAAGAGCGAGCCAGCCATCGGCACCAGGCAGTAACTATCAGGGAGTTGTTTCCGCTTTTCATGGATAGACATGGATGCAACCGTAGTAAGAAAATGCAGGTGTCATACAAGAACAGTTTTAGAAATGTTTGCCGTTGCCCTCAGCTTGCAAATGCTCCTTCGGTGCGGATTGATCAAGGTCTGGTGCAGGATTACATGAATGCCAGAGTAAGGCAGGATGGCGTGAAACCTGCATCGGTAAACAGGGAGAAAGCTTTTCTGTCTGTATTATTGAAAAAGTCGGTGTCGTGGGGATATTTAGATAAAAATCCTTTGGATGGGATGGAGAGCTTTAGAGAGCCACGGAAGCGTGATGTCGAAGTATCCCCTGAGCAAGCGGCAAATCTAATTGAAGCTCTTCCCACAACCGGAGTGAAAAGTATTGTTGCTTTTGCAATTTATACTGGTTTACGACTTGAAGCAATCCTGGACCTCCAAATAGAAGATATAAAGATTCATGATGATATTCCTATTTCAAGGGTGATGGTTCAGGACAAAGGTGGGGATAGGGTAGAGAGAATTATAAGCAAACATGCCACCGGGATAATCGAGTCTTCGATAGGCGAGCGAAAGACGGGACACGTATTTATCAATCCCGGAACGGGGAAGCGCTATCAAGGGCGGATGGGCAGTTTTGATCGGGCGGTTCGAAGACTCGGACTCAAAGCCAGGGATGGCAGCAAACTCAGATTCCACGATCTTCGTCATGTGTACGGTAACTGGCTGCACCGGGCTGGAGTCAGCCTGGATGAACTGCGGGTTCTTTATGGCCATCGGGACAGAGCTACAACAGACAGGTACGTAACGCCGGACCTCAATGCGATCAGCGAAAAACTCTCGCTGCAACCGAAAATCGGCAAAGAAAAAGCCTCCGAAATAGTTGTTTCGGAGGCCAAAAACGAAGAGTATTCCGCAGTAAGTTTGTGACACTTTGGTGACATTTTGCAACGAGGCCGTCTGACTTTGTCACAAAAAAAGGCCGGTTATCCTTGCAGAATCAAGAATATCCGGCCTTGCTATATGGTACGCCCGAGAGGAATCGAACCCCCAACCTTCTGATCCGTAGTCAGATGCTTTGCTTGTTTTAATGATATGTTAAACCCTTGAAATTCAATTCAGTAGGGTATGGGCGCTGCGTTTCAACCTGTCCTGAGTCATGCCACAGATTGGCACAATTGACACAGATTAGCACCGTTTTTGACACAAATTTGACACACAAATCAAATATTGTGAATTCAAATCAATCCCTGTTCAATAATCCTCTCCTTGTCTTCAAAGAAAATATCATAGCCTATTCCATAATTGAGTTGAACTTTTTTCGTTCGGCTCCCATATATCGTTTCTAACGAGAGTTTAAGTCTTGTATGCCCCGCCATTTAAAAGAACGTTGTTTTCAATAGCTAATGGTTTGAGCTAAATCTACTGCTTTCGCCTGACCCTCTCCGTATAACCACACGCAATCCACCTCATATCTGCGCTATACCAAGCGATCTATTCAATCTGTTATTTAGGCTTGGTCATTGAGGAGGGTGCAGCACTGCTCTGATTCTTTATATTTGATATCTGCAGGGGCAAGCGCAAAAGCTTGAGTTTCCTTATAATTAGTCGTACAGCTTTTTGGGCAGGCTATGTTGATCAATGGTGAATTAATTTGCCCTGTCTTTTGGAGTGAACTTCTTGAGATAGTGAACCAAGTAGTTGATTTCGATTGAGCTGAAAGTTTTACCCCAGGCCGGCATTAAAACCGATTTGTTTACTCCCGGTCCTCCTTCCCGGACGGCCTCCGCCAACCGGTGGTCAGGAAGAGCATCCATATAGTTGTCATCGGTGAAATCTCTGGGCTGAGTTTCCAGGGTATAAGAGTTAAAACCATTTCCCTGGCCTTCTTTCCCATGGCATACTTGGCAATAATTTGTGTATAATTTCCGACCTACTCGTATGGAATATGGCTCTGCTTCAAAAGAACTACTCTGTTTATTATGGGACTCCGCCGATCCAGGAGAATTGGCCAGGGCGTCACGCAAGTTGATATGTAGACCAACAAATAAAAAATACGTGGCAATGCAAAATAGAGCTAGTCCGGTTACAACTGTTCTCTTTTGATATCTAATCATATTCAATCACCTTTTGTTGACAGCAGAAAGGCGGCCAAGGCTCTTGCCTCATCATCATTCAAGTTGAAATCCGGCTCAAGTACATCCGGATTAAACCGTCGCGGATGCTTAAGTCGTTGATACACCCAGCCTGGTTGCAGCCGTTGGGCCAGGTTATCCAGTGGCGGCCCGACATACCCTCCCTCGCCATCGATTTGATGGCAGGCCTGGCACCCATAGGTATTGAAATAGAGTTTCCGGCCGGACTCGATCTCAGCCGAAGTCAATTCAATGTCCGCATTGACTTCCAGGGAATCATCTCTTAAAGCCATTGAAATGTAATCGGTTAACAACTCTATATCTTCTTCAGGCATGTAAAAATTCGGCATCCGTTCGGTCATTGCGGGGCGCAGAGTATAGGGCACCCGGAAATAATTCCTGATCCACTCGGGGGTCAACTGGCTGCCTGACCTGGAAAGGTCCGGAGCCAAAGTTCCCCCCAGGCCGTTAATCCGATGACAGGAGAGACAACGGTATTTACGCACCAGCTTGCCAAAGTCACCCTGCGGTTCTGCTTGCTCTCCAGCCGGTTTTTCGACCCGGAATTTTTCATGCACGGGCAGTTCTTGAAAACTGAGCAGCGCGGTAGTGATCGCAAGGACCTGCTGATCGTCGAAAACAAAGGCCGGCATCCGTGCATTGTCCAGAAAACCGCCGGGGTCTTTAATCTTTTCATACACGTAATGTTCCCTGGTATGAGGGATTTCCTTCAGTCCGAATTCCAGTTGATAAAGTGGTTTTTTTCGCATATTCGCAAGTGAAGGTCCAGTTTCCTCGCCTGATGCGATTCCGCTGAGGCTGTGACAGCCGCCGCAGTTATAGCTTTGATATAATTTCAGTCCCTTTTCATAATAATTCGGGTCCGGTTGGTAGTTTGCGGCCTCAGTCTGCTCGGGTGCGTCCCAGTCGATAAACTCCGTGGCGATATAGGCGCTGACGGCCTGGAGCTCCTCGTCCGAAAAACCATACCGTGCCATCGGAGTTCCCGGCTGCAGAGTATGGGGAGTCTTGAGAAAATTGTAGATCCATTCCAGGCTGGCTTTTGATGCGATCGTGCCAATTTCCGGCGCTATGCTTCCGCCTTTGCCGTTAACGAGATGGCAACTGATACAGCGCGCAGTGCGAAACAGTGTCTCCCCGCTCTCATAGAGTTCTTCCAGGGTTTCCTCCTGGTGCAGCAGATCCGGCAGAGGTTCAATCTCCACCGGAGCTGGATACTCTTTGAAAGTGAGCAGGAAATCAGCGAGCAGGTTTATTTCTTCCTCCGAAAGACGGAAATCCGGCATCCGGGAGGAGGCGACCACTCCGGTCGGTCCGGCCAGCCAGCGGACAAGCCATTGGCGGTTTACTTTGGATCCCAGGCCATCCAAGCGGGGTGCAAATTCCTGATCAATGCCTTTTATTTCATGGCAGCCGACGCAATTGTATCTTTCTATCAGCTCTAACCCTTCATTTAAAAGCGGAGCCTGGTTGTTCATATCTTCCTGGTGGCAGGTACCGCAGGAAGATTCAATAAACGGCCGGGAAAGGATTGGCTCTTCCCAGAATTCAACTTTACCTCCTGCGGATTTCATGTCGGTGGCCAACCCCTGACCCTGATGGCAAGGCGTGCAACCAAACTCTTCCGGTTTGTGATAAATCTCCGGATGTGTGGCAAAGGGTAATGGGGCATCTTTCAGGGCGGGTTCGGTCGAGCCCAGATGACAGGTGGAGCAGCGGTCAATGACACCCAACTCCGGGATCCAGATTTGCTTCAATCCTTTTTTTACCGGAGAAAGCCGCTGCGGAAGTGTTTCAATATACGTATTATTTGAGCGCTGGATTTGCCTCCACTGCCGAAAATGCTCCTTCACCGGAGAAACGGCCATGATGGCCAGAAAAAGCAAGCTGACAAGCCCGAACTGTTTTGATAAGTCTTTCATATCCATCCAGCTGTTAGTAGTAAATCCCATCGATCCAGGGCCAAATCCAACGCCATTCCGGGCCACGGAAGAAAACCCCGATAACTGTTAATACCGTGCCTACCAATACAAACCAGATCATAATCCAGTCGGCAAGAGCGAGCCGCTTGAGCCCTGCGGGAATGCCCGTGTTTTGTAGCAAAACGAGTGGAAGAAGCATCAGGGAATATATCAACAGGCTGCAGATGTAGATCGGCGCGGCGCCGGATAGTAGAAAAGGAATATTTATTATTAAAACCACTACACTCAGCACGGTGATTTTTTTCTTCAGGTCTCCGCTCCAGAAAGGTTCCCGGATCAGATTGACCTTGAAGTAGGGAATAATCACCAGGCTGACCACCACCATCCCGGGCAGCACTACGCCGGCCACGATTGGAGGGAAATAGTGCAACAATTCCTGCAGGCCAAGGAAGTACCAGGGGGCCTTGGCTGGATTGGGCGAGTGCTCGGGGTCTGCGATACTCTCCAGCGGCGCATCAAAAATCAAAGCGCAGATTGCCAGCACTATCATCAAAATTTCAAAGGCCAGAGCTTCACGCACTATCAGGTGAGGGAAAGTCATCACCTCATCATCCCGCTCACGCTCCACAATTAAAGAGCTTTCAGCCTTAACATAAGCCACCCTGGCCGGTGTTGACCGGGCGTCATCTCCGTACTCGAGATGTACCCTGTGTTGGTCGCTCATTCTGACTCGTCTCTAATTGAATGGGAGTTGAGATCAGCAGTTCGTTCAGCGAGCTTGCCCCCCAGGATAATATCCCCCGGCGCAGGCTCTTGCTCCGGTTTTACCTGTAGTCCACCATCCTTGCGAATGCGCCAGAAATGGACCCCGATCAACAGAGCCATAACCAGTGGCAGAATGACACAGTGGAGAACGTAGAAACGCAGCAGGGCGTTTGCGCTGATGATATTCCCACCGATAAGGAGGAACCGGATCTTCTCGCCGAAAACAGGCACCGCCTTCATCATGTTGGTGCCCACGGATACTCCCCAGTAAGCCAACTGGTCCCAGGGCAGAAGGTAGCCGGTATAACTGAGCAGCAGGGTAAGAGTCAGCAGGATTACGCCGACAACCCAATTGAACTCTTTGGGAGGCCTGAAGGCACGGGCGAAAAAGACCCGGAGCATGTGCAGGGCCACCAGCAGCACCATGGCATGAGCAGCCCAGCGGTGCAGGTTGCGCAGGAATTTCCCATTGGAGACCACAAATTCCAGATCCTTCATGTCCTGATAAGCCAGGGGAACTGAAGGGTGGTAGTAAAACATTAAAAATATTCCGGTAAGCGTCAGGATCAGAAAAAGCGCAAAAGACAGTCCACCCAGATAGAAAGTTGTGGTAAACTTGATGGAACTCTTTTTTACTTTGGCTGAATGAGCGTGCAGGAAAAAATTGTTCAGGATCACCAGTGACCGGCGATAATTAGTATCGGGCAGTCCAGTGCGAAAAAGCGACCGCCAGATTCTTCCCTCGGTTATTTTATTTAACAGGTTCATGAGGTTACCCAGCTTATACTTTAAGAATTTCTGAAAAATCTACGATTATTTCTTTGTCCACTACCAGGAAACCTTCATCGGTCAAGCTCATGGCGAAGTGTTGCAACGGCCTGGGCGCCGGTCCGTCAATCACCTCCCCGATCCTGTTAAAGCGACTCCCATGACAGGGACAGGCGATAAAATCATCCTGGAGTTTCCAATTGACTATGCATCCCAGGTGAGTACAGACAGCCGAAAGGGCATAGAAATATCCGGCTTCCTCGCGGATAATGAACACTTTGGATTTGGAGAGATATATAACGGAATCCAGGGCGTATTGATCCGGTTTCCCAACCAGAAACTTACTCGGTGGCTCAAAAAGCACGTTGGGGGTCAGAAAATCTCCGGTCAGCACCAGCCCTCCTCCGGTGGCAACGGCCAGGGCTCCTCCACCGAGCGCGACAAAGAACTTGCGCCGGGAGCAAAGGGGACTCTCTTCCTGAGCTCTATTGGACATCGGCAGTCTCCTCTATAAATAATGCCTGCATCGTGATGCAACCGACCGGGCACCTTTTAGCACATAAACCGCAGCGGATACACCGGGTTTCGTCTTTAATGATTACCGCTCCGGGGCCGACCACACTTGATTGTCGGCTTTTCCCACCATGTATTTTCGCCGCGGAAAGTTCCTGCATCAGCGCTTCTTCCCCGCTGACTGCTCTTCCGGGGAGGATCTCAATGCATTTCTCCGGACAGATATCCTCGCAGCCACCGCAGAGGACACACTCTGAGCCCTTCTCTTCCCTGCCTTCAAAGACTGTATTGATCCAACAGCGGAGGCATCTTTTGCCCTCGCACCTGGCCCTGTCTTCGTCAAATCCCAGTTCCACCTGCGCGATCCCGGTCCGTCTGTTGAGCGGCAGCTTAGGTACCTTCTGCGGCGGGAGTCTGTCAAAATCCAGTGCTTGCCGGTAGGAAAAGGTATCCGGCACGAAAATACGCGCATGATGCCTGGTCGAGGGAGCTGAATTCAACAAATACTGATGGATTGAAGCCGCGGCTCTTTTGCCATCAGCCACGGCGTGTATCACGTTACGCGGTCCGAAAGCCAAATCCCCTCCGGCCCAGATTCCCGGCTCTGAAGTGGTCAGGGTTGTCGGATCCACCTGAATTGTACGGTTAGGCCCGAGCTGGAGCTCCAGCTCGGGAGTGAGGAAAGACAGGTCCGGTTCCTGGCCAATAGCACAGATGATGGAATCAGTCTCCAGTGTTGCTTCACTGCCTTCGACAAAAGATGGGCTGAACCTTCCCTGCTCATCAAACACCGAAGAGACGGAAAGCACTTCCAATCCTGTCACTTTCCCCTGGCGGGTCAGGACTCGCTTTGGCCCGCGCGAGTAATGGATACGAATCCCTTCCTGGGAGGCGTCCTCTATCTCTTCAACATCGGCGGGAATCTCATCCTCTGATTCCAGGCAGATCATTTCCACCTGTTTGGCACCGAAACGGATGGCTGAACGGGCAACATCCAGGGCGCTGACCATATCGGAGACCTGCCGCTCTTCTTTACCTACGCGTCGGGCAGCTGTACGAGCCACATCAAATGCCACATTGCCACCTCCAATTACCAGAATTTTCTCTCCCATCTTTACACGGTAGCCGCGATTGGCATTGAGCAGAAAATCCAGGCCCTGGATGACGCCATCGGCATGGATGCCGTCGATTCTCAATTCCCGGCCTCCGTGGGCTCCCAGCGCGAGAAAAATGGCGTTGTATCCGTTTTCCCAAAAGTCAGCCAGGGAAAAATCGACTCCCAGTTTTTTCCCGAGGTGGACATCGATCCCCATGTTTATGATGACGTTGATCTCCTGACGGATCAACTCGCGCGGCAGGCGGTATTCCGGGATACCCAGAGTCAGCATCCCTCCCAGCACATCCTGGGCCTCAAACAGGGAAACCTGATGCCCCAGCAGGGCCAGGTCGTGGGCCGCGGCCAGTCCGGCGGGTCCACTGCCGATAACGGCAACCCATTTTCCGGTGGAACGGAGCCGCTCACTGAGGATATCCTGGACACTGGCCAGATCCAGCATGCTTTCCACACCGTAGCGTTCACAGGCAAAGCGTTTCAAGGCGCGGATCGAGAGCGCCGAGTCGATAGTTCCCCGGGTGCAGGCCTCCTCGCAGGGAGCGGCGCAGATCCGGCCACAGATCGAGGCCAGGGGATTGGAGCGCCGGGCAACCCGGTACGCATCCTCATGCCTGCCCTGGCCGATCAGGGACACATATCTACCAGCCTCGGTCTGCACCGGGCAGGCCTGACGGCAGGGGAAATTGGTTTCCCACCAATGGCTGTTGATTTTTCCTGTTGAATGCAAAAGCATGGCGAAACCTTTTATCTCTTCAGCGTGATTTCGACTGAAACGGAACCCTGATCGGAGACACTGATTTTCTGTGAATCTCCCTTCCGTTTTTCATGCCAGACTTCAAGAGTATACTCCCCGGCGGGAACGTTTTCGATCTTGAACGCACCGCTCTTATCGCTAAGCGCAAAATAGGGAGTTTCAAGCACCACTACCCAGGCTTCCATCTCCGGATGAACCTTGCACAGCATCACGGCGTTGCCGGGTTTGGCAAAAGTGAATGAGCGGAACTCTCCCTGGGGCCAGGTACCCAGGTTGAATTTGTCCGCCACTTCATCCGGCGTGAAAACATTGTGCACCATGTTATCACTATTGAGAAAATCTACCGTGGTCCCCTTGAGAACCGGCAGCACGTGAGGGATAAATTTCATGTTCCTCTGATCCATGCTGACAGATTTCTCGGGAGGTGCGAAATCCTTTCCCGGTATTTTAGCGAGATAGACAACGGCATTGGCCCTGAACCTGGAGATTTTCGAGACAACCTTGCCCTCAATCTCTCCGGCAAAGAGACAGGCCGCCGGAGATGACAGGACAAAACATACGCATATCATTGCTATCAGCGGGAATCTGACTTTCATTATCTAAACTCCTTTCACTTCTATTTACCCGGAACTTCCCGAAGACTAATGGTCGTCGTCGTGACCGTCTCCATCTGAGTCCGGACTATCATTATCATCACCGTCCGCGCTCCCATGGGGGGCAATCATGTTGGCCGTGTAAGAAAATCCATCCTCGCCATAGCATGGCTCCAGAATGCTTCCAACGGACTTTCCACTTTCCTGATTTATGACCCGGACAGAAACTACCGAGTAATAAAGTGCTTCTTTGCCCAGAGCCGCTGTTTGATCATCTTCCAGGCGCAGGGAAAAACTGATATTTTCGTTACCTTCAGTGGGCCGCTGCCCGGAGCCGACGGCCCCGTAACTTTTCAACTCGTTGCCGCCTCTAAGGGTGATCTTGATTTCCTCAGCAGTACCCTCTCCGGAAGTCAACGAAGCAATCGTTCCGCCGGCAAAAGTATCGGAAAAATCGAAATCTCCCAAGTCCACCACTACCTCACCGCTGTTCCAGCGACTCTTCATATGTTCGTACCGCATCACGCTCGGAGCGTGTGCCTCCAGGGTCAGTTCATACGATCCATACGGCAGATAGGTGTTGCTTTCCCAGCGCAGCCCGTGTTCCCCCTGAACCGGGAAAAGTTGAAATTCATGCTTTTCCTCTCCCTGTTCTGCCTCGAGATGGACTTCACCGTAGGCGATATTCTGGCCGCCGTGGGGAGAATGTCCGCCTTGCGAAGTGGTTACCACCACCCTGAAATTATTGGCATCATGATCGACATGGTGCTCCTCGAGTTCACCGTCATGAGCTGACCACAACTCGGCTCCCGGTCCTACGTACAGTGCAATTTCGTAATCCCCGGCAACTTTTCTGCCGACAAGAATCTCCTCACCATGCTCGTCCTCAGCAGCCAGCAGGAGGTGCTCTCCATGACCATCGCCGTCGCCATCGTCATCTGCGATACCCTCTGTCAGGTCGGAGACGAATTCCACGGTAACCGGAGTGGTCCAGTTGTTCCAGGTATCCAGCGTCCGGTACGAAGTGGGAGGGGAAACCGAGACCTGGATGATATAGGATGCCGCATGCTCTTCTTCGACAATTGGCGGAATAAGACTTTTATCCACGTCACAGCCGGTCAGGGGCAGGCAGAAAGCTGCAAACAACCAGAAAAAACGTTTGAAGTTCATTTCAATCTCCTTCAGCAATACGAATTTAAAAGAATAGTAGATATGTTTGAGCGATTTCCGTCGCACAGCTTAGAACGCGAAATCAAACCGGACTTGCAAATTGTCGAATTCGGCATCATCCGGGTCTATCATGGTCTCGAGCACCAGTTTGACATTAGCCCGGGCCATCATGGTGCAATGCGGCACGATTCGGTTGATACTTTCCATCCCGTCGGCACTCACCCGTTCATAGCGCAGGGCGCCGATCAGCCACGGATAAGTGACCATGTCGGCCTGGAGGAACCAGAGGTTGTAATCCGGTTTGGTCAGAACGTCGCTGGTCATTAATTGATCCGTGCCGGTGATAAAACCTCCGAAAAGGTTCAGACTTGACACGTAAAGACTGACGTCCAGACCGTAGCGGTGGAACTCCAAGTCCTGGGGACCGCTGACCGCGGTGTTTTTCATACCACCCCAGTATCCGAAACCGCCAATGCGAATGGAGTTTTCCTTCCAGTTGTCACCGGTACTCATGGCTCCGGTCCCCTCGCCACCCGTGCCATCGAAAGCCAGACCGCCGATCTTGAAGGCCGCCCTTAAATAGCCGTCTTTTGCACTATTGTTATCTCCGCCTGGCCCGTTGCCGTTGACCAGTCCGGCGGCAAAGCGGAAGCGGCCGCGAATGATCCCCATCAGTTCGCCGCCCAACTGGAAATTTTCCAGCGCAAAGCCTTCCGTTCCGTGAGCATGCCCTCCTGGCAACTGGCTACCCATCACCGGACTGTAAGCATTCATGGCAAAGGGTGTGAGGGTGATGGAGCGGTGGTTGGAAAAGGGCACCACATATGGGATGAATTGTCCGAGGCGGAGGTTGAGCTTCATCGAGGGCAAGACACTGGAAAAGATATTGTTGATCTGCAAATACGCCCTGTCGATCGAGCCGCTCTGTCCTTCCTCAAAAAGGTGGGCACCTGTATAGAACGAGATATTTTCCCCAAGAGTTCCTGCAATAAGCAGGTTCAAACTCGGCGCCAGAAAGTTTTTATCCACCTGCGCGTCTTTTTGATAGCTGAAGCCGCTGATCGCCCTGATAGCCAATGGTGGATTACCCGGGATGGCTCCCGGCCAGGTAGCGTCCGGCCATACGCGCTTATAACTTTCGGCACCCAGGGAGACGTCTTGCTCCTTCTTCATCTCTTCCTCGACATCTTCCGGGAATTGGAACCCGTTCAACCTGAATGCCTCGCCAAAAGCGTTGAGCTTGGGGAAAGCCACGTGGCAGGTGGTGCAACTCGTTTCGTACTTTCGGGAAAAGACCGGGATCGCCTCACTGTCCGTAGCAGTGACCAACAGGGCGGCCACCAGGATCCCCGCCAAGATTAAACGCCTGCTGCCAATCCTGTATAAGTATTCCACATATCCTCCTGAGCAAGTACCCATAAATTGTTGAATCGTAAGTTTGACGTTTTCACAATTTTGGGAAAGCAAATTTGATGCCCGCAGGAAAGGGATATCTCAAATGGGCTGTAACGCTGTGGGATTCAAGGAAATAGGGCTGGCTGGAGAATTCTTGGAAAGCGATTATGTGATAGGAATAGTAACCGGATCAGTTGCACTGCTGCCACCCTTAAGGTTGCATCAGTGTTTAAAATCCGCGGCAAACAGGCGGTGTTTTTTCATGATCCTCTGCAAGCTCTGGCGCTCGATCCCTGCTGCCTGGGCAGCTTGGGTAACGTTACCCCCGGTCTGATTCAGAAACTCCGTAGCGATCTGCCTTTCGAACTGTTGGATCACTTTCCGGCGGGCATCACGCCAGTTCAGGCCTTTTATTGGAAAAACGAATCTTTCTCCTGCTTGCGAATCAGATATAGGTTGAGGGAGGCTGCTCACGTTAAGCAGCCTGCTTTTTTCCGCCATCACCGCTCCTTTGACGATGTTTTCCAGTTCCCTTACGTTGCCGGGGTAATTATACTCAACCAGTAAATTTCCCGCTCTGGGATCGATGTCGACAATGTTTTTTCCCATCTGCCTGGTATAGCGCTGCAAAAAAACGTTAGCCAGCAGGGGGATGTCAATTTTTCGCTCCCTGAGCGGAGGCAGATGAATGGTGATTGCGTTTAAACGGTAAAACAGGTCCTCGCGAAAACTTCCATCTGCCATCGCTTTTCGCAGATTTCTGTTGGTTGAGGTGATAAACCGGGCGGCCACAGGTACGGATGTATTGCTGCCCAGTCGCTCGAATGTGCGCTCCTGGAGCACTCGCAATAATTTTTGCTGCAATTTTGGTGAAAGGTCGCCGATTTCATCGAGAAAAATGGTTCCCCCCCTGGCCACTTCAAATTTTCCTATCCGCTTTTCAAACGCCCCGGTAAAGGCACCTTTCTCGTGCCCGAAAATCTCGCTTTCCATCAGGGATTCCGGAAGCACCGTACAGTTGATAGCGATAAACGGCTGATCCCTGTTAGGCCCGTGGTTATGAATGGCCCTTGCGACAAGTTCTTTCCCGGTTCCGCTTTCCCCTTGAATTAGAACATTAGTAGAGTTCGGCGTGCCGGTCACTGCTCCGATTTGTTTATATACTTCCTGCATCAGGGGGTGATTGCCTACCAGTTCGTATTGCTGCGGAAAAGATTGAATGGTGGATTCAAGCCCCTTCACGCGTTCTTTGAGATGAAACACTTCGATTGCTCTATGGGCAAGGATTCTGATTTTATCGATGTCCAGCGGCTTGGTGATATATTCGTAAGCGCCCAGTTGGACAGCTTTAATGGCTGTCTGCATGGTGCCCACTCCAGTGATCATAATCACAGGAATATCAATCTCACCCTCCCGCATCGCTTCCATCACGCCGAAACCGTCCAGCTCCGGCATCGAATAATCCAGGAAGATTACCTGTGGATTTTCATCTTTCAATACCTGGAGAGCTTCACTTCCGTTTTGAGCCTGCAAGACCAAAATCTTTTCAGCTTCAAAAGTTTTGACGAAAGCGTACCTGATATTTGAGTCATCATCCGCAATGAGTATTTTACTATCGGTCATCATTCATTTACGCCTTGCTCGGGAGAATAATAGTAAAAGTCGATCCCTTATTCAGTTCACTCCGGACAATTATTATGCCATCGTGGGCGTTGATAATTCGCTTGGTCAGAGAAAGACCCAAGCCGGTCCCCTTGGTTTTTGTCGTGAAAAACGGATCGAAGATTCTGGAAATGATTTCAGGGCGAATGCCTTCTCCGGTATCCGACACTTCAATTATAACAACCGGTTCTCCTTTATTCAGAACTATTTTCTGAACTGCGGCAGAAGATGAAACATCGTTTTCATCTTCCGGGAGAGCGGCGTAGTCATAGAGCGTATCTGACTGCGTGCTTCTCTGGGTGGTAATTTTAATGCTGCCTGAATCTGCGGTGGCATCCACCGCATTGAAAAAAAGGTTTATGAAGACCTTTTCCATATGGTCCCTGTCAATCAGAATATCCTTGATATGAAAGTCCAAATCCAACTCGATATGAATGGATTTATGCTGAAATTGATGTTGTGCCAGCTGGACGCATTGCTCTATCAACCGATGTAAATTATTAGCAGACTTTCTAATTTTCTCAGGCCGCGTGAACTTCAGCAGATCGTTGACCTTCTGTTCCATCTTCAATGTGGCATCCAGGGCAACCGTAACATCTTCGTGTTCTCTTTTTCGCACCTTTTCCAGGAGCAACTGAAGGATCATTTTTGTCGAGGTCAGGGAATTTCGGATTTCATGGGCCATCAGTGCAGCGAACTTTCCCGTTGTTGATAATTTTTCCGCCCTGATCAACCGGTGCTGCATCTCGTATTCTTCCGTCACATCCGTGATAATTTCCAGAACCCCATAGGGTTGGTTTTCGCGAGTCAGAGGAATCGCCAGATGTTCGAAGTGTTGCTCAAATTGAGATTCCCCCTTCTTATTGATGATGCTTCTTTGTATTTCTCCATCTTCCAGGCATTTTTTAACATTGCACTCATGTGACTCCAACCAATAACAAAGGCCTTCGGAACATTGTTTTCCCAGGAAATCTGTGGCGGGCTGCTTAACAATTGATTCGAACCTGGCGTTTACCATCTTTATCTTCATATCATTATTTATTAAAATAATTGCACTGGGAACATGATCCAGGATTGCCTGCATTTTGTCACGTTCCTCTGCGAGTTCTGCTGTCCTTTCTTGAACCATTTCTTCGAGGTGGTTTTTATGTTTCTCAATGATTGCTTCCCGTTCCTGGATAGCACTGGCCATTAGATTAAACGAGTTCCCCAATACTTCTATTTCATCTCCTGTTCGGATTTCAACTTTTTCAGATAAGTCTCCCTCCGCCATTTTTTTTGTAACAGTAATCAAACGAGTCATAATATTTTTTAAGCGCCGGTCTATCAACAAAATTACCAACATACCCAATATTATTGCACCGACGATTATCTGGATTCCCCGGACGCTTTCTTCAGCTAAACGCTGGTTGATGTGTGCAGTATTTATGACGATGTGAATTTTGCCGAGATAGGTTTGATCACTTGCAAAAGGAATCAAGAAGTTAAAATTATGTCCTTCTCGATGGAAAAAACCGCTGGGATGACCAATTTCATGGCTGCTTGCTTCCGTGGGGTACTCATCTTGATGTTTCAGGAATTCCAGATGCAAATGGTCCTCGAACTCGGCACGAGACCATTTATCCAGCAACATATTATTTTTATCGTAAATCGCAGCGTAGATGATTTCAGGATTGTTCTCCAGTCCACCCAGAAACCATCTTATAGCATCCAGGTCCTTATTTTGCACTGATTCGACAAATAACTGAGCGAAGGTGGAATAGATGGATGTATAATGCTCCTTAGTAATCTCTTCCACCATGCGGTGATGACCTGCAATTGTATAAAAAATCAGCGTGCTTATCAGTATTGAATGCACAAAAAGCAAAGTGATAATAGTTTTGAAGCGTAAGCTGAGAAACGCCTTGGTTCTTGTAATCTGTTCCATAAGTCCAGGCTCCCGGTTTACAAAAAACATCTCTTTGAACAAAATCCCCTTCTGTACAGAATTATGGTACGGTTGACCTGCTTTAGAAACTGTACCCATAGTGATTAGAGAATTCAAGTTTCATCTCGATAATCTTCCCACTATCAAATTGTACGTCCAATTATCATGAGAGACCTGCCCCCCCGAAAACAAGACCGATAATCTATAGAAATTCAAGCCGCCACCGCCTGGATCAACTCTACCACCTCTTGTGGCATATTCCGCAGAAAAGTTTGAAAATAGTATCGTCGGGCCCGCCATTTGTTTAAAACTCAGCCGTATCTTCTTGCCCTGCAGAGCCTACCAATCGAATTATAATCGCTCCTAAATAGCTTCAAGTTGAGTGAATATCTACAATATTCCCCTAACGAGAGCCGCGAGAAATTGGATAGATAGATTAAAAACAGCATCTATCTATATCCAAAATCTTGAATTGAAAATTTTTGGAACCGCCTCATCAGTATAGGCGTCTAAGTATGAAAAGAAGAGGCTAATAATAATCTAATACGGATGGAGAAATGTTTTCTTTTAATTGCGATTTGAGCTGCAGCTGCGTGCTTGTCAGCAAGTCGGATTTCATCGACCTTCAAGTATTTGCCCCTGATTAAAAATTTGCCTGAATTATCTGAACCGCAAATACAACAATTTATTTATTGAATCTTATATACTGATTCT
>SDBV01000394.1_pt1 | contig 62109 bp, 106 predicted proteins | sample 2277081 | NCBI WGS metagenome assembly SDBV01 (sample SAMN10402039, study PRJNA504765) | marine sediment metagenome | isolation source: marine sediment core GS10_PC15, 223 cmbsf | place: Arctic Ocean: Southern Knipovich Ridge | collected 2010
CCTTTCAGGGGTCGAAATAAACTTTAAAATGGGTAACGCTTTTTCGATAGATAGATAAATATTATCTGGTCCCTTATAGAAATGTGATAATGCATCTTCCATAGCTTCTTCTGTAAATCTTGAAGTCATAATGAATATTCGACCTGGGTACTTATCAGCATCTTCAATTATAAAACGGCAAAAATGCTCCAACATGCTATTCCCTACCGACATACCACCCCAATCAAAAAATAATATATCGTATTTCTCTTTCCATGGTGGCTCATCTGTTGCTTCGATAGAAAGAGTAATCCCATTTTCAGATAATTCTAATTGGATAGCATCTCTTTCTTCATCAACTTCCCCAAACATATCACCAAAATATATTACCCTCACTTCATCCCCCTTTATCGTGACCACCCGGCATCCCGCACGTAACCGATCTTTTGACCGGCTCTCACCATGTGATACACCGGGAGTCACGATTAAACATTTACCTGATATCCCTCCAACCCCTTCTTAATCATCAGCCATTCAGGCAACTCCATCCAGTGAGCGTGGAAATCAGGAATGCAAATACTGGTGGGGAACCACTGGTAAGTTCCATCAATCTCCACACAATAAGAGGCCGCAGTAGATCTCTCGTGCACAGGGCGGTCAAATAGGACTTTTCTCAGGTCATTGCTGGTAGCCATAGGCCCTCCGTTATCAGCTTAATTCCACTCACAATCTTGAATCTTCTTTCGAAACCATTAGGATTTTCCTCAGTTGCAAAATTCTTACACTTCCGGATAACCATTTTGGTGTATGGATAATCAGCATCAATCGTGCAATACAGGTTAGGCTTGGCAAGGGTCAGCTCCCCACCGGCGCCGTATTCCTTTTTCGAATGCTTCTGAAGGGCTGCAATGCATACACCGCCCTTTAACTTCGAATGAATCTGAGCCATAATAGACGGTATTTTGTAATATTCACCCCCGGTCTCTTCAATGTAGTCCAGAATCGTAATCCCTTTCGGTTGAACACAATCAACAATATTCTGGAAGTCACTTGAGAACTTGAACTTCCAATCCGATACCGGGATATACATATCTTTCTTCAGTCTCTTGTGGATAGCGTATTTGTTCAATTCTGATGAGAAATAATAAATAGGATGTCTGTCCATGTTCCGGCGGATGACATCAAACATAATTGTTGATTTCCCAGCATTCGGAGTTCCGGCAAAAACTATCAGATCCCCTGGCATGGTTTCGCAATAATCTGATAATCCGAGCGGGAGGTCAATTTCGAAGGTATCTGATGCTGCGGAGCTGAAATCTTCGAAATTAAAGTCGGTTTCTATCAAACGGTATTGACCCCGGATATTCCCATAACGCTCTAATATATTTGTCTTTTCTAACCTTTGTAGCTCAGCATTTGCAGCCCTTTTTTCTTCTCTTGTAGCCAGTTGTAGCTCGTTGTGACTTTTAGTATTAGAAAATGTCCCACCTGTAGCCAAAACCCATTCCCTTACTAATTGAGCAATGTTTCTCTCCTGGTCTTTTGCTCTTTTTACCGCACTTTTCACTTTAGCATTTACTTCGGCCGGGGTATATGGACTCTTACCTTTTTCACAGCAATATTTAACTATAAGAGTTAGATAATACTGCACTTCCTCTTCGGCCATATATCCTTTAATCAGATGATTTGCAATATGGAAAAGCACTTCATCTCTCTTCCCATCCTTTATCTTTGTAGCCTCCCGTATATCTGTGTCTTGCTGTAGCTCCCCCTCTCTAGGTACATATAAAGAACTAGATATAATATCTTTTAAAGAACTAGGAATATTAGACTTCGATGCTTTCGAAATCCATTTGTATTTTCCCCCTTTTCCGTTGCTACTTGGTGGGGCAATAATGTAGCCTCCGTCAGATTTGCAATCCATATCATCTGCGAATCGGCGAGAAACTGCGTCTTTGAAATAATTGAAATAGAAATGATAACCGTTAGGAGTTTTCGCAATCGGAGTTTCGATACTATCGGAGAGGTATTTTTCTTGAAATTCATGGTAGGCATTATCTGAGTCCAGATCAATGACGGTAATGCCACTTATCTTTCCTGTTATGATCCCGATATTGGCCTCTGGGTGATCGGCCCAAAATGATTTGACCTGATCTTCGGTTGGTATTGTTTCCTGGTGGGATTTCCATTCTTTGAGATATGGTTTCTTGTTCTTTTGAACCGGCATAACCGACATGCCTTTCTTCTGATATTCTAAGGCCCATTTCAACATGATAGGTTCCAACAAAAAAAAGACCCCGTGAAATTGCTCAGGTTTCCAACGACCTGGCCCGGATCAAACCCGGACTCTTCACGGAGTCTTTTCAATATTGAAAGATTAAATTGTAATTTGGAATTTAGCATCCCTACCCTATATCATCCCTGATCTCACCTGTCAATAAAAAATCCCGCACCACTCAAGGTAATGCGGGATAGTTTCAGCCTTGATTGTAAAGCGCTGTTGGCTTAAGGCAATCTTTACAGAAATACACGGCAACTGCGCAACAATCATGAAGCCAAAAATTACCTTTGCCTTCATTTGGGTGGAGGGCGGCAACAAATGGACCCTCGTTATCGTTGTCCGACATTTTCTCATGTGCGACAAACCCGATTCGAGCCTCTCCCCCGCATTTGCAACATTTAGTTATTTCCGGGAACTCAGCCTGCCATGTTTTCTTTAATCCTTTTTTTCCAAGTGTTATTTCCATTTTATTTCTCCTTTGGCCATAGGCCGGTTAAAGATTAATACTTATTCCGCCACCCAGAAAAATTTGAATGCCGCTATGGTCGTAATAAGGTTTTATCATCAGAAATGCTCCTTATAGTGACATTCCATGCACAGCGTCTCAAGGTTATCCATCGTGTCTTCACCGCCCTGGCTTTTCCGTATGATATGGTGGGGTATGCTTCCGGGTTCGATCCATCTTTTACATCTAACACAACATCCCCCGTCACGGTCATAAACCGCTTTATAAAGGGCTATTTTGGCTTTACCCTTGAGGCGGATGGTCATTTGCTTAAACTTCATCCCCCCACACATCCCAACCATCCGTCTTTTCACGGGCAAATAGTTCTATTCGTGGTAAATCACCACAATGTTGAATAATGAGATTCTGCATAGATTTCGGCTTTTTGCTATGTTTTGTTGGTTTCTCTGTTATCAGTGTTTTTATTGCAAATGTTTTTGGCCTCAACCATTTCCCTCTAATTTGTGCATATAAGCAAAATTCAGTTGACCACATAAAGCTAAACGGAGTGAACCCAAAGGTTTTATTCCATGTAAGACAACAATGATATTTAAAACCCCATGATTTAATCACCTCAAATGCCTTTGGAAGCCATTTATGAGTAGTCCACATAAACAAATGACAACCATCCAAATCAGTAATATCTTGAACAGAAAGAGATTTTATATCTTCTAATTTCATCTTACTGTATGGATGAGGTTTTTGTTGTGGCCTAACAATCCTTGAAAATTGTGAGACATTCCACGGCGGATCCGCATAAATTATCTGATATTTTTTATCTGGAAACGGTATCATCCCACATTTCACCCTAAAAACCCTCCACATTCTCTTTCAATAACTCATCAACAGTCGTGTTCGCCATACCTGCCATAATCACAAACGCAAAATCAAAAAAATTACAGGCTTCCAAATGCGGCATATTCTGGAAGGATATTGATATCGGCTCCATATAGACAATTCCATTGACTGATTTAAACCGCTTTATCATGGAGGGATGCTCTTTGGCTACCTTGATTTTGACTTCAAAGTCGATATCATTCTTGGTGAACTGGGTCGTATGGTCAGACAGTAGTTGGGCTACATGACCACATTTCACCCAATAGAGCTGTAGCTGAAGGATGCTCCGGGGCTTCTTATGCCCGGTCAATTTAGCCCTCAATATTTGATTGATCTCATATGTTTTGAACGCCTCAATATCGTCCAATGACATCAAGGTCAGGGTTTTGGGGCCGGTTTTTTGGAGGGGTAACTCGATCATACAATTTTCTCCACATCAACCCTTTTCAGGGTGGGTTATTTGTTTCTCAAACACCAAAAAATAACTGTGGAATTTACGGGCATGAAATTGCCGTTGTTGTGAGATTATACGATTCTTAGCCAAGAGGATGAATAAATCCTTTGCGTAAAACCCTGCTTCCTCAGCTATATTTACCACCTTGACATGACTCAGGTATTGTTTACCACTATCAATCGTATCTTGGCATTTGAATATCAAAACGGCGCCCGCAGATAAAATCCTGTGGAATTCTTTTATCGCATCAGAATACATGCCCCATAATTCATTTATATTTTTGTAATAACCAAACCTGAATTTAATTAATCCCTCTTTTCCATCATTTCGGGACCCGACAATAAAAGGTGGGTCAAATATTATTGATTTAATAGAAGTATCAGGTATCGGCAAATTTGTTGAATTAGCCTGAATCACCCTAGGCGCCACTGGAAGAATGTCAAATTTATATTTTGGTTTCGGGATCCTTCCCTTGTAAAAATTACCCTTGCTATACGTCGGGTCCAGTTCAAACCCATCAGGACAATAAAGCTCCATTATCCATTCAAGAATTTCCTGTTGGTCATATAAAATTGACCGGATGATATCGACATTGCGGATAAAGTTAAGCTGTTTCACAACCCCTCCTCTTCCGTGTCAGTCATTTCAAACCTGCTTAATGTCATTTCTTTTCCTGCCGCAATCTATACAATAAAATGTTTTTGGCTTTGTGAAATAAAGATTATCAGTTTGGAATTCAGTCTCTACACTTCCGTCTTTTTGCGTATAGAAATGTTCCGTACACCCCCCACAGGCCCGAACATTACGAAAGATATCCCTTGATCCACAATGTTTACAGGGCGTTATATCCTCCATCACTCACCACCCGGGAGCTGGTCCCAAACGCGATCCCAGACAAAGGGCATTTTGACAATCTGCCCTTTCGCAAAATGACCTCCCCATGTTTCCATCTGCTTCAAAAAATATGGTGTTCCTGATTCCACACACTGATCCTTGACCGACCTGAACCACTCGATCTTAGCGGGCCTTCGGTGGGGGCCTGACTCGCAGCCTGCGATAAGCCAGTCAATGCCAGGGGTGACTGTTCCCTGCTCATTTTCAAATGGGAAAAAATGGTGTCCCCCATCATCACCTGCAAAATCCACTGGTCCCAAAGCTGGCTCATACGAGACAAACCTGACCGCCACCGGTATCTGCAACAGGATAGGTATTCTCTCATCTGCGGTCTTCTGGTCCTCGACTGAGACACCGAGCCAAAGGTTTTTTAATGGCCACTCATTACACCATGATTGTCGTTGAAGATGAATTCCTAAATCACCACATAATTCTCGATACATTCGTTGTGGCCGTTTTGTTAAAAATATAAACTTATGCCATTTTATCATTCCAGCCATTTGAAAAACAGAGAACATTTGATTCCATGTAACATCATCATGGCAAATATCACCCATAGAGCAAACGAATATCCGTCTCGGTTTTTTCCAATGAGCAGGTATATGAAGTCTATCAGGATGAAACGTCACCCTGAAAGGCTCATCAGAAGGATACCCGTACCGACCCCGTAGCCTGTTAGCCATACGCTTTGCGTAGCAGTTACGACACCCATCAGATATTTGAGTGCATCCGGTTACGGGATTCCAAACTTCATCGCACCACTCTATTTTGCTTGTCATCACTCCCCCCTCGTTATGGCCTGAATTTTCAGCAAGGTCTGGGCCGATGGCTGAACAAGGCCCTGCTCATATCTACTGATACTGGCTTGACTCACCCCTACCTGTTTGGCAAATTCTGTCTGGTTTAGCTCCAACAATCGCCGCGTGTTTCGGAATAAAGTTTTTAAGTCCATGATGCCTATATACAGGGTTGCATATGATAAGTCAAGATATTTCTTTAGTCAGGTTGTGTGTTTTGTGAATATTGAGATTTATTTTATACAGAAATGAATTAATCCTTGACATATGTTTTCGCCTGTGTTAGCCTGCTTCCAACATCGAAAATCAAACATGAAATCAGGAGGGGTGAAGATGGAAACGAGATTATTTGGAGTTACTGATGGAAGCTACAGCATGGAAAGTTTTTCTGAGGGAATGAAACATTCCTGTGGCAGGGCTTTAGCCAACAGAAAATTTAAAATCCTTGCCGAAAACTGCACTCTCCCAGGGGAGGATAGTTCAGGAGTGCCGGTTGAAAACAATACAATAATTTATGATATTGACAATAAAAAAGTTGTATTCATTCAACGGAGATTACTGAAGCCTATCAAAACATTTTGTCCCTGCTGTGGGAAACCATCCGATTAAGGTGGCTGGCCTTGAGCAAGAAGGGGTTTAACCTAAAATGATAATCAATCTAAATGTAAAAGTGAATGGTGGTCCTCGGACACCAGTTGAAGTTTCAGTCTATTGGACATCTGTAAATATGAAAGCAATTAAATTTAAAAATAGTCAAGAGGTTACATCGCAGGAAATTGCGGATTGGATAATGGATAACTTAACCCATGCTTTAGAGAAAATCCAAAAAGGGGTTTAACGGAGAAGGAGGGGAGAGTGAATAATAAAAAAAACAATCTATCGTCCGCCATCCAATTAATCAATATAGTTTGGGGAAAATCCTTTCAGGTAAAGCCTCACTCTTGGCGAATCTTAAATAGCAGTCTGCAATGTGCGTTATCATTAGCTATACGTTCTGGTATGAAGTTTAACCTTAATGATTTTCAATATATTGCTGGTAATTTCAGGTTTGGGTATTGGGGATACAATGATGGCCATATGCTTGGTGAGGGTTTCTACAAGCAAACTATTTGCAACCAAAATCTATCGGCCTCTCAATCTTTCGAGTTTTGGAAACACCGGCAACCACTTATTTTTAAAGACATCTCATATTGGACACCTTCTGGGAATAAAATGTTTAAGGAGTGTCGGCTTGCAGTAGGAGCAAGCCTGAAATGGCAACGCGAAGAAATAACAGTGACAAGCTTTTCGGAAGAGGGAGATTATATTATTGCCTGTTCTTATCATCCTCAAAAAGAAGAAGAGTATGTCCGCAAAGTTAAACAGCGATATAAAATTACCAGGAAAGATTTAAGGGCTGAGAAAAAAAGGCTGGAAGAAGACAAAACGGCATCCACATCCATTACGGCTTCTCCAACGGAGGGATAAATAATGAAGATAATATACAAATATGATATTCAAGTGTTATTGCAATTCTTTACAATCATTATGCATGACGATGCTCAAATTTTAGACGTTCAAAATCAGCATAATATTGCAAGAATTTGGGCTCTCATTGATGATGAGAAGCCTACCATGGAAAGACATTTCATGATAGCAGGAACAGGGCATTCGATTAAGGCAACAAATCATAAATACATCGGAACTTTTCAACAAGAGGATGGAAATTTTATTTGGCATCTTTTTGAATTGATTTAGGCATCAACCTCATCACAGCCGATTCCTGACGGAATATCGGGGGCATTAGCCAAGTGAGTGAGGATGTAGATAGAAGTTGCAAGAACATGCTGTGGTAGGCGAAAATTGGTGAGCGAAATATTTGTCTGTATGATCGGGAAACTGTAGCGGAGATCGATGCTCGGTCGATGACATACACCAACAAGTAACTCACCATTGGAGTGTAGACGCGGGGAGATGAAGGGTTTAGGGTTGAATGAAACGTTAGCTTGGGATGCATAGATGTTAAGGGTGGAGAGTGGTGGGCATCCAGTTGAAGACTCCTTTTAACCCAGCGAGAGCTAAAAACCTGATGCAGGTTCAAATCCTGCCCACAGCAACATTAATCGTGACCAAGGAAAAGAATTCCTATCCGGCCTTTAAAGGCTGGTAGCCTGCTGGGCGGGAGAAAGGTCGCCTAATGGTCACGGACGGCCCAAAGGTTTCGACCAGTGGGCGCAGGGCGAAAGCCCTTGTTACTCTCTGGCCTACACGCGACCAAGCGGTAGAATCGGAGAGGGTAGGATGGCAAGCTGTCTTAGGTTAACACCTCGTGAGGCTTGCCAGGGCTGATGGGGGAATGACTGGGTTGCCCGGTCTCCCCCACGGTCTAATTATGAAAGGAGTGTATTATGTCAATATTTAGTGATGGTGGTGGAGAAGGTTCTACTATGTCTACACGACCGGGAGAGCAATGTAAACCGGATTATGAAAAGTTGGTTGCGGATTTAAAAAAGCTTAACTCATCTACAATCACACTCTATGAATGTTTACTTGATTATGTTGAAACTCATAGAATATCCATGGATCTTTATAGGACTAAGGACATCCTATTCACCTTGCCCGCGCTATTAGGCTCCCTTGTTTTGGAGAAGGGGAAACAGCAGAAACAGATAGATGGCTACATGGCAGAGATGGAAAAGGAATAACCAACAGCCTAATCTAATTTTGAAAGGAGATATATTATGTCAGAAGAAAAACAGTCACAGTCACAGGTGATGACCCAGATGGACAGATTGTCGGGTCTATTGGAATGTTTGGAAAAAGGAGTTGAGCGGTTAGAAACCCGGAATCATATTATTCTTATTCCGCCTGAACCACCCCCGGAAGATGAGACTCAAAAAGAGAATATAACGCTGGTTCCTCTTGCCCATACGCTACAATGTAACAATAACACCCTGAGCAACTTGGTTGACAAGCTCAATAACATCATAGACCGGATTGAGGTTTAACCCACAGGAGGCCGATCATGAAAAGGATAACTAAGGCGCTTTTTGAGATCCTGGAGGATAACGAGAACCAGAAGCTCTGCCTTTCTTGTAATAGTTATGTCAACTGCTGCGGCAAGGAACATAAAAGGGAGAAATGGTGCAGGGAATACATCGAAACCGCATTTGAACGGGAGGGCTCGAAAGGAGCGAAAAGAGATGCAATCAGCAATGAGGTCTATGCGGATCAAAAGAGAAAATGACGCATTATATAAAGCAATAGATGATACAGTTAAGAAATTATCTGATGATCCGACCGCTATTGTCAGGGTTACTTCAAAAGTCGCCAGGTTTGTGCTGATTAGGCATCCAAATATTCTGTCATGCGGTAGAGATTATTCTACTCAAGTAAAAAGTGTTGGAGCAGGGGTTCAGGAAATCTATTTAAAGATAAAGGAGGGTGAAGAGTGAAAATCTGCGAAAAGAAAGGCCATAAGTTCGAGCCACGGTATGATGAAACTGAGTCAAAGGAGCCGATAACTATAGACAAAATGACTGCAAGAGAGGCAAGAACGTTATTCTATTATAATACCTATGTCCATGATATTTGCGTTCGTTGCGGGAAGATTATCAAAAAGGAGGCCAAAGGTGGAATCAGTTGAATTTCAGAAAGCAGTCACGGAGCTCACAAAAGACCTGAATGATGTTGAGCGATCCCTGGCTCGGTCTACCCTGCAATCAATTCTGATCGGACAGGTGAGCGTAGTGCCTACGGGGTTGGACAAGGTGCTGGCTGAGTTTCGTAAATGCCTGGAAGCGGGGGAGAGATGAAACTTATATCAAAAGATCACAAAGAGATGGAGGTTCAATATGGATAAGATAAGCGACATAATAATTAAATACCGGCGGCACTTGCCGGAAGAAATTGACTGGATAAAAAAGGGGCTTGAGACGGTTAAAGAAAATTCTTCGCTTTATCCAGTAATTGGCCTTGAACTTGGCCAGTCAAAATATCTAGTTCCGGTAACCATGGAGTTGGCTATGGTTTTCATGGAAAAGGTGTTAAAGGAGAAGCAGAGAGAGCTTGAGCGAGGCGAGGCCCTAATTAAAGAGTTTGAAAACAAAATAAATGAATAACTACCGCACATGTGCCAAGTCAAAGTCAGGGGCTAAAATACCGGAGGCGGTGTGTCTCAAGATCCAGCAAGATCCGGGGCAACGATGCCCTGAAAAATGCGAGCATAGAAAGGATAAATAATGGATTTTTGGGACAAAGTTGAAAAATGTAAGCACAAAAATATCAGCCCTGATTATATGATAAGTCTCTCTTGCGGAACACCATATTGTGAAGGTGAGGAGACTCATTGTTTAGATTGTGGGGTTTACATTTCTGACTGCCTATGTCATTCGTGTGCGGGAATGTCTGGATGGCCAGAGAGTAGATGGGGAACTTCAATAATCAACTTATAAAGGGGGAATAAATGGACAGGCTAACGAATGTGGAGGTGAAATTTGCCAAAGTAACAGACGGAAAATCTGCTAAAGGTAAATGGAAAATGTGTAAATTCACAATTACAGATCCAAATTGGGATGGTATATGGTTCGGGTGGTTTCTTGGCGAGGGGAAGCCTGAACCGGCTGTCGGAATGGAGATTGCTGAGTTGGAATATGAGGTTGAGACAAAGGGGGAATACACCAACTATAATGCCAAAAAGCTCATAGTGGCAGAGGGAAGCGCCCCACAATCCAACCCGAAGCCCAAACCCCAGACAACCACCGGAAGTTCCGCCACGGCCTCGTCAGGTGGCAATGGTCAGGCTTATATCAATCATGGGGAGTGCGTTGTTGAGATAATGCAAATGACCTCAGTAGCGGGTGTTATTGACAGGCCAAACTACGAAAAGCTGCTCAATGCCTTCAAGTTCGGGATCAGGGTGTTGACAACTGAGACTGCACCGGCGAAGACAAAGCCGGAGACTGAACCCGCTGAAAGATTTCTGGACCCAGACGATTTGCCTTTTTAAAGGAGAATAAATATGGCCACCGATTATTCAAAGGATAATCCGTTTTACCACAACTATGTTTTTTCATCCTTTGATTTAGACAGAGTAAAAATCAAATGGTGGGAATATCCGTTTTTAGTTTTCCTTACAACCTATATGCAGATCAGTACAGATAGCGACCATATTATTTATTATAAAAGATGGAATGGGAAATATTATATTATGAAAACAATAAACGAGAAAGACTGGAAGGAGACATAACATGCCCACCGAGACAGCGGTAGTAAAATACAATAAGGACGTGGCTATCATTGCCGCCCTTGACGAAAAATACAAGGGTATAACCATCAGGCCGGACAACAAAGATGATTATGCTATCGTCAAAGCTGGCCTGAAAGAATATCAAACCCACAGGAAAGAAGTAACTGACTGGCATCAACAAGGTAAAGCAGGTATTATAAAAGCTGGTAAAGCCTATGATACTGAAAAGAATAAATGGCTGGCCCTGATCTCCCCAGGAGAGAATCTGTTAAAGTATGCCCGTCAGGAAGAGGATAGACGGGTGGAAGCCATTGACAAGAAGAGGATAGACGAACTCAAGGTTATGGTGAATGATATCAAGTCATATGAGTATAACCTGTCTGGCAAGACCCAACCGGAACTCCAGATATTAAAATCACAGCTTGAAACCCTATCCTTCGAGGAAGAGGACTATCAGGAGTTTTTGGCCGATGCCCAGGCGGCGGCTTACAATGCTCTGAGGGGTATTGATGAGGCCCTCAAAAGCCGTATTAAGCTGGACAAGGCAGAACTGGAACGGAAGGTTGACGCCGATCGGTTGGACAAGGTCCGGGCAGAGCAGGAAGTAGCTCAGAAAAAGATTGATGCCGATGAAAAAAGATTAAAAGAAGAAAAAAAGAAAAAAGATTCAATGGATATGGCATTTGAAGATCAAAAAGAATGGTTTAAAAAGCATGTCAAAGGTGATTCTTTTCAAACTCCAAATGTTGATGATCTCAAAAAATCTATCCCTGCATTGCAGGCTATGGCCAAGCATGAAGTTCATGAACCTTCTATACAATTATTGTATGACGAACAGGTTATAGAAGCTGATGGAATATTAAATTTCAGGAAAGCCGAAGCTAAATTACAGGAGGAAAGGGAAGCCCTTGAGGCCGACAAACAGGAAGAGGTTGACCGAAAGGAGAGGGAAGAGTTTGAGAAGAAGGCCAAGATCATGGCTGAGCGGGAAGCTGTCGAAAAGGTCGAAAGGGAGCATGAAGAGGCTGAAAAGAAACGGGTAGCAGATGAAGCGGAAAAGAAACGCCAAGCCGACCTGGTGCCCGACCGTGACAAGCTGTTGGTCCTTGCCGATATATTAGATGAGTTTATCTATCCTGAGTTCAAAGATGAGAAATGCAGAATGATTGCCCATGAGGCCATGAAAAGAGTGCAGGATGTTTCAACGTGGATTAGGAAGGAATGTGAGGACTTATGGTCCAGCACCTATTAACGCCATCTGACGATATCCCCCGGTGGGCTGCCGTCCTGCTGACCGTGCTTGACTGTATCGTTGCCTCGGTGGCGTGGGTGGTGCGGAAACCTTTAGACTATTTGATTGGGAGGAAGATATGATACAAAAATTAATTAAGATTGACGATGATTCTTATGCGAACATAACAGAGTATCCCGATGATTTAATATCCTTAGAGGGAATCAGAGGGTCTAAAGAAGATGGATTTCTCCGGCAATCTATCCTCTTTACCAGAAAAGCTATGACAGCCATGTTGCCAGAAATACAGGCATGGTTGGATAAGGGCGACTAAACTTTTTGAATGGATTATTGGGAGGGATCGATGAATACTGAATATTTAACCCAAAAGGAATTTGATGATCTACTTGAATATTCAACTTCTATCCCAACAGGAACAACACTTGGGAAAAAATGGAAAAGGCATATTTTCTCTTTCAAGTCAAACGGAAAAGAGTATAATGCGGGATACATACCGGCCAACGTAGAACTTGTTTCAGATGCATGGTGGATGGGAGAATACATAACCGATCCTGACCCAAAGAGGGTTGGAATTAGGTGGTCAACAATAGTAATCGCAGGGGCACTCGAAATAGATAAAAATATAAAACGATTTGAAGAAAGACAACAATCACTGAGTGACTAAACCTTTAGGGGGATTGAAATGCCGTATATAAAAAAAGCTGATCTTTTAAAATTGCTCAGGGCTGGAAATTTGTTATCAAATATTGCCTATAATTTAAAGCAGGACAAAAGATATCCAGAACATATTCGGAAGTCACTGGAAGAATATCAAAAGGAGTGGGATAGCATTAAAAGAAGGATAAGGTGACGGTATGACTTGGTATCAAAAAATGTTCCTTATAATATTTATGATTTCTACAATTTTTTCTTGTTATCAATTAGGGTCTGCTGTCAAAATACTCACGTCCCGCATTGAGATCCTTGAAACCGAGCTTGCCACCATGCGCAAGGCTAATATCCAGATGAGCAATAAAATCCAGAAAAACTACAACACCATGTATGAGATGTTTACAGATTATTGGAAAGAATCGACCGCCGTGAATCAGGATTCGGAGGTAGAGTGATGACTGAAAACTGTGGAAACTGTTTTAAATGGATGAAAAAATCACTTTGTCCTCTTGAGAAAATGGGTGGAAAGCCAAGTTGCAATCATTGGCCATGCACCGAATATTTGGTAAATAAAATAATGGAAGATTTGGAACCAAGCAATGACTGATAAAATGTATGAGGATGAGCTACCGGAAGACATATCGGATGCAGATTACGATATTTGAACAGTCATCTGTTGTTGATGGCGTTAGGATGGGGCCGAAAATGACAAATAAATTTGAAATCATAAAAAAGGATTGTGGCCGGAAAATGGAAATCGATGGGAACGATGAGTGTGGGAAAAGGCGGTTACTCATATCCGGCCTTGATGGGTGTCTATGCAGGAAGGATAATTGCTATAAAGTAATGGAGACGATAGAGGCAGCGAATGAACAATAAACATAAATGGGCTTTGTGGATGATGTTGACCGGTCTTTGGTGTCAAAATGCAGATAATGAATATGTGGCATTTGGGGCTTTGGTTTATTTCGTGTCAGGCGGTGTTCTTTGGTTATGTACAAGCCGGAAGGAGGCAGACAATGACTGAGCACGCCACAACAAATGATGAAGAAACCTGCCTCAATCGGATAGGGGCGGAGATTATGGGGTGGCATATTTGCACTGATGTTGGGTTTGCTTGGCACACTTGGAGGACAAAAGATAATAAGGCAACAGGCTATAAAGCACATGATGGATTGCCTTCAGTTAAATTATGGAACCCCTGTCATGACCTCAACCACACCCTCCTTGTCGAGATGGCGATAGATGAGAAGGGATGGAGGTTTGCCATAAGTTATTTTCTTGGCAGGGTGAGAGTATTTATGTGGCGTAGAGATAAGAGAGATAAACTTACATCAATAAATGAATACGCCCCACTCAAAGACCTGGCCCTCTGTAAAATGAGGGCAATCGGGAAGGCTGTGGAATCTGAGGGAGGAAAATGAAATGAAACAAAAACCAACGATAGAGGAAATAGAAAAACTACTAAGTGGTGAAGATACGATGAATATAGAAATATTACCAAGCGGGGAAATCAAAGCAGTTAATCCTGCCATCAAAAAAATGAAAGACCGCATCATTAAGAAAATGGAGGGGGAGAAATTCAATGACCATCTCATCAGGGATACAGTATTTCATGACGATGCTATCGATAAGTGTATTCGCATAGTCAATGAGGAAGGGGGCGAGAAATGAACAGAGCATTCATGGTAGGACATAAGTTGTATTTCAGGCCGTTTGAGCCTCATTACGTCACAACTGAATACATGGACTGGATTAACGATAGGGAAGTCATAGCGGGTATGGATAGGCATTTTCCGCTTACCTATCATCAACAATCGGACTATATCCAGTCAGAGATCGACAACCCTAACGTGGTCCTGTTTGCCGTGTTTGAGAAGGAGAGTGACAAGCTGATAGGCGCTGCCAAACTTGCCATCAACTGGATTCACCGGCATGGAACGGAAAGTATATTCATCGGGGATAAGACGGCCTGGGGCAAAGGCTACGGGACAGAGATGGTGTCCCTGCTCATCAAATACGCCTTTATGCACCTGAACTTAGATAAGGTCTATAGCGGTGTCAGGGGCGATCATGTCGGCTCTATGCGGAAGAACGAGAAGGCGGGATACCGAAAGACCGGCATACTGCTAAACTCTATATGGTCAAACGGTAAGTGGGTTGACGCTGTTCAATACTGCATAACACGTGCAGAGGTTGATGAGTTCAGGACACCGCTTGTCTGGACTGATGGGGCGCAGGATGGAGAATAAAATACAGAAAGGGGGGAATGATGGAAACAGTTGATATTATTATAGTCATAATATTTGGAGCGAATGCAGTATTGCCACTTGTTTTGGGAGAATTAAATTATCGTTTTTCATGTATATTAGGATGGTCAGCGGCAACAGTGTGGTTCTGTGTTTCAAAAGGACTTTTGGGTTAATTTCTACACCGAAGGATCATAATGGAGACTAACTGCCCCCACGATGACCTTGAAGAAGTCGGGCCGATATCTGATCTACGCCAAGTCCATGCCATATGCCGGAAGTGCGGGAAGGCGATGGTCATAGATCATAATACTTGTAACGTTTATCCGATGGATGAGGAGGGAAAAAAATAAACCTACGCCCCGCAGCTGATTACGATCTTTACATCTTGTTCGACTGGCGTAATGACCAGTTGACCCGCAAGATGAGCAGGAACCAAGATACTGTTACTGTGAGCGAGCATCGCAAATGGTTTCAGAACAATAAGCATAAAATCTATATAGCAGAAGTTAATGGAACCCCTGTTGGCACTTGCAGGATAGATACGGTATCAGAACTGTCATGGACAATAGCACCTGAACATAGGAGAGAAGGTTACGGAACGGAGATGGTAAAGCAGATGGTTCAGAAGTTCGATAACCCTGTAGCCTGTATCAAGCCTGAGAACACGGCAAGCCTAAAGATTGCTGAGAGGGCAGGCATGGTGAGAGAAAAACTAATCGTTTATAGGAAAGGAGAGAAATGAAAAAGCTAATCGTATTGGCAATCGTAGCCCTGGCCTGGGGCGTGGCAGGGGCAGGGTCAAATAGACATATTGGATATCTTAGTAATGTATATCGCTCTTGTGTTGAACAAATACTGGGCAAATATCATTGTATTTCTATATGTGATAAAAGAGACAAATACTTCAATATGTTTGGTTCCGAATTTGGTGTTTGTGTGGACACAAATTTATCTGGTGATACAGGTGACTTTTGGGAAGAGTATCAAAAATGCAAAGAAGAACTTAATGCCAAAGGTGTTTACGACAGATACCATTACTGGGAAAAAGAAATTAGAGATGAAGCAAGAAAGGAGGCACGCGAATGAAAAAGGAAACTTTTACAAAACTACAATTAGTATTCTGGATAATGGCCTTTATTGCCTTCTCGTTTTTGCTTATCAGGGGAGTGGCGGGGGCGCATGAAAGAGATTATCGTCATGCTCACGAAGTAGGCGGTAAACTTCAGTGGCATGGAGAGGACCCAAGACCACCCGTGCCAGCAGAGGAAAAACAATCTTACACCTTTGCACGGTTTTGTGATTCAGGGGTGACACCGGGCTGGAAATGTAACCCACCGCTTGTAGATAAAACTTTTGTAGGATGGAATTATTGGAAACTTGGCCAGTGGATTAAAGACCATCCCACTTATGAAATAACTAAAAGAGACACCTACGATAGTTATTGTGGTCCGTGGGATATTGTAACTGTCAGTAGAGTTGGACCCAAGCAGGATAAGGATTGTCGATGGAAGATGAGACTTCGTATCAAAGCCCTTGAAAGAAGGGTGAAGGTGTTGGAGGATAATCAGGTTGATTGGGGGTCAGGGGTGTCAAAGCAGGTAGAATGGCCTATAATGATCTATCAGGATAATTCAGTCCTTGATAGGGACAGCGGTCTACGTATCATGGGTAAGCAATTTCCGTTTGAGGATTAAATAAATCAAAGAAAGGAGAATATTATGGAGATTCACAAGAGAACAATTACACTGGAAAGAAAACCACTTATTATGAGCGTAATTGTAATGAGCGTAATGTTGGCAGTCGTATTCAGTTTCATGGTATGGGGCAATACCGATAAGGCGATAACGATTAAAACCCAAGAAAAACATATAACTGGCCTGAGAGAAAAGCTCACTGAGATTTTAGGCACTTCTCCGCAGCAAGTCGAAGTAATAAAATGGCTTACTTCGGATGAGGGACTTTCCAAGGTGAATAAGATTCCGGGATTTAAGGAGTTTAAGATAACGAAGGAGTATACGCGCCAAGGGGAATTATATTTTATAGCCTTTGTAAAAGGAAAAACAGTTTTAGGTGATTTTATGCTTTCGGCGCATTCTAAAACTACAGAAGGGGCCATTGTTGAGCTCTTCAAGGAATACGAAAAGGCAAAGGAAGAGTTTTGTCAAGATTAACCTTTTAACCAAAGAAAGGAGAGAAATGAAAAAGCTGTTGATGTTTTGTTTTGTATTATTGGCAATGGTAGCCTTGTTTTTAAACTCAGGGTGGGCAGAGGAAAAAACCTTTAAGCTGGCAGGCCAAACGTGGGGATACATAGATGAAAACTGCAATTATCTATTGTTCGGAACAAACGAGAAATATTTAAATTTGGATGATCTTCCATATTGGGGTAATCAATCAGAAGAGGATTTCAGGGCTTGTGCCAAGACATTGGAAGAAGCAAAAAGAAAATTAAAATCTTCCAATTACTGGGAAGACCTTGAATATTTGCATTTACTCAAGATTGAAGAGATTCCACTAGAAAAAGTAAAGAGATACATTTGGAAGATAAAAGAATGAGGATTCACTTGACAAACATATATTTCCTGATAAAATAGGCTTGTCATGATCACAAATGAAAACATAAACCAGCTTGAGATTTCCCGTTACCGTGAGGGCGGGACGGCCATTGTGAGCCGTGACAAATCTCAGGCTTTTTTTATTGGGGGAGACTATGTATAAGCATGGGTTGTGGAAACATCCATTATATAAAACATGGGGAAAGATGAAAGAAAGGTGCTATAATCAAAAATATAAAAGCTATAAGAATTACGGAGGTCGCGGAATAACTGTATGTGAAGAGTGGAAACATGACCCAAAGACTTTTGTTGAATGGTGCTTGGCGCATGGTTGGCAGAAAGGTTTATTGATTGATAGACGGGATAATGAGGGGAACTATTCACCTGATAATTGTCGTTTTGTTGATGCCGGTTTAAGTGCAAGGAATAAAAGGTTGTTACGATCTGACAATACTTCTGGATATGTGGGCGTTAGCTTCCATAAAAAAGATAACAAATATCAAGCACACATAGCAATGAAAGGGGAAAGGAAATATCTTGGAGAATTCACAGATCCCATGAGTGCTGCAATAGCATACGATTCAGTAGCTGTTGTTCTTAACGATGGAAGACCGACAAACTTTAAATGGTCTAACTGAAAGGAGAAGGAGATGGGAGCAATAAAGTGTAGCGTACAGGTTTTTGCTGGAGTAATATTAGGTGAGGTTATTACGGATCTAACAAGAAAATGGTTTTTTTCCCAAAAGGATCTTGATAACCCGCCCACCTATCTTGACAAAACAGGTGCTGCGATGAACTACGCAATGAGCCTCCAAAATCCACAAAAGGTTAATTGGGTCAAGTTTGAATGGATTTGGTATTAACTATCACAAGGAGATGAGTATGAGTGATTGTAAATTCCGGCCAACAGAACGAATTGGACTATATGCAATGGTTATTTTTATTCTGCTTGGATCTTGCCAAAATAATTTTTCAGATGAAGAAAAAAGGGACCTTTACAATAGATTAGATAGAATTGAGCAGAAATTAGATGATAGAGATTAACCCTTCATAGCCCGCCCTACAGCACCCTTATTCCGGCCCCAATTCTCTAGGTGGTGATTGACGTGGGTCAATGGGGTTCCCGTTATTCTTCTTATCCTTCTTCAGGGAATTTGCTAATGCGGTAGCACAAATAGCCGCAATCTCAAATGACTCAAGCAAGAGCGCCCCGCCTGCAATAACAGCAAGGGCTAATATAGCCAGTTCATCTCTAATGTCTTCATACCATTTCATATTATTCTCCTTTTAAAAAAGATTCCGTTCCATATTCTATATTTTACTTTTCCATAAAGGCGTAAAATCCAATGCGGGATTCCATTTAACACCATGGTAGGGGTTTGTATAACATTGTCACAATTCCAACACTCATGACCCCATCTAGTGGATCTTAGATGCTCAATAGGATGATGAGGATTTGCCTCAATATAGGCTTTCATATCACCACCAAAAGAATAAATCCAATTCCAGCATACCAAAATAGAATTACAATAGGGGCATGCTCTCAGAATAGTCATTTCTAACCCTTATACTCCGTCCTATCGTGAACCTGAAGATGAATATGTTTATGGCCTTTCTCGCCGTGGAACAATGCCACCTTGTATCTGGACCTCTCAGGGTCATAAGTCCAATGCTGGTTAATGTCAGCCTCAACCTCTGTCGGGTTAGGGAACACCCATGATCTGATATCCTCCGCTCTAAGTGGTATCATGCTGTGTATGCCGTCTGGTCTCCAAGAGCTTGTCATGATGATATGCTGATGCCTCACCACCATCCATTTATGCAGAGCAATCAGGATTGGATGCCAGGGGTGTTCCAGGGCCTTAGACAGCACATTCAGGGTTTTGAACTGGAATGGTATAAGCTCTTTCATATCAGTTTATCTTCTCCATAGTAATCAGTCAGTTCATCGCATTCTTGTTCGGTTGATTTAACAAGATCCCCATCCTCGTATTTCCAGAAGGTCAATCGCCCTGTGTTCTCCACAAAGCATAATGGCATCCATAAATTGCCCGGATTAAGCACAAGCGCAAGTGTGTAGACAGACCCGAAGTTAGGCAACTGCCACGCCAACAGGACAACCCGATCACTGTATTGTTTTGGTTCATACTGCTGACAGGTTGTGATATCAAAACCCTTATGATATCCCGGCACAAGGAATTCTATTTCCTGGCCTTTATATTCGGTAGTCCTCAATACGGGGGTCTCTTGCGGGTATCTGATCTCGTCCTCAATGGGCGGATGCTGCAATGAAGAGCATCCAGTAAGCCTGATAAACGCTACCATAAAGAACATAAATACAATGGCAACTGCGAGTAGTTTTCTCATGTCAATCCCCCTTATAGCCGCTCTGGTTTGCTATGAACTTCATCCTTTCATCCATGCGGCCCAACGTTACCGTATGCTCCCCGAGGACGTCATATATCTTCGTGAATCGCCTATCGCTTATTGCAAGGGCCGACTTCACCTCTTTTAGGTCATCTTTTGTAGCGAAGGTGTATGGCAGCCCGACCAACTGGACCAATATCCATCCAACAATGAGTAGCACTACTGTGATTAAAGTTCTCCAAATAATTGTGCCGTCCGGTTTTGCCATAAGTCACTCCCTATTTGTGATAAATCTTCCGATACCATTCAAGATATTTATCGACCGAATAAAATAGAACCGGATAAAAAGGATCTGGTGTTTGTCCATACCAAACCCACCTTTCATCTTTTCGATACCTGGCCTGGGCGTGTTTGCCCACTGTCATATCAATAGCAATTTCAACCTCATGGTATGTCTCCTGTAAAAATAAAGCATTAGCAACTGCATTATGTCGGCATACTGGATGAGGTTGAGGTTTAAGACCAGCACATCCCATACAGAGAACCAAAAGTATTGAGATTATGAGGTAGTGGGTTCTCATTATTAGTAATAAGGCAAAGGCTGAGTTAGCTAATTATACTCAAGCTCATTTCTTGCAAAAGTACCCTGAATAAAGGACTTACCTGACATCCTTTCCACTTCTCTGATTACATCCATCATATTGATCTGGATTTTCTGGCCTGTCCTTTTGTTTTCTGAATAGAACTCCCATTCTCCCTCTTGATTATGAGCAGAGATTTTGGTTGAGTTTCCAGAGTCATCCATAGCATACATTTCACCGTTTCCACCTTCGCCAATTCCTGCTCCACCAGTGCCATAATACTCTGTCATTCCAGATTGAGGATAGGTAGCCCCACTTCTGTCAATCTTATACGTCGTAATTCCACCTTCTTCAATACAGAATGTGCTTGCCCCTGCATCAGTAGAAGTGTAAAACCTTGTATATCCAGACTTGTCATTATTCACAAGAGCAATGCTTGGATCTACTATCCCATCAAACCAACCGAGGGTTTCATTCGCGATACTTTGATTGCCGATTACAGCTATAGATGATACCGACGGTCCCGCATTAGGGAGGATTATATTAAACGCTTCTGCTGTTGGGTTAGCATTCACTTCCCACACTAACGATACATCTTCGGACGATCCAATTTTTATTCCGGTTTCATCTCTTGCTATTACGCCAACAGTATGGTAGAGGTATATTGGGGAGTCCATATAGAGAGGACCGTCAATCTCAGCACTTCCTTCAATTGCAAGTCCTGTTGGGGAGTGGCCCCAGGTGGGCACAGTGCCATCGTGCTGCACAATGGAGGCACCTGAGACAGTCACGGTATTGGACACGCCACCGTCAAGGGTTCCGTTAGCGGCAGCGTTCATGTGGTCCCAATCAGCGGCATTATTGGTATTAACCACACATTCCCAAATCTTATTATTTGACTGGTTTAACCGAATGTCACCTAACTTATACCCCCTGCTTGCATCGTCCGCACTGGTAGGATCGGTGTTCTTCTCATCAGAGGGTAGGTTGCGATTGGTCCAGACACGAGGGTAAGGTCCACCCCTGCCGTCCCTCGCCCACCCATTGGATGCAAAGACAAGAAACAGCACACATATAGATAGAAAAATTAGTAACTTTTTCATGATTGCTCTCCTTAATCCTTTCTCATGGTCCAGAATTCTATTTCGGCATAATCGAAGGTCGTGGTTCCCCCTGTTATAAACTCCCATTTCAGCCCACCGAGCGCGGCAGGGAAAAACTCCACCTGGTAGAGCGTATTGCCAGATAGGGCCATACCGGTGATTACATCAACCGTTTGGGCCTTATTCCAAAAACTCGTGCCGCTATCCAAGCTCTCCTTATATCTAACTGAAAATGTCGTACCGCTATTGTCACCACCTTGGGCCTGAGCGTGTTGAGAAATGGTCAGATTCGTGACCTGGATAACCCATATCTCATCAGTATTGGCCAGATTAGATATGGTTGTTTTACCATGGACCCGCTTAAGACCTGCCCCGGCAACAACCATATTGGTCACCCCACCGCCTGGGGCAGTAGTGTTTCCTGAAATAGCATCATAGTTCGCAGCGGTATCCAGATACAGGGTATACCTAATGGCCTTTGCGGATACGAGTGCCGTTATCGCAAGACAGAACATGGTGATAATAAGGATTTGGAATAACTTTTTCATAATGATTTCTCCCCCGATGTTTATTTTATCTAATATTTAATCGTCGCCTGACATACATTTTTCTATACCAATTATTAGCCAAGTTATAAGTTTTTTTATCTGTAGAAGATAAACTCATTAAAAACCTTGTCCTGTATTTTTTAGGTAGGCTGGCAATAGGGGCTGAAGCTCTTATGCTTATCTTGATACCTTTAAAATTGCCCCCAAGTTTTTTATATTTCTTTAGGTATTTCTCAGCAGCTTTTAAATCTCCAAATTTGAGAGCTTGCTTGTAATAATATAGAGCATTTGATTTAGTTGTTGGAATTATACTTGGTCTTTCAACCCCTTGCTTATCTAGGAAATCAAATATTTTCTTTTTCACATCATAATAAGCTTGCTCTCCAGGGTCACTTGAATAAAACCCAAGACTTAGAATATCATTAAATAATCTTTCTGATACATCCTGCCCTCTCTTCGGTTTTCCAGTAATCCACTGATACGGTGCCTGAATAGAAAAAACCCTTGCAATATGTTCCCATTTGTCCCTTATCGGTCTTGGAAAGAAAATGTCCGGGTAAAAAGATCTTTCCATTAGTAATTCAACAGGAATTTTAACATCAGGTCTTGCACCTAAGCCCAATTTCACCATAGGGGCCTGTATAGCCTCAACGAGTTTTTTTGTTACCGAAACCCCTCCGGTTGTGACATCCTTGATGTCATGAGCTATATCCTCACCACCAAACCATGCAAGGGCATCAGATAACGCTCCCTGGAACCTAAGAGATATTATGCTGCCATCGTCACGTCTGCCAAGAATAAGATGCAACTGGCGGCGTTTTGCTTCTCCAAGTTCGTCATCTTCATCAGAGAAGAAAAGTCTATTCCATAACATTACTAAAGCATATAACATGGAAGCCTTTACGCCTAATTTTGCGGCCCTCCATGTGGCTACACCTGATATTGCTTTTACTGATTTGCCTTCATGTGGGAGATTTCTCATAAGCCTAACATACCGAGGGGCGTTGAGTTCCATCCAAGAATAAAACGGTATCATATGAGATCGTATCCATTGCCCGGCTTCACTGATATTTCCGTAATCACCTACAAGATCTCTTGCCAGTTTCGCGGCCCTTTCGGTATCATCTTTAATTTGGGCAACCTCTTTTCTGTTTGAAGCTCCCCATGTAACATCATGTTTTCCGGCCTTTAGTTCATCCTTGAAATATCTAAACGCGGCAATTCTAAGAATGTTTTCCCTATATCGAGTGAACTTTTGGGAAGTTCTCCAAAACCTTTTAATGATATTTGGCTTATCCCCCATCAAAGTCTCTAAATGCTGATTAAAATTTAACTTACTGGCTATGTCTTCAACCTCTTGAGCTGACCATCCCGAACTTGCAATACCCAGCCTGTATAACTCTTCTAACTCGGCCTTGAATTCCGGCGTTTCCTTGCCACGATATTCTCTTATAAGGTCTTTCAATGCCTTTGGCATATAATTTTTTACAATTTTCGGGTCATAGGCCAGAGCGATATCGGTATCACCGGAAAGGTTATTTATATTATATTTGACTACCCTGAAGGGATTTATTAAAATCCATTTTTTCCATGCTGTCATAGCCCTGCGGGAGCCAACAGCCAATATATTATCGCTCGGAAGTGACCTGAAGTTATCCAGTGTATCGGCTACGTCTTGAGGGATTACCCATGTTTCATCAGCGCCCTTGGCCAGCACCCGTTGGAGTTTTTCCGGGTCAAACGCCCTCTCTCCAGACTTTACTTCCTCAAGGTATCTGTCAGTCATGGAGTTGGTTATAAACCACATACTGTCTGCTTTCGGTCTCCAATCAGTATACCCTTCCGGCATAAACTTCTTGTATGTAACCGCTCTGCGGCCAATGGTATCTTTTATGAATTTGTTTCTATCGCCTATTGTTTTATATATCCCGAGTGGGTCTATTTCTTCGCCTGTTTTCTCATCAATCTCAATTTGTTTTTTGGACCGAAGCACTTCCCACATAATATTTATATTTTCCTGTTTTGCCTGCTGATCTAATCCCGATTTCTCATCTAATAAATTCTTCAATCTTTTTAGGGTTTTAACGGTTTCAATCTGTGCAAGCATCTGTGATATAACTTCGTGTTCCGCTTCTATGTAATCAGTATTGTATTCTTTCGCGCTTCCTTTTCTGGCTTTCTCCCAACCCTTTTTATGATATTTAACGTCTTGAGAACTTACCCCTTGGCCTATTTTATATTCCCTACCCATGGTTTCAAAAGCAAAATATTCAAGCACTTGATGATGAACATACCTATCATCCTTCAAAACTTCTTCTTTTAGGATACCAGACCTTACAGCTTTTAGTTTTAGCTCGGACATATACTCCTGGCGATCTTCTATCGCCTGCGTTATCAGTGGATCACTATTGACTTTCTTCTGTATGATATCGGCATATCTTTGAGCTTCATCGGCATTCTTGAATCCAAAAGGTAAGCCTGTCTCATCGTTAATTAATCCGCTTTCAATGTCTTTCATCATATCGGGCATATAGAGACCCATTGTGAATATCTCGTATCGTTTAGGTGTGAGATTTGCGGTGAAACTATCTATCGCATTAGTCCCACGACGTCTGGCATCTCCTGGAACCTCACCAAACAAACGTAGGATATTAAGTGTTTCCCCATACCTGTCAGGGTCAAGCCGTTGGTGCCTCCTGGTGAACGTACGCCAAACCTCAATAGCCTTATCCTTTGCCTCGCTGATAAATTTAGGCTTACTGATTTTGGCCTTTTGCAACCTTCCCCTTACCTCATCGGATGTTCCCTCGTATGGGTCTTCGGTTGTTTCGACTTCCTTCTTGATGCTGGCCCGAATGTCGGCTTCACCCTCCAATAATCCCTTGTCCCGGATAGTTCCAATCGCCCGGCCCTCCCGGACCAGCCTGACGGCATCCACCAAGTTAGCCCTGATCTCGGTCTCGGTCATCTTTAGGTTAGGGATGATCTTCCTCAGCCATTCTCGGAACGCCTTAACCAGCTTATCCCACCAGTTATCGGACAGCGTGCCACCCTCGATCTGTCCCGCCACCCACTCATCAGCGGCCTTCCGGACGGCTTCTTTATCGTCAAAGTTCAGTCCGGGATTAGCCGCCTCGATCTCATTCTTTTTTGCCATTGCTATATTGTTCAGGAAGGGGTTCAGGGCGTCACCCATCAGGAGCCTGATACCCCTATGGCCTTCGGCCTCATGGCGCAGAACTGTCTCAACACGATCAGCGGAGAGGTTATCGGCTATCATGTAGACCATATCGGATTCTGGATGATAGAAGCCCTCGACACTACCCTTCACCAGTTTAGAGTATTGTGACGCCGCTTTCTTGAGATTGGGAGATAGTTGATCAAGTGATTGCACCACCCTGATGACGGGAAAGTTTGTCATACCCCTTATGTAGGGTATAACGATGCCCTCAACTGATTCGGCAGTTATGTTGCCATCCTTGGTGCGGGTTATGGTGGAGGGGAGGATGTCGGCTTCGGGAGCGGGTTTTACAATCCCTGCCTCGATCGCCATCTCTAAGCCAGGAAGTTCAATCCTCAGTGGCATAATGATAGCAACAACTTTACCCTTATCATAGGCAACCAATGGGCCTGTTCCGGGGTTTTCCTTTAATGCCCTATATTTGGCATCAGGATAACGATTGCGAATGATATTGAACTTCTTTTGGTCATAGGGCATCTTTTTGCCCTGTGATTCAAAGATCACATAGTTGCCAATATAGGTATCTGGCTCCTCTATGCCAGCAGTAGGTTCAAATGAAACACCCTCACCTTTAGGGTCAACAAAAGCATAATAAAGCAGTTCAGCAGGGTCAGTATTCTTTTTGTCAGGTATAATAGCACTTATGTCGGCCCCTACACCTTTTCCTTCTGCATATTTCGCATTTTTAGGTGGTGTGCCTTTGACAGCAATATGACCATCGGTGAACCATCCTTTTTGCTTGACCTTAATAAGTTCGCCTACTGATTCTTTTCTAAACGCTGAAGGTTTGGCTAACTTTGGAACACCTGGTAGTTCCTTTTTCTTGAATGCTGTAGTGGGAAAAGCCTTACTTTCTTTTTTAAACTGTTCAAGTTCTGCTTTACGATTGAGAATTCTGAAGACGCCATCACCGGGAACTTCAATGGTGACGTATTGGCCGCTTTCGTCAATAAATTTTACGTATTCATTGAATGATTCCGCCTCAAGTCTGGTTTGTTCTCTTATAAGTTCTTCCCGTCTTACTTTTTGTTCTTCTGTCAGTTCTCCATACATGCCACCAAGTTCATCTGTGTTTGCACGAATTCGGTTTGACAAATCTTCTGAACGCACAAAGACATCGCGGTCTTCAATCTCTACAGGCGCATCCTCAATCGCTTTATCAATCTCGGCTAATAGGTATGCCTTTTGCTCTTTCAGGGTTAGCTTGTCACCCTCTTTTTCGGTCAGGTCGGTTGTGACAACCTTCTCACCCTTGACCTCCTTGACCTCAATATCAGCCTCTATGGTGGGCGGTCTCCATCCCTGTTTCTCGGCCTGATCGAGAATGCCTACCCTTTCCGCCTCAAGGTCCTTCAGGATATCCTCAACGGCGCTAAGGTTAGACTCCCCTGCCTTAAAGCCCTCGTCACGGTAAGCCTTAGCAGCCTTCTTTATCTCCGCTATCTCAAAATCAGACAGGCCGGCGCCATGTTTTTTTAGACAATTAGCTAAACTGCTCAATTTAAAAACCCCATTAAAATACCCACAAATTCAATAAGTTCTTCATCTTCTCGTTCTATTTGCCTCTTAAGGCTTTCCTTGCGTTTCCGCACCCTGTAGCGGTCTACCTCATAGGCCCCAACCGCTGTCCCGTGGATATCCTCTTCCTCCGGTTCTGCGGGACTCGGGGTAACAATCTGACCCCCGGGAATGCCATACAGGGGCCAACCCCCTAGCGGCAGGCCCCGTATCGGTATTCCGCCATACTCTATGAATCCCATTACAGATCACTGAAATCCAATACAGTTGATGATCTATCACCATTTGAATCTACCGTTAGAATTATTCTGTCAATCGTATCGGCCTGATTCCGGTATTTGACACTTGTTGTTCCACCACCAGACACCTTCCCCGATGTCATGGCTATAATAGCGGTCAAAGCGTGTCTGACGGTTACAGACCCTTCCAATATCGTAGCAAGATAAGTCAGGGGATCTACCGATCCAACGGCATAGCGTTCATTGCCAGACAAAACAGCACTCCCATCACAGATATAATCGTACTCCTTTGAACTATCCCAGGCTGCAAAATCATAGACGTAAAACCCTCCACCTGTTTCGGTCATAGCGCCGGCCGATACAACCTGTGCCCCACCATCCGACTCATAGACATCTATTGTTGGCGATAGGCCGGTTTTCGGTGCCCCGCTATCTGCAAAGTAAGCCCTTAGGATCATTTATTTATTACCCTTCCCCATTTATCATCCCCCATGAGTAGATTTCGTCACAAGCCCAAGTTATGTTTATGATTGCCTGAGTGGGCGGTTTTGCTCCTGATGGGGCCGGTGGGGCACTATCATCATACTCAAATGCCCCTATGTCCCAATTTGTTGTCCTTGTAAACCCTGTGATGTCATCGGAATATAGACCATTGCCGGGATCATCAGTGCCAGCATCATAAACTAAAGAATCCGTGTCTTTAACCGAAAAATCACTTACCCCTGAACTGGATATATCGGTGAATGAAGCGTCCCATTCCCCCCCGGCATTATTATTCAGGGCTACCCCGTTGGATCCCAATACATCATCAGCAGCGTTATATGAGCTGACAGAACTGTTTGCAGGAGTGGGGTCATAAAGGTCACGAAAACTGGTGTCAAATATAGCGCAATTCATGACAGTAAGGCCCGACCCTATGCCATTATTTATGCCGTATGTCGCATGTGGCTTCATGGTGGTGTTAAGAATAGTTACGCCCGTAGCTGCTTGGACATTAACCGCTCTGCCGTCCGATCCTATCATATCGTAGATTATTACATTGTAGATACTAACATTGGCCTGAGCATTGTTAATCTGAATACCACAATGACTGTTACTCGTTGACCCACGCCCTCGGAGTATAGAATCTTTAATAGTTATAGAATTACTGGCTACCTGTGAAAGAACAAACATTCTATAATTTGCGTTACCGCCTGTTGCCGTTCCGACAGACTGAAAATCCTCTATTACAACAAAATCCTCACCTATCAGCATTTGGGAGTTGGTATCACCCACGTTATGAACATACTTGGAATCATCCCAAATGCCTGTTGTCTGATTGCCCTTAATGTGGATATAATTAGCTGCGGTTGTTGCCCAACCGGCTATGTTTAGTGCTGCCGTATCATCCGTCCCACTCGGCGCAGAGCAATAGACAATATGAGGTTCAGTTAAAACGGCATCTTCATCTGCTTCCCATTCAGCTAAGTTATTGTAAGCTCTAGTAGTCCCGCTAACACCATTTGTAGTTCCATCCCCACCAGCAGGTGAATCGGTATTGACGTATCTCTCTGTTAGGGCGTAGCAAGGAAATGCAAGGACATAGATCAGGATTACAATTCCTAATATTTTAATTAGCTTTGTCAATTATTCTCAAGTCCTTTAATGTGATTGTTGCTTTCTTGTTTATATCCCAGGAATCAATTATCTCCTGTGGTAAATCATCTATATCAACACTGAATCTACGTTCAACATCATCATCCAGTTTAGAGACATAGTGCAGAGCATTTTCATAACTGACATCAGATATTATGAGCAAAACCCTTCTGTTTGAGCCTATAACCCTATTATCAAAGTATCCGTCTGGATGAATAGTTACAATATCTCCAAGGTCAAGACTTCCTTCATCAGAGCGATATATAAGAATCTCAACCCCAAAAGCCGGACTCGCAACACAGAGCATGATTAAGGCTATCAACCAACGCATTTACTTTATCCTCCTATCTTGGAAAGAATACATAAGTTCCTGCAAGACCTGATATGCCGGATAACGCCTCGGCAAACAGATCATTATCAGCTTCAATAACTGCCCCCGATACCGCAGAATCCTTCACCCATATATTAGCAGAGGTTGTTAAAGTATCCACAAGAGCAACAGAAACGCCTCCGTTATGCTCACTGAACACAACCGCACTGGATTGAGAACCATCTGCTGTGTTCCTCACCTTTAGAGTGTGTATGAATACCCCATCAGGATACACCTCAGCCGGAAAATGACCGATCAGGAAAGGTGAGCTCGCCGACCCTCCACCATAATCCTGTGGGTTTGAGATTGAGAACACACCTGTCTTAGTCACAGCACTTGCTATTGATGTGCCGCTTGAATAGTCTATGTCTCCTTCATCAATCAAACCTGGAGCAATGTTAAGCGTTCCGGCAAGATACGTGCTTGTGCCTGATTCAAGAGCATCTGTCGTCACTCCCGCCAAAGCCGTCAGTGCATACGCTGTGACCCTGCCATCTTCATCCCATTGATAAATCTCACCCCCGCTACTGAATGTTTGAATCTGATCCTCAGTGGGTCCAGTTGCCGCTCCTGTTGCCCTTGTTCTTGTTATTCTTATCCAATATAGATATGGAGAACTAACCGCTCCCCCATTACTCGTAATAACTTGTTGAGCCATAGTGCCAGGAAGTGCAGATTCAATGATGCCGGATTGAACCATCCCGTTTGTGCCGTCAGACGCAATAAATGTGACCCAACTGGTGTTTGCCGAACTACATTCAAATGTTAAAAACATATCTTTGGTGGCTGCTGTATCGAGCACCACATTAATATCTACCAGATCCGCAATATTAGTGGCCCCAATAAGCACCTGATCATTATCCGCAACCATAAATGGAGTATCCGAGCTGGTGCTGGCAAACTCGTCTGTGGCATGTACCGTGACCCCGCCTCCGGTCTGAGTAATAAAGACAGACACCGCACTGATATAACCCGCCGATCCTGCGATTGTCTGCTTAATAACCTTCACGCCAGTATGGGTATCAAGGGCTACCACATCAACGCCTGCAGCTTTTGTTCCCGATATCGACACATCTACTGCGTCTATCTCACCGCCAGTTGCACCTTCAACATCAACTCGAATATGATGGGCCGCAAATTTGTCACCAGCTGATCCGGTAGTGGCATCATAGTCCTGATGAATCTCACCATCACTGTGAAGGGCCGTGCTTTGGGCAGGAACTTGAATATGGAGACCTTCTATGTGTGGGGAGTTTGTTGTAGCTATTCCTGAGAGATCAATGTGTGCTCCATGAATTTCTGCATCCACGGCACTTGGATCAAGCGTTGACCCGTCTATCAGAAGCCCATCCCATTCAATCCCACCTATTGCAGATTGCGGAACGACCGCTATGGCCCTAACATCAGAAGTGGTATTGGTTGGATTTACATAAAATGGTGTGCCAGCGCTACCCTCAACCGTGACTCCCGCAAGAAGGGCGGTATCCCCTGAGCTATACCCGCCGACATAAAGCGTTGCCCCACCCTTGCCGTCAGATACCACCGTTGTGGAAGTCCCGCCCGTCACATCCCCAGGGACAAGCACTACCCATATGTTAGACGCGCCGGATACTACCGAACCGTCCGTGCCATAAACCGTGACGCCAGCCTCTGAGGTTGTCACGTAGCCCTGTGCGCCATGATCTCCCCAACCATAAGCCGTGTTCCAATTCACAACATCAGAAGATTCAAAGGTTGTGGTATCGATTACAAAGGTTTTCCCGAATATCGTGTCGCCCGAAATGCCTGACAACCTCCAAACCGATGTCCCCGACCCTGACCCACCAGCTTGATGGCTATCCGGGGTGATAATGAAGGGAGAATTCTCAGTAGTAGTGCCGGTATTTATAACATTATAAAAATACGTCGTGTTCCCGGACGTATCGTATGCTATAACCCGATCGAACTCCATTAAAGACGCACCAGTAATATAATCAACCGCCCCCGTGCCGCCACCCGTCAGGCCGCCATAACGAGGATAGAGGTGCTTATTTGTTCTTGACCATGAAAAACAGACAGCCGGAATTAAAAGTATTGACAGTATTATTAAAGCTATTATTTTTTTCATTCTTCTAAATCCTCAAAGACATCATCCGTAAGATCTGTAAAGACATCATCCGCAAGATCAATAAACTTATCTTCCGTCTCCGAAACGATAGGGACAGAAGCCATCAGGCCAAGGGTGATGAGGTTATCCCTTAACGAAGTGGCGGAAGGACTCGCATCATAATCTACCTGCCCTATCCCTATAGACTTTGCAAGTGGCATTACTGCGCTGGGCCTCTAACGGCATCAGCATAATGTACCACCTTTTTCCCTTCACCCGCTTTTCCGCCGCCTGAAACATTTTGCTCTATAAGGTTGACTATGGTTTCCGCCTGCCCCCGTAACTCTATCCATTTACCATCATATAACACCGCGCATGTCTTTCTTCCTGTTCCCTTGACAGGCATTAACCGCATGGGAAGATAAATGGGTGCGCCGTCTTTTGTTTTGGCCCTTATCCAGTGTTTCATTATTCGTTATCAACCCTTATGTACTTTATCTTCCCAGTCGAATCCCGCTCTACAACAAACCCCTTTACCTTCTGGTTATTGTTTTCCGGTATGTCTACGCTGACATTGATATTATCTCTAATGGTATTCAACTTTTGAGCAATGGCTTTCAAAATACTTAAATTGGTTTTGGTATTATTGTCTTGGTCATTGAGGATCTTATCGAGAAACCTTATGAATTCCTTTTGAGCGGCCTCTTCGGGTGTTGGGTCCTGCTGTATTTTCTTTGCCCAAAGATTCACACCTTTCTTCCTGAGATCCTCTTTAGTTTCCCTGGTGATATTTTTTACTGATTTTGTCTGTGCCATATCGTTATGATGCCAAACAGTCTAGAATTTTATCGTATACTCTCATTTGTTTTTCCACTACCCCATAGGCTTCGTTTGCATTCTGTTTTTCCGTGACACGCATTCCGGTTTCCTCTATTATTATAGGGACATCTACCTTATAGCCCTTTAGGGTCTCGGTGTCTATCTTTAGGGGTTCGGCCTTCTCGATCTCGGCTTTCTTAGCCTTGACTGGCTTCTCAACAACAGGTTCCTCCACCCCTTCCGGCCACCTATGAATCTGCTCCTTCTTCCGTATCAGTTTCTTGCCATCGGTTGTGGTAATCTTGAATTTGCCCTTGTTTGGGCCTTTTCTGGTAAATTCCTTGAACTCGGTGAAAGGAACGAGCTTGCCCTTTGCGTCACGGACAAGGCCGGGCTGGGGTTTCTTCTCTGTGGGTTTGACGGGTTTAACCTCCGCCTTTTCCGCCTTAATGGGTTCGGGCTCAATAGCCTTCTCAAGGCCGGGTTTCTCAAACTCCTTAATCTTGACAGCCTTGGTAGCCTTTACAATATCAATATCGGCAGAATCGGGATAAAACGTAGCTCCCGTCGCCGGTCCCTTTACGATGGTAAACTGTGGCCCAATTTCCTCAAACTCGCCATCGTATCTGACTGTATCGTCAAGGAGTATGTCGCCTTTTGATAGTGCTTCGGGTTCAATAACAGGCTCAGGGGTCACAACAGGGGGCTTTTTCTCGACCTTTACCTTCTCAGGTGGTTTGGCTACATATTCAGTTTCAAAATCCTTATATCTTTTATGATGCGGTTCTTTTTCTAAATATCCTTCTTGAGCATCTTTGATATGCTCTATTTCATGTCGAATTATTCCAGGTTCAGCTTTCGTTCCTTCCCATTCAGGTCTTACTATTAAAGTATGTTTTAATTCCCCTTTTTTGTTTTGATAAACTGTCGTTTCAGCGGCTCTATATGTTCCTGCCTTTGATTCTGTCTTTCCATATTCAAATAGTATAGGAGAAAGATTATATTTTTCCGCGTAATAATCTATGATTTTGATAGGGTCTGAACTTTTAACTCTATCAATAACTTTCTCAGACGATTTTTCCCAACCAGCTTTTGCTTTAATGACTTCATCGGCTTTTAAATATTCTTCAGGGGAATAATCAGTAATCTCTTTCACTTTGGGAACAGGTTCAGGCTTGACTTCCTCAACCTTCACTTCGGGCTTGGTAATCCCCTCAATCTCTTCCTCTGTGATAATCCTTTCAGACCCCGGCACGGCACCTTCATGGATAGGGCCAGGCATAATGGTCCCATCAGGCATAGTGTGAACCGTGTCACCGGGTTTGATGCCCTCAGTGACCTGTTTTGGGGCTTCTGGTGCGATTTCAGGGGTTATTTCGGGTTCTTCTGGTAATGTTTCACGGGAAACCTCTTCCTCAACAAGATCGGTCAGCGGGATAGGTTCAGGCTCAATGCCCTCGATACCACTTTCAACCTCCGCTATCTTGGTCTCAGTCTTCCCTATGGCGTTCACGAGGGCTTCGGACGGTTCCCGGCCCTTTGCGATAGCGGCGTCCTCAGATTTTCTCTGAAGCTCCAGGGCTTTCTTAAGACGTTTCTCTCGGTCTAATAACTTCTGGTGTTCGGCATTAGGCGCCGATATGACTGCGGCACCACCACCCACAAGACCTGCAATCGGAAACACCGTCAGCCCGTCCTTCAGAGATTGAATAAGCTGATCGGCTAAATCATCGGGCAAGGGCTCGTCATTAATCATCTTAGAAAAGTATCGGGAAAATACCTCAGTGGGTTCTTCCCCTGCTTCCGTAATGCCTTCCCAAAATGCCCCGCCAAAAAAAGCGCCCACTCTCTTCTTGAAAGATTTTCCAGTAAAATTCAAGACTTTAGGGGTAGCGATAGCGTTTAGAATACCAGATCCAACCGCCATGAACTCCCCTGCTCTGGCCGCTTCAGGCTCACTGCCACCCTCTTTCAAAACCTGATTGTATGTCTGACTACCCTCAAGAACACCGCCTGCGGCACCACCCCCTATGCCTTGTGCTATCCTTACGATGGCTTTTTCACTAATTCCCTCTAACAACTTTGAAGAAGTGATAAACTTAGCACCCTTGGCAATCTTTCCCGCTATAGAGCCTGGAATTAAGGTTGCCGCAAGAGAAGGAATCATGTTGGCTACATTATAAGCCCACCACTTAGCATTTCCGAGTAATTCGGGATTATCCCATAAGGTTTTACCTGCAAACTCTACTGGTGGGGCATACGGTTCAGCTTTTTTGCTCCAATATTCTTTTGCCTCAGCCCCGAGTTCAGCAAGCGGTTCGGCCTCAAGCCTTCTTCCAATATATTCTGTGGCTGTCCCTGCTGTTTCGGCAAGACCGAGGACCCCATGAGTAAGACCGCGACCTATTGTGCCGAAAAAAGACGGATCTTCCTCTACTGGTTGCCTTGACGGTAAAGCCGCCTGCTCAGACAATATCTGGTCAAACACGCCACCCCCTGCGGAATGCCTGCCAAGTATTTCATCAAATACTTTAGTCGTCATATTTTATTATGCCTATTGATATCTGAAAGTTATGTTGTATTTGTGAACCTTATCACTTTCTTTATCTGTCGGTTTCCTCCATGGCTCACTATCGTTTTTCCTTACAACGTATTGATTCGTTTTCTGGTCTATTCCGATATCAATACCTTCATATCTCGCTATTATTTTTCCATTAAACCCTCTTTTCTTCCTCTCTTGACCTATCCTACCACCTGGCGTGCTTTCTCTTATTGAATCAACCTTTTTCTGATCTTCCGGAGACAAAAGTGGTCTCACTTTTTTCTCGTATGTGTCTGGGTCGATGATACTGCGTCTGGCGACATCTCTTGCATCCCAAGTCTTACCCAGTATTGTTACCCCCTCGCCTGGTTTTATGGCTTTCCCTCTTTTTGTAAATCGAGGTTCCGGCCTTCGGAATAAATTCTCAGCTTTTTTACTAAGCACGTTAATTTGCTCTTGATAACCAGCAAATTTCGGATCATCCCCTATGAGTCCTGACTGTGCTTCCCTGAGACCTTCAATTTCACTTGTATAAAGTCCTATTAACAATTCATTTCTCTTACTTACTTCAGGCACCTTGCCTTTCGCACCTCCACCAATCAATCCCGTAAGTCTATCATACTCTATTTGCCCTTCAGGCCTATCGAGGGGCCGTGGTCCTGCAATACTTCCGATATTAGAGAACCCACCTTCTGGGGTTTCATAAATACCTGTCTCTCTTGAAAAATCCCTTAATCTTGGTCGATCAATCCCTATCGCCCCCCTGTCTTCCGGTATGTCGTAGGATTCAGGCGTCTCAAGGGCCTTTATCTCGCCCAATATTTCATCACGGCGTCTCCGTATCATTTCTTCCGAATTCGCCTTATCCGTCATTTCATACCACTTTTGCGTTCCAGGGACGGCGCCTTGGGTTCTTATCCATTCTTTATCTTGAGCGGACTTGAGTTTTCTTGCTTCCTCTTGAGAGGCCAGCCAGTCTCGTTCTGATTTAGGCATATCAGTTCCTATTGCCATTTTTAACTCCTGTTAATATCCATACTGTTGTAATGTTTTACGTCCACCTGCCCTAGTGAAAACTCCTGGCCTTTGTATATATGGCCCTGAGTATGCGTTGGGCGTTGAGCTAACGGCAGGCGCTGCAGTTCTCTTAGCAGCAGTTCCTTGTTGCCTGAAAAACTCTTTGCTTGGGCCAACTCTCGGATTTCTCAAACCACCAAGCCACCTATTTGACGGTGTTCCAGGCGGGGCGTTCACAATGCGAGAACGTGAGGGAGTGGATATCCCTCTCGTTCCGGGCAAGCTACTTAAAGACGGATACAGGCCCGCCTGGGCAGCCGGATAAGGATCTCTGGAGGTGTCCCGCCGCGGGTCAATCATTTGCTCAGGAAGTAAAGATTCAGGAATTAGGTCCCGCCCTATCAGTTCCTCTCTTGTGCCTCGTCTGGCTTCTGTCGTTGCGGAAGGATAAAAAGAGCCTATCCTGCCAAATTCAGCAGAGACATCGGCTCTCCCGGATGCAGCCTGACTCAATTCAAGATTAGCCCTTGAAAGTTCCTCCTTCAGGGCATCAAGCTTCAAAAAACGCTCTCTCTCTATTTCAAATCGGCGCTTGTCCTCTGTCTCACCCCTCTCATATCGCTCTACACTCTCTCGCTGTTTCCGTGCTGCCAGCTTGCTTGCACCAGAAGCCGCAAAGAAAGCCCGTACGCTCGACGGGTCCCGCCCGCCCCCTCTCCCTCTTCCGAGTAACATCTCTACAGCGTTTTCGTCATATGTGTTGAAGGCCATTTTATATTCTCCTTATTAAGGACATTCCCAAGTATAATAACCTACTCTATAAAATCGAATTTCGTTATTTCCGTCACAGAGTCTACAACTGCCGGGGGAAAATGATTTCCAACTAACAAGGCCGGAAAGCCCCGTGCAGTCATACTCTGATTGGTAATATTCATTACCATAGGCCGTTGATTCTGCAACTGTGCAGGAAAAGTTTTGGTTTATACAGACGTCCGCAGAGGTTGGTCCCCACCAGCCTATATAACTCTTCCTGTCACCCTCGGGAACGCCATCACAAGAAAAATCAATAGGCTCCCCGGCCGCATAATAAATATAAGTTATTGCGCTCCACGCCCCACTATCTGGGCATCTTACTCTGTGTGTGTCTGAATTCCCACAGTCGTCTGTGACTGTGACAACCACCCCGCCACAAGCCGAAGCGCTAGCCTTTAGGGTGCAACTTGTTCCGCTCTGGTCGATACTGAAGCCAGACCCATCTGCATCAATAGTCTGATCTATCGTCCAAGTATAAGGTGGGCATGTCTCGGTAGAAGTTAAAGTAATTGATGAACTTTGGCTTACGGTATCGGCCCCTGATATTACAGGTGTAAGCCCAAGACCACAGCAATCAAACGCAACCTCATATGTGTCTGATTCATCACAGGCATCAATCACGCTAACTGTTGCCGTTCCACTTGGGGAGACACCCGTGGATAACACATTAACTTCGTATTCATCATTGGTTTCGGGCTTAGACAATGAGAAGCCGGAACCACCGGACAATGACCATTTAAAGGGCGGGACAGCGTATATGTTAGGAAAATCAAGGGAATTCACCCACATATCGAGTGCTTCACTTGCCCCCATCGTTGTCGCACCACCAGTGGCATAAATCTCCGGGACAGCATCACGGCACCCGCAAAAAACCTTTATCTTCTTGATACACCATCCGTCAAAAGCCATGCCGTTATTCTTGACCAATTTAGTCTTGACCGTAATGGTTATCTCACTCCCATACTCAGCATTCTCATGGGGCCTTATGATTATATCCGGTGGGTATTTGTTATACTCAATAATCCTATGCTCTTTATACCATTTCTTATCGTAGTATGACTGTTCAGGGAGAGGAGTTACCCAAAAAGGCGTTTCAAGTTCAGGTAAATCATACCTCTTAGATATTGAGTCAGGTCTATTTTCAGGTGGTTTTATCTTAGGTGATACCAATGTTGCAGGGCCATCTATGCGAACCCCTACAATATCCCCCGCAAGGAAACCAAAACTATACTTATATGTCTTGGTGCAATCTGTTATTATGTTTGAACCGGAAAGAACACACCCTTTCAGGTATCGTAATTCCTCTCCAGGCTGCTCAGGGTAAGGATACCCGCTAGGGTAATATCGACTTCTCGGCCCCCATCCGGCGTATCCGCTACTCTCTGGCGGATAATAGGCATAGCCCGGATACCCGCCGTAATTTTTCCAGTTATAAGGCGTTTGTTCCCATTCAGGCCATGCTATGTTTTCCATATCGGTAAGGCTATCGACATCATCACCAAAGGGAGATTTATGCTCGCTGGCTTTCCTTTTTACTGTTTCATCCAGTCCAGGGCGTGATACCTGAAGTTCGCTTTCTTCCGCCCTACCCTTTCTGTCCTTCAGGGAACCGGCCCCGAATCTCCTGGACTCATCATATTCTTGGGTCTGACTCTTGAAGGCATCGGCTTCATCAACGATAAAGAAGTTTTCAAGCGTAAGCCTTATATGTTCCATCAGCCCGATGGAGAAGTCATCTCCTCACCCACCTGCGAAGGCTTTAGGCTGAAATAATAGCAAGAAGACAAAGAGTGTCGCACACACGACAAGGGATATCTTTTTCATTAAGGCCCCCCTGTCTCCCTCACAGGCATCGTATCAATGGTGAAGCCGTATATCTGCATATTAGTTCCAAGTTCTGCCGTTGACACCCCACTCCTGAACCTCATGGCATGGGTTTCGGCAAGGATACCCCCGTAGCCCGTTCTGAGCTTGCCCTGAGCGTAACCGTAACCACTATTTATCATGGATAGAGTATTACCACCCATTCCGGTAGGGGTGGTTCCCGATATAGCTCCATCGGGATAGAAGAGGATCTCCACATCCCCTACCGATTGAGCCTTTGTCTTAATCTTAATGGCCTTCAATAAAGATGAATAATTCAGAGAATCTGGCTTAACACCCTTGAGGGGCATAATATCAGATGTTTTCAGGTAATGCTCTATGATGGTATTATTATCGCTATCCCCTGTATCCGTTCTATAAACCGTTCCCGCGTAATCCCCAATATAGGCCATCCTCTGGTTATCTTCTCCGATAATAGGCGTCCCGCAGGCGGCAGGATTAGCTCTCTTGTAGAGATCATAGAATTCGTCAAGCACGTAATTATAAACAATCTCGTAATTCAGGGTTGTTTGAATATAAGAAGTGCTTACCATATTCATCGGGACAGCAAAATGAATACACTGTGTCAGATAATTAGTCCAAGCATAAGAGTCGCCCATATATCCGGGTTCAATATAAGGTGTTGAACCGGTGTCCCAATAATCTGCTATTGGTTGGCTGATCTTGATAGGCATCATTTCAGCCATATAGAGACCGTCATGTGACATGAAGGCTCCGGCAGTCACCTTTTTGGTCTGAGAGAATATCCTGATACCATCTGACATGACCAACAGCGTATGGGGAGCTACTACGCCCACATTATTTGTTATTCTGAGTTCATCGAATCTTCCCGGAACCTTGCCTTCTAACATTGCGACAAAATCTACTCCCCCAACTAAAGCCCAACTTTGAAGATGAGCCATACAGGTCGGAATACCTGGAAATATATCACCGGTTGAACCTGCGTCCGCTCCATTCAGGATATGTGGATAGCCGTCTTGGGAATAGTCCAATCCCCTCTTGGATTCAATGCCCGGACCCCACATGGCCCTGCCGTTATATTCAACCACGAAGTCGTATTCCGGGAATGGTGGCACTGTTCTGGGCTTTTCAAGTTGAGCCACATCCCATAAATGCACATCATCCGGCATAACCATAGACCACTTGAATTCATACCAATAGAGGGGCAGAACAAAACCGGCTAACAGTCTTTTATCTTCCTGGATAGATTGACCATCCCATTGAATGACACCTGTTTGGGTCATGGGGTAGCCATTATCGCTTGTCCCGTCCGTTGTGGCGCCGGATATCTCCACCCAGTCATTTGCTCCACCATTCCAATATGAGATCCTTACATGGCCCACCTCCTGAACATTGGTTTTACCTGCAACCAATCTAAACTTAGCCCCGAAAGCCCTGTCAACAAAGCCCGCATAAAACGCGTAGGTTGTAGATAAATTGCTTAAATCGGCGTAGTTGGATTCGGTTCCATCAGCAATCTCACCCGAATAGTCTATGAATCCGGTTACGGTCGAAACTAGCCCGCCAGATGCCACCCAGTAGAGTTTTGACCAAAGGTTAGTGATATCCTCGCATACATCATTGACTTTAACCTGGTAGGCAAGAATACCATCCGTGACGTCTGCTGTCACCGAAGATCGATACCAGTAAAGATGATCTTTTGTCCCAGGTAAGAGATATGGATCATCTAAACTCGAAGCATCCCACGATATATGGCCGGACTGCGAAAGCGTTTTACCGCCACTCTCTGTCCCGTCAACCCTGTTCGATACCCAAACCCACGCACCGGCCCTATACGCTTCAATGGTAAGACCTGATGTTACCGTATTGACTGTTCCCGGAACAAGATCAAGCTGAACCCCGCTTAATCGCCTCCTGAAACCCCAATAGACATACTCCGAAGTTCCACTATGCTGCATAAGGAGAATATTAGTATCTTGCCTGTCATTCCTTACCTTCTCCCATCCGTCCACATAAAGCGTATTCCCAGTCTCATGTTTAGCATAGAAACCGTCAGGATAGGCGCTGGCCCCCGAATAGGCAAAAGGGGAGTTGCCAGTCCCCGCCCAAACCATATCGCCATTTATCTCCATCCCAAATAACGGGGATGTGCCGGAATTCAAAGAATAGATTGAAGAACCAAAAGATGCAGTCGTATTCGGTGGAACTGTGACACCATTATAAATCGCATCAGCACTCTGAGCAAAGAAAGCTTGAATGCCGAGCTCAGGATTACGATATTTAAATATTCCCTTTACTTGTTCTGAGCCGGGTATAGCCGTAGTGTTGAACCGTGTCGTTCCACCTCGTCTCTCCCATCCCACAGGAACCCCATAAGGTCTCCTGATATTAAGGCCAGATACAATAGAACCTTCTGGCAACAAAAGAGATGGCGTTGTCCGGTCAAGCCTCTGGTCGAAAATAATAGATTTACTGAAATTCTCATCAGACATATTTGGGGCTTCTTGCCCGCCCGCAGGAGAACAAACAAGCAAGATAAGAATTGTCAGGGCAAAACGTTTCATCATTCTACGGCACTCCCCTTAACCCTGCCCAGGTATTCAGCCATTCTTGAATTAAATAACGATAAGAAGTAATTACCCCTATTGTTCCTGCGATCCTTAAAGGAAGCCTTGCTCCTCACGTAGTCTCGTATTGCGGAGTCAAAGAACTCAGGGGTCTCAATGGGGCTCGCCGTATCCGTAACCCCGGTAGGAATTGAGGACATATAGACGGTCACGGTAGTCCCAGATATATCGCTATTCGGCACCGGCCATACGCAGAATTGACCTTTTGCCTCGAAATAATATTTCGGTCGCGGTTCCTGCTCCGGTATTTCGGGTAATAAGTTTTGCGGAACTTTCTTCATAAATGAAAATCGTTCAGAACTATCCACTACCCCGGAATCATAAAGATGGAAGTCCTTTAAATCGTAGTGTGGTGTTGAAAGGGTGTAGGCTATCGTTCCACCTGAAAGGATAACATCTTCCGATACCTCTATGCATCCCGTGCTGGATGCTATCAGTTGAACCGCCTCATTCATCCAGTACACCATATCATCGTCGTCACTATAGAAACTGGCTGTCGCTTCATTAACGTCCTGCCTTACATCGTCAATGATGGCCTGAGCGGTTACGCCGGAGGGTGTTTGTGACCACGGGAAAGCAGTCATGGGCGCACAAAACAAAAAGATGCCGGTCAAAATAATAATAATTTTCTTCATGATTTATCCCTACATAACGTCCAGTAAATCCCTGTTTAGCCTGGGAAAGAAATGCCTTTCCGCCTTGCTTGCCAGTGCATCACCTACGAATTTCTCAAACATCAGGTAGAGCTTGTCCGATGTGAGGGCCTCCATATTGAAGTTTGCCGATTCTTTTGTGTTCCTGAACTTAAACAACCATGCCGCGTAACAGGCAATCGCAAAGACATATTCGGGATCGGGAAACCCCCACACCCCATAAGGAGAAAAAACCGGCACAGGCATACAGTAATATTCAATGGCAACGGTATCGCCTGCTGTAAGCGTCGCGTAATCAAATATTAATTTATAATTACCGGTTGATTGGACCCTATAGGTTTCCCCGCTGGCCCACCCCTTAGAGGCTTTGTCCTTGAACATGGCCGTCTTAAGGGCATTCGCAGACATGACGGATAAAACTATGCCGTGATTCTTTTTAGTGGTGTTATGAGCACGATATCTGGGATAAACAAGGTTGGTTGTCGTGAATAGTGCGCCGGTCTCGGTAAGGGTGGACTCCCCATCACTCTCTGACCCTGCAGCCGAAGTAGTCCCGGTTATAGTGGCAAGATCGGAGGCATCATATGGTAAGATATCGAAGCGATTGGGAATATCCGCCGTTTTGTCAGTATCGTAACCCCAGAAATCGGAGTAAGAGCCCTGCTCGATAAAAGTACCGTCTGTTTCACCGCTCTCCGTATACCTGACAACGGGCCTCCTCTGGCCCTCATGGACAAACATTCGCACATAATCAGGCGGCAAGTTATAGGTTCTCTGGCTGGCTACAGTGGCGATGTCAACAGTTTTCCTTAAAAGTAGCGTCCTTTTGGCAAACTCGCACGCCCCTACATCGCCGAACTCATAGGCGAGCTTGTCCTGGACTATAACCGAACCCCTCTTGGCTGGCTGAAGTTTCTCTTGGTTTAAAATATCCTTAAGATATTCTAAGAAAGTATGCCCGTCAGACATCTAAATGGCCCTCCCCTCTTATTACGCCGACACACCCTCTTCGGCTGGAAGCATCTCAACATCGTCAGGTATGACCGGCATATTCTCTACATCCGTTTTCTCTTTCTTTTTAATCCAACAACCATCGGAAAACTCAACCACTTCAAGCTCTGAAACATCTATCCCGAGACTGTCAGAGGTTCGGTTCAACTGCATCTGGGCGGCCCTTACCGTTTTGTAGGGGTTGCCGGCCTTTGTGCCAAAAAGTTGATCAGGTTCATCAACTTTAGTTTCATCGACTTTATGAACCGTAGAAAGAGGAGGGGCGTCAACTGGAGGCGGTTCAACAGGTTTATCTTCTGAAATAACATGCTTTTCCATCACCCCAACAACCTTGAATATGTTAGGGCATCGCCTTAACGTAAAGGCTGCATCCTTATCCGACAACTCCACAATAAAATCATTGCCCTCATTCCACACGGGTTTTTCTTCAAGCCAGAAGACTTGTTTCTGCCTTTTAGGCCCCACATATTTTACAAGTTTTGCCATGATATCTTTCCTTTCATTAAATAGGGGGAGCAACCAACCCTCCCCCTATTAGCTATATTAATGCAATGTTAAAGGTTAGTCGTCGTCGAACCCACCCTCTACGGTATAGAGAACGCACATGGTGAATTCATCGCCTGATGCTGCGGCGCCACCTTCAGTGACAATATCAATGGTGTCTGCTGAAGAATAAACGTAGCCAATGCCTACCATACTCACCAATGGACCTTCCTGAATGGCTGACCCTCCAAGAGTTCCACCACAAAGACCAATACGACCATCATTAGTAGCGTTAGCGACAGCCGCATAAAACCGATCATCGTTACCACCATCACCAACATCGAATGTGGCTGAACCATCAAATCCATCAGACCATTCAACCAGGATATCTATGATTTTGGCATTTTTGGGAATATTGACCATCTGAATCACATCATCAACAGCTCCCCCACCGTCATCATCAAATTTCCATTCACCCCATGAAGCATTTACACTTCCATCCTGCCTGTCAGGGCAGTTACCTGCCTTTACAGCACTAGTCTGTATCGTTGCCATATTTAAAATCCTCCTGTTGATTAATATTGGGGGCCTTTCGGCCCCCGTTATCTGTTAAGCATTCGGGTCGGTACAGTAGGAGTCTACTGCGATCATCCCGAACCGTTTTGCGTTAAAGGTTGTCTCGGAAATACCGAAAATAGAACCACCCGTTACCACCACCTGATTCCCTCTATCGTCTGTTTCCGTGTGCAGGTTAAAACGGTTACGCATATTATCGCTAATCTGCGAACCGCCCCACGCCACAACAGCGGCCTGTGCACCAAGGAACAATGACCTTGAAACGGTGGTTGTCGGCCTTATGACATTCCGGTGCTTATGCATGATAACCCCGGCATACTCGCCTAAAGCATTCTGCCAGATAGGATTCTTGCTACTTCTTTCCCTGGCGTTTTTGTTCAGGTCCTGCCAATCACCAGTAGAGGTATTGGTTCTGAGATTATGCTGATCCCATGTGTGCATGAGCAGAATGTGCTTGCTCTCACCCTGGTCCAAAAAGGGCTGAATCATGGGGTCTGTGGTTTCGGCCTGGGAGATACATTTCTCCACAACCTCTAAAGACATGGTATCGGCCTCATCGAGCGCACCCTGCGAGGTTGCATCCCCGGCAAAAATCTGATGAGCACTGTCGGGAGCCGCTATGGTGTTGCTGGCCCTGCCTGTCCATCCTATTGGAACATGCCATCCAGAGGTGACTACGCCCCTGTTGCCGGAAAGATACATATAAAGTTGCTGATCAAAGTCCTCTCCAAACCATATAGCGAGAGCGTCCTTGCCGTTTTTAAGGATATTGTAAGGAACCCTCTGCTCGGACATTTTACCCTTTGATTTGGTCCCCTTCCTTCTCTGGTCGATAAACACATTATCGCTATAAAAGGAAAGAGCTTCTTCTGCCGCTGTCCCTTCAATCTGAAGGTCGCCTTCCACACCATCCCCGGACAGTTTCATACGTAATCCGTATGTGATCTTATCTCCGGCGTTTTTCTTCAGGTCCTTCAGAACCCGAATCGCTTTATTGAAACCGCTTCCCATAAATTTCCTGAGAAACTGGCTTACAGCGGCCTCAACGGACAAAGAGGTTGTCCACCTATGGTTGGTTAAAGCATTGCCTGTTAGAAACTCTGTTGTTGCCATATTAAAGTCCTCCTGTTATGAAAACAGGTGATCCCCCCGGCTCACATCTTGAGGTATTTTTCCTTATTCGGCTCCGACAATCTTGCAAAATCGGCTTCTGAAAGTACAGTATCGGCCGAAAAGGCCCCCTCAACATTAACATCCGTATCACCAGGTAAATCACCTATTGATTTAAAATCTGTATCACCACTCTTTGATTTCAGAAGAAATTTCTTTGTCAATTCCTTCTCTACTTCCGCCCTTATTTCCTTCTCTCTCTCCTTAAGGGCATCTTCGGTTCCGGCCTGAGCAAGACCATTAGCATTGCTAAGAAACAGGGTAAAGAGCGCGGCATCATTGCCGATATAACGTGCTTCGCCATCAGGGCCTAAAACTGTAGTGCCCGGATGCGTCATGATCTCAAGGAACTCATTAGACAACCCGTTCTTTACGGCAAATTCAGACAAGGATTTGTTCACACCTTTTGATTCATCAAACACTCCGGGAACAAAACTCTCCATCTGCCTGAAGCCCCTATCGACAACATCCTTATACTCTACGTCGGCTTTCGAGGCTTCGGCTTTATCCTGAACTGAAGATTGAATGTCGCTAATGGTATCCACAACAGCATCAATGGTTTGCTGAATTGTGGCTACGGGATCGTCAACAGCTCCGTCTTTTAATTTCTTAAGATCATTGAGCTTGTCGGCAAGGGTCTTTATGTTTTCTTGCTGCACCTTACCAGTGGAATCGTCGGGAATAGCCCTTATGCCTTCTTCAATCTGACGTTTAAGGTTGGCATTTTCCTGCCTTAAATCGCTTTCAATGGTCCTCGATTCCCTTAACGCCTGAAGGGGGACAAACCCGCGTGGCGGGGGCTTCACAACCCCCTTATCATCAACCTCACCTTTGTCCTTATCCTTATCGGCGGTTTCGGATTCGGCTTTCAGCCTGGCATCAGCCTCAGCCTTTTCTTTGGCTTCTGCCTCCACTTTCGCCTTGGCCTCTTCAGCCTCTTTCGCCTTTTCATCGTCTGTCGGAGGAGAAGTCTCCGCACCTTTCTTCTCTGACGATATTATGTCCGATGAATCAACCTCTTTGAGCTCGTCTATTGACGGGTCCTCTTCATCATCGAAAAGAGGGTCCAGTACAACATCCGGGGCCTTTGCGTTACTGTCCGAAAAAGCCACACCACCATCGGGAAGTTCGGTCTTTGAAGCAAGAATCTTATTACCCTCATCCCCTGTTGGATCTGCCTTTACATCTGTCTCTACTGCTTTAGCTTCTTTTGCCATTATCTTGCTCTCCTTTCTTTTACGGCTTAAGGTTGCCGAATCGCCCAGGATATCGGGTTGGGCGTTCCCCGAAGTTTATATCTAAAGTAGCCTTTAACGCGGGCTACGCTCGATCTGGCTTCCAGCCATGTTTGACAGCCCTTAAGAGGCGCACCATGGCCCGTGCATTTTCAATGCTTTTTGCCCAAGCGTGATGGGTCCATTTACCACCTACCTTTTTCTGAACTTCTTTTCCTTTAGTTCGCCAGGGCATAATTTTTCCACAAAAAAAAGCCTAGTTGTATTTCACGTTTGACATGAAATATCAACTAGGCTTAAATAGTCCTAATGTTGAATTCTTTATTTAGTTTTAAACATCAAGTTTTACATATCGCTTACAGCATCTTTTTACCTTTTCTATGTTTGCATTAGCTTCATCGCTATAAAACCTCATGCCATAATAAACATCATATTTTGCAAATTCAATTCCAGGCACAGCCCCACGCAATGGGTCAGGTTTCATCCATGCCTTATCAAACCATTCAACATAATATATTCCATTTACAGAAGGATATCCTTCTGTAAAAAGAAAATTTGAAGATGCCTCTGTTGTCGTTGCAAACCATTTATCATTTGAAATAAATATCCTATAAGACACCCTTCCATGTTTTGTTTCGATCCAATTTGCAAATGAAAATTCTGCTATATTTCCATGATCACCAATATCACTGATGCCTGATTCAGATATAAATCTGCCTTTATCGACAGCAGATTGAATATCATCAAAAACAACCTTAAGTTGCCTTTTATTTTCTTTTATTTGCTCTTTAAAATTTTTCATTTAGTTTTAATGGAATAGATTGCATTTTTATCTTGAGCAGGAATTATGGTATCCTCATAAGGTATTAAAGGTTCTTTATGAGAATGCAAGGTAAAACCCTCGTATATCCCAAACATCATTGGTTTAGTTTTAGGCCACGGTATTTTAATCCCTAATACACCTAAGATCGGGGCAATCCCTAACCATTTCATAAAGTTTCGTCTTTTCATTTTGAACCCTCACCCTCTCTTAGATCTGAAATTGCTCGCTTTATCAAATAATTATGTAGACACTCGTCCATTGATCCAAAAGCAGCTTTCTGGCCGAGAGCTATATTGTTTCGGATATTATACGGAACCCTCTGCTCGGACATCCTGTTTGCCGGAGAAATAACTTTTATATTTTTTAATATTTTCATGATTTATATGTATTAACTGTAACCACTCCGTAGTTTTTGTGGTTGAATTTTATCGGGCCTGGGCCATACATAATTTTTGCTGTTTTTTCCCCAAAAGCATCCTGATAGCTTAATGGTTTAATGGCATCTGCTTTCCTTATTGCCTCATTCACCATCTCCACAGTCAACACATCTGTTTTAGGCCACGGTATCTTTAACCCCAATCCTGCACACACCGGGACAATGCCAAGCCATTTTAGGAATGATCGCCTAAGCATTTTTTTGAGCCTCCCTGAGAAACTTACACATCAAACTATTTTTATTGAGTTCGTATAAAAACGTTAGAAATGGATCTTTTATCGTAGGTTTTTTGTTGTTTCTGAAAATATCAAATGCCTGTTTATTGATTATTTTCATGTGATTTGGATTAATATAAATCATTTATCCACCTCTACCTGTTGATCTTTAGTAAGTATATCATAAGTATACCTATCAATCCTCTCAGCAAAAACTTCCCTTATTCCAGGCTTAGGAATATTCCGAGAACTCTTACGCCTTTGATTAATAATAATACTATCATTGTATGGAATTAGTGTTGTCATGATTTACATACCTCAACGGCTCTCATCCTCTGTGTCTTGTCGAAAAACATAATGCTAATTCTAGTGGCGGTAGGAGGACCTGATGGAACACCCTTTATGTAAGACGATATAATAGCCATATTATCACACTTCATAGGGCACAACGCCTTAATCTTCAATCCGATACATGCCGGAATAAGGCCCAACCATTTTAATAAGTTTCGTCTTTTCATTCTTTCTTTCCTCGGTATTCATCAACCCAATTATTGAAATTATCATTCAGACATGAAAGAATAAAGTCTGTAATTATTTCATGTCCGTCAATGTGTCTGTCAGGGCCATCTTGAACCATAATTTCGCATACTACCTCATCAATCATTTCATCGCTTAATTTTGTACCATTTTTCTTCATTTATCCACCTTAATGCTGATCTCCTCAATCAGAATCCATTTTAAATCCGGCTGCTCTCTTTCCTTAACGGTTATCCATAGTCCATGCTCTTGGCATATTTTTCTTATCTTGTCAACAATTTTATGTGCTTCGGGGGCTTTCATTCTTTTTCCCGGCAAGGACAGTTCTCCATAGCGCACTCGTCGTTACCGTCCAGTAATAACTTACAGTAAGGAGCATTAGAAAAAAGATACCGTTTTGGACAATCCTTATGGTCAACGGTAAAGGTCACTTTCCATTCGCGTTTTACTTCATCCATTCGACATCTCAATTCAAGCAAACATTAAAATAGAATATAGCGAAATTACTGCCCCTATAGGTAAAAAAACAATAAGGCATAGCTAAATCCCTATCCCCGGAGCATTCGGAAAAGCACGATCAAAGTTTGACCGATATTTGGCCAGATCGGACTTGCTCTTGTGCCGGAAAATATTCCATAGGAAATTCCTTCCCGGTGGCAACTCTTTCTGGCCCCGATGAAACTGATCGCTTTGTCGGTCAAACGCTTGGTCTTGCTGGATAGCCTGCCGCGTTAACTCGTTATCACGTTTGGCGTCATTAAGGTCTATTTTCATTATAGTACCTCACTCCCTTTTTTCCAATCAATACCGTTAAATACAATCTTTCTCATATCCTCAAGGTGATAACTCAAAGCCTTGATTTGCTCTGCCGTAAATTGATTCTCTGTCGGCCTAAATCCCTTCTTGTAAAGTTCATCTATAAGTTGTTGACATTCAGTCTTTCTTAAATTAATAAGAGGTTTGGAGTCTTCTCCCTCGATATAATCAACTTCTTTTGAACCTTGCACGGTAAATTCACGACTTGAAACACCTTCAATGGTCTCAGCAACAAAAAGAAATAAGTCCAAGCCTTCGCGTCGATCTGGTGCATCACACAAATAAATTTCTTTCTTAATATGTCTATCACCTTTCATTTATTATTCCCTCCCACTACCTTCAGTGCAATATCTTGCCATTCTTTGTTTTGCAGTTTCAATAACAAAACAATCCTTTTCGGGATCAATATAGGGAGTATCTCTATAGGCATCCTCAACTATAATCACATTACCAGATAATGCACTAACCAAATAGCCCCTTTTAAACTCCATATAGCCCCTTTTAAACTCCCTGCCAAGTGATCTTTTTACCCACTTCTTTGCAGAAAACTTAAAAAAGAACCCTTTAGTATAGCCAAGCCATTCCGATTCAATTACTGCTTTCCATCTCATTATTTTCATTTTATTTTTCCTTTCCCGCTACCTTAAGTTCCTTCTCATGAGTTTCGTCATCCCTAACATCCTGGGCAAGATCGATCTCTTTTTCCGTGTCAATCTTTTCGGATTCCGACTTGTCAAGATCCGTCTGGCCAAGTAGTCTCTTTATTTGAGCTATGACCTTATCATTCTTCAGGGATTGCTCCTCAAATTGCAATTCTTCAACCTTGGAATCCTTTTCGGCCTGAGCAGCCCTTTTCTCCTGTAGTTGTGCTTCAAGCTCCTCTCTTGTCAGACTATCGTCCGGCATTTCAAGATTAAAGGTTTGTCGTAGTCTCGTCAGGATAAGATCCTTGTTGGGAAGGTCTATCTGCTCAAATGCGATATCTATAAGTTGCGGGACAGCCTCTGCCGGGGATGCCTTGATGGCCTCACTCAAAAGGTCGAACATCTTTTCCCTCACGGTGTCGGTCTGAGGGTAACGGGTAACTATTATGTCATACTTGCCCTGGGTGATATTGTTCTTAAGCTTGACCTCTCCCCCTTCATCCATGTATTCCTGATTAAATACAAGCTTCTTATCCCCACCCCGCAGGGTGTCGGTTATCCTGATTATCTTCTCACCCTGCCAGTACTGTTGGATTGCGGCCATCTCCAGATACCCAAGCCTGGTATCCGATCTTTTGAGATTATCAAAAATAGGAGCCAGAACCGTAGATCCTGCACGCTGTTTTTTCTCAAGGGCTGTGCCGGACACAAGGTTTGACTCATACCCCAATAGTTCCGCAACGGCCCCACTTGTTTCCTGAAGGTCGCGGTCCGCCTCCTGGCCGAGAACTATATTATTTCGGATATCGCCCTGATAATCTTCAACTATAAGTCTCTTCTCAAGGAGTTTATTTTTATTAACAATAACGAAAGTATCCGGCCTGGCCACCTCGGCCCTTAACTTATCAGGATCTTTAACGACCCCTTCTTCAACAAATACCCTTCTTGCGTTCAATTTAGCAAGAGCTGAGGTTCTCCTTTTATTTATCTCATAGTCCATGTCCCTTATCTGGCGGGGAACGCCATACGGCCTGTTGTTCCTATCCAGATAGGCTATATAGGGAACATAAGGGAACTGATCGTGATTATGGGGTGTTTTTATATCCTGAAGCAGTTCGTTACCTAAGAAGGTCGCGATCCTCATCTTTTTAACATTGGCGTTAAGGACCTCCTGTGCGGCCATGATTACCTGGTATTGTTCATTAAACGGCATATCGTCTGTGAGCTCTATCACCCTGCCGTCAGGGAAGGTGGCGAATAAAGCCTTATCCCAAACCGTGTACCACATCTGAACGGGTCTGACCCGTCTTCTTTTATTATCCGCCCATATGAAGGATTCCCAATAACTGTATTCGCTGTCTTCATCCTCTTCATCATCATACAGATAAAGAAAGTCACTCGCATAGGCATCCGAATCGGTCCCGGAACCAATCACGGTATACGCATTCTCTATCGCCGCCTTTTTACCAGGAAAAACCGCAATAAGGTCACCTATATCGACAAATTTCTGATGAAAGACATATCTACAGGATTCAACATCGAACCAAGGGGAGGAGTGGGGGTCCCACGATATCTCCTTCCATCCCCTGCCGGCCAGCTTAACTATCTCCTGCCGGGGGTCATGATTCTTCAGAACCTCAAGGCACCCGAAACCGGCTATGATGGCGTTTTTAAAGGCCTCGCTTTTTTTGAAAGAACCCTCATTTTGATCATCGACAAACTTCAGCGCCTCAGAAGCATCTTCCGTGTAGTTGGCCGAATCCTCAGTTGACCGCCCTTTAGCAACAATATCCTGCCTCGTAAGGGCTTGGCTCCCCAATATTAAATTACAGGCAGGGAAGGTTTTATTAATAGTGACAGGATGAATACCCAACTCTTCGCTCAAGGTATTTACTTGTTTTGCCGTCCATTGCCGGCCATCAAACATCCGGCTATCAATGAGCGACTCAAGGCGACTATCATGAAAATAGGTATAGCTGTCCATTACCCATGAAAGGAAGGTCTTGACCCCAGGCTTCTCCTGATTATCATTTTCAGGCATAATTATCCCTCTATTGGCTTGGAATCGTTGATTATTTCTTTCCGATAACGTTTATGAGTGGTGTGACACCGCTGCCCCATCCGACATAATGCACTGGATAGAAGGTTGTTGAACTATTAGAGACAGGATTTATCGTTGTCCCACCTCCCAGAGTTGCAGATCCAAGATATGTGAATCCTCTTGTTCCTGTAGGTGAAACTCCAGTTGCAGCAACAGCACCAGATGCAAATATTGATTCTCCAGAAGTATCACAAATCTCTACCCAATTAAGCGTTGTTGTTCCTGATACGGCTGTTATCTCAGGCCACAAGACTTTTATTTTCCAATCTGTAGTCGCTGATGTTCCAGCCCCAATGTTGGATACCCACTGGTATGTAAACTGCGGGGATGATCCCGACGTACCTTTAGTTCCAGAATGAGTTTCCTCAGTAAACCAATAAGTCAAAATCTTATTCATTTTAAACTGCTGAGGATTTAGTGTTACCCCACCCTGTGTATACCAATAATCTCCTCCCGCAGTTGGAAAGGAGGTTGTCCCGTTAACAATAGTACAACCTGACCCACCAATAGAAGTTAAAGGATTAAACCGCGCCACAACCCAGTCATACTCATCGGTAAGGACGATTTTCTTGATAACCTGGATGGCACACTCTGAGAGACCGGATTTATTGTGGTCGGCACTCCAGGTATCCCGCATAGCCACAGCGGGAATTACAGAAGCGAACAAGAATACGACTAACAGCATTATTAAAAACAACTTTTTCATGATAATTTCTCCTTTGGTTTATTTTTAAAAATTAAATTGAGTTTTAGGGCTACACATCTTCGGTTTTGGCGCGTGCTACCATCCCTTTGCAGGCCTCGGTACCCCAGGTTATGGCCCAACCCCCAGAGGCGAAAGAGAGGACCCCCATAAAACTCAAAATATGCCTATCAGATCACTGCGCTCTAAGACGGAATCGAACCGTCGTCCTACCTCGTACGATAAGCCTTACCCTTTCGGAACCACGCCTATGCTCTTATCTTAGCGGGTTATACGGGGCGGAATCGCTTTCCTTAAGCTATTATTGCACTCCCTGATAGGTATAGCTTCAAAATATACACATCGGGTCTGACGGTCTACCGTAATCCGAATCGACATCCCCCTCATCCCCAACATCCTCTCCCCTCAGCTTAACGACAATATATTGCAAAGCATCCTGAACATCCGACCAGGGGTGATTTTTCAATGGAGCATCTCGATAGTTTCCTGGCTGACCTGATATTTCAGGATAATGATATTCCCCTAATAACCCTCCTAACATAATTTGGCAACTCGGATCAATCAATAATCCCGCCTCCCCCATGGGCCTTTCACCTAGTTGAGAATCAACAGAATTAACCCTAGCATCAACGCTCTGTATGGACCTTTCAAGATCGAGCCCGCATTCTTCCTTCAATAGTTCAGCACTTGATTTTCTTGTACCGTCTTTTTGATCATGTACGCTATCATGTCCGGCAGGATCGGCCCAATCCACATATTTAGCGCTCGGGAAATCCCTATGGCAGGTTGCTTTCACCCTTTTACCAAAATCTACCATGCTCTCTTTTTTGGTAAAAAATTCCCTTAACACCTGAACCTGTCTTGTATTGTTACGTGGCAGTTGCACAACTACACATGCTGGATGATGTCCTGTATCGTCCCAACCCCTAAAGAGTGTTCCCCTGTCCCATATTAAAGGATCTTTGGATTCATGAACCTTTCTAACGAAATTCTTATAAACAGTTGCCCCCCGCACATCAACCCCGGGTTCACCCATAACATATCGCTCAACATGATCCGGAGCAATGTCTTTCCACATAGCTATCATATCCTGATAATAGCCAGGATTTAAGTTTTCTTCGTTTTCAAAGGGCGGTTGCCAGAACCCTATATGATGTTCCACAGGTTCACTAATCGGCTTTAGACCGGGTTTCTCAAACCCCTCAACTGTTCGCCATTCAAAATTACAATAGCTATCGCTTAAAATATGAGGGGGATTAGTTATTTCTATTCCAAACTTTGTTTGATAAAAATCTCTGTTTTTTAACATCTCCTCTCTTAATTCTTTATCCGATAATTTTCTTAGGTCTGGAATATTAGGAAATAATTTTTTTAATTTAATGTAGTTTTCCCTTAAGACTCTTTTCCAATCTGAAAAAGCAGGGAACCGCCCTATCCTTTCTTTTAGTTTCTTTTTAACACCCGCCAATACCTCACACGACTCGTCAATCAGATACCCTGTTAGCTCAACACCTTTGAATTTATCAATATCCTTCTGGTTATCACAAGACATGAAGAAGATTTCAGTATTCAGAATAACCCCGCTGCTACTTTCGTTCTCCCGGTAATTCTGCCGAACATTATATACGTGTTCAACTTTATTGTATTTGCCAAAAAGATGAACGGGAAACTCTTCAAAAAATGTTGTCTGTGTGGACGTGCGGAGCATAGGCTGGGTATTTCGCAGAACAGCCCATCGCGTATCCGTAAGGCCATACCTGTTCCAATATAACCTTGGAATTCTCCAAATAATCTCCATGGCCGCTGCCAAGGTTTTGCCACTACCTGCTGGACCCACTATGCTTCTTATAAGTGCCGTGCACTGAAAGAACATCATAATGGTAGGGACGGGCGTGTACTTTATATTATGCTTAACATTCAGCGGTTGATTGGTATCAGGATGATAGTAGGTCTTGTCGGTCTCAGGCATCTTTAAACTGCCGGATTATAGTCAAGCATGACGGCTATCTCCCGAGAGCCCTCTGCATCACAGCCTGCCTTTTCTCAATCAAACCCACCACACCCATTGTTGCCGCGATGGCACCGACAGGACGCTTAAGGGGCTTCTTCCGCCTACCGGCAGGAGGAGGGGCACCCCCGCCGATAAGACCACGATCCTTAAGCCTTTCCGCTATCCTCATACTGCGAATATCGGACTTCGGTATATCGCTATAACTACCTGGGGCATTGGCCGCACGCTCGGAAGCCTTATCACCTTCAGCCAAATAATATCCCCGCAAAGACCCCTTATGCTTTTTCAGATCTTCCCGCGTTATTCGTCGCTGTGGCATGCTTGGCTCCTGTTACCTGTATTTCCATCTGTGCATTCCTGGCCTGGAATAATAATACCCATCTTTTCCTTTTACGAATTCGTTGCCGCGTTTCCTTTCTTCTTCAACTGACAAGTGTTGAGTAGGGTGTCTCATTCCTTTTAAAGACCTTCCGGTTTTCGGATCTAAGCTCCCACCATGAGTTTTGTAATCTTTCAGCTCAGGATGCCATACCCAAGCACGATACGCACCTTTTTGAACGACATAAGACCCTTGGAATTCCTTAGGTTTCGGGATAGTCAGAGGGTATTCTTTTGCTAACTCATCCCCCCGCTTTTCGTCATACCCGGAACCTTCAGGGTCAAATCTCTTTTTAAATGGAGAATTTACAGGCATACCTTAAAATCCCTTTATTTGATATTGGTCCCCTCAACTCCACGCTTCTCACGGCCTTTGGTTCTGTCTTTCAACCAAATGCATGGCTTCATTAAGCTTGATAAGTGCCATTTCATTCTCATCTGAGACAAGGCAAGTGTTTGAGATTTCCAAACATACTATATCCTTTACACTGAAATAATATTTCACATACTTTTTTTTATAATGAAATAACGGCATTATATCCCCCTTTATTGACGTATTAGACGTTTTATTAGAATAGAATATCCATCGTAATCATTTTCCATTTGGAAATATTGATCAATCTCCCATTTTTCTGACAGTAGTCTATTTAACTCATCAATGTATTCGTTGAAATTTATTCTGTTGTCAATAACAATAATATCATATTCTAACTTACCATCCTTACCAATTATTTGTTCTTGATCCTCTGTTTCCCCTGATATGATAGCATCAGATGCCGAAAAAGAACAAAAAACCAGTGCCAAAAACAGTGCAAAAACCATCAACTTTTTCATAAAGAGACTCCTTTCAATAAGGCCTTGGCCTCGGTTTTGGCTTCTTTATTCCAGGTAGCATAGTAAAACTCCTTTTGAAATTTCTCAATAGCACCCAACTGGCCATCCAATCGGCCAAGCTCGTAATTGTTAACATACGACTTTTTATCAAATCTCGATAAAATACCCTCAACTTCTTCCTGGTATTTATCAAGAAATTCAGCACGTTCCTCTAAAGTTATCACCCCATCTTCACGCTTAATAATCCGAATTAGTTTATTAATCGGTAAAAGACCACCTAATAGACGAAATAAACCACCGGCATACTTTATTCCATAAATAGTAACAATATCATCATCAATAACAATGCTTTCACTTAATGGATTATTATCCAAAGAGACTCCTTTTTGGCTATTTTGAACCCACAATTATCGTGCCCTCACATCCTGAAAAACCAAAATACAGGGTCGCACCATCATCACAGGTTACAACTAAACCCTCATCAGCATCTGGAGCAAAATGGAGGCCGGTAATCTTCTTGTTTAAAAGAAGTTCCCTGTATCTATCTATATCGTTAAATTCTTTATCCATACTGGCATCCCTATAACCCGCTCCCATCCCACAGCACCGGAACAGTAAGATTCTCACCGCTATGCCTCTGAAAGTGATACCTCATGTGGTCGTTATGATCGGCAAATACCTTCAGGTTACTCGGCATGTTGTTCGTCGTGTTCCCATCCTCTTGGTGAACCACCATGATGTCCTCAAGGGTAAAGTGTTTAGATACAACAGATCTCGCCACCCTCTGGGCCGGACTGCTTTGACCGCTATTCCCGCCAGCCCTCATCCAGTCAAAGTAGCAGTCACTATCCCGGCAGAAGACCCTCTTACGACCCCTGACATGGCTCTTAACCCTCAGCACAGCCTTACCGCACCACCCACAGGTCCTCTCTACCCTATGGGACTTAAGGGTGTCTACCCCGGCATCTTTCAGGATCTTCCAGATGGCCTGGCGGGAGACACTGTAGGTCTTGGCAAGATCAATCATCGCCATAAATGGAGGCTTACAATAAGCACCTACAATAATCCCATGAAACTCTTCCGGGATCTTCCTGGCCATCATGAAACCAGCTCAGAGTTCTGGTGGGCTGTATACCTTCTATCACAATATCGCCCATCATAGATCTCCTTCCCATCGGAGTCCTTAAGGCCGGTATATTGCAGGAGATCTTGTATTTTATTAAAAAATACCCACTCAAGACCACATGCTCGATTGACATAAAGTCGGAGATTCAACCAATCTATTATCTCAACTTTGTAAACTCCAGCATCACCTTTAATTTTACATCTGAACTTTATCTCTCTCATAATAACCCCCTTTTGGTTTTTCACCATACTATAGGAGTATTGTCATTATATCAAGAAGGAAGATTGCCTTTTGGTATTTTAAGAAAATGCCTAAACATCCCAACATCCCAAATAGGAATTAAAGTCATCCTCGCTGCTGTATATTGAAAATCTAAGCCAACCATCTTATCCACAAGAAAACAGTTCCACGACTTTATCCTCACTATACGGTACCTGCATGGCATATATCCATCTTGCCATTCATCATTAAAATGTAACCAATTAAAAAACCTTATTAATATTTTCATCTTTTTTGCAAAACCTTAAAAATTTAGACTTCCTCATAGGACTTTCCTTTTTTTGAGCGTTTTTCTCCCTGCTAATTTAGACTCCCGTATGTAAATCATGGCAAACTGTGTGAAAAACGCGAGTGTTTTCACCCTAACCAGAGGGCCTTTGGAGGAATCCCGTCAGATTCTTTGGTATATTTCAGACACAGGTATGAAAGAGGACACGTGAGGAGGAAAAATTATGCAGAGATTTCAATATAATCTCCCCCATCTTGTTTTAAAGTCTCCATGGGCTCCCAAAAAGAACACCCAACAATACCAGGAATATGAGTCCCACGGAATTTAATAGCCTTATGATTTATACACCACCATGAAACAGCGGCTTGACAAAAAAAACAGTCAAAACAACCCTTTACTATAGCGTTAGGAATGCCATTAACCATAAAAGCTTGCAACATATTATCCTTTTAAACTCTTTTTTAGTATTCAAGGGAGAAGGACAGGAGCATGCGTGAGCAGGGGGAAGGAGATATATAAGAGCATACCACCTTTTTCAGAACCCCCCATACCCCTTAATTTAACTATCCTTTTATCTGAGAGAATACATCAGCCCGATGGACCTGGGTGGCGGCCCACCGCCTGGGCGCCATGTGGGCTCTTGCCTCCTGCCCGGAGGGTGAGCAGGACAGGGCATCACATTGCGCCTTGACATAATCAATATGCAACATAATGTTTATTATCAGACCTTCAACCTGAATACATAGGTATATCAGCGCATTAGTGTTTAGCCATGCTCTCAGTGTCCTACTATTATCAGTATTAGTTGACATAATGCCTAATACGTGAGCTCTTTCATCCCACCACCGATCTCGATGAGGACCACGGCTGAAGACTTATCGTCTTTTTTCTCCCTGATGCCGAACTTATAATCCCAGTATATCCGGGTTGGTTGTGTCTCAGTCTTGCCTGTAAGGCCCATCTGCAAAAGCTTTACCTCTTCCGCTTCCAAGGCTTGGGCAATCAAAGCGGCTATCAATTTACTATCTTCCCCCCACTTTTTGACATCTGCTCGAAAAATCCCAAACGAATGACAATACCGTCTGAACAGTATTTGGTCTGGGTTGTCGGCAACTAGATAATCGATACCTCGCCGGATAAATGTTGCCTGGTCTGATTCTCTTGTTTTTTGTCGTCCATCCCACCCCGGCCATAATTCCTTCTTTTCTCCGTTGTTATCTCCCTGTATTTGTTGACCTTTTCCGTTATCCTTGCCTTTCCCTACAAATTGTCTATGCCATCCCCCTTTTTTACTTTGTAGATTAAGTGCCTGCCGAGTGCAGCCTATTTTGCGAGCAATCCCGGTAATTGTCAGCTCTGTTTCTTCATACCAAACCTTGGCCTGTTCCCAGTCATAGTTACCTATGGCTTTCCTAGGTTTCCCGGATAGGGCTATATTTTCGGTTGTATTTGTCATAATCAGTGACCCGTATCGACCATTTGCCGATACATGGCATTTGTATATTTGCTCTCCTCTTGTAGACTTATCACCTACTTACGTTTTTGGCCGTCAAATACCCGACATCGTCATAAAGCTGACACATAGTGATATCAACTACTTATCTCATTTTGCGTTGATATATTGACGGTTTTTGGCTTATATCGTGATATGGCGATATATGGATATTAACTTAACGATATGATATTGCTTGCATTATACGATTTTTACCAACTTTGGCCCCGGCATTGCATATATAAAGAGTAACATTTCGACACGCGCTTTGACAACAGAATAAAAGCTCCAATCAATACCGGGAAGGATGGGAAACGGGTAACATAAGACCGTTAGACAAACCGGGACTTCAGGGAGCACCGATTGTAAGCTTAATAGCAGGGGAAACGGAGTCTATTATGAAATGTGAGCTATGCAAAAAAGAACGTAACATTATTAAAAAGATAGAGGGTTTGAATATTTGTGTCTGGTGTCGAAATGAACTGGACATACCTGACCCTATTACAGTGCACCCTCAATATCCTAAGAGATATATGTTCATATGAACGGCGCACGGTGCGCACCGGCACAGCCCTATGGTCAATTACCGGGTCATGGATTTATATAATAACCGATCAGATCTTATCCCTGCTGATAAGCTTGCAATCGTTTATAGACTGAAGAGGAATGTTGGTAATCACATTTTATCCCTGCTGCTGAGTCTATAAACCTTAATAACTTTAAATGGAGGTAGTAAAATGAATGAAATAGAACAACAGGCTAAAAACTGGGTATGTCAGATAACAAAAACACATCACAGTAACGTATCTTGTAAAACCCTGCAAGCTGCATTAGATATTATGCAAAGTCGACTTGGTGGGCCGTTGCTTACAATCAGGTTGACCGATGATTACCCAAACAAAAGAAAATTTACTATTTATACCGGAGTGGTAGAATTCCATGTTAGTTCAGGCCCTACTCCAATTAAAGCCTTAGCTAAGGCTATGAAAACAAAATCGTTTTATGGGGTATGTAAACTAGCATTAAATAGTGATAGACGATAACATTGCAACACGGACTGTAATTCGTTTGGCTTTCACAATGCAAGAAAACGGGCATAAAACAAATTGCTATACAAAAAAGGATTTTGATTAACATTGCAGGGCCTGATGGTGATAATCAGAAAGGAGGTAAAGAACATGGACAAAAGAGAAACTTGTATGTGCGGTCATACCAGGATGGTCCACAGAAACTTAAGGGGTTTATGCCATAGTTCAAACACCATTGGGCGGCCATGCTTGTGTATGAGGTTCAAGAGACCGGATAAATCATTTATTGAAAATAGATACCACCCATACAAATGGAACAATACTGAAGACAAAGAACATAAGAGGATCATCGTGCAAGACAAAAAGGGTCTGGTTTGGGAAATAACCTATGGACGCCCATTCCCAGCAGATGAAGAGGTTTTAAAATTATTTAAAGAAAACAAAAAAGCTTTTGAGCCGTATTATTATAAAAGATAAAAGGAGCTAACCACATGACAACATTATTATGGATCGTGCTTTACATCGGACTCCTGATCCTGGCATACCGCCTGGACCGGGACCGGCTACTGATCAAGTTAAACTCAAAAGGGAGGTTTAATCATGGCTATCCGAAAAGATGACAGAACAGCAGAAGAGAAGAAAACCCACACCTGGCTCGTAACCGCTACAGACAAATTCATGTCTGGATGGGGTCAATGTAAAAATGGTGTTTCAAAATGTGCTTGGGCTTGCCGATATGAACACCTTGACAAAGTGGAAAAATGGGTTCGGGACCGAAGCGAAATGAAATATGTAAATATTACAAATCGGTCCTGGTATCCTTCTAATGCTACCCATGTTCATATTTACGTTGTCAATGAAAACCATAGGGCACTGACAGTTTAACCTAACCACCATCCAAGCTCGGTATCCAAGCCGGGCATACAAAGGAGCTTAATCATGGCACAATTTAGAGCAATAATTGAAGGCAGTAGAGGCCCGGCATCACGATTAGGTGGAAAGTCAAGTGGTATTCAAACTTTCACAAACGGATGGAACTGTGGTGTTTCTGTCAGAGGTTATCATAAAAACGGAAAAGATTATTTTAATATCGACTTAACAAGTGGGTCCGGTTATTCCGGTAAATCAAAAACGCTTGGAACCTTCACGGCTGATGATCTTGACACCTAACCCTTCAAACCCGCCCCTCTTTTGTCCTCACGTGGCCAGGAGAGGGGGAAAGGACGGATTTAAGATGGATAAAAGGAAATATACTGTAGTTTTCACAGATCATAATTTCATTACTCTTCGGGCGAACAGCCAAAAAGAAGCTGAAATATTAGCCCAAGCTGAACAAATCAAAAAGGGATTAAGCTATAATGTAGATCATGTCAAACGGTAATGGGGAAACCCGAAAGGAGCAACATGGAAATTATATCTAAAACAGATAAAATGAACATATTAGCTAAACAGGCCCCGTACCTGCCCGCTGAAAACACCACCCTCGGAAATAGGATCATAGAACTAAATATGATCAACCGGGAATTGAGGGAAGCGTTACAAGCTGTAATTTCCGGCAATGTTGACCACGGCACATACTGGCAGGTCGATATTGATGATATTAATCAAGTTAAGGCTGCTATCAAATCAGCCGAAGGGGGTGACCCCAATGGCTAAAAAGAATTATAGCCAAAAAAAGAAAGAACGATGGTTAAGAAAACAGGAAAAAGACAAACGAATTCGAGAATATAAGATACAACAAATATATATCCTAACTGAGAGGAGGTAAATAGTTATGGCCAAATTCGACAAGCTCTATGTGTATAAAGATGGTAAACCTCACGGCATCATAGACAATCTCGATACAATGCATATTGATAAAATTACCAGACGATGCCGATTATTGATGGATGAGGGCCTTGAGCCTGAACTTAAACCGATCCGCCCGGGGGACTTTGATTTTGACGAGGCCGGAGCCAAAATCAGTAGGATAGAAACCTTTATTTATCCAGAAATGGGAAAGGAGTAATGTTATGTATGATTATACTGGAAAAATCGGCCCATTGTTAAGTTTTACTGGAAGTGACTGGCCTATGTATAGTTTCAGCACTCCAGCTTTTGCTTTTTGGAATGGCATTGCTAACGGGTTAAAAGCCGAAGGATATAAAAATAAACAAATCAAAGAGTGGCTCCAATCTAAAAGCGCAAAATGGTTTATGGATGTACACGAAGGGAAAATTGAAGAACTTGGTTTCAGTTTAGCCAAAAAAATCAAAGGTTAATATTCAATTATCAAACATCAATAAATTGCCCCT